>Ga0172382_10000937_pt1 | contig 54004 bp, 51 predicted proteins | sample Leawel138RmetaG_FD_122245 | JGI IMG/M metagenome (GOLD analysis project Ga0172382, IMG submission 122245) | Leachate microbial communities from a municipal landfill in Southern Ontario, Canada - Leachate well 138R metaG | ecosystem: Engineered > Solid waste > Landfill > Unclassified | place... | reverse complement strand
TTCCCGTGAAGGTCAAAGCCGACGTGGAGGCGAATATTGGAGATCAAGGAGGTCGTTGCGAAGCCGACCTACAGACCGACAAGGAGCGCTAACGATACGATAAGGCTTATCCTGTCGTCTCTGTACCATCGGGCGACTTAGAAACATCACCATCTGCGCCCGATACCTTCGCGATATCCCGGGCGTGCTGGCCGGGCTTTTCGACGAGCACCTCGGCCAGTGTCGTCGCCCATCACGGCGGCCGGCGCAGAAAATGTATAGGCGCAGGTTCGAAGTGACTCAGCCCGGCATTGAATTCGTTGAACTTTTTTGGGAGCCCGTGACTCGTTTCACCGGCTTAACGTGACTCGGATGGGGTGGTTTTCAAGTTCGTCTGACTCAATACTGTTAAGCATTTGATTTTTCTTGCATTTTTAGAGAACGCAACCGCCATCTAACAAAGCGCACGTCAGCGGCGCCAGACGAAGTCACTTGGCAACATAATAGTTCATCAAGTCGAAATTATTACCGAGACGCTCAATCTGACCGTAAAGATAGCGAAGCACGATTTATTCGTTAAGCATGGTGGTGCATTTAGCCTACAGAACTGGCCACACGCCGCGCGCTTACATAATGCGCCTGCCGCCGACCGGGCAAGCGTAATGCATGGCTATCCAAGTCTCCTGCCGCGTTGTGCGTGGAACCTGCCGGCTCAGAGCGAAACGCCTCCCCCAACGACGACGACCTGGCCGCTGATGTAGTTTGATTCCGGCGTGCAGAAAAGATAGACGCCATCCGCCGCTTCCTCCGGCGTACCGGCACGGCCAATCGGTATCATCTGCTTTTCCATTGCATCAATGAAAGCAGGCTGCACACCCACCGCAATCTTACGACCTTCCACATCGATGCTCGCGCCCTCACTCGTCAGCGGCTGAGTGAGTCGTGTCTTGATGAAGCCGAAGGCAACACAATTCACATTCACCTTATATCGGCCCCATTCCTTGGAGAGCGTCTTCGTCATGCCGACAAGACCCGCCTTGGCAGAAGAATAGCTCACCTGCCCCGTATTGCCGCCAAGGCCTGCAACAGAAGAGATATTCACAATCTTACGAAAAACCTCGCGCCCCTCACCCGCTTCTTTCTTCGAAAGAACGCGGATGGGCTCTGCCGCCGCGCGAAGAATACGGAACGGAGCGGAAAGATGTACATCAAGCATGACTTGAAACTGCTCATCCGTCATCTTTTGGATAACATTGTCCCAAGTATAGCCAGCATTGTTGACGATAATGTCGAGCCCATTCCAGGTGTCGAGCGCCATCTTGACGAAGCGATCACCGAAATCACCATCGGTCACGCTCCCCACACAGGCGACAGCTTCCCCACCACGGCTGCGGATATCCTCAACTGTTCCGGCTGCCGAATCTTTATCCATGTCATTAACAACGATGCGCGCACCTTCAGAAGCAAGCTTCAGCGCCAGCGCGCGACCGATGCCACGGCCCGAGCCGGAGATCAGAGCCACTTTTCCTTCAAGTTTTGACACTTTGAATATTCCCTCGTTCATGTGAGCGCGATGACGGCCTCGCCTACGAGTTTCACATCGCTCACCTGATCCATTACGACGAGTTCAAGACGCGCCCGCTTCTCCCCTGCTTCTTCAAAGCGGTCGATAAGCTTCGCAATACAGGTAATTTCAGCACCAAGCTCAGTGATCGAGATGAAGCGCGAGCTAAAGCCGCGCAGAACCGATTGCGGAACAAGTCCAGTCACCAGCCGACCAAGAAAGGCCATGGAAAGCATACCATGTGCAAAAACATCGGGCATGCCGGCCGCCTTTGCAAAATCAATATCCACATGAATAGGATTGTGGTCCCCGGATGCTCCACAATAGAGCGCGAGCATATGCCTCGTGATCGGGCCGGCAGTCATGCGACCGACCTCAGTGCCCAGCGCTGCAGTTGCAATATCGGCCATATCCCTGTCCTCAGCCGTTACGCACGACGATGGAGCGGCGCATATTGGTGACACGCTCGTCGTTCTGGTTTCGACATTCCGTATCCATCACGATGAACTCCAGCGCACCGTTTTTCTTGTCGTAAATATCGGCGATACGGGACCTGAAGGTGATCTGATCACCCGCGCATACCGGCGCGTAATAAGTGAAACTCTGTTCGCCATGCAGCACACGACCAAGATCGACTTTCAACAGATCAAGAAAGTCCATTGGATTCTCCCGCTCCATCTCAAGGCAGAAAAGAAAAGTCGGCGGCGCCGGAAGGGAGGAATATCCTGCATCTCTCGCTGACGCCTCGTCGAAATAAGTGGGATCAGCATTTCCAGTGGCCTTCGCAAAGAAGCGCAAGCGCCCTTTTTCCACCTCAACTGTCACCGGCGCAAATTCATGTCCGATAAAGGAACGGTCGATCATTGATTACCCCAAGCGTTCATAGAGCGTGACGACACAGGCACCGCCAAGACCCAGATTGTGTTGAAGGGCGATGCGCGCACCTTCCACCTGACGGACCCCCGCCTGTGCGCGAAGCTGCCATGTGAGTTCCGCGCATTGACCAAGCCCCGTCGCACCGAGCGGATGACCTTTCGAAAGAAGTCCGCCGGAAGGGTTGGTCACGACCTTGCCGCCATAGGTATTGTCACCGTCCCAGATGAATTTCTCTGCACCACCCTCCGGGCAAAGTCCCAAGCCCTCATAAGTAATGACTTCATTGGTGGTAAAGCAGTCATGCAGTTCAACGACGTCCACATCGTCCGGTCCGATCCCGGCCTGTTCGTAAACACAGCTGGCCGCTTCCTTCGTCATGTCCGAACCCACGATCTTTATGAGACTCTGTTCGGCGAAGGTCGAGGGGAAGTCTGTCGTCATAGCCTGACCGGAAATAATGATATTTCCATCAAGCCCATGCTCGCGTGCGAACGCTTCCGTACAGAGAACAGCCGCTGCCGCGCCGCAGCTCGGCGGACAGCACTGAAGCCTTGTCAGGTTCAGAAACATTTTTGGGGACTGCATAACCTCGTCCACACTCACCGGCACACGGAAGATTGCACGCTCATTATGCTCGGCGTGGCGACTCGCCTTCTCGCGGACCTTGGCGAAGGTTTCGGTCTTTGCGCCGAATGTCTGCTGGTACTCATAGCCCGCCCCGCCGAAGAGACGCAGCGCCATCGGCACGTCGCTCGCCCCGTGGAAACTGTCATCGGCGACTTGCAGAAAGTCGCCAAGCGGATTTGGCCGGTCGTTGAACATTGTGCTCAACGCACCGGGCGCCATCTGTTCAAAACCGAAAGCCAGCGCACAATCGACAATGCCAGCCTCCACCGCCTGCCGCGCCAGGAAAAGCGCGGAAGAACCGGTGGAGCAATTGTTGTTCACATTAAAGACGGGAATACCGGTAAGACCCACTTTGTAGAGCGCGGCCTGGCCAGCTGTTGAGTCTCCATACACCCAGCCAGCATAGGCCTGTTGCACCTCGTCATAGTCAAGCCCAGCGTCCACGAGCGCGAGGCGAATAACATCCGCTCCCATCTCATCATATGAAGCGCTCGCGCCCGGCTTTGCGAAGGGGAGCATGCCGACCCCAGCGACGACTACACGATTGCCCATCTCACCCATTCCCTTCTAGCTGACATTACGGTCCTGATTTTCCCAATGGGGATGACGCAATTCAGTTTTGAGTATCTTGCCAGCAGCCGATTTCGGCAGCGGGTCCATGCGGATATCCACGCTGCGCGGACACTTATATCCAGCAATATGCATCCGGCAGTGCGGTGCGATGCTGTCAGCGTCGATCTTAGCGCCTGCCTTCGGCACGATGACGGCGTGGACCCGCTCGCCCCATTTCGGATCCGGCACACCGATCACCGCGCATTCGGCCACGCTGTCGAGCTGCATGATTGCGTTTTCGACTTCCGCCGAAAATACGTTCTCGCCGCCCGAGACGATCATGTCCTTGATGCGGTCGACGATGTAGAGGAAGCCGTCCGCGTCCATATACCCGCCATCGCCGGTCAGGACCCAGCCGTCGATCAGCGTTGCGGCGGTCTGTTCCGGCTTGTTCCAATAACCAAGCATGGTGTTTGGCCCGCGCACCGCGACCTCGCCCACTTCCCCTCGTGACAGCTCTTTTCCATCGGCATCGAGAATGCGCACCTCCACGCAGAGACCCGGTCGGCCGGCAGAGCGCAAACGCTGTGGGTTTGGACCGTCGAGTTTGTGATACTCCGGACCGAGCAGTGTGGCGATTGGCGCGAGTTCCGTCTGGCCATAGCCTTGCGTGAAGGCGACGTGCGGCAGCTTCGCAAGCGCCTCACGCAACAGTGCTTCTGCCATGGGAGATGCGCCATAGAGCATCCCTTCCCATGTCGAAAGATCATGCTTACCGAAGGAAGGACAATCGAGCAGGAGACGGATCATGGTTGGCACGAGCAGCGTGAAACTTACCTTGTGCTCTTCCATGAGCTTTAGAAATGCAGCCGGCTCAAAACTTGGCATAAAGACATGCGACCCACCTACGATTGATGTGCCATTCGACATGGCAAAGTCCGCAAGGTGAAACATAGGAGCGGCATGGAGATAGCTCATACCGGGATGGAACCCTTGTGTACCCGCACCGATCGAGAGCGCACTCGTCCACAGAGATTGCTGCGACAGCATCACCCCCTTCGGGAAACCGGTGGTGCCGCCCGTATAGAAGATGCCGGCAAGTTCGTCACCACTGCGCCTCACATCGTCCACGTCATCGCCCGCAGCGATCAGAGCTTCAAAATGCGGCCAGGCCTCCGGTGCGTTTCCATCGCCCATATAAATCGTGTGCGCGATCTGAGGGCAGGCATCACCTACCGCAAGCCCCACTTCGAGAAACACCTCATCAACGAGAAGCAGAGATGCACCAGCATCCTCAACAGAATAGATGTGCTCGGTCACTGACCAGCGTGTATTCATCGGCAGGATCACCGCATCAACCCACCACACAGCGAAACAAGCTTCGAAGTAGCGGTCTGAATTCATGGCAAGGATGACAATCCGATCACCACGCTCGACACCGAGCCGCCGCAGAGAATCCGCAAGACGAGCGACACGCGTGCCAAGCTCCTGCCACGTCCTCACGCGGTCGCCACAAATTGTGGCGATCTTGTCCGGTGTCATCGCCACCGCTCGATGAATTGCCTGGGTGAGATACATGCCCGCCTCCGCCGAGAGAATCCTGGCCCGGCGGGTTTTCAGCGCCGCGCCTTGCCTAAAGGCAATGCCCGGCTTCTCAGTTATCTCGGCCTGTCCGGTAGCTCAATGTCCTCATTCGGCCATGCCATACCCCTCACCTGCCATTCTAGCCTACAGAGAGCATGGTGATTTTCTCGGCTTGGCTGCTAGTGTTATCACTCCACAAAGGCGCGATTGAACAATGAAATTTTTCGACAGCTTTCTGATTGACGGAAAATGGGTCAGCCCTTTAGGCCGGGAAACACGCCTCCTTTACAATCCTGCGAATGGCGAAATCTATGGCAAGGTCGCAATGGCGACCGCAGCCGATGCAGATGCAGCTATCCGCTCGGCACATGCTGCTTTCATTCCCTTCGCAGCGACGAGCAAGAAGGACCGCCTTCAGTTGCTGAAGTCGGTCCTCAATGTTTATGAGCGCCGCCATGGTGACTTTGCAGCCGCTACAACCGAGGAGATGGGCGCGCCGTCCCGCCTTTCGTTTGAGGCACAGGTTACCGCCGGTGCCGACCATATTCGTGCTGTCATTGACGCCTTTGAGACATTCGAGATCGAGCAGCCGCACGAGGCCAACGTCATTCTCCGCCGCGAGCCGATCGGCGTCTGCGTCCTAATCACGCCCTGGAACTGGCCGCTCAATCAGATCGCAGGTAAGGTCGCACCCGCACTTGCGGCAGGCTGCACCATGGTATTGAAGCCCAGCGAACTCACGCCCATGTCCGCCACGATTTTCGCGGAAGTCATGATCGAGGCGGGTGTGCCTGCCGGCGTTTTCAATCTTGTGCATGGTGACGGATCCGTCGTGGGTACAGCGCTCTCCTCACACCCGCTTGTCGATATGGTGTCATTCACCGGCTCGACGGCAGCAGGCGTGAAAGTCGCCATTAACGCCGCTCCAACCGTGAAGCGTGTAACGCAGGAACTCGGTGGAAAATCAGCCAACATCCTTCTGCGCGATGCGGACTTTGACACCGTGATCGAACAATCTGTTCACGCCTGCATGGAAAACAGCGGCCAGTCCTGCAATGCTCCGACGCGCATATTCGTTCCCGAGGAACGGCATGATAAAATCGCGCAGAAGGCTGCCGCCGTCGCGAACGCCCTGCGCGTCGGCAATCCGCTGGAAAGCGACATTGATGTCGGCCCTCTTGTCTCTCACGCACATTACGAACGTGTGGTGAACTATATCCGCATCGGCCAGCGGGAGAACGCGGTCCTCGCGGCAGGCGGTCCGGAACCCATTGCCCACCTCACTCCGGGTTATTTCGTGCGACCGACCGTGTTTGCTCATGTGACGCCGGACATGACCATCGCGCGAGATGAGATATTCGGCCCCGTCCTCTCGATCCTCTCCTACCGGGACGAGGACGAAGCCATTGCTCTGGCGAATGACACTCCTTATGGCCTTGCCGCCTATCTCTGCTCGCAAGACGAGACACGCGCTCTGTCCATCGCGCGGCGGCTGCGCGCCGGTCAGGTTCACCTCAACATGGCAATTCCCGGTGCCGGGACACCCTTTGGCGGCTACCGCCAGTCCGGCAATGGCCGCGAAGGCGGCATTTTCGGCATCGAGGAATTTACGGAAATAAAGGCGATTATTCGTCCTGAGGCGCTGGCCCAACAAGGATATGGCGTCGCGCGGGCACGGGGTCGCTTACTATGCAAGACGCATCGAAGGAACCCCGGATGACCGACAAGCTTCACCTCGCCTATTTGTCCGCCGCGACGCAGCTTCGCCTCTATCGCTTGAAACAGCTCTCGCCTGTCGACGTGCTGGAAGCCCAAATCGCCCGGGCGGAGGAGATTGAACCAAAGATCAATGCCTTCGCGTGGAAGTTCTATGATGAGGCGCAGGTAGCGGCGAGGAAAGCTGAACGCCGCTATATGATTGGCGAAGCACGCCCCCTGGAAGGCGTTACGATTGCCATCAAGGACGATACCGACGTGGCGGGCAGAGTAACGGCATCAGGTTCGAAGCTCTTCCTGGACTATATCGCGCCATCCTCGCACCCTATGGTACAGCGCTATCTTGATGCTGGCGCAATCGTCCATGCGAAGACCACCGTACCGGAATTCTGCATCAGCACCGTCACCACCTCTCCACATTGGGGTGTGACACGTAATCCTTGGAATCTTGCCTACACGCCGTCCGGCTCATCAGGCGGCTCTGGCGCGGCACTGGCGGCGGGTACCACGACACTTGCAACCGGCAGCGATTCCGGCGGATCGATCCGACTGCCTGCCAGCGTTAACGGCGTCTACGGTTTCAAAGCACCGTTCGGTCGCTTCCCGAGCGTCATGCCCTGGACCCTCGTGCCAAACTCCGTCTATGGCCCGATGGCGCGCAGCATGGACGATCTTTCGCTGATGTACGACCTCGGCAATGGTCCTGCCGCCTATGACCATACGGCGCTGCCGAAACACAGGCTGCCGCGCCCGCTGCCTTCCGTGGCTGGTATGCGCATCGCCTATAGCCCGGATCTCGGCTTTGCGCAGATCGACCCCGAAGTGCGGGCGAATACAGAGCGCGCACTGGCTGATTTCGAACGGCTCGGCGCAAGAGTGGAGGAAGTGTCGATCTCCTGGACGCCGGAAAAGATACAAGATGCCTTCTATGGCACGCTTCTCACCGGCTTCTGGCGGGTCTTTTTCGATCAGATCCAGGAAATAATGACCAATCCTGCGGAGGTGTCAGACCAGTATCACAATCTTTATCGCAAGGCGCAGGCGATGCCCGCTGGCACACAGGAAGCTGCCGCCATGTTGGTCGCTGAACTCAACACTGATATTCACGCGATCTTCAACTCAGGCTTCGATGCACTTGTCACGCCGACCACGGGCTTGCCGTCAATCGCCGCTGCGGCCAATCATGCGACGGATGCGCTCACGATCAATAATGTGAGCGTCGATCCGACGACCGGATGGTCCCTTACCCATCCGTTCAACCTTCTCTACCTGCATCCGATTATCGTCGCGCAGACAGGCCGGGCCACGAACAATATACCGACATCGATCCAGATCATCGGTGAGCGCTATGATGATGACACGGTCTTTGCACTGGCTCATGCCTATGAGCGTACTGCAGAGCCTCTTTATGCAGGCGATGCTTTCCCGGATTTCCGCAGTGAGCTCTGAGGCTCACACTTTCGAGCGCACCGCTTCATCCCTGTCGCCCGCAATCGCGGGGGCAAGGCTCGTGAGAGCGGCGAGCACCAATACGCCGATTGCGGCAGCAAACGCGAAAGCATAGGATGAGCCTTCGATCAGGAAGCCCGTCAACGCGGGGCCAATGCCTGCCCCAAGCGACACAACGAGCACACCCCACACAGCAAGGCGGCCTGTGCGATCGAGCGCCGCCTGCACCGCCTGAAAGTATGGTGCGACGACCGCCCAGGCGATGTTCTGCACGACAAGGCCGCCAATAAAGATCGCCACGGACACTTCCGCCACACCGAAGAGAATGGCCGGCACCGTATAAACCAGAAGCGCGAGCATGAGCGGCCATGTCCTCCCGTAACGCGCGCCGAGCGCAACGACGAGGATGGTGCCGGGAATACCGCAAAGGGCGGAGAACGCCAGAATCTGTGTCACCCGTTCAGATTCTATGCCGAGAATTGTGCCGAAGCGCAGCATGTAGCTCCAGAGTCCAACGGCCGCGACGCAGAAAAGGCCGAAGGCAAGCAGGGAAAGCAGCTTCATGAAGGGACGGTCCTCCTGCGCTTTATCACCCGTCACCGCAACGGACATGGCTCGCAACGGCTCAGAACCGCCGTTCAGATTGAGGAGCGGCACGAGCAGCAAGGAAAGAAATCCGAGCGCGAGAAGGCAGAGATAGACGCTCGCCCCGCCGAGAAACGGAACGAGCACGGGAATAAGCGCGATATAGCCGGCGGCGACGATAAACTGCAGCATGGTGTACATGCCGAAGCCTCGCGCCGCATGTTCGTTCCGACCGATCCAGTTGGTGACGGCACCGGTAAGAAGGCCGACACCGAGGCCGCTCAGCGCGCGCAGCAGGCAGAGCACAAGAAAGCTGTCCGCCCAGATCGACAACATGTCACCCGTCATGGCGAGACCGAGCCCAAGGCGCGCGATATGGGGCAGCGGCCAGCGCGACACCAGAAAAAGCGCGAGAGCAAGACCGAGCGTCGCGCCGAGTACGTTGGCCGCGGCGACTTCGCCTGCGAGTTGTTCCGTCAATCCGTGATCCGAAACCCAGGCGCCCACAAGGCTCGGCAATATCGAGACGATGATCGCGCCATAAGCGCCGCAGGCGGCAACGAGAAAGAGCGCCGGAAGGCCACCATCACCCCTATTCACCCATCGCTTCTCGCGCATTTCGCCCCGCTTCCCCGCTCCGTGCATCATCGTCATCGCTTAACTCGAACTCACCGTCAGCTCCAACAAAAAGGGCGGAAGCGTTTCGCCTCCGCCCCTTTCGCGCCCGCCCCGATGGGCGGACATGCGACCCCAGCCCCCGGGAGCCTCAGCGCGTTCCCAGCTTGCGCAGCGCACCGACCTCGAACATGCTGTCCGTTACCTCGGCGGCAGCATGGAAGTTCGGCCGCTTGTCGTCATTGAAGACGAGATCAAGAATGTAACGACCGACCTGAAGGTCATAGAGCGCCTGGCCGAAACCGAAGCAGGTGGGTACGTCATAGGCATTGACCGTCGTTTCCTCCTGATAGCGCCACAGATTGTCGCGCCCGTCATAGATGTCGGTGGCGACAACACGCCAGCTATCCTCATCCACGTAGAAGACCCGCTTTGCCAGCAGGTGTCGTAGGCCGGGCTTCACAGTTGCCTCGACCACCCAGACGCGGTGGAGCTCATAGCGCATCGCACCCCGGCTCGGATAGGAAGGGCCGGTCAGTTCCGCGACACTATGCTTTGAATGCGCGAACTCATAGTTGTTGTAGGGAATATATATTTCCTGCTTTCCGGCAAGTTTCCAGTCATAGCGGTCAAGGCGGCCATTATACATATAGAGCTGGTCGGAGGTACCGAGGCCCTCATAACCTGAAACCGGATTGTCGTAAGAGAGCGTCGGCGCGCGGCGTACGCGGCGCAGACCGGGACTGTAGAACCAGGCATTGCGCTCGCCGTTCAACGTCTCATGCACGAGATACATTTCACCGGCGACGCGGGCAGGCGCGATATAGGTGCTGAGATATTTGACCTGCACATTGCCGAGTTGCGAAAACTCGGTCCGCTCGGGATTGTAATAGTTGGAGAGACGGATTTCGTCCCATTTCAGGGGTACGAAACGGCCATCTGTCGCAACAACAGCCGTGGTGCCGACCACGCTTCGCGCAACACCTTCAAAGGCGGCACGGTGGTTCCACATTACCTCTGCGCCTGTTTTGGGTAGAGGGAACGGGAAGCCGCCGGGGACGGCATCGATGAGGTCATGCGTGCCTGGATCAAGCTTCGCCGTGCTGATATTCGCTTTCGTCTTTTCCTGAACGCTTGTGGGAAAGGTACAACTGCGGCGTGTCGGATATACATCCATCCGGTAGCCATCATAGCGTTGCAGAAGCGCGATCTGGCCTGCGGTCAGCTTGTCCTTGTACGCATCAATATTGTCCCGCGTGATCGAGAAGCGTTTCGTATCCCCCGCATATGGGTCGATATAGTCCTGCCCCTGCACATAGCCTGCAACGGGCGCATCGATGCCGCCTGTCCATGCGGGGATGGAGCCCTCTGCATTGCCTGCCGTCTCTGCGCCGATGGGCGTGAGCCGGGTGCCAAGATCGGCGACGCCATCCGCACGCGCCGGGCCGCTGGCGAACGCGATGCCGCAAACGAGAAACGCCGTTGCTGTGGAAATCTTGATTGACATGTTCATTTCTCCCCCTCGCCTTCCGTTGCTTTGACAGATTGCCTAGAAGGCGTAGGACACCGCAAAGGATGCGAAGTCTCGGTCCTGCGCAAAGTTCGTGTAGCCGCCACCGAAATTATTCGTATAGGCGAGGCTCATACTCCAGGTGGATTGATAGTCTGCTGTAAGCCGGAGCGTGATCTGCTTGCGACCACTGATATGCGTATCCGTCAGAGCATAATCGAGCGCCGTACCGTTCACGTCATGCCGGATAGCGATGCCCGGATAGAGCACCCAGGGCGTGCCGAAGATGCCCTGATAGCTACCGGTTATATCGAGCATGTAGCCAACCGCATTGCGCGCACCGAAGGTTCCGGCAGGCTTGCTGTCGAAATGCGTCCATGTGCCTTCGGCGATGATCGTCAGATCATCCATGCCGAGCGCCGTAATCGCCGTACCGAGAACAGGGGCGGCGGGTCCGGCAGAGTAAAGGGCATTCAGAATGGTCTGTGTCCGGTTCTCTCGGATAAAGCCCTGCTCATCCGCCGAGCCCGTGAAGCCGACGGGATCGACCAGCGTGGCCGTGATCGCGGCTGCCGTGAACGGATCGGCAAGAGGCACTGGATAATCGGGTTGATAGTTCACATCAACGCCGACAGATATATCCTGCCAAACGAAACTGGCCGTCGCGCCGACAAGATCCTGATCGGGCACATAATTGCGGTAATAGGCGACCGGATAGCAGAAGAAGACCGGGTCGCAGGCCGCCAAAGCACCGACCACTGGCACTTTCTGATGGTAGCGCAGATAATAAATGCCAAATTCCGTATCTAAGGCTTCAGCAAAATAGCGACCGCTCACACCCCATTGGCCGCTATGAGAGGGCGTGCGGTCGCTGGTCAACGGGATACCCGTGCCGAGCAGGAATTGCGTCTGTGCGTCCACGCCGGATGCAGCAGGATCACCAAAGCCGCCAAGCGCCGGACCATAGAAAAGGCCGACCGCGCCGGGGCCAACCGCATCTTCAAGCGAGAAGAATGTGCCAACGGGATCAAGCTCCGTCTCGTTCCAACGGAACTGGTAGTAGGCGGAAACGTCGAGATTGACGACAGGCGAGAACTGCGCCTGCACCATCGGCGCGGGCAGATAAGCCTGTTTGATTTCCGCCCCTGCACCGCGCAGCTTCGTCATGTCAAAGGAATTGGTCTGGGCAATGCCGCCCGCATAAAAAATGCTTTCGCCCCAGTTGATGACTTGGTTACCGAGGCGAACATTCACAGGCATATCGCCCACCGGAATATCGCCATAGATATAAGCATCAAGAAGGCGGGCACGGCGGCCAAGCCGGCTCACCGCCGCATCGGTCAGATCGGTGCGGCGGGTTGATTCCTTATCGGTATTGACCGGATCAAAAAAATAGGAGCCGCGCAGGAAGGCGCCCATATTGTCGAGCTTCACTTCAAGTTCGGACATGCCGGATAGCGGGGCAGAAAAAACATCCCACTGGTCGTAGTTCAGATTGCCGTCATCATAATTGTCGGTGAGGCCGTCATTGGCGCAGCCTTGCGGATTGGCGATGCTAATGAAGGAACAATCCCGCCCCGATGTGCGGATGGATGCACCCGCCGAGATGGTGGTATCGAGGGAAATATCTGCCCGACCGTATTTAAACTGCATGGCCCCGGCTGTTCCTGGAGCGGAAACCGCGAGCAGGGCAACGACAGCCCCCGGCAGAAACGGCGCACGAAACGACCCGTGGCGTAGCAACATCGAACCCCCCCTTATCCTGCCCGCTCCTCCCCGGAACCGGCCTCAGATCAACCCCGCCTTCCCTTGGCGGCTATACTCAAAGGCTATGCCGCCTTTGCGCAAGCGCGCTATGCCCCGGATAGGACAATGCCGCAGCAGTTCGATCAGCCGATCCGGACGCCCCCCCGCGCCAGTTCGTCTGTCGTATCGAGAATGGCGTCATGCAGTACATCCGCCACGAAATCGATCTCGTCCCGCTCCAGCGTCAGCGGCGGCGAGAGCACATTGAGGTGGGCAAGCGGGCGCACCAGAAGGCCGCGCTTCTGACAATGCCGCCAGATGCGCTTGCCGATTTTGATATCGTCGCCGAACAGTTCCTTGCGCTCCTTGTTCGCGACATATTCGATGCACATCATGAAACGTAAACCCCGCACATCGCCCACAAGCGGTAGCTCCGCCAGCGAGGCCAATCGCTCTTCGAAATAGGGGCCGATCTCCCGCACACGCTCGCAGATTCGTTCGCGCTCGATGATCTCGATATTCTTGAGTGCAGCCACGCAGGCGACAGCATGGCCCGTATAGGTGAAACCGGTATTGAAATAGGCACCGGGGCGGCTCAGCACTTCATAGATTTCGTCAGACATGATGATAGCGCCCGCCGGGATGTAGCCTGATGTCAGCCCCTTGGCGCAGGTAATGATATCGGGAACGATGCCGAACTCAGCTTCAGATGAAAACATATGGCCCAGACGCCCAAACGCCGTCACCACCTCATCCGAAACATAGAGCACACCATATCGGCGGCAAATGCCGAGCATACGCTTCAGATAACCTTGAGGCGGCACGATTACGCCGCCCGATCCCTGAATAGGCTCCGCGATAAAACAGGCGACGTTCTCCGGCCCGAGCTCCAGAATTTTCGTCTCGAACTCAGCGGCGAGCATGTCGAGGAACTCTGCCTCGCTTGTCCCTTCCGGGCGGCGATAAAGGCTAGGCGCACTCAGATGATGAATGAAACTCGTCTCTGGTAGCCAGTCGGTCGAATACCCCTGATCGCTGAGCGAGGCGGTCAGATAGGTGCTGCCATGATAGGCACGGTCGCGCGTGATGATATGTCGGCGCGTCGGTTCGCCCTTGCGGATGAAATAATGATGGATAAGGCGGATGGCCGAATCCGCCGCAGTGGACCCCCCAGTGGTGAAGAGAACACGATTGAGCGAGCCGGGTGCACGCTGCGCAAGCTCTTCTGCCAGCATGGCCATAGGCGCCGAGGTCAAATCATCGAAGGGTGAGTAATAGTCAAGGCGGCGAATCTGGTCGGCAATGGCATCCGCCATCTCGTCGCGGCCATGACCGATATTAACGCACCACATGCCGCCAAGACCATCGAGAAACTTCCGCCCGTCCTCGCCATAAACATAATTTCCCTGAGCAGACGCAATCACCGTGCGCTCCGCTTTCTCCATAAGGGCGAGATCCGTAAACGGATGAATATTATAGCGCCGGTCGAGATTTTCGACGCTTTCGCGATTAACCTTGTGCTCGGCGAAGCTCAAGACACTCTCCTTGCTTGACGGTCTTTCCATGCCCCATGACTACGGCATCTGCCGCACCTCTTCTGTGTCCTTGGTAGGCTATAGGGCGGCAATGATCGGTCTTTGCGACGCGGATAAGCGTGTTACAATTTCTGAATAACCGTCGACAGAAGCGGGATAGGGAGGAGATCGTCAGATGCGGGCACAAGACGCATGACACAAAGGAATAGCCGGGCAGACACGCTGCCGATCAATGCCGTCGCCTCATGGAGTCGGGGTCTTGCTGCAAGCCTTGGCGCCGAGAGCGCGGAGGAGAGCGCAGCGCAGCTTGCCGAGGGGCTCAGTGCGCTTGCACCTGACACACGCATCTATGTCGGCCTCTATCGCCGCAAGGCACCGCCCGTAATCGTCGATGTCGATGGCCATGATGAATGGAACCACGGCTATAGTGACGGCAAATATCTGCTCGACCCCACCTATGACCGTTTTCTCGCAGGCCGTGAAAGCGTCTGCCTTTCACCTCGGGAAATCTTTCCGCCGGATTTTCGCAAGAGCGACTATTACCTATCCTATTACCGGCCCTATGGCATGGTAGATGAGATCTGCTACTTGCTTCATGTGGAAGAGGATATGGCAGTCTATGTGTCGCTCATGCGGCTTGGACCTGCTCTCTCCTTCACCGCAGTCGAATACAGGCGCCTCAATGCCGTGCTCGCAGCGGTTGAAAGCGCCGCCTTCCACATCCGCTCGCTGATGCGAAATGAAAGGCAGAACGATGACAGCTCATTCCGGCTACACCAGATTCTTTCTGCTGCCTATGAACGCTTCGGCGGCGACAGCCTGAGCGAGCGAGAGAAGGAAGTGACGAACCTTCTTCTCAAGGGCTTGCCGCCCAAGGCCGTGGGGCGCTTATTGGGCATCGCGCCCGGCACAGTGCGCAATCACATCAAGCGCATCTATGTGAAGCTCGATGTGCGCTCGCAGGCGGAACTCCTCGCGCTCTTCTTCGAGACGCTTGACGACGCCGCAGCCGACGCGGCCTGACCCGTCCTAAAGGGGGCATATGGGGAGCCGCCTCCTCGCTGTTAGCCTTCGCCGGAAAATCCATGCGAGGGAAATACGCCATGCCCGATATGTCCGAAACCCTGCCCTGTGTAAGTCCGGAAACGCTGCCGGCCGACTGGTACTGGAGCGAGGAAGCCTGGCAGATCGAGCGCCGGGAAATCTGGGCAAGGCACTGGGTACTGATCGGCCGCGAGGCGCAGTTCAGTGCCGCAGGCGACTATGTGTCAACAACACTTGCCGGTTATCCGATCTTCGCCATCAGAGGCAAGGATGATGTTATCCGCGCCTTCCACAATGTCTGCCGGCACCGCGCCTCGCCGCTGGTGCAGGAATGTGCGGGCCATGTGGATCGCATCTCCTGCCCCTATCATCGCTGGCTCTATGATTTCGAAGGCCGCCTCAAGGGCGCACCTAGCATGGAGATAGACAAAGACGAATTCGGCCTCTTCCCCGTTCAATGCGCCGTCTGGCGCGGCCTCGTCTTCGTCTCGCTCGATCCCGTCGCGCCGATTGAGCAATGGCTTGAAGACATAGCGAGAGCCGCATTGCGCTACCCGGTCGAGGAGTTGCAGCTCGTGCGCGAATTCACCATTGAGGCGAATATAAACTGGAAGACCTATGGCGATAATTATGCCGAGGCCTGGCACATCCCGACTATCCATCCGGGGCTCAATGCCTCGATCGACATGGCGAGCTACAAGATCACCACGGTCGGCGATACGTTACAAAGCCATACAGCCGAGGCGCGTGAGGGCGGCAAGACGGACGGTTTCTGGGTTTGGCGGCTACCGGGCCTCTTCTTCAACATGTACAATTGGGGGATGAATGTTGCCCAACTCGAGCCTACAGGCCCACGCAGCATGCGCCTTACCTATCGTTACTTCGTGAAGGATATTGATCCCGCTAAACAGGAAGAGTGCGATGCGCTCATCGATTGGGCCTATATGGTCGCGAAGGAAGACATAGACATTTGTAGCGCCGTGCAGAAGAATCTCGAAGCAGGGATATATGAACGCGGTCGCCTTTCTGGTGTCCATGAGAATGGTGTTGTCCAATTCCAGAATATGGTCCTAGCGGCACACCAGCGGACCCGCACGCCCTAAGCAGCCCAGTCAGGCTGCGGGGACCGGTTGAAAGTGATTCAGCCAAACACCTGTGACTCGTTTCAAGGTCCGATAAATCGGCTGCAACTGCGCCGGAGCGTCTGGCGCTATCGCTTCATGCAACCCGATGAGACAATCGACACGCGCGAGATGATCCCTCCCCTCGCAGTGGCCGAGCGGCAAGCTGGCATCCAAAGCACAAGGTTTGAAAATGATTCAGCCAAACATTGGGCTTTATTGAGCTTTCTCAGGCACTCATGACTCATTTTAGGGGCTGAACGTGGCTCAAATGAGGTGGTTCAGTTCGTCTGACTCCGGGTGCCTTCAAAACTGTGCTAACGCGACGCGGCGTACTGCTTCGCTGTCGTTCGGCTGGTGTCCGACCTTGTGCGTCGGTGAGGGCACCTCCTGCACGGTGTTGGAAATGCGTCCCACGCCGGTTACTTCCACCTCGACGATATCACCAATATTCATGGGGCGGGAGTTGGCTGGGGTACCGGTGAGTACTATGTCACCCGGCAGAAAGGTGATGTGCCGTGACAGATCGGCGAAGATGTAATCGATAGGGAAAGTCATGTCGCCGACCGGCCCGTCCTGCACCACCTTGCCGTTGATATAAGTCCGCACGCTTTCCTTGCGAATATCAACGCCACGCACGATGCCGGGGCCGATGGGGCAGAACCCGTCCTGGCCCTTCACTCGAAGCATGGAGCCGGCATCCGTGTCGCGAAAGTCCTGCGCGCCCACATCATTTGCCGGGGCAAAGCCCGCAAGATGATCCCAAACATCTTCCCGAGCGACATTCCGCATCGGCTTGCCGACAATGGCGGCAATCTCACCTTCATAATTCAGGTACTGGCAGTCTGCCGGGCGGTTCAGAAAGCCGCGATGTGAATTGAGCGTCGAAAGCGGCTTCTGGAAGTAGGTCGGCGTAACGAGCGGCGGTGCCTTGAACTCCACACGGCGCGAGTCATAGTTCAGATGGATACAAATGATCTTGGTCGGATCACAAGGCGGTAGATAGATCGCGCTTGCTTCATCCACAACCCGCCCGTCCCCAAGGCGCAGCTTGTCCCCCTTTTCCGGCTTCACCCAAACGGGTGTCCCCTGATGCAGTATTCGCCGCCATTCTTCGCGCGGACCTTCAATAACCGACATATTCTTCTCTCCCCTGTTTGTTTCAGTTCGCAGTGCCTCAGGCGGGCACCATGAAGCCCTTCATGTTCTCAAAAATTGGCAGATGGCCGTAGGAATCGCGCTGGTAATATTCAGACTGGCCCGTTGGTTCGCGCCCGCCCCAGCCGACCTCGTTCATGAAGCCGGAGGGATTCTTGAAGTAGAAAGAGTAATTGTGGTCATTCGCATGGCTGCCCGGTTCGATGATGACGGGTAGCTGGGCGGCTCGCACAATGTCATAGGTAAGTCCGACATCTTCCAGCCGTTCCACTTCGAACATCAGATGGTTGATCCTCTTCTCTGCCTCACCACCGAAAGCGAGCGTGTGCTGGCGCGTGTTGCAATGGAGGAACATGAGTTCGACCGGATCGTCGATGCCCGGAATCGCGATCTTGTATTCAATGCCACCGCGCATACCGAGAATTGTATAGAAAGTGTGCAGCTCCTCGAAGCCGGCGCGGCGGTTCAGCATCATGTGGCCGAAGCCGCCACCAGCGGTCTTGAAGCCACCATGCATTCCTCGACCGGGATGGAATGGGCGATCATACTGGACCAGAGGCCCGTGGAAGATTTCGAGCGCGAACCCGTTCGGATCTGTCACGAACATGACGTCAAGCACATGGCGCGCCGCCGCTTCCTTTCCGCTCCCGATACGCACGGGCACGCCCGCCGCTTCAAGCTTTGCAACCATTTCTCTGAATTCCAGTATGCCTGCCAGACGCAAGCCTATGACAAGAAGGTCATCAGCCGGATCCTCCACTAGTTTGATCCGGTGATGCCAATAATCCATACGAAGATAGCGTGTCTTCTCATCCTCGCCGGGGCGCACTTCGACCGCGAGAACCTGAGACGCAAACTGTTCCCAGGCTTTGATGTCGCTCACGCCCAGCGTGACATAGCCCAGTTCTGTGACTTCCGCCGCCATGTTTCCCTCCCCTAGGCAGTAAAGCTGTCCTTGCGGACTGCGATGTTTTTTATGTCCGTATAAAAATCAAAGCTCCATGTCCCGCCTTCGCGGCCAAGACCGGAATCCTTGGACCCGCCGAAAGGTGCAGCAAGATCGCGGATGAAGAAGCAATTCACCCAGAACGTTCCCGCCGTAACGCGCGAGGCAATGTCCATCGCCCGTTTTTCGCTGCGGCTGAACAACGTGCCTGCGAGGCCGTAGCGGGTGTTGTTTGCAAGCGCCACCACCTCGTCATCCGATGTGAAGCTCTGCCAGGTGAGAACGGGGCCGAAGACTTCGCGCTGTGAAATCTCAAGCTCGGGGCCTGCCTGCGCAAACAGGGTCGGTTCGAAATAGAGCTCGCCGATATTTGCTTGCGCCCCGCCCCATAACGGGACGGCACCATCTGCCTTTGCACGCTCGACAAAACCTGCCACGCGCGCGAAATGCTCCTTGTGGATCAGCGGCCCCACGCGCGTATTCTTGTCACGCGGATCGCCTAGCACCATATGGTTTGTCGCATTGCGTACTTTATCGAGGAACTCCTCCTCGATTTTTCTTTCCACCATGATGCGGGTGCCTGCGAGGCAGACCTGCCCGGCATTCATATATTGGCCCGCAACCGTCTGCGCGGCGGCGTCGAGGTCTGCGTCGGCGCAGATGATGAAGGGTGACTTGCCTCCAAGCTCTGCGCTCAGCGGCGTGATCGAGCGCGCCGCCGCCTGGCCGATGACCTTTGCCGTATCGGTTGACCCGGTGAAGCTGATGCGATCGACATCGGGGTGGTTCACGAGCGCATCACCCGCCACCTCGCCGATCCCCTGCACCACATTCAGCACGCCTGCCGGAAGCCCCGCCTCATGAGCGATATCCGCCATGAGCGAGCAGGTCAGCGGCGCCCATTCCGGTGGCTTAACGACAATGGTATTGCCTGCTGCCAGTGCCGGTCCGACTTTCCATGTGGTCAGCATCAGCGGCGCATTCCACGGCGTGATGAGAACGGCAACGCCTGCCGGATCGAATTTCACATGGTTCACGACTTCAGGCGAGTCGATCACATGGCCATCAAGTGTCAGCGCCCAGTCGGCGAAGAACTCGATGTTCTGGGCGGCGCGTGGGACAACGCGGTGGACGTTGCCCATCAGGAGAGAACCATTGTCCATCGTTTCGACAGCCGCAAGCTCGTTTGCCCGCGCCCTTATGCCGTCTGCAAACTTCTTGAGATAGGGCAACCTTCCCTTCGGTCCGAGAGCTGCCCATGCCGGAAAGGCCTTCCGCGCAGCTTCGACCGCGGCATCAGCCTCAGCCTTGCCACCTGCGGATATATCGGCGAGATGCGACCCATCGACGGGTGAGAAATTGGCGAATTTCTCTTTCGAGGCGACACGCTTTCCGCCGATCCAGTGATCGGTCGAGACGTACACGCCAACAACCTTCACGCTGTTCGTGCCCATCACACAGCCTCCGCAAGCTTGAGGTCAGGTGCGAGCGCGGCGTCTTCGTTCAGAAAACGTTCGACGAGGCGATCTGCGCGGCTGCGGTCGGCAATCATGTGAGCGAGCTGCTGGTTGCGCGCACCCGAGGCGAGATAGAAGCGTTCATACTGCTCACCTCTGCTGCCAAGCGCGCTGCCCGTGAAATCCCAGGCGAGACGGAAAAGGCGGGCTCGTGTTTCCGCATCAACACCATTTGCGCCGTGCATGTAGCGGTCGATCAACGGGCGAAGTTCGGGGTGCTCAAGCTGCGCCTGTGTTGGTGCCGCCAGAAGATTATGCGAGCCGAGAAGTCGGATGATCTCGTTCACGCGCGGAAACCAGGTCGGCATCAGCGATTTCAGCGCCGAGAGCGGCGCCCCATGCGGGAACCAGACACCATTACCGAACTCATAGGCGTTCTGCTCCGCCGCCTGTATGCCGGAGCGCGCAAACTCGCCATAGCTCCAGAGTTCGCCCAGCATCTGAACGGAGGCAGGCTGCATCCCGCCCACGGCTTCCGTCATGCGGGTTGCCACACCCCACGCAAACTCAAGCTTGGTCTGCGCGCGGATCATGGTCTGCTGCATGACGTTCGGGAACCAGCCCGTTGACATCACCTGATTGTAAACACCGGTATTGCAATTGATGTGGATGCGGTCGCGCGGTACTTCCACATCATCGAAGATCACGAAAGCATCCTGCTCGTCGAAGCGCGAGGAAAGCGGGTGATCCTGAACATTGAGCGAGCCTGCACAGCTATCCCGGCAGAGAAATTTGAGGCCGGGCGTATCCATCGGAATACAGAAGGCGAGCGCGTAATCATCCGCATCAGGCCGCACGGGGTGGGCCGGATAGACGGCGAGTTCGTCGGCAAAGGGCGCGAGTGTCGCCAGCACGCGGGCACCACGCACGATGATGCCATGCTCCGTTTCGCCAACCTTGTGCAGCGGCACTTCGTTGGGCACGCCGACAAAATCACCGCCCGCCTTGTCGATTGTCGGGTGGATAATCGTATGCGTCAGCGAGATATCATTGCGGCGCAGGAATTTCTGATAACTGACGAGGTTTTCCGCCCCCTCTTCATTGCCGTTCGCGCCCCATTCATCAGCGCGACCGGCAAAGCCGGCATAGGTCACGTTCATATAGTCAGGGGAACGACCCATGACGCCGACCGTGTACTCGGCATGGCGCTTAAGTGCCTTGTGACGCTGGAGCAGATCCTCCTTCGAGCGCGGAATCATATGGCTCGCATTGATCTGCTCGCCAGTCTCAGGATCTGGCATCAGGCAGTCATCGGCATATTCATGCTGCAGATCGAAAAGCCCGGCCAAACCCCGCGCTGCACCGGCAAAGGCGGGATGGTTGACAATATCCGTGACCTTTTCAGCGCCGAGCCAGATTTCCCTCTTCCCTCTCAGCCCCTTCAGAAATTCTTCTCCCGTCCGTGCAGACATCTGGCAGTTCCTCCCGTTGCCCGACCACACCTTTTGAATGTGGACGTTTATGATTCATTTCATTTATGACTACAATCATTTTTAAATCCTGAGTCAAGAGAAAGCACGGGCACCCGGGAGAATCAGGCGATTGACAATGCGCCTCTATCGGCCAAGTTGTTGCAGCATCAGAATTTCTTGCGACTTTCGAGAAAGAGAAGGTTCGGCGTGAGCGAAGCGACAGGGAAGCGGGCACCAAAGACCGACGCGGGCAAGGCACCCGTTCTCGGCCGCCGAGAGCGCAACAAGCAGGAGAAGCTCAGCCGCATTCTGGTGGCTGCTCGCGATCTCTTTGCCGCAAAGGGCTTCGCCGAAACCACGACACAGGAGATTGCCGAACGCGCCGATATCGGCACCGGCACCCTTTTCCTCTATGCCAGGAGCAAGGAAGACCTGCTTATCCTCGTCTTCAAGGATGAGATGATCCAGACATCCCGAACGGCGATCAACAAGGTTTCACCCGACGCCCCGCTCGTCGATCAACTCATGCAGGTTTTCGGGGCGATGATCGCCTATCACAATCGCGATCTTCCGCTGGCGCGCGCGCTGATCCGTGAAATCACGATCCTCTCACACCCGGAGCGTAGCAAGGATGTGCGGGCGTTGATGCGCATCATCTATAGTGGCATCAGCGATATTGTTATTGGCGCAAGCAAGCGAGAGAAGATCAGAACCGACCTCGACCTTACGCTTGTTGGCGAAACATTCTTCGGCATCTACTATGTCGGCCTTATCGGTTGGCTCAACGGCTACATATCGAAACAGGCTTTTCTTAAGACACTGCGCGCGAAACTGTCGCTGGCGACAGACGGGTTGCGGGTGGGGAAACCCGCGACACCCCGGGGGTCAAAAGCGAGTGGCAGCCCAAAATCCTGACCCGCTTGCCTGCCACATTATTGACTTACATCATTTATGATGACACTCATCATTTCCAGGCTCAAAGAGGCTGAAGGTTCTGAGGGAGGATCATCATGACGGCATCGCTCAAACAACGGTGGGTGAAGGGCGATGTCACGCTCGGCGCGTGGTGCATGATCCCCGAGCCACTGACGGCAGAGGCACTGGGCCGCGCCGGGTTCGACTGGGTGCTCGTTGACATGCAGCACGGCTGCATGGACTATGAGACGGCGCTCAACATGATCCGCGCCATCGACCTCACCCCTGCCCTGCCTGTTCTGCGTGTGCCGTGGAATGATCCCGGCATCATTGGTCGTGCGCTTGATGCGGGCGCACTCGGCATCATCATCCCGATGATTCAGACGGCGGAAGATGCGCGGCGCGCCGTCGATGCGTGCCTCTACCCGCCAAAGGGTCGCCGCAGCTTCGGGCCGGTTCGCGTCGGAATGCGCGACGGCATGGGATATTTCACAGAGGCAAATGATCGCGTCGCCGTTGTGCCCATGATCGAAACGCCAGAAGCACTCGCCAATGTCGAGGAGATTGCCGCAGTGCCGGGCGTTGACGCCCTTTTTGTTGGTCCCTTTGACCTTTCGATCGCGCTCGGCCTGCCGCCCGGCGACAATGATGGAACGCCTGCCTTCGATACAGCGATCGCAAGGGTCTCAGCCGCCGCCCGCGCGGCCAATATAGCAACTGCCGTTCTCTCGAATGCGAAGGTGGCACCCCTTCGTATCGAACAAGGCTTCCAGATGATTTCCACCACAACCGATATCAACGCCCTTTCCATGGCAGCGCGCGCCGATCTTGAGGCGGTGAAGACTACGGGAAAGAAGGGGAACTGACATGCTCGACCAAGCCACACGCGACAAGGTTGTCGATGCCTTCTTTGCCACACATGACAGCCGAAAGCCCTTGCCGCTTCCCTCAAAGACCTGGCATGGCATCGAGGTCGAGGATGCCTACCGCATCCAGCAGGCTTTCATCGCGCGCAAAGTGGCGGGGGGTGCGAAGGTCAAAGGTTACAAGGTCGGCCTGACATCGAAAGCGATGCAGGAATTTTCAGGCACGACCGAGCCTGATTTCAGCGCCATCACGGATGATTTCTTTGTGCCCGAAGCAACCCCCATTCCGATGGCGCGCTTCTTCGCCCCCATGATCGAAATGGAAATCGCCTTTGTCATGAAGGAGCCGCTGAAAGGTCCGGGCGTGATGCCTGTCGATGTGATCCGGGCCACAGATTTCGTGCTGCCCGCCATAGAGATCGTCGATTTCCGCGTCGAACGCGCGCCGGGCCTTAGCGTCATCGACAATATCGCCGACCTCGCCTTTTGCGGTGCCGTGGTGCTCGGTGCCAACCCACGCCGCCTCGACCAGATCGACATCCGCCGCGTCAATGGCGCGATCTACAAGAACGGCACGAAGGAACTTGAAGGCGAATCATCCGCCGTGTTGGGCAATCCCGTCACCGCCGTGGCCTGGCTCGCAAACAAGCTTGGCGAATTTAGCACGTCCTTCGAACCGGGCGACACGATCCTCACAGGCTCTTTCGTGCGCGTCCTGCCAATCGAACCCGGCGACGAATTCATCTGTCGCTTCGACCAAGGGCTTGGTGAGGTTTCGACAAGCTTCGTGTAGATGGAGTTTCTGGGCGTCATGACCACCCCGTAGCTCAAGTTCAATACCGAGAGCTTCCCATTTCTTGGGCGTCGCGGGGAATTTTCTGCAGGGTTGATCCACCCTGCGACAGGGGTAACACTTCAGCGCCCTCGCACGCACCCCTTTCGCGCAGCATCAACTGCCACTCAACGGATCGCTTGCTCACTGTGATGAATGCACACGATTGACCGCACTTCCTCTCGATAGTCATCCGACGAAACCCAAGCAAAGAGAAGTCAGGCTTTTCAAAAAGCCCCTAAATAGCAGTCGGCCTTTGCCGTCACGCCGCATAGAACGGTGCGGGAGTGCGAGATAACTTTCATCAATCAAGAAACATATTCTTTAGCGCTTCTCCTTTCCGCTCACGATCCGCCAACGCTCTTCCAATGTATCAGGTAGCATGGTCATGCCATAGCGGTGCTGAGCATAGTCCACCGTCTGCCTGAATTTGACCGTGTTCACGCCCTCACGTCCGGAGACAGATTGCAGTATCCGAGCGAGGTCACCGAGATCGACCGCATAGATATAGGCGCGAATTGATGCTTCACCCGTGGTCACACAGCACATGGAGCAATGACGCATCGAACTTATGAACACCCCAACCGCTCTTGCCTCTGTCGGGGAGACATCGACATCCAGCCATCCGGCGACCTCCATCCCCGTGGCGCTGACATCCACAATGAGCCCGTAACTGATCGCCCCGCTATCGACCAGACGTTTCAGTCTCTTGCGGACGGCGCTCTCCGATATTCCGAGATCTCTCGCCACTGCCCGATTGCTCAGGCGTCCATCCTTCTCAAGACGGGCGACAATGGCTTCATCCAGTTCATCAAATTCGATAGGTGCAATCATAGAACGGCGATCCCCGGTCGATGGCGCAGAACCTCAAGACACATTGAAGTGACGGCGCGGTTGACGCCAGCAATTGGCGCTATTTCTGCCTCAAGAAGATGAGAAAGCTGGACCGTGTCCCGCGCTGCCAGCATGACGATGATCTGTGGGTGATCCGCTTGTATGGTGGCAGCAATGACGTTTGGTACGTCGCCGATCCTCCGCCCCACGGTCTTTACATCTTCATCGTTTACATAGATTTCAATGAACCCGAGAACATTGAGACCCAACGTTCGAACATCACGCTGAGTTGTTATCTTCATGAGGCGGTCGGATATCAGACGATCAATCCGATTGGCGATTGTCATCTCGGACACACCGAGTTTCTGTGCGAGACTTTTATTTGAGGCTTGAGGGTTTTTCCTCAGCTCCGCCAGTATCGCGCGGTCGGTATCATCCACCGCCCGGGCAACGCCTTTTCCCTGTGACTTCTGCTTCAGGTTGCGGCGCTTCGACTGCAAGTCCCGGCAACAAGCATCCTAGACGATGAGGTCTGGAGCGTAAGTTGATCTGACCCACGTTGGCAAGCGTGGCAAGGCGAACACCAACCGCCCGTTCGCGAATGTCAGGCAGTGGCGCGGCGGCAGGTTGAGGCCGGAATTGTCAAATACCATCCCGCGATCGGCCTGGAGAACAGCATCACGGATGAGCGGCGCGCTTCGGTTATAACGCGCGTGGATCTTGTCCACCGGCACGATATGCCCGCCTTCTTCGACTCTCGCTTCGACACGAGCCGCAGAGAGTTCGGGCGTCTCGACCCCGACATGCATTACGATGACGGTAAACCCGTTGGCGCGGGCCTCGCCGATCAGTTCAAGCTTGGAGGGGTGCGAGAAGACGGTTTCGGTGACGAAATCCCGCCGCTGGATGACAAGTTCCGCACGGCGCGAGGAGGCGATGCGCGCCGCTTCATAGGACGCCTCTGGCGAAGGATCGCGCAATTCGTTGCGCTGGATGATGTCAGCGTTGATGAACGGACCCGCAAAGCCCGGAGCGACGCGGGTGGCATAGAGCGTAGACTTGCCGGCCCCGTTCGGCCCGGCAAGGACAATCATTGCCGGTTTCAAGTCTCGCCTGCGGTCTTCTCGCGCACGAAGTTGCCGTTGGTATCCAGACCCACACCGAGGCCAAGCTGCCGTCGCCGGGCAAACCAGGCCTCCTCATCGGATCCGGGCTGTCCCATTTTCTCGACGAAGCTGTCGAGCCAAACGTCCCTTTCCTCGCCGGTGAGCTCCACAGTCCCGATTTCCCCCGAAAGAGCCGCCGTTATCCGGGCGTAATCGAAATTACCCGACTTCTCGATCGCGCGACCGATACGCACCCAATGTGCAACCTGTCCCGAGACCGATCGGCTCTGCAATTCGGATTCGTGCCGCACGATCTTCATGATGTCATCGGCAAGCTTGATGGATTGGGCCATGTATAACCTCCGCACCAAAGGTGGCATTTTGCTACCTCACTTTCAAGTCTGCGAGTACAGGCTCGAAACGGAGGCAGGCACGAACCCGATGTGCCGTTTAGCATTATTGCGAATTGTCCAGATATGGACTATATCTGTTTTAGGATTGGAGGCGAAGGTGGCTAATCAGAAGAGGTGGCCCGTTAGTGAAGGAGATGGCCTTCAGCGGCTCGACGTGTCCCGGTTCGCACCGGCCAACCGCCGCCGTCTCAGCGCGCCCGCCTTGCGGACCTTTCTGACGATCGCGGACCTCTGGGGCCTGACGGAAGAGCAGCGCCTCCTGGTTCTGGGCCTTCCGGCCCGATCCACCTATCACAACTGGTGCAAGCGGGTGCGCGAGCACGAGGCCATCACGCTCGATGTGGACGTGCTGTTGCGGATTTCCGCGGTTCTGGGCATCCACCAGGCGCTTGGCATTCTTTTCCCCGAGGAGCGTTCCGGGGTCGAGTGGCTGACGACGCCGCATGGTGCCCTTCCGTTCGGCGGCAAGCCGCCGCTCGACCTTCTCACAAGCGGCTCCCAGGACGGATTGCTGAGCGTGCGCCGTTTTCTCGACGGTGCCCGCGGCGGGCTCTATATGCCGCCGGGCAGTATTGATGAAGCGTTCGAGCCCTACACCGACTATGAGCTCGTTTTCCAGTGACGGATGCCTACGCTGCCGCGCCTCAACCTTCGCATCGGCTGATCCCTTCGCGATTTCCGCCCGTTGGGCTGTTCGACACGGTTGCCACCGCGGCCGACCTCGAAGCCGTGATGGAACTTGCCGGCTGGACCAATGATCGGCTCGTCGCCGAACACATCGATCGTTTACCCAAGGACGAATGGGTCTATGGCGTGCCAAATGCGAGTGTGGTCATGGCCGCCTTTCTTCATGCCGCCCCCGGCGGCATGCGCTTCAACGGCCCGGATCTCGGCGCATGGTATGCCGCAGGCGATATCCGCACCGCGGCCGCAGAGGTCGGGCATCATCTGCGCCGCGAAGCAGTTGCCCGCGGCGTGCCGGGAATGACCCGCGTTTACCGGGCCTACACGGCGACGCTTCAAGGCCAGTATCTCGACATCAGGGGGCAACAGTCCGTGCGTCCTGAACTCTATGCGAGTAACGGCTATGCCGAGGCGCAAAAATTCGGCGAGGCGGTTCGCGCGTCCGGCGGCGCAGGCATTCTCTACGACAGCCTGCGGCGCCGCACAGGCATCAATGTCGTCGCGCATCGGCCGCGCAACATTGCCGGTATTGCACAGACGGATCATTTTGAAATCACCGTGTCCTCGACGGGACGAAATATCGAGATCCGCAAATTGAAGGCCAGATCTGCATAAGCCCAAAACATTCGGTTGCCTTGGACACGAAAGCTACTTCAAGCAAAGGCCCAATGGTGCGCTGAGAGCATAAAGGCGGTACAGCCTATCCCGCGAGGACCAGTTAGTGATCACCCCGACCCGGACAAAGCGATTTCAATCTCGCCTGATTCAAAATGGTTGGAGGCAAGGCTTATCCCGTTGTCCCAACCACCTACCATAGGTAGTAGGACTCGATTAGGTTCTCCGGGGCTAGGTGTTTAGTCCCAAGATGTGGTGAAGCGGATTTAGCCTGAACCGATTTGGCTGCTTCGTCCAGACATTGCAGATGTGCTGGTAGGGCGTGAGGCCTCTGAGGGTCTTGAGCCGCTTGGCGAAGTTGTAGGCCATGAGGAAGGCGTGGAGATGCTCCTTGAGCTGAGCATGCGTTCCGTAGTGATAGCGTTTGACCGTTGCGTCCTTGAGCGTTCGGTTCATCCGTTCGACCTGGCCGTTGGTCCAGGGATGGTTCGGCTTGGTGAGCCGATGCTCGATACCGTGATCGTCGCATGTTCGGTCGAAGAGGTGCCCGCGCCATAGGGCAGTAGGCTTCATGCGGTTCTTCGGCAGATCGGCGAACTGGATGCCGTTGTCGGTCAGGACGGTGTGGATTTTGTAGGGAACGGCTTTGATAAGGGCTTCGAGGAAGTCGCAGGCCGTCTGCGTCCTGGTCTTCTCGTGCAGCTCCACATAAGCGAACTTTGAGGTCCGGTCGATCGCGACGAAGAGATAGAGCTTGCCTTCCTCGGTGCGGACTTCAGAGATATCGATGTGAAAGTACCCGATCGGATAAGCTTTGAACTTCTTCTTGACGGGCTTGTTGCCTTCCGTCTCTGGAAGCCGGGCGATGCCATGCCGCTGGAAGCAGCGATGCAGCGACGACCGCGTCAGATGCGGCACCGTAGCCTGAAGCGCATAGAGGCAATCGTCCAATGGCAGAAGCGTATGCTTGCGGAAGGCAACGATCAGCGCCTCTTCCTCCTTCGACAGCATCGAGCAAGGCTCCTTCGCGCCCATCCTGGCGTCAGCGACAGATGACCGGCGACGCCATTTGGCAACCGTCTTCTGATTGATGCCGTAACGAGAGGCCAGTTCTCTCAAGCTCGCTTGACTATTTTGTATTGCTCGACGGACCACCTCAGTCGTGGTGGCGCTGCCGTGAAGAACTTGTCCCATAGCGAATCCCTCCGCAGTTCGTGGTACTCTGCGCCATGACTCTTCGGGACTAAACAACTAGAAGCTGACATTCAGTGCAGCTCAGTTGAACAACTGCTTCCGGTCGATTCACTGCCAATCTGATCTCATCAAAAAAGGGCGTCGCCTCAAATCACTCGACGGGCGCGCCAAGATGACCGAGATTCGACGCTAATCTAGCACCCTCTCAGGCTGCGGTTCGGTCATTACCTCAACGACGGTTCCAAGTTCTGCGGCGAAGGTTAAAAGCACATAGCGGATCACACGCTCAAGGCCGCTGAAAAGAGGCGCCAAGGCAAGCACCTTTGCCATCTCCTTGTCGGGCACGATAGGTTTACCTAACCAACGCATGCGCCATAGGCGGCCAGTGAACCTGCGGGACAGGCAATAGCTCTCCCCTGACCCACCTTCTCCTGATGTATTCGGTTTTGGTCCGGCAGCCGCGCACGTTCCGCCTGGACTTGCGTAACTACGCCCCAGCAACGACGTTCTCGATGACGCCGATCCCCGCTACCGCACAGCGAACGACATCGCCCGCCTTGAGATACCGCGGAGGATTCATACCGGCGCCGACGCCCTCGGGTGTGCCAGTGGCGATCAGATCTCCCGGCTCAAGAGTGAAGGCGGTGGATAGGTATGCGATCTGGTCCCTAATCTTGTGCAGCATCAAGCTTGTGTTCGAATGCTGGCGAACTTCGCCGTTTACCCGGCACTCGAGGTCGAGGGCTTGGGGATCGGGAACCTCGTCCGCCGTCACTATCCACGGTCCGGTCGGCCCGTGGGTGTCGAAGGACTTGCCCATTGTGAATGTGGGCGAATGGAGCTGCCAGTCGCGCGCCGAGACGTCGTTGGCGACGAAGTAGCCGAAGACGTGAGAGAGCGCGTCTTGCGGCCTCACGTGTTTCGCGCGCCGCCCGATGACGAGCCCGAGTTCGACCTCATAGTCCAGTGCCTCCGTCACACCTGGCTCGATCGGATCGAACGGGCCGGTGATGCAGGTCGTCTGCTTGTTGAACCAAACTTGATGTTGCGGGGTCTCAATGCCGAGCCGCGCCGCTTCCTCGACGTGCTTGCGATAGTTCATGCCGATGGCGAGATACTTCCCTGGCCGGGGGATGGGCGCGAGAAGGTGAACCTCGGAGATCGCGACGTGAGGCTCCGCATTCGCGCTCCGAGCGCGGATGCTCTCAAGCATCTCGTGCCCGCCTTCGATGATCTGGAGGATGTCGTGGATATCAAGACCGCACTCTCGCAGGTCCACGATTCCAGAGTCCTTCACGACTCCCACCCGCTGTCCGGCACCGACGTCGAAATGTGCAAGCTTCACGCTGCTCTCTCCTTCAGGTAAGTCTTCACCACACCGTTGAACTTGTCTGCATATTCCCACTGCGCCCAGTGACCGCATTTCGAAAAGATATAGGTGTCACAGTTCGGGATCAGACGCTGGAAGAGATGCGCGCCATCCGCCGGGTTCACCTTGTCCTCCGCTCCCCAGATGACAAGCACATGGTTCGGCAATGTCTGCAGGCGAGGGTCACGCCAAAGGTCCGTTCCGCCCATCGGACCCTTCGTCACCGTCAGAGGCGGGTTGGCGAGAACCTCGGGGTCGATGCTCGCCTGATAGCGCGCGTCGATCAATTCGTCGGTCAGCGCAGACCGGTCATAGACGAGATGCTGCAGGAAGGACGCGAGACGTTCGCGGGTCGGCTTGCCGTCCGCGTAGTAGAAGAGCAGCTCAAGCAAGCCCTGCGTCGGCGCAATCTGGTGCGGTGAGAAGGCGCCGCCGGGGCCCATGAGGATGATCTTGCCCACTTTCTCCGGCGCTTCGAGCGCCATGCGCAGCGCCACGGCGCCACCGAGCGAATTGCCGATCAGATGCGGTTTGCCGAGACCGAGCGCGTCGATGAAGCCGATCAGTGCCTTGGCGCGCAGGCCGAAGGGATCGGAAAGCATATCCACTTTCGAGGACTTGCCATAGCCCGGCATGTCTACCACGAGAAGGCGAAAGTCCTTTGCCAGTGGCTCAATGTTGCGGCTGTAGTTGCTCCACCCGTTCGCGCCCGGTCCACCGCCATGCAACAGAATGACTGGCGCGCCGCTACCGGCATCGTGATAGTGGATATTAATGCCATCGACTTCAACGGTTTTGCTGGTGCTTTCCGGCGCGTAGCTCATTTTGCGTTTCCCTCTTATCCGTTCTTTCAAGACATATGAATTTCTCAGCCGTTCTAGTCGGCGATGCTATCAATTTCCTGCTTTTCTTCCGGCGAGAGGATCCAGTCCGCGCTTCGGACATTACTCTCAACCTGCGTCGGCGAACTGACTCCGGCAATGACTGAAGAAACTTCAGGACGCGCAAGCAGCCATGCGAATGCAAGGTCACCAAGCGTACGCCCGCGAGCACGCGCCCAGCTTTTCAGCGCATCCTGAATTTCCTCGTTCCGCGCTGTTCGGCTACGCATGACGACCGGGCTTCCTGCCGCGCCGCGCGTTCCCGTAGGAGCAGCTTCACCTTTTACATATTTGTCGGTGAGGAACCCGCCTGCCAGCGGATGATAAGGCAGAAAGCCGACATTCCGTTCATGGCAGAAAGGAAGAGTCTCAAGCTCGACTTGCCGCCGCAGAAGATTGTAATGATTCTGCGCGGAAACCATTTCAGGCCATCCATGCGACCTGGCAACCTGAAGCGCCTCAGCGTGGAGCCAGGACGCATAATTGCACTCGCCGATCCAGCGAACCTTTCCTTCATGTACCAATCTCGCCAGCGTTCCCAGAATCTCATCAAGAAAAAGGTCTGGAGCCGGCATGTGAATTTGATAAAGGTCGATATAGTCGGTGCCGAGATTGCGAAGACTTTCCTCGCATTGTCTCCGGAGGCGATCTGCGACTTTCTCACCTTCATCCATCCGGAAGAAGTTGAATTTGGTCGCGATGATCCAATCCTTGCGATGCGCCTTGATTGCCTCACCGATATAAATCTCGCTCTCTCCTTCACCATAGATGAGCGCGGTGTCGATGAAGTTCACCCCAAGCTCCGCCGCACGACGAACGCAGGCGATAGACGAGGGCTTGTCGAGGCGCGGCGGTCCGAAGGTATTCCCTCCCAGCCCCACGACGGAGACGTTCAAATCGGAATTTCCAAGCCGTCGATATTCCATCTGGTCTTTCCCGGCCAAGCAGGTAGCGGTCAACCGTTCATCTGTCTTTTCAGATCGAGCGCGACATCGACGATCATGTCTTCCTGCCCGCCGACCATGCGGCGGCGGCCAAGCTCGATGAGGATGGTGCGCACGTCGATGCCTTGATCAGCGGCAGCCTTCTCCGCATGACGCAGGAAGCTCGAATAAACGCCCGCATAGCCGAGGCTTAGTGTCTCCCGGTCCACCCGTACGGGGCGATCCTGCAGCGGACGCACAAGCTCTTCCGCCGCGTCCATCAGCCCGAAAAGATCGGTGCCGTGTTCCCAGCCATAGACATCGGCCGTCGCGATGAAAACTTCGAGCGGCGCATTGCCTGCCCCCGCCCCCATGCCCGCGAGCGAGGCATCGACACGGATCACGCCGTTCTCAACCGCTGCTATTGAGTTCGCGACGCCGAGCGACAGATTATGATGGGCGTGGATACCACGCTCCGTCTCTGGCTTCAGCACACGGTCGTAGGCCTGCAGCCGCGCGGCGACATCGTTCATGGTCATCGCACCGCCCGAATCCGTCACATAGACGCAATGGGCGCCGTAGTTCTCCATCAGCTTCGCCTGCGCAGCGAGTGCGTCGGGCGGGCTCATATGGCTCATCATCAGGAAGCCCGACACATCCATGCCGAGCGCGCGGGCTGCCTCGATATGCTGCTTCGAAATGTCGGCTTCCGTGCAATGGGTCGCGATGCGCACCGAGCGCGCACCCATTTCGGCTGCGTGTTTCAGATCATGCACTGTGCCGATGCCGGGGAGCAGCAGCGTCGTCAGCTTCGCATGGCTCAGCACCTCGGCGACGGCGCCGATCCAGTCCCAGTCCGTATGCGCGCCGAACCCGTAGTTGAAGCTCGATCCCGACAGCCCGTCGCCATGCGCGACCTCGATGGCATCGACTTTCGCATCATCGAGCGCCTTCGCTATCTTGCGTACATGGTCGAGACCGTATTGATGGCGGATCGCGTGCATCCCGTCGCGCAGCGTCACATCCTGGATGTAGAGCTTCTTCACGGGCTTGAAGGCACTCATGCCGCCACTCCCTTCAATCCGCGTTCGACCATGCGTTCCGCCGTCCTGAGCGCGGCGGACGTCATAATGTCGAGATTGCCTGCATAGGCCGGCAGGTAATGCGCCGCGCCCTCCACCTCCAGAAAGACCGTCACCTTGAGGCCCGTAAAGGCTTCGTCCATTTCGGGAATGTAGAGGCGGCTGTTGTGACCGACGCGCTCGAACTGCACAGCCTGCTTCAGCCGATAGCCCGGCACGTAGGTCTGGACTTCCGACACCATCTCCTTCACCGAGGATTCGATGGCGCGCTCGTCCGCCGTGTCACAAAGGCAATAGACCGTGTCGCGCATGATGAGAGGCGGCTCGGCGGGGTTGAGCACGATAATCGCCTTGCCGCGCCGCGCGCCGCCCACCACCTCGATGGCCTTCGAGGTCGTTTCCGTGAACTCGTCGATATTGGCGCGCGTGCCGGGTCCTGCCGACTTCGAGGCGATGGAGGCGACGATCTCGCCGTAATGCACGGGCGAGACGCGGTTCACCGCCGCGACGATGGGGATGGTCGCCTGCCCGCCGCAGGTCACCATGTTGACGTTCAGTGCATCCAGATGGGCATCTATATTGACGGGCGGAATCGTGTAGGGCCCAATGGCGGCCGGCGTCAGGTCGATCACCCGCTTGCCATGCGCACGCAGCACCTCGTCATGGCGCTTATGTGCGCCCGCCGAGGTTGCGTCGAAGACGATCTCGATATCGTTGAATTCCGGCATGGCGACGAGGCCGGCAATGCCGCCCGCCGTCACCGGAACATCCATGCGCATAGCGCGCTTCAGCCCATCCGACTCTGGATCGATACCGACAAAAGCGCCCATTTCAAGCACCTTAGACAACCGCATAATCTTGATCATCAGGTCCGTGCCTATATTTCCCGAGCCGATGATGGCGACTCTGATCTTCCTCGTCATCGTCGCCCCCTCACGCACCGAATTCGATGCCGAAAGGCGCGAAGCCCTGGATTTCGACCGTGAAGCGATCACCCGGCGCGGCATCCGCCATCGGGCCCAGCGCGCCCGACAGCACAATGTCGCCCGCCTCGAGCGGACGGCCGACTTCCGCCATCTTGCGCGCGAGCCAAAGCGTCGCGAAAAGCGGATGGCCGAGACAGGCCGCACCGACGCCGAGCGAAACATGCTTGCCGTTCTTCGTCAGCAGCATGCCGCAGAGGCGCAGATCCACATCCGTGACCATGCGCGGGCCCGCGCCGAGCGCGAAGCCGCCCGCCGATGCATTGTCGGCTATGGTGTCGGCCAGCGTGATCTTCCAGTCGGCGATGGCGCTGTCCACGATCTCGACCGAGGGCAGCGCATAGCCGATGGCCGCGATCAGCTCCGTCAACGTCGCCTCTGGCGACGTCACTTCGCGCTCCATCACAAATGCGATCTCAGCCTCGACACGCGGCTGCATGAAGCGTGCAGACGGAACCGTATCGCCATCGGTAAAGGCGAGGTCGCCCCAGAGCATACCATAATCGGGTTCATTTACGCCCAGTTGCGCCTGCACCGCCTTTGATGTCAGGCCAATCTTGCGCCCAACGATCTTCCGGTCTTCCGCCAGCCATCGCCTTGTGTTGATCTCCTGAACGGCATAAGCCGCACCCGCATCAGTGAACCCATGCGACTGGCTCAACGGCGGAACAGGTGTGCCGCCCTGCCGGGCCTCAAAGAGAATATCCGCCAGCGCCTCATTGGCCGCACCGGCTCCTGCCTTGCTCATGCTCTTCTCCGTTTTCGCGAAGCGGACGGTGCCAGATCAACCGGCGCGCTTGTGGCCCCAGGCGCTCGTGCTGTCATGGCGCGACACACGCCAGGTTTCCTCGTCCACAACACGCGCACCGAAGCCGTATTCGACTTCGAAGCCCGAGGGCGTATGCACGTAGAATGACACCATATGGTCGTTCGTATGACGGCCGAGCGTCATGGCGAGCGGCACATCGTTCGCCGCGACGCGGTCGAGCGCGAAACCCACATCGTCGATCGACTTCACCTCGACCATGAAGTGATTGAGTTTCTTCGGCAGGCCGATAGGTGCCATTGCAAGTGTGTGGTGGCGTGGGTTGCAATGGAAGAATTCGAGGTTAAGCGCGAATTCCGGCGTGATTTCCATGCGGATCGTATCCGACAGTCGAAAGCCGAGCAGATCGCAATAGAATTTCTTGGCCCGCGCGATATCGGGTGTCGCGAAAACGAAATGGCCGAGCCCCTGGTCGCCGGTGACAAAGCCGGACACGCCCTTGCTCGAAACGAACGGCGTCTCGTAACGCTCGCTTGGACCGTAGTAAATTTCGACGGCAAGCCCATCGGGATCCTGACAAGCGATGAGACCGGAGACGGCCCGCTTCTTCGCCAGCGCCTCGTCGCCGCGTGTGACCGCGACGCCCGCTTCCTTCAGGCGCGCCTCGAAGGCGTCCAGCACCTCGAGGCCCGCAACCTCGAAGCCCGCATAGGCGATATCGTCCGCCTCTCCTTTTTCCACCGCGATGCGCCATGCGTAGCTATCGAGCCGGAAGCGCAGCGAGCCGTCCGGACCCTCGACCTTCATCAGGCCCAGAATGTCCTCGCCGAATGTCGCCCAAGCCTCCGTGTCAGCCACCGAAAGGCCGATATAGCCGAGAGACTGTATAGTCATGATGCGTTTTCTCCCCAAAAAATTTTTTGTTTCTAGAGCGAGAAGTCGGATGTATCGCGGCCCATCAGCACACCGCCCATATTGAGCGCACCCTTGTCGGCGTTGAGATAGGCATGGTTCGAGGCCGCATGCAGGTCGCGGAAATAGCGTTGCAGAGGATTAGAAAGGCGGATGCCACGTGCCCCGCTTGCCTTAAAAAGAAGTTCCGTCGCCTGCATCGCCGTCTTGGCGATATGTTGCGCATCCCATTTGTTTCTGACGCGCACATCCATCGGAATGTCCGCCCCTGAGTCGATCAGCGCATCCATCTCTGCGAAATTCGCCTCGAGCCGCAGATGACAGCCACGGATAAGCGTACTTGCCTCCGCAAGCCGCTGACGCACCGCTGGATCGTCCACCGCCGCCGCGCCGTCATAGGTGCCGTGTCTTTCTCTCATCTGCCCGATGAAAGTTTCGAGCGCACCATCCGCCATGCCAAGCGCCGTCGTGGAGAGGCAATAGGCGAAGATGATGCCGAAGGGATAGCGATAGTTCCGGGAGGCGAAGGTTTTGCGGCCTTCATCCTGCATCATGAAGGAATCGAGAAACTTGTGTGTACGGTATTCCGGCACGAAAGCATCCTCGATCACGATGTCCTTGCTGCCCGTGCCCTTGAGGCCTAGCGCGAACCAGGTGTCGTCGATGACGTAATCCTTACACGGAACGAAGAAGGCGCGGATATCCGGCAGCTCGTCCGGCCCAGTGGGTACGCGGCCACCGGGAATGGCCCATTGACAGTGATCCGAACCGCTCGACCAGGGCCACCGCCCTTTCAGCCGGAACCCGCCCTCGACGCACTCCACCGTACCAAAGGGTGCATAGGAGGACGAGGTGCGGATATTGTCGTCCTTACTCCAAAGATCGTCCGCGACGCGCGGATCGAGTAGCGCAACTTCCCAATTGTGAATACCGATCACAGCTGCAACCCAAGCGCTGGACGGACATCCCTTGGCGAGTTCCATGCACACCTTGTAAAGCACCATTGGATGCATCTCGTAGCCGCCATGCGAGGCGGGCTGTAGTGCACGGAAGAAACCTGCTTCCACGAAATCATTGAGCGTCACGTCGAGCAGCGCGCGTTTCTCCTCGCAAGATTCGGCGCGCTCGCGCAGCACGGGCACCATACGGCGGGCTCGCGCAATGAGTTCTTCCTCATGCGATATGGTCTCTGCGGCGTTTTCCTTGATTGCGGTGGGCATGAGCGTCACTCCTGGCATTGCCGGTTATCTCTTCGGGTTCCAGCTAAGATTGTTGATGAGTGTGTTGAGCTGCAGTTCAAACAGACCTTCGAGATCGACGGAGGGGTCGATCTGGTGCGCGATATAGGCACCGTCCACCACGACCATGCTGAAAAGCGCCAGCCGGTTTGCAAGGCGCCTTTTCTCCCTCGTGGAATAGCCGTCGGGCAGGATCGTCGCTTCCATCGACCGGGCCGTCCGCTCGATGATCCGCTGGCGGATCGAGCGGATGCTGCCGAGCGTTGGCAAGATCTCGCCGCCACTCTCCAGCCCCATGACCAGCAGCAGGCGCAGGAAGCGCGGACCCTGCGCGAGCCCCCTGGCAAGCCCTTTCGATACGGTGGTAAGCCGCTCCTCGGGCGTTCCGGTCAGTTCCTCGAATTTCGGCAGCGAGTCCACGAAGCTCGTCGCTCCATCCTCCAACACTGCGGCGAGCAGGCCCTCCTTGCTCTCGAAATGCCAGTAGATCGAACTCGCGGGCAATCCGGACTTCTTGCTGATCGCCGAGATGCTCGTGGCCGCATAGCCCCGCTCGGACATGAGATCGAGCGCCGCGTCGAGAATCTGCCGCCGGGACTGTGCGCCCTGCGCCTCCTTCTGCGTCAATTCCTGTGCCGTCGAAGCCATAGTCCTGCCTTTCTGTCTGGAACGTTCGTTACAGATATATCTTTCCGCTTATGAAGTCAATTCACAAGGGATTTTCGCAGGGACCAGCACACTCATTCGCGGGCCTTGCAGGTGGCCAGGAACCACCCGATCCCGCTTTCTTTGGCTTCCCTTCGAACGAAGCGTCTCCGCCGTCACTGTCTTAGCGGGACGCGTCGTACACAAGACAGGGAAGCCGCGTTCCACGCGTTTCCGGACGAATGATCAATTTTTGCGAACGGACGGAAGTAATCGATCGGCGCGGAATCCGTAATGATAGCGGCAAGGGCGTCGGGGCCAGTTCAGCGGCCCGAAGACGCTGGCGACCATAAATATGGGAGGACGCGAATGGCCGACATCGCCGATGCCGATGCCGCGTGGGACCGTCAATCGATCAGGTCTCTTTTCGACCCTGCGACCGGGCTTCTCGACCGGCGCATCTACGAAGATGAAGACATCTACCAGCGCGAACTCGAACGCATCTTCGCGCGCGGCTGGAACTTCATGTGCCATGAGTCGCAAATTTCCAATCCGGGCGACTATTTCATCAACTACATCGGCGAAGACCAGGTTATCGTCGTGCGCGACACAAATGGCCAGGTGAATGTCCTCCTCAACACTTGCCGCCATCGTGGCAACGCGCTGTGCCGCGCCGAGCAGGGCAACACCAAGTCCTTTGTCTGCTCCTATCACGGATGGAACTACGGTCTGAACGGCGATCTGATCGGCGTACCCGGAATTAAGAATTATTACCGCGACGATTTCGACAAGAAACAATGGGGCCTTGCCAAGGCAGCGCAGGTGGACAGCTATCTCGGCTTCTATTTCGCGACGCTCGACGCGGATGCGCCTTCGCTTCACGACTTCCTCGGCGACACCGGCCGCACGGGTCTCGGCATGGTCGCCTCGCAGGGCGATATCGTCGTTCTCGAAGGTATCCAGAAGAATGTCATCGACTGCAACTGGAAGATCGCCGTCGACAATCTTTTCGACTGGTATCATGTGATGTACAGCCACGCCTCGGCGGGCAGCTCCGGCTTCCTCAATCTGTCCGAGATCCTGCATCCGAACAATCAGCTCGTTATGCTCGGCGACTACGGTCATGCGATCAGCGGTCCAGGCATTCCGAAGGAGATGCAGGACCAAATCGACCTGATGAGCGACGAAGAACGCGCCGAACTGTCGAAGACCCTGCCGATACGCCTGCGTCCGCGAATGGCGAAGGAGTTGATGGGATCGACCGGTGTGCGCAGCATGGGCCATCCCAATATCTTCCCCAATCTCTGGGTCACGATCGGCGGCATGCAGATATGCCTCCGCCTGCCGCGTGGGCCTCACGCGACGGAGCTTTGGTGGTTCACCGTCGTGCCGAAGGATATGCCACCGGAAGGGCGTCAGCAGGTGCTACGCACTGCGGTTCACCTCTTCGGCCCAGCCGGTCTGCTCGAGCAGGACGACGGTGAGAACTGGAGCCAGAGCACCCGCGCATCGCGCGGTGTCGCAAGCCGCAAGCTCGGCCATACCCTTCAGATGGGCCTTGGCCACGACCACGTTTCCACCGATCCGAACGGACAGACGGGCATCGACACCTGCATCAACGAGCATGGCCAACGCTGGTTTTACCGCTCATGGACCGAATGGCTTGCTGCCGAAAGCTGGGCGGATCTCAGTGCGACCCGCTCGATGCCGCCGAAGGAGATCGTGTGATGGAAGCCTTGAAAGCAAAGGATAACGGCCTCACTGCAGCAAAGCTGAACCCTGGCGAGCGCATGCTGATCCAGCATGAGGCCGAGCATTTCCTCTACGAGGAGGCCGCGTTGCTCGATGCACGCCGTTATCGCGACTGGCTCGCCCTTATCGCCGAAGACATGCACTACTGGATGCCGATCCGCCGCACGGTGACCCAGAGCGACATCGACAAGGAGTTCACGAAGATCGGCGACATGTCCTTCTTCGACGACACGCGCGAGATTCTCGAAATGCGCGTGAAGAAGCTCGAGGCAGGTTCCGCCTGGTCGGAAGATCCGCCTTCCCGTTCGCGCCATTTCGTTACCAATGTGCGTATTCTCGATGTCGCGGGCGACGAGATCACGGCGGAATCAAGCTTCTACCTCTACCGTACGCGGCTCAACACGGAGGTCGATGTCTGGACCGGCCGCCGTATCGACGGCCTGCGCCGGAGTGGCGAGAGCTTCCTGCTCTTCAAGCGTCACATGTTCCTCGACCAGACGCTGATCCGCTCCACCAATATGAGTACACTGTTCTAGGAGGGCGCGATGGGCGGAGCACTCAAAGGCGAGGTCGTCCTCGTCACCGGCGGCGCATCCGGGCTTGGACGTGCCATCGTGGAACGGTTCGTCGAGGAAGGAGCACGGCTTGCCGTGTTCGACCGCTCGGCGGAGCGGCTCGCCGATCTCGCCTCGGCCTACCCCGATCATGTGGAAACGGTCACGGGCGATGTGCGCGTGCTTGCCGATAACCTATGTGCCGTCGATGCCTGTGTCGCGCGCTTCGGCAAGCTCGACTGTGCTATCGGCAATGCAGGTATCTGGGACTACACGATCCCGCTCGACGCGCTGCCAGCGGACGGGTTCGATGCGGCCTTCGACGAAATGTTCCATGTGAACGTCAAGGGCTATCTTCATCTCGCCAAGGCGACCCTGCCCGCCCTTGTCCGCACACGCGGCTCGCTCGTCTATACCGTGTCGAATGCGGGCTTCGATCCGGCGGGCGGCGGACCGCTCTACACGGCTGCGAAACACGCGGTCGTCGGCCTCATCCGCCAGCTTGCCTATGAATTCGCACCCGTGGTGCGGGTGAACGGCGTCGCGCCCGGTCCGATTTCGACCGACCTTCGGGGCCCTGGCGCACTCGGTCTTTCCGGCAATTCGATCTCTTCGATCGACCTTGCTTCCGTCGCCGCGCCGAACATACCCTTGCAGACGGTTCCCGCGCCCGAGGACTATGCGGGCGGCTTCGTGTTGCTTGCCTCGCGCCGCGACAATCGCGCAGCAACGGGCGGCATCATCGCACTCGATGGGGGCATCGCCGTCAGGGGCATAGGCAGGGTTGCTGCGGGCGAGGAGCTCGAGAAGAAATATGGTGGTCCGCAGGGAGGCTGACTTGGTCTCGTCCGACGAGGACAGGAAGAAAAGTGGACCGATGTCCGAAGACGGGGCTCGAGGCTCGCGCGACGTCCATATGGACGGCGTCGAATTCTTCCGCACCTTCGCCGGGCAATCCGAGCGGCGTGTGCTCGAACCGGGCAACTTCTCTTATTGTGCCCTGCTGCAGCGCGGCAATCTCAACATTGAAGTCGATTACCCACGCAATACAAGAATCCGGCTGCAGGAGCGCGACGTAATCGCGGTGAGCGGCCTCGCGCATCACAGTTTCAGCAGCGGCAATAGGTGTGGCGCAGCGAAGTCGTTCGCACGGTGCGACATGCCCGAGCGGCGTCCCGATGTGGCGGCGGAGTTAATCATCGGCGTTGTACCGAACGAGGCCCTCGCCCTTGGTTCGCTCATGGTGGGGCCAATCCTGATCCGGCCGGGCGAGCATTCCGATCTCTCGCGGCAGGTCTGGCAAGCCGCCGAAATGCTTGAAACCGAATATGCGTCCGGAGATACGCTGGACCGTACGCTTGTCGTGCGCCGGCTTGCCGAAATCATGCTCATCAACATGACGCGGCGCCTGATGCGCGACAGGGTGGACGAGACCCCGCGCCGCGCGGGTTCCGGCACCGAGAAGCAGATCATGCAGGCGCTCGACATCTTCTTCGAAATGCCGAACAAGCGTTGGGATCTCGTCGCGCTCTCCCGTGCCGCGGGCATGTCCCGTACGCGCTTCGCCGAAACTTTCAAGGCCGTTACCGGACAAACCCCCGCGCGCGTGTTGAACCGCTTGCGGCTCGCCACAGTAGCCCGCCGCATGGCGGCAGAAGACTTGCCCGTCGAAGCTGCCGCCGAAGCGGCTGGCTACCGCTCTGCCGCTGCCTTTGTCCGCGCCTTCCAGCGGGAGCATGGCGAAACGCCCGCCCGCTGGCGACGACGCTCGCGGGGTGACGAAAATCCGTCCTAGGCACGCAACAAAATCTCAACCGCTATAATTGGAGTCAGGCGCATGAAACTTGAATCCGGACTTGTCGCCCTTGTCACAGGCGCATCGCGCGGCCTTGGCGTCGAAATCGCCGAACGGCTCGCAAGGAGCAGTGCCGATCTTATCCTCGCCGCGCGCTCCGCCGCCGAACTCGAGAAGGTTGCCGAGTCCATTCGCCAATCGACGGGCAGCAAGGTCACAACCGTGATCGTGGACATGTCGGACAGTACCTCCATACAAGCCCTCGCCGCGTACGCGGCCCATGCCGATATTCTCGTTAACAATGCGGGCATCGAAGGCGCCTGCCGCTATGACGAGCGCAAGGCATCCGAGATCGCGAAGACGATTGCCGTGAACCTTGCCGGACCGATGCTGCTCACCCATGCGCTACTACCCGGCATGATCGCGCGCGGGCGAGGCCATATCGTCAATATCGCCTCGGTGGCGGGCCTCATCGCCGTCCCTTTCAACGAACCCTATAGCGCCACGAAATTCGGCCTTGTCGGCTTCACCCGCTCGCTGCGCATGACGGCGCTGGCGAGCAGATGGCCCGTCGGCATCTCCGTCGTTTGCCCCGGCTTCATCGACGGTGCGGGTATGTTCGAAGCCCTGAAGCAGGAACATGGCGTATCGCCCGAGGCGATGGGCGCGGCAGACCTCGCCGCGCTCAGTCAGGCGGTGATCGACGTCATTGAGCAGAACCTACCGGATGCCATCGTCACGCCGGCCGATATTCGCGAGTTCGTCGCGGCAAGCATCATAGCGCCGATCGAGTTCGAGAAGGCTTCGGTCCACTCGCCATCCTCGACGATGTTCCGCGATGTCGCGGCAGCGCGGAAGCAGGAGGCGGGCTGACGGGACCCGTCTCATGCCGCGCCGCGCAGCTTGTCGATCAGTTCCACGCAAGCGTCCGGCACGACCTTCCCCCGCCAAGCGATCCTCTGATCAGGGCGGACGAGAGCCAGCGGAAAATCATAGAGCGCACGGACCTCCTTGCCGGAAATATCGAGCACGGCGAAGGGAACACCGCGCTTCGCCACTACTTCCTCCATCGCCGTCACATCGAGCGACGGGTCCAGGCGAAGCAGCGTGAAACCTTTGTGGAGCCGGTCGTAGAGCGACGAGCCATCGGCGAGCTTCACATAAGGCGCGCGGCAGCCCGGCACAGTCGAAGGTTCATAGGCGTCGATGGCAAAGACCGGCGGCACCGATCCGTCATAGGCGATGACGGGCGAGGCTTCGTAAGGAATGCCGAAGTTCAGCCCCACGGGGTTGAACTGGGCACCGTCACGCTCGACCATCACGGTGCCGACAAGTTCGCGAAGCTGCCGGCCTTCTTCCGTATCGGCTTCCATCGCTTCGGGAATTTCGACGGATTGTTGAGTCTGCGCAAATTGCAGCGCGGCGCGCGAGACCTGATCGCCCACGGGGCGACGCTCCGTTTCGTAGCTGTCGAGCAGGCTTTCCGGCGCCCAGCCCTGTACCACGCCCGCGAGACGCCAGCCCAGATCGTCGGCATCCTCGATACCCGCATTCATCCCAAAACCGCCCATCGGCAGCCAGATGTGCGCGGCATCGCCCGCCAGAAACACACGACCCTTGCGATAGGTCTCCGCCACGAGGCGCCGCGCCGTCCAGTTCTCGGCCGCGAGCATCTCGAACTCGAAATCGGTGCCCATCACATCGCGCACACCCTGCGCCGCATCGAACTCATCGAAAGAGACACCGGCGGGTACACGGCAATGGCAGAGGAAGAGTTCCCCGCCGTCCAGCGCCACGACCGTTCCGGGCTGCTCGGCATTGATCACCCAGGTCATCCAGGCAGGTGAGAGCGTTTCCTTCCATTTCAGTTCCTTCGAGCGCAGAAAGACGGACTTGATCCGACCGAGATCGTCGTCGCCTTGCAGCGTCACACCGATCTCGCGGCGAACCTGGCTGCGCCCGCCATCGCATCCGATGATGTATCGTGCCTCGACCGTTCCTTCCACGCCGCTCTTCACGTCGCGCATATGAAGGATGACGGCATCGCCCGCCCGCTCCAGCGTCAGAAGCTCGGTGTCGTACCGTATGTCAATGCCGGGCGTGCTCGCCGCCTTGCGGCGCAGGACCGGCTCCAGAAAGAGCTGGCTGACACGGTGCGGCGGCTCGTCGGTCGGCCAGCCAGCGTCATGCCCCTTGCTGCCGAACCGTTCGGACCAGGACGGAATGGGCAGGCGTCCAAGCTCGTTGCGCGTGTAGCGCGTCGCATAGACAACATCGCAGGGGTGGTCGGCGGGAAGGCCCATCTTCCTTATCTCGCCCGCGATCCCGAAGCGGCGGAAGATTTCCATGCTTCGCGCACTCACCGTATTGCATTTGGGATGAGCTGGCGCGTCTTCGGGCCGCATCTCGATCAGCGTACTGCACACGCCCTGATGCGCAAGAACAAGCGCCAGCGTGAGCCCTACCGGCCCCGCCCCCACGATCACGATATCGGCTTTGTCGCTCCGCCCAGCCATGTCGATCCTCCCGTCGGCTTTCCAAGAGACTAGACTGGGCTCGGACAGCAATGAAATCTATGCTTCTTATAGGTAGTATTTATACAATCTATGGTTTGGGAAATACCCGCTCGCGGAGAAACACGGCATGTCTTTCAAAGGTCTCGACCTCAATCTGCTCGTCGTGCTCGACGTCTTGCTGAAGGAGCAAAACGTCACGCGCGCCGCCGCCAAGCTCAATCTGACGCAGTCCGCCGTCAGCAGCGCGCTGAAGCGGCTCCGCCTCGCGCTCAACGACGAACTGCTGGTACTGGTTGGTCGCAGGATGCAATTGACGCCACGGGCAGAAACATTGAGGCCAAGAGTCGTAGCCTTGATGTCGCAGATCGACGAGACCATCGCGCAGGACGAATTCGATCCGGCGACGTCCAACCGGCGCTTCGTGATCGCGTCCGCAGATTACAGCACCCTCACCATCGTTCCCTCCCTTCTCGGGCTGATGGGCAGCGAAGCGCCTCATATGCGGCTGCAGATCCTCGATCTGACCGACCGGACCATGCCGGAAATGCATCTCGGACGCATCGATGCCATCATCGCGCCGCGCTCTCCTCTTCTGAGCGAGGGACTTCGCTCGCGCACGCTCTTCAAGGAACGCCTCGTCTGCATTACCGCGCGCAATCACCCGGAAGTCAGGGGCAATATCGACCTCGCGACATTCCGCCGTCTTCCTCAGGTCCGCTATCAGCCCGGCCGCGACGTAACCGCGAGCGGCGAAGCCTTGCAGTTGAAGAAACAGCGTATCGAGTTCGAGTCTCTCGTAACCTGCCCGAGCTTCGTCGCCTTACCGTTTCTTGTAGGCGCCACCAACGCCATTGCCCTGCTGCAGGAGCGGCTGGCGCTGCGCTTCCTGAAACCGGCGAAGCTGCAGATACTGCCGCCGCCCATCCGAACGGACCCGCTCGATATCACCCTATTCTGGACGCCCAATCAGAATTCCGACATGGCGCATCGCTGGCTGCGCGATGCGATCCACCGCGTCAGCCAGAAAATCTGAGCCGCCCCCGGCCTCGAATGAGTCAGGCGGAATGCCTGTCGCTGTCTAGGAGACGATACACAAGCCCCGTCCGTTCCCGTTTGCCCGGCACAAGTTCGCTAGTGAACATGCCCGGCAATTGCAGCGGGGCGACCAACCGTACTAATTTCCCTACCATAGCGCGCTCGACGATCCACCATTCGAGGCGATCATCGACAGGCTACCGCTTGAGGCCACCAAGATAGCGGAAGCCGCTCGTCCAGTGATGGGAGCATCACGGCTTTTTGCGCGTTGAGCCCGCCTTGACGTAGTAAGTCTCGCGTCCGGCAAAAAATTCCCTCCCTCACCATCTCGGGAAGCGATGCAATTCCGGGAATTTTCGTCGAGGAAGCCTCTTGACTCGGGATATCGCACATGTTTTTGTTCTTGTTATGTTCTAATAATGTCCGTAGTCTGCCTCCACTCAACAAGGAGGACGGACATGGTGATCTATGTAGGACGGGAAGGTGTTCTGCGAACGAACCACCTGAATGAGGAACTGGCGCGGCTGAAAGATCTCTGCGTCGATCTCGAATGGCTGAGAGTCGGCGTCCTGCCGTCATTCGAAGACCTCGAGGACGCACCCCTTCATCGACGATTATTCATTCGTCCAGCGTGGCGTGGTCGCGCTTCAGGGGAAGGTCACGGGCCATCCCCTTCTCGGGGCGACGACAGCCGTGACGTCGGACCTTTGCGTGTTCGCTCCCGACCTCGGCTGGGCTAGAACCCTCTCCCGTTTCTACAGGCTCGGCTCGCCGTCTCCGTCAATGGCGAAATGGATACAGGCCTGACGTCAGGCAATGTCATCCCCCAGCACGGCAGGAGCGCTTCCATATCAAAGGCATCCAGCACCGAACGGAGGCCGCTGCCAGACTGGCTGAGCATCTGGACAGGCTTCCCGCGGATGTTCGGAGGGTTCTGATGGAGTCTTTCGCCGACACCGCGGAGGCGGTAGCGGAGCGATACGATCCGAGACATGAACAAAACGAGCCTCTGACCGATGCCGAACGGAAAGCTCTCGAATCCGTCGGTGTATCGGCCGACCGCTCCGGGACGTTCTATCGTCCGGTCATGCGGACAGCCTATTTTCGAGGGCACTCTCCTCGCAACAGCGCTGTCGCCGGCACAGGCGGCGAGGATACTGGGTGTTTCCGGCCGCCGGCTGCGCCGGCGCCTCTCTGAGCGGACGCTGATCGGTGTCAAAAGAGCGAACGCGTGGCTCATTCTGTCATTCCAGTTTACCGGGGAAAGCGAGTTGCCCGGGGCTCGCCATCGTTGCGAAGGCAATCCGGGAAACGGCCCTGCCGATCGAGATCGCCGGTTTCTTCGAGAATGAACAACCCGATCCCCTCGACGAATCCGAAGAACCCATGACGCCAAGGCAGTGGCTGCTCGAGGGGCGGGATACTCAGGCCGTCTCCAAGCTCGCCAGGGAGATTTGACGACGCAGATATCGATGCCGCGGTTTTTAAAATGCGAAATATCACGATTTCGAAAACATTGTCCGAAGCTACATCTGTGAAACGCACTGCGTTTCACCCTGGCTCCCGGCATTCAGTTGCGCCATGGCATAGCGATAGACGGATCGCCGCACAGATCTTCGCCCAGCACCTCCACTCTCTGAGTCGATTTTCTGCTCCCTTGTCAGCCGGACAATCTCGTCGGCAGAAACCCGCAACAGAATTGCGGCATCATTATAGGTCATGAGGTGGGGAGCTTCCTTGAGGTCGGGAAGCACGACATTCCTGCTGATTTCCGCCTCGAACTGCTCTCGCCGCACAAGCAGGGCATCGACACAGACCGAAGACGATCCCTGATGTCTCCATACAGGCAGCTTCCCGGACAGTATGCAGCCTATCGCCGTCGTCCATGGCGATGCCGGGGAGGGTGAGCATTCGACAGCCTCGCTCAGGAGTACACGATCTTCATCGTCACCGTTCATCGGCGCACACCGGGCGAAAACCGCATCCCCGAGAGCTGTCACGGAATCCGCCTCTATGAAGCCTTTCCGCGGGTTCAGGATTCTGGTCTCCGATGTCAGGAGCTTCAGATGTCCGAGCTCGATCAGTTCCCAGACAGCATGTTCGGGAACCCCGATGCGCCGCATCACCGTGAGCACATCAAGCGCCGCTTTCAGTTTTTCCAGCCATCGGAGCAGATCCTCTTCGTGCAACAGGCTCGGTGATCTTTCTCCCCGTTCATGGGTAATCCGCCGGACATCAGGGGATCGCAAGGCCTGCTCCATGGTCCAGTCCGAGAGCCTGTATTTCTTCTTTGCCTCGATTGCCGGCAACCAGCCGGGCCGGTACCACTCCGCGCTGCTTCCGATAGGGCGCAAGGCGATCACGCCGTTCTGTTTGTAATGGCCAGCAATCGCCGCCCTCAGAATTTTCGCCAGATCGGCGTTCACTGGCATGAGATGAGCCGCGACAGGACCGAGCTCCTCGATCATGCCATATCCCGCATCTTCTTTTGGAGCATCGAGCTGTGCCCCGATTATCTCATATGCTGAAGTGGGCCATCTCCCGAGGCGCTCGAAGCCCGTGCGCCAAATCTCCAGCGACGGCGCGGTTGCTCTGTCCATGTCGTAAAGCGCATCGTGAACCCTCTTCGGCGACCACTCGAAGCCGGAGGCAAGCATAAGAGCAAGACAAAGCAGATCGGCATCCACGAGCTGACGCAGATCCTCATGTAACGACATCCGTATGCGCGTCGCCTCGTCCCGGTTCAATATGAGATCCGAAAGAAGGCGGGCAGTATCCTTGTCGCATTCAGCGACGCATTTCGATTCCTGATCCCGGATATCCTCCCCGCAGTTCTCGCAGATGTGGATACCGGCCAGCTTGGCCCAGCCGAAACTCCTGCCGCATGACGGGCATTCACCGAGGAGATACTCGAGTGACTCCGGGCACCAGTGAAGAAAGCGCAATTCCCAGGCCGCCCGGTGATACGCCGACACGCGCAGGCTCGCCGGAGAGAGCCGTCTTATCTTCGGCTCCCGGCACCTCAGAGCGAGATGGGCGCCGAGGAAGTTGATCTCAGCGCCCAGTCCCGCAATGTACCTGTCCGCCCGTTTATAGAACAGCGGACGAAGGTCGTCCGGCCTGGCGCCAATGAGATATGCCAGGTCATCGCATTTGTCGGCATGCCGCGTCGCAATGCTTCCCAGACGCACAATCGGCATACCCAGATGGGAAAAGAGATTGACCGGGCTCGTAATCAGGTTCTCATGAGCCGCGCGGGCGACAACGCCTGCGAGACTCTCTCCCGGCAATGGAGCAACCGGCACAACGAACTTCGGCCTGGTCATGTGCCCGACCTACGCGCCCTTCCTGAACGGGTTGCTTGTGGAGATGCCGTACTCCAAAGCCCAACTATCTGTGCCCTTCGCAAAATCGCATCTTTCAAGCACCGTGCCGCCTCGCATCAGGCAGCACATCAGGGCCTGGTAGGTAATCTGCGAGACAATTCCGAGAGAGCCTTCGGATACTTCGTACAGGCATGCGGGCATGTCCCCCTCAAGGAGACCATTCCTTTCATCCGTGACTTTCGCCCTGAACATCCGGTCGTCAAGTTGTCCGATGAAGCCAAGAAACATTTCCCGTTCAGTGCTGTTCTGCATGTCGAGAGGCGACAGTGAAACAGGGCCGATGCATCTTCTTGCAAGTTGCGCGTTACTCTTGAAAAGAACAGTCGCATTCTCGACACCGCTCAGAACGAGACAGCAGCTCTTGTTGTTCAATATGCCCTTGAAGAGCTCGGCAACGTCCCAACGAACCTTGTTGGTTTCGGTGCTGATCAGATGATGCACCTCATCGACGATCAGAAGCTCCACGCCGCACTTGCGAATAAACGCCTGGGTCCGCATCTCGAGCTGCTGCTGCGTACCCTTGGCGGCGTTCGGGTCTCCAAAAGCCTTCAGGACGTCGGCGTAGAAGCCCTTGACGGTGACATTTGCAGAGAGCTCCACGACCAGCACAGGCGATATTCCAGGCGGATGCTGCTCCTTCAGGACCTTTTTCATATACGCATTGATGATGCGGGATTTTCCGCTTCCCGATGGCGCGATGAGCGGCAAGGCAAACAGGCTGGTCGTATTGAGCCTGTCCGAAGGATCGAGATTGCGTACGGCTCTCGCTTTTTTGCGAAGAAAGTCAAATCTCTTGAAGATCTCATTCATCCTGGGATAGTGAATGACGATCTCCTCAAAACGCTCCAGCCGGGCCAGCAGTTGATCGTCAATCATAATCCTGCCACCCCTCGGCCTTGTCGATATGCGTCATAAAGGTCTCCGGATTCTCCAGTTTGAGATTCACCGGCGATGCAGGCACCTGGGGTTTCTGCTCAAGGGCAGCCGCCTTCTTGCGCTTGTTTGCGGTTTTCCTGGCGGCAGCCCGTCCCCGCAGGAATCCCGCGGGCGCTTCGCCGCCATCCGCGCGATCCTCCATGCCCGATGTGACTTTCACCACCGGGGCATTGCCATCGTGACGGGGCGGCGCATGATCGATTTCCAGAGAGGATGAAGACGCAATCTGTGTCACCAGGCGAGTGCGTCTGTGCTTGTCGACCGCTCCGGCATTTTCGATTGAGCGGGTCAGTCTTACCCGCGCTTTTAAGCGATCGCTCTCGGAGACAAACTCTTCCTGTTCCTGCCTGGCCCGTTTCTTGAGAACCCTGTGGAACCAGAGAGACATCCCCTTGCTGTAACGCTGCTGCACATTGGGCAATTCCTGATAGGCTCGTCTGTATGAGTTCCACACCCGGATCCTGGAGATGTCCGCCGGGTCGAACTTGATCTTGATTGGAACGCTGTCGGATAATTTTCTTTTTTTCCCGCGCGGAGCCGACGGCAAAAGATCGGCGAGAAGACCGGTGACAATATCCCGATCATGAAATCTCAATCCCTCGACCTTCACGCCGTGCTTTGTCAGGTTCGCATTCTTGACATAGCCACACGCATCTTCGATGCGCGTCAGATCATCCAGAACGTCGATGCCATGCGCCTTCGTCAGCTTTTCCCAACGCCTCAGAGGTATGTCATCGATTCCTCGATGGGGATGGCACTGATAGTTCTCGAGAACAAACTGAAGAATAACTTCCTCAAGATGGTTGAGCGTCATACATGCCTGCTTGCGGGGGTCTATATCCTGCTCACGTAGTTCCTTCGGTGGCGCGGGCACGCCTCCCGGCAATTTGTGCAGCAGACTTGTATTCAAAGTGCGGAAGAAGCGCTCGACATACACCTTGTACTCAGGTGTCTTGACGGGCGCCCATTCGACGTTGATACCAAGGTCACGCAACGCGTCCTGCATCGAAGAACCGACATTCTCCAGTCCATTGTCCAGAATGAGGAGATACGGCATTCCAAATGCAACGAACGGCTTGCGAAGATCCGGAAATTTTCTGGCAATAATGTCTTGCTTCGGCGTCAAGACATCCTTGATGCAATTCATCACCGCATAGATGCTGGGCGGCTCAAAGGTGATGAATATCGCGAGAATCATTCGCGTACACACATCGATGGCCACCATAAGCGTCGGACGTCCAAGAACGTTGCGGCCTTCGGCATCTACAATGGTGAAGGTATCGAGGACTGTTGCATCTATCATGACGGCATCAAGCGGCCGCTTCGCCTCACGGGCGCTACCAGACCCCTTGAATCGCCCGCGCGCTGTTTTTTCCCCGTACTTTTTCTTGCATAGATCATAAGTCTCGCACCGTCTGATCCAGTTGCGGACAGTCTCATGGCTTGGGCATTTCAACCCGGAATACCGGCCATATCTTTTTCCGCGCCGATTGAGAATTCTTATGAGGTTGTCCAGCCGGTCATGAGCGCCAGCAATTGTTCTTTCGCGCTTCCCGTAGAACCAGAAAACAGTCTTGAGAAGCAACACAACGACGTCATCAGCCATGCGCACGGAAACAGACTGGCCCGATCTTCGGCCCATAATGGCAAGTGGCCGGAAGCCATTTTCGCTTCTGTTTCTTATATCCCTTCGGAGGGTCCCGGCACTTGGCCGATAATTTTCGGCATCGAGATCCTTCGGCAGGGCAGCATTACGGATGAACTCCTTCAGCGACTTGTCCGAAAGGGCGACCGGCGATTTGTCATATTCGATCAGCAGAAATTGACGGATTCTGGCCCGGGGATCGGGGACGACATTGGGATCGGGAGCTGTGGTTTGACCGAAGGACGCGATCCTTGCGCGCATCCGGTCTTCACACCGCACAACCTTGATGAGACGTTCTGCATACTGCTTCAGCAGATTGTCTTGTGATATAAGTAAGCTGTCATGTCCGTACTTCTTCTGAAGCACGAGTTTGGCATCGGGCATGACTTGCTTGATCTCGTAGTCTCCCTCGGGCATTGAGATAATGTCGCCAACGTCCAGTCTGAGAAGCATGGGTGTCGTTCCCCTCGCGCGCTCAATCAATCAAAACAGGAAAGACGGGCGAGTCGTCGGTCAGGCTCGCGTCGAGGTCCAGACCGAAATGCCGCCTGACGATCATTGCGCACAGCTTCTTCTTGCCGGGCACATCTCCTCCCAGAACCTCGACGGCTCGAGCAAAGGGAATGGCTCCGCTTGAATCGCGGTGAGCCTGATCAATCAGCAGGAAAACGTCGCGCCGAAAAAAGAGTGTACGCGCGTGGCGCTGGATTTCCTCGGCGTTCGAGTGACGCGGCTCCGCTCTCAGATCGGAGAAGTCGAGGATGCGGAGCGTCACATTGGCGGCTCGATAGATGCGTTCCGCCCGTTCAAGTTTGGCCGCGAGATCGCCGGATACCTCTCTCACCTTGTCCCGCTTGACCTCGATGACCTCCTCCCGATCATCGGCATAGACCACCGAGAAGTCGGGGAAATAGATAAGCTTCTTTCCTTCAACGAACATTTCCAGCCGATGAGGCTGCGCAAGCCACGCGACCACGTTGTGATCCGCTTCGCACTGCTGCATGAAGAGAAGCTCGGCCTGAGACTCGTAGGGTTGCGCGTGACCGGTCTTGGCACTGTGATAGATGCCTGTCGGGCGGCGCTTGGTGCCGGTGATGATGGTTCGAAGGGGGCCGTCGGTCGTACTGAAAACGATCCGCGCCTCCTTGCTCATCCTTCTGAAGTCCGCCTTGACCTTCGTGAGGCCGGCAAAGCTTTGAAAATCCTTCAGATGCTTGTTCAAGTGATATCTCCAGATGAATTGGACGTGCAAATCCTGTCGCAGCCGGAACACGGTCTGCGTGACGATGATTTATCGATGTGATTGGGGTGCCGGCCGGAGCCGGCGTGGTTCTGCAAACCGGCAGATCAAAGCCGAAAGGCTTCTCTGCCGGGCGGAACACGATCGGGAATTAGGTGAAAGCCGCTGTCATTGTCTGCTTCTCCTAGTTTCTCGGTTGATGGTGGTTCGGAGGGTTTGCTTTCCCGCCCGAGCCACGCGCTGAAGACAGACCTCTATATATTCCCATTTTGCCTCAGGAGTCGCAGTCTGCCCCTTCAGATGCATTTCGAAATTTAGGACGGTTAAAAGTAACTGTCGAGTCACTTTTGGCAAGGTCGTTTGACACCTGTCCTCGATCTCCTCTCGCGCTCGCAGCGCCTGAGATACAAAAGGGTTTGAAAACAGGTGGTTACGTTGCTGATCGCGTCGGCTCGTGCTGCCATGTCACGGCGCAAGAGAAGGAGGGTTCTCTTCGACCTCGCGCTGACACCTCAGAAACACGCCACCGCAAGCGTCATGCGATCGCATGAGCGACGATGGGCAATGCCCACCCGAAACAATTCCATTCGGAGACCACTGCAATCAATCCTGGGCGTGTCCACTTTGCGCCGATATTGTTGATTAAGTCGCTGCGTGATCGACAGTTCGTCCGTGGAACGATGATTTCGGGCCCGTTGTCCGGAGCGGCCTGATGCCTGAAGGCCTTTATGACGGCGGGCCGGTTACCGGCAGGAACGGCTTCATGCCGCCGCGTGGCCGTGGCTCGGCATTGCTCGAAGCTTTGCCAGCTTCCTCAGGTTTTGCGCGGTGGCGGCGAGGAGGAACTCATCCCTGGCACCCTTCGGTCCTCGCAGGCGCAGGCGGCCGAGCCTGAGGATGCGTTTGAGGTGGGCGAAGAGCATCTCGACCTTCTTGCGCCGATGCCGCGAGCGCTCATAGGCCGGCGTGTTCGCCAGAGCCCGGGCCACATCGCGGGCATCCTCGTCGATATCACGCGGCACCTTGCGCTGTGGCGTGTTCGGACAGCACTTCATCTTGAGGACGCAGTTCTGGCAATCGGACTTGCTCAACCGGTATAGCCGCGTTCCTTCCTTGGTGATACCCGAACGCGGCGTCGCATAGGTCCGCCTGAACTGCACCAGCAGCTTGCCGCCCGGGCAGGTGTAGTGATCCTGCCCGGCATCGAAGACGAAGTCGGAGCGCGAGAAGGTGCCGTCGGTCCGGTTCGATTTGTCGAAGACGGGGATGTGCGGCTCGATCTGCCGCTCCTTGACCAGCCAGGCGAGGTTCGCCGCCGATCCATAGGCGCTGTCGGCCGCCAGATGCCGGG
>Ga0172382_10000935_pt1 | contig 54059 bp, 52 predicted proteins | sample Leawel138RmetaG_FD_122245 | JGI IMG/M metagenome (GOLD analysis project Ga0172382, IMG submission 122245) | Leachate microbial communities from a municipal landfill in Southern Ontario, Canada - Leachate well 138R metaG | ecosystem: Engineered > Solid waste > Landfill > Unclassified | place... | reverse complement strand
GGCAGTACACCAGCGACCAGCAAAAAGCCCGGAAGAAATATAAAAACCAGCGCCGTTGCTGCCGATATATACGTGTTTTCTACAGGTGATAACATCGCCCCGAGATACGCCGCAAAGGCAAACATAGGGCCTGGAATGGCCTGAGACGCACCATAACCGGCCAGGAATTGATCAGGGGACACACCGCCTAAAACCACAACCGAGTCTTGAAGAAGAGGCAAGACAACATGGCCGCCACCAAAAACCAATGCGCCGGCCCGGTAAAATACCGCTGCTATACCAGGCAAACCATTAACGGATGCAGTAAGTATTGGTAACCCTACCAGAAGACTAACGAAGGCAACAATAAGTAGCCCGCCGGTACGTGCCCCAAAGGAAACCTGCAACGCGTTGGCATCATTATCCGCGACGCAGCCACGAAGGATAAACATGCCAACAATGGCCGCTAGCGCCACAACAACTAGCTGTGCCATGGGTGAAGCAACCAGGATTAAAGCCGCTGCAGATAACACCGCAATAGCTTGCCTCGGCACATCGGGACAAAGCTTCTTAGCCATACTTAGCACCGCATCTGCTACTACCACACAAGCCACCAACTTTAGACCATGAACAGCGGCCTGCCCAATAGGGCTGGATAGCAGAGGCAACACCGCCGCAAACATAATAAGCATGAGAGCTGAAGGAAGTGTAAAAGCAACAAAAGCGGCAAACGCCCCAAGCCAACCAGCGCGCAACAAACCAAGGCTAAACCCCAACTGGCTACTCGCCGGGCCAGGCAAAAATTGGCAGATGGCTAAAAGGTGCCCGAACTGATCATCGTTGATCCAACGGCGTCGCTCTACCAGCTCAGCCCTGAAATAGCCCAGATGAGCTATTGGACCACCGAATGAGGTCAACCCAAGTTTTAAAAAAACCATGAACACCTCATACGGGGTTCCTGAATTCACTAACTCTTTCTGACGTTCAATCATATCAAGAGAATACTCTTTTGCCGGCCAACCGTTTATTCCTGAATCTAGGGATTTATATCACCTTAACTCCTCTTTATGAAAATATGACTTTCTGAAATTGACAGATGTGACAGCAAACCCATCGCCAATATACTTCAATATTGTAGTATTTTATTATTGTGCTATAGTATTGAAGCAGATTAAGGAGATCTATCATGAGCAAACTTAGCAGCTTTACAGCGGATAAGAGGAAAACTGCAGCAGGTCCATTGATCAGCACTATGTTCCAAATTTTTAAGCGCTGGAGCCTAAGTAACTCTCAGCAACAAACCCTATTGGGTTTACATAATGAAGGCACATTCTACAACTGGAAAAAGAAACCAGAATCTGCACAACTGACAAATGACCTCTTAGAGCGTACCAGCTATATTTTGGGTATTTGGAGATCACTACAAATACTAATTCCTGAAGAGAGAATTTCTGATTCTTGGATTACTACCCCAAATACCAATGCGGCATTTAACGGCCAATCTCCTCTTGAAAGGATGCTTGGCGGTCAAATTATAGATTTAGCCCACGTGCGCCAATATTTAGATGCAGAGCGAGGCGGATGGTAATAGATATTAAGGACTTGGATGTCATTCAAATCAACGAGACAACTTACCGCCTCATCCCCAGTCGATTTCCTCCGATTGATCTCTTCGAACGGGTCTCAACTCCGGAAGAATTTGATCTCCTGCATGAAATTGAGTCGTTAACGAATGATCGCTTGCGCGACGAAGTCGGTGATATCAGTCTTGTAGCAAAAGAAGATCGCATTGCGGGTAACGGATCCGGCTACATCATGGCAGCATTTACTCATGCAAAGACTAAAGGAGGTGGCGGACGTTTTGATAAAGGGTACGGAATTTACTACTGTGCAAAGGATTTAGTTACCGCGTTTGAGGAAACTAAATATCACCGTGCACAATTTTTCAGGGATTTTAATAGTGGCCCAACGAGGATTGATATGCGATCTCTCGTTGCAGATCTAAATAAAGAGCTTCATACAATTTACGGCAAACAGGACGAATACCCTGATATCTATCACCCTGACGATTACACGGCTAGCCAATCTCTTGGGAAAGAATTAAAGAAATCAAATTCATGGGGTATTAAATACTCTAGTGTCCGTAACATTGCGGGGACATGCTACGGTGTGTTTCGCCCCCCAGCTTTATCAAATTGCCGGCAGTCGAAACACTATGAGTATCAATTTGATGGCCATGTAATATCACATGTCATCGAAAAGAAGTCAGCTGGATGAATAAGACTCTAATGCCATTCGTCAACCTTCCAGAATCATATGTAGTCCTTGATACAGAGACAACCGGCCTACCTGATAAAGAAGGTCCCCCGAGTATTGTCACACTTGGATTGACTCTTGTAAAAAATCATAAAATATTGAATTCTCTTGAGTTCAAGTTGAAGCCTCACAGAGAAATCAACGAAGAAGCTCTGCAAATACACGGAATATCAAACACAGAAGCAGCAAGATTCGACGACATATCGATAAAATGGCCTGAAATTAAGCGTTATTTAGATAATAATCATATTGTTATCCACAATGCCAGTTTTGACTGGCCCATAATTGAATTTCATATACAGAAATACAATTTAGATCCTATACGTAACGTCTCCATTTTCTGCTCACAAAAATCAGCCATTCCTTTTGCAGAGGAGAATAAAATCCCAATGAGTAATCGCGGACCATCACTAGATGCCCTCAGCGAGTTTCTAAATATATCATCTTTACGAAAAAAGGGGATACATGGAGCAGGTGTAGACACCAGACAAACCGCTCTCGTTGTGGAAGCTTTACGTAGATTAGGAACGGATACGTCTGATGTTAAAAGAAATAACTAAAAAGATATAAACTTAAAGTGCTTCGCTCACCTACCTCTCTTATTTTATTTATAGGTGCACGCTATCCACTCTACAGAACTTCCTTATTCACGAGAAAGGGGAGGGTAAATAAATCTACCCTCCCCTTAATCTGATCAACAAACAGCCAAAACAAAGTTTAGCTATCACTTAAGTTGTTGATTTTCCTTGCTTTATTTTCCATGAGAAAACTCATTTCCCATGGAAACCCACATCAACAAAGAAAAACTATACATCCAGGTTAGCTACCTTCAGAGCATTTTCTTCAATAAAGGCTCTACGAGGCTCTACATGATCACCCATCAAGGTGGTGAATATTTGATCAGCAGAAATGGCATCATCTATGGTGACACGCAGCATTCTGCGAACGTCTGGGTCCATAGTGGTTTCCCATAATTGATCTGGGTTCATCTCACCCAAACCTTTATAGCGCTGAACATTAAGGCCTTTCTCTGCCTGCTGCATTAACCAATCGAGACCTGCACCAAAATTACTGATGGGCTCAACTTTGTCACCACGCTGAATATAAGCACCTTCTTCTAATAAGCCCTCTAGCTCTGCACCTAACTCCACAATTAATCTGTAATCATTCGATGCAAAATAATCTTGGTTAAAGAGATACTCAGTGGCTATACCATGAGAAATTGAGTTAATTGATGGTAAAAAGTTACCACGCTCTTTATCTTCTTTGACGGTTACTTGATAAGCTTGGCCATTATCGCCTTCGCCTAGCTTTTCTTGCAGTTTATCTGCCCAGTACTGCACGGCAGCCTTATCTTTTAACTGCTCAACGGTCAGGATCGGCAGATAAACCATTTCCTTCATCGCGACATCTGGATAAACCCGTGATAAACGCAGAATAGTTGCCATCACTGTCCGATATTTCACCACCAGCTCTTCAAAGCCTGCACCGCTAATACCAGGAGCATCCGAATTGGTATGGAGGGAGGCGTTTTCCAACGCACTTTGGGTGAGGTACTGGTTCATACCTTCTTCATCTTTTATATATTGATGCTGTTTACCTTTATTGATCTTATATAAGGGAGGCTGAGCAATAAAAATATGGCCGCGCTCGATCAACTCAGGCATCTGCCGGAAGAAAAAAGTTAGCAATAGGGTACGAATATGCGATCCGTCGACATCAGCATCGGTCATGATAATGATGCTGTGATAACGCAGCTTGTCTGGGTTAAATTCTGATTTACCGATCCCGCAACCTAGCGCAGTTACGATGGTACCCACCTCAACAGAAGAAAGCATTTTATCGAAACGCGCTTTCTCTACGTTAAGAATTTTACCTTTCAATGGCAATATTGCCTGAGTGCGGCGATCACGGCCCTGTTTAGCTGAACCACCGGCTGAATCACCCTCCACCAAGTACACTTCTGATAGGGCAGGGTCTTTTTCTTGGCAATCGGCCAACTTACCGGGCAAACCTGCAATATCCAAAGCACCTTTACGACGTGTCATATCACGGGCTTTACGTGCTGCTTCACGGGCGCGGGCGGCATCAAGCATTTTGGTAACAACAAGCTTAGCTTCGGCGGGATTTTCCATCAAATAATCGCTAAAAGTCTTATTCATAGCCTGTTCTACAGCGGTTTTAACCTCAGAAGATACCAATTTATCTTTGGTTTGAGAGGAAAACTTGGGATCTGGTACTTTAACGGAAATCACAGCTGTTAAGCCTTCACGAGCATCGTCCCCGCTGGTTGATACCTTGGCTTTTTTAGCAAAACCCTCGCGCTCTATATAACCATTCAAGCTACGGGTTAAAGCCGCTCTAAAGCCTGCCAAATGCGTCCCACCATCACGTTGGGGGATGTTATTGGTATAGCAGAATATGTTTTCCTGGAAGCTATCATTCCACTGTAGAGCGACTTCTACACCGACACCAGCATCATCCATCACGTCAAAGTGAAACAATTTATTAATCGTGGTTTTGTTTTGGTTGAGATAACCCACAAAAGCACTAAGGCCACCATCATAAACAAACTCTTCTACCTTACCGCTGCGCTCATCCTTCAGTTCGATCAATATGCCAGAATTTAAGAACGCCAGTTCACGCAAGCGTTTTGCTAGCAATTCAAAATGAAACTCTATATTAGTAAAGGTATCCGCCGAGGGTTTAAATCTAATCATCGTCCCTGTAGTTTCTGAATTACCAACGATTTCAAGTGGGGCCTGCGGGACACCGTGTTTATAGATCTGTTCAAATAGCTTACCACCACGACGAATGGTCAATTTAAGCTCTTCTGATAGGGCATTAACAACAGAAACACCCACGCCATGCAGGCCACCAGACACCTTATAGGTATTATCATCAAACTTACCGCCAGCGTGTAGCACAGTCATAATAACCTCTGCCGCCGAAACACCTTCTTCATGCATTTCGGTAGGGATACCACGACCATCATCAGACACTGTTACTGACTCATCGGGATGAATCACTATTTTAATTTTGGAACAATGCCCAGCTAGTGCCTCGTCAATTGAGTTATCAACCACTTCAAACACCATGTGGTGTAAGCCTGTACCATCATCCGTATCACCGATATACATACCCGGGCGCTTGCGTACTGCATCCAGGCCTTTTAATACTTTGATACTGGAAGAGTCGTAGTTATGTTCGTTGCTCATATATAAACCTGAATAATATTATTTAGCTATTAATAGCGGTAATTATTCCATGTTCCACGTGGAACATCTTTGCTGCTGTTGCCGTTGACCAACAATCCTGTAGATCATGATGGTCAACACAGGTCATAAAAACCTGACAATTCAGCTCTTCTAATACTTCACAGAAGGCCCGGCGATGTTTTTTGTCGAGTTCTGCAGGTAAATCATCAATCAAATACACGCAGCTTCGACCGGTCATTTCTGATAATAAATAACCCTGAGCCAACCTCAGTGCGCAGACGACGAGTTTTTGTTGGCCTCTGGATAACATATCCGCCGCATTAGCTGACTGATAACGCAGCCTCAGATCGGCTCTATGGGGTCCAGAATTAGTATATCCAAGCTCAATTTCACGATGGCGGTTAGCATGATAAACATCCGCCAGGGTTTTTGTAGCATCCCAGCCTCTATAATAAGTCAGCTCAAGACCCTCTAACTGCACCAACCTGCCTAACACGCTCTCAAATATCGGAATTAATTTATTAAAATACTCACTCCGGTACTTATCTAACTGATCAGCAAACCGTACCAACTCAGCCGTCCACAGGGCTAACTGTTGTTCGTCCATTCTATCATGGCGTAACAAACTATTCCGTTGTTTTAAGCAACGCTGAGCGCTTTTCCAGCAGGAATGGAAATGGTGTTCCACGTGGAACACACCCCAATCCAGAAACTGCCTGCGAACCTGCGGAACCCCCTCCAGCAACTGAAAGGTATCCGAAGTAATAGTTTGCAAGGGTAGGTTAGCGGCAAGCAAAGACGCTGATTTGATGTTACTGCCTGCCACACGAATAATGCCTGGCATAGAGGCAGATTTAAAACGTTCAACGCCTACTGGCTGATAACCCGCGCCAGGGATGTTAATTTCGGCAAAGGAAACACAACTAGCCATTTCTGTGTTGATCAAAGGCTTTAACTTATGACTACGAAAAGATTTAGCAGAGGAGAGCAGGTGGATTGCCTCAAGCACACTGGTTTTCCCTGAGCCATTTTCGCCATAAAAGACATTAATAGCTGAGAGCTCTGGCAAACTGACATGGCACAGGTTCCTAACGCCGCTGATCTCAAGCCGTCGAATTATCACGCCGAGGGGAACCTGCTAAATAGAGAAGGAGTAATGAAAATGAAATTAAAGCCGCATAGGCATAACAACATACATGGAGTCACCTTTTTCTGACTCCTCTAATAAAACACTGCTATTAGAATCTGAGAGCGAAAGCTTTACTGTTTCACCACTTAACACACCCAGAACATCCAACAAATAACTAACATTAAAGCCGATCTCAAGTGATTCACCTTGATAATCGACGGAAACAATTTCTTCTGCTTCTTCCTGCTCAGGGTTGTTAGCTACGATCTGGATAGAGTTCTCAGAAAGCAACAAACGCACTCCGCGATATTTTTCATTCGAAAGGATAGCAGTCCGTGAAAAGGCGTGGCGCAGGTCATCCCGCGAACCAAATACAGTTTTTGTGCTGGATTTAGGTAACACGCGGTCATAATCAGGAAATTTTCCATCAACTAGTTTAGAGGTAAAAGTAAACTCAGTTGTAGTGGCACGAATATGGTTCGAGCCGATTACAATTCTCACATCATCGTTTTCATTCATTAATAGTCGTGCGAGCTCAATAACGCCCTTACGCGGCAAAATAACCTGCAGGTCACTGCTAGAGTCGATAACTGTTTCTAGTGTACACAGCGCCAAACGGTGGCCATCTGTAGCAACCAGCTTTAATTGCCCAGCCTGAACTTCCCACAACATACCGTTTAAATAATAACGAACATCTTGCTGAGCCATAGCAAAGCTGGTTCTATCTATTAAACGCTTCAGATCACCCTGCTTGACGGTGAAGTCTTGACTACCCTGACTATCTTCAACATTAGGGAAATCATTAGCAGAAAGGGTTGAAAGGGTAAATCGACTGCGACCAGAACGAACAATAACGCGCTGCTCATCAAGAGAAAATTCAATGTCACTGCCGTCAGGCAGAGATTTACAGATATCCGCCAATTTGCGTGCTGGCACAGTGATTTCACCGCCCGTAGCCGCCGCTTGGGCTAGCTGTACACGCCCGACTAACTCAACTTCCAGATCAGTACCGGTAATCGATAGCTCGTCACCATCCAGTACCAGCAACACATTAGACAAGATAGGTAAGGTTTGACGACGCTCAACAACGCCTGCTACAAGGTTTAAAGGTTTGAGCAATGCTTCGCGGGAAATCACAAATTTCATGTTGATCTCTATCCTTATCGATGAGGGCCTGATTTATTATGCCCGCCTGCCTATGCAGGTGTGGTTATAGGTTACGTATTATCTGTCTAGCTGCATAGTTAGCTACATTTATTAACTACGTAGTCAATAAACGTAGCAGGTTTTTACAATCTTCCCGAATATCGGCATCAATCTCTTCCAGCTCTTTTATCTTTCGACAAGCGTGCAATACCGTCGTATGATCCCGACCACCAAAGCTATCGCCTATTTCTGGTAAGCTGTGGTTGGTCAGCTCTTTGGCTAAAGACATTGCTACTTGGCGGGGGCGAGCAACAGAGCGGCTCCTGCGCTTGGACATCATATCCGATATTTTAATCTTATAATATTCAGCCACGGTGCGCTGAATATTTTCCATACTAATTTGCTTATCCTGCAGGGCTAATAAATCTTTTAAGGATTCGCGAATCAAGTCAATATCAATCGCACGACCAGTAAAGTGGGCACTAGCTATCACTCGCTTTAATGCACCTTCTAATTCCCTTACATTAGAGCGAATACGCTGGGCAATAAAAAAGGCGGCTTCATCAGGTAATACTATTTTCGCTTGCTCTGCCTTTTTCAATAGTATCGCTACGCGGGTTTCTAGTTCTGGAGGCTCGAGGGCAACTGTTAAACCCCAACCAAAACGAGACTTTAATCGTTCCTCTAAGCCATTGACTTCCTTAGGGTATTTATCACAAGTCAAGATCATTTGCTGCCCCCCCTCTAATAATGCATTAAAGGTGTGGAAAAACTCTTCCTGCGAACGTTCTTTACCAGCAAAAAACTGAATGTCATCAATTAACAAAGCGTCAACTGAACGATAGAAGCGCTTAAACTCATTAATAGCGTTAAGCTGCAAAGCCTTAACCATATCGGCCACAAAACGCTCAGAATGCAGGTAAACTATTTTTGCCTCGGGGTTTTTCTTTAATAAGGCGTTGCCAACCGCGTGCATTAAATGCGTCTTACCCAAACCTACGCCGCCGTAAAAAAATAACGGGTTATAAGCACCGCCAGGGTTTTCGGCGACCTGCATCGAAGCGGCTCTGGCTAACTGGTTAGACTTACCTTCAACAAATGTATCAAACGTATAGTTTTCAATCAAAAAACTCTGATGCTGAATACTACCCTCAACCTCAACCTTGCGAGAGGGCTGCTGAGGAGGCGGGGCCGATTGCTCCGCAGAAAATGAACGGGTTAATAAATCCGCCTGCTGCGGCATCGGATTCATAGCACGCTGACTGGTCGAAGCAGGGGCTTTTCTCTCGATCGGTGTATGCGTAGCAATCTCGAGACTAACATCAAGCCCCTGCCCAGGCGCCAACTCAGCAATGATTTCGAGAATTCGCTCAAGATACTTATTCTTCACCCAGTCTTTAACAAAACGGTTGGGCGCGAATAATTTAATTTGGCGATCCACCACTTCCGCCTGCAGCGGCCGTATCCAGGTATTAAATTGCTGTGAAGGCAATTCATCCTGCAAACAATGATTACACTGCTGCCACGTTGACTCAGACAAAATAAGTCACCGAGTTAAGGAAAACTAATCGAGTGGTTAAAATAACAGCTAGCACTAGCAATAAGCCTTTTACATTTTCATTGTTATGGTAGTTTCAAAGCTATTGGCAAAACAACAAGCCAAAGCGATTCAAATAACTGTGTATTGTACTCCTCAGATTTATAGTTATCCACACAAAACATCATCAATCTAAATTAAAAATAGCTTTTATTTATCAATAAGTTAAAACAACAAAAAGACCAGCGAAGGCAAAAAATATAAACATATGAACATGTGGATAACTACAGAAAAAAGCTGTGGATAAGTTATTAACAAGTTGTACAAACCCTGTGGCCAGACACAAACAAGCTACTTTTTTACTCTTGCTCCATCTATATGACTAATATCCCCGTATAATCTACGCATAAAGAAATTGATATTGGTTAAAAAACTCTCTAGAATGCGCGGTCCCTATTACAGCGGGGTATACAGCAAAACTATACACGCCGCCAAATTTACTTTTTCAGCTCGGAAAATCATTGCCATGAAAAGAACCTTCCAACCTAGCGTATTAAAGCGTAAACGTACTCACGGATTCCGCGCCCGTATGGCCACCAAAAACGGTCGTGCTTTGATCAATCGTCGTCGCGCTAAAGGCCGTAAAAGGTTAGCTGCGTAATATATAAGCATTTAAACCGGATCAAAGCGGGCTATATCTGTGCTGAATTACAGTTTTGGTAAGTCCCTGAGATTACTGGATGCAAATGCCTATAAATCTGTTTTTGACGATGCAAAGCTCAAGGTATCAAATCAACACGGCTTGTTCCTTGCTCGTCAAAACGGCTTAAACCATCCACGTCTTGGGTTGGTGATAGCCAAGAAAAATGTGCGTTTAGCTAAGAACCGCAATAGAATTAAGCGCATTATTCGAGAAAGTTTCAGGTTGCAACAACACCAGCTTGGCGGTGTTGATACTGTCGTGCTTGCTCGACGCGGCTTGGATAATCTGGATAACAACCAGTTACATGCTATGTTTAATCGGCTGTGGTCGCAACTTGAACAAAAAGCGAATCAAAAGCCTAAAGTTAAGCAACCCAAGACTGATTCCTGAAGGCGAACTATGCGCCGAATATTCATAAGCTGTATAAAGTGTTACCGCTATCTTATTAGCCCAATGATGGCTAACCATTGCCGTTTCCACCCCAGCTGCTCAAGTTACGCTATCCAGGCCATTGAACAACATGGTGCTATAAAGGGCGCTTGGCTAACCGCTAAACGGTTGTTACGATGCCAACCATTTCATCCCGGTGGTTACGATCCTGTACCGGAAAAACATTCAGATAACGATGGGCATACTGCACACTAAATTATGGACTATAAACGCTATTTATTAATTGGTTCTATCGCCGTTTTATCCTTCATGCTACTCACTGAATGGGTTCAGTTCAAAGAAAGAACTAACACTGCTAACGACGTATCTTCTTATCAACCTCCAACTACATCAACCGTCAGCAATAATACTGACGCGATGATTAATAATCTGCCCTCTGATATTAATGAAGAAACAGCAGATATTCCATCGTTAGACCAACCAGAGCCAAGCCACGATATAACCCCCGTAGCTGCAGGCAATAAAATCCGTATTTTTACCGATACTCTTGATGTCAGCATCAATAAATCCGGCGGTGATATTGTTCAAGCTGCGTTAACCCAATATTTTGCCAAAATTGATAACCCGGATATCCCCTTTACCCTGCTAGAAGACTCTAATCAGCGCACCTATGTAGCCCAAAGTGGATTAATCGGTGTTGATGGTATTGATACCAGTAAAGGCCGAGCACAATTTAGCACTCATGCTAATGAGTATAGAATGCAGGAAGGTCAGGATGAATTGATCGTAGATCTTATATTCTCTCAAAACACTGATGTTAATATTATTAAACGCTTTCGCTTCACTCGGGGTGAGTATTTAATCCACGTTGAATACCTGATCGACAACCAAAGTAATAAGCCATGGTCAGCCAGTATGTTTGGCCAGTTAAAACGCGATAATTCCCCCGATCCATCACAGAGCTCATCGGGCATGGGTTTATCTCCCTACTTGGGAGCTGCAATCAATCTACCGGATGAATCTTATAAGAAGGTAAGTTTTTCAGATATTGAAGAAAAAAAATTCGCTAAACAAAATATTGAGGGTGGTTGGGTAGCTATCGTCCAGCACTACTTTACCAGTGCATGGATTCCCGAAGTTGATAAAACTCACACCTACTCAATGCTTAAAGCGAAAGACCAGTCAAATATAGTTCGCTTTACCGGGCCACAGGTTACGATTAACCCTGGTCAGACCGGTAAGATCAGCGCGCAACTCTATACTGGCCCCAAAAACCAATATCGACTTGAAGAGATATCTCCAGGCCTTGAGCTAACTGTTGATTACGGTATTTTATGGTGGATAGCTCAACCTCTGTTTTGGTTGCTCACTAAACTACATGGCTATTTGGGTAACTGGGGATTTGCGATAATCGGCGTCACCATTCTGGTTAAGCTATTATTCTTCCAGCTCAATGCTAAAGCCTATACATCTATGGCAAATATGCGAAAAGTGCAGCCCAAACTTACCGCTTTGCGCGAACGTTATGCCGATGATAAGCAGAAACAATCACAAGAAATGATGGCCCTATATAAAAAGGAAAAAATTAATCCTTTAGGCGGCTGTTTACCTATACTCGTGCAAATGCCTGTGTTTATGGCTCTGTACTGGGTATTGATGGAAAGTGTCGAACTACGGCAAGCGCCTTTTATCGGCTATATCCGTGACTTGTCAGTAATGGACCCCTACTTTATTTTACCGCTGATCATGGGTGTATCCATGTTCATTCAGCAGAGCTTGAACCCACCACCACCAGACCCAATGCAAGCAAAAGTGATGAAGTTCATGCCAGTTATGTTTACCTTTTTCTTCCTGTTTTTCCCAGCAGGTCTAGTATTGTACTGGGTAGTTAACAACACACTGTCTATTATCCAGCAGTACATTATTACCAAACGCATTGAAAAAAGCTGATCGAAACACAAAGCAATAGACAAAAAGGGCTGCATTGCAGCCTTTTTTATTGAAGAACATTAGGATTATTGCGACGCTATGACTAATAACTCGCTGAATATCGATACCATTGCGGCAATAGCCACGCCTCCCGGTCGTGGTGGTGTTGGTATCATTCGTATATCTGGCCCTAATACTCAAGCTATTGCCAACACTATCACCGAAACAATACTCAAACCGAGATATGCACACTACGGACCTTTTTTTGAGCAGCAGGGCGACAACAAACAAGCTCTCGACCACGGTATTGCTTTATTTTTCCCCGGACCTAACTCCTTCACTGGTGAAGATGTATTAGAGTTACAAGCTCATGGTGGCCCAGTACTACTCGATTGCTTACTGAAAGAGGTCAATCGTTTAGGCGCAAGGCTGGCCAGACCAGGCGAGTTTTCCGAACGGGCATTCCTCAACAATAAAATCGATTTAACTCAGGCCGAGGCCATTGCTGACCTCATTAACAGCGCCTCTGAGCAAGCTGCAAGAAATGCATCCAGATCACTACAGGGTGAGTTCAGCCAGAAAATCGCTCAGCTAGTTAACTCGGTTATTCAATTGCGTATCTACGTAGAAGCCGCCATAGACTTTCCAGAAGAGGAAATTGATTTTCTCGCCGACGGCAAGGTATCAGCCGATTTACACACTATCATCGAACAACTACAGCACGTATTCAATCAAGCCAAGCAAGGCGCTTTGCTTCAAGAAGGCATGACTGTAGTCATTGCCGGTAAACCCAATGCTGGTAAATCCAGCTTACTCAACGCCTTATCTGGCCGAGAAAGTGCTATTGTTACTGAGATTGCCGGTACCACTCGCGATGTTTTACGCGAACATATTCAGATTGACGGTATGCCCTTACACATCATTGATACCGCAGGCCTACGTGAAAGCTCGGATATCGTCGAACAAGAAGGGGTACGCAGAGCATGGCTTGAGATTGAAAAAGCCGACCGGATATTACTGGTTGTTGACAGCACCACCAGCCAGGAAACAAACCCTAATGCCCTATGGCCCGATTTTGCCCACAAACTCCCCCACCAGCACAATATCACTGTCATTCATAACAAATGCGACCTGTCCGAGCAAAGCGCTACATTACAAGACGGTGAACCTACTGTTATAAAACTATCTGCCAAATCAAACGAAGGCATTGAGTTATTACGCCAGCACTTAAAAGCCTGCATGGGGTTTAGTGGAACTGCAGAGGGTGGTTTTATCGCCAGGCGCAGACACCTTGACGCGCTAGAACAAGCAGAACACGCACTAAAAGCCGGTCAACAACAGTTATTGAACTTTGGCGCCGGGGAATTATTAGCCGAAGATTTACGCCAATGCCAAAATTGCTTAAATGAAATTACCGGTGAATTTACCTCTGACGATTTATTAGGGAAGATTTTTTCCAGCTTCTGTATAGGTAAGTAAAACCAGCAAGCGCTTAAAAAGCATCGAGTCACACCCACTGGGGCCACGGCAAGTTTAATTGTCATCAGGTGCTCCCCACCTCCCTTCGCCATACCCAAGCCGATTCAACCTGTCCCTAAGTGTAACAAGGCATCCCGAAGCTTATATTCACCCACTACAAAAACTCCCTTAACAATATCTATCAGCTATCACCAAACAATGTCTAGTATCCCCATAAGCATACCCTGCTTTATTGCCTGTATATTTGTAAGAATGATGTTTTTTTGATCGCTAATAAGAACGAGAACTTCTCCGGTTTTTCAGTTTTAACATATATTCTCTGTAGTGAAGCGGTAAAAACTTACCTGAATTAAGACGCTTATGGGTGAAATTTTGCATTTCAAACGTGCTTTAGTAAAAAATATTATCGCTTAATTAATAAAAGTCTAAATCTGAATATCGGCAAATAGCGTTATCTTAATTATTGCTAATTTGACTCTCGGCTCACAAAACACTGTAGCAACGCACTACACACATCATTAGAACACCTTTACAACAAGATACCCACAGACTTACACACAAACAAACAAGTAAAGACAAAAGTGCACAACAGAAACCCAATGTCCAGCACCAGCCTGTGGATAACTCCCCCTGCCAGGCGGTTGATAACTTGCTGATAAGCACTGCACAGAAATCGGCTAAAAACCCAATCCTCTAACCGCTGTGGATAAAGCACCTATTTATCCACCGATCGTCCTCTGCTTAAACTCAGCTGACACATAGCTTGCTACGTAGTTGTAACACCATATAACCTATTGATTAATATGGTTTTTTATTCCTTATACACAGAAATACTGCTGCTTAATAGTAGTAACATCATTAAAAAACGTTATATATATACACATATATAAAAGATAAATATTTAAAACATTAAAAAAATGACCGTAGCGTTTTGAATAAATTAACTACCTAAAAACCATTGATTATTATTTCAGCATTGCTTTGCCTGTTTGCCGCTACTGTCTTATAATCCCCGCCCCCTTTTTGCTCAGTTACAAAATTGAGTACAAAGTTTTGTTTATGTGTCTTACCTGAGGTTGTCGTGGATTATCCTGAACATTTTGATGTCATTGTCATCGGCGGCGGTCACGCTGGTACCGAGGCTTGTCTTGCTGCAGCTAGGATGGGATGTAAAACGCTATTGCTAAGCCACAATATTGAAACGCTTGGGCAGATGTCCTGTAATCCAGCGATAGGGGGCATTGGTAAAAGTCATCTGGTGAAAGAAATTGATGCCATGGGTGGAGCAATGGCCAGAGCTACTGATTTTGGTGGTATACAATTTCGTACACTCAATTCCCGAAAAGGTCCCGCAGTCAGAGCTACCAGGGCACAAGCTGATCGGGTTTTGTACAAAGCTGCCATCAGAGAAATACTGGAAAATCAGCCAAACTTAAGTATTTTCCAACAAGGTGTTGATGACCTGATTGTTGTAGGTGAAACGGTTCGTGGTGTCGTTACACAAATGGGGCTCAAGTTTTATGCACCTACGGTGGTATTATGCAGTGGTACCTTTCTCGGTGGTAAAATCCATATAGGTCTAGAAAATCACAGCGGTGGTAGAGCTGGTGATCCCCCTTCCACTATTTTGGCTGAACGTCTTCGAGAATTGCCTTTCAATGTCGATCGGTTAAAAACTGGGACGCCACCACGCATTGATGCTCGCTCGGTTAATTTTGATGGCCTTGAAGCCCAGTGGGGCGATAAACCCGAACCGGTTATGTCTTTTTTAGGGTCTCAGGATCAACACCCAGAACAAACCTGTTGCTGGATTACTCATACCAATGAAAAAACGCACGATATTATTCGCGGCGGGCTTGATCGTTCACCGATGTATACTGGTGTTATTGAGGGGCTGGGGCCCAGGTATTGCCCCTCCATTGAAGATAAAATCCATCGTTTTTCCGATAAAAACTCACATCAGGTTTTTATTGAACCTGAAGGTTTAAAAACGCACGAACTTTATCCTAATGGCATTTCGACCAGCTTGCCTTTTGATGTACAACTTGAATTAGTTCGATCGATTAAAGGTTTTGAGAAAGCACATATTTCTCGACCCGGTTACGCCATTGAGTATGATTATTTTGATCCGAGAGAATTAAACTATTCATTAGAAACCAAATTTATCAGCGGATTATTTTTTGCAGGACAAATTAACGGCACCACTGGCTACGAAGAAGCTGCCGCCCAAGGTTTACTTGCCGGCTTAAATGCAGGCTTAAAAGTTCAGGGAAAAGAAGCTTGGTGTCCGCGTCGTGATGAAGCATATATCGGGGTAATGGTGGACGATTTAATCAGCATGGGGACAATGGAACCTTATCGCATGTTTACCTCGCGCGCTGAATACCGGTTATTACTACGGGAAGATAATGCCGATTTACGTTTGACTGAAACAGCACATAAACTCGGTTTGATTGATGAACAGCGCTGGCAGCTATTTAGTCAAAAAAGGCACAATATTGTTACAGAGACTCAACGACTACGGTCGACATGGGTGCAACCCAAAACAGCCGAAGGCGACAAAATTAATTTACTGGTCGATCAACCAATCAGCCGTGAGTATAGTTTGCTCGATTTATTAAAACGCCCTGGATTAAATTATCATGACGTTGCCAGCATTAAAGGTGAGGCCAGTAATGACCCTCAAGTTTCTGAACAAGTAGAAATACAAGCTAAATATTCTGGTTATATTGATCGTCAATCAGAAGAGATTGAGCGGATGCGTCGACATGAAAATACGCGATTCCCAGAGACATTTGATTACCAGGTGGTTGAAGGTCTTTCCAACGAGGTGAAGCAAAAACTATCGGCAGCCAGACCCGAGACTTTGGCCAGAGCATCAAGGGTCCCTGGGGTTACACCTGCGGCCGTTTCTTTATTGCTAATTTATTTGAAAAAGCACGGTGCACTCGATAAAAAAACCAAGCTGGCCTAAAACCATTTAAGTTCATTAGCCTCTTGGCAGACATCGGATATAGTTCTTTGGATAATCAATTTCGCAATATTCTCGAAGCAGGAATAAAAAAGCTATCACTCGCGTTAAGCGATCAAAAGATTGAATCTTTGTTGGCTTACCACCAATTATTAATAAAGTGGAATAAAGCTTACAATTTAACTGCTGTTCGCGACCCTGCTACGATGATTTCTCGGCATCTGCTTGATAGCTTAACCATCGTCCCTTTTTTAACTGGGCAGCGATTTATTGATGTGGGGGCAGGAGCGGGTTTACCCGGCATTGTATTGGCGATTGTTTTTCCTGAGTATGAATTTGATTTGCTCGATAGTAATGGTAAAAAGACACGGTTTTTGTTTCAGGTTAAAACCGAGCTGGGTCTTGAAAATGTTAATATCCATCATTGCCGAGTTGAACAACATCAGACAGCGCCACTTTATGATGGGGTAATATCGAGGGCATTTGCCACATTGGTGGATATGGTTAACGGCAGTAAACAACTTATCGGTGAAAATGGCTTTTTTTACGCAATGAAAGGAGTTTACCCTGAGAACGAATTGAGTCAGTTAGCTACGCTCTCGGATCATTACCAATTGGAAGCCTGCCATTCGCTGAAAGTTCCTGGTGATTCAGGCCAAAGACATCTGGTAGTATTGAGTAAGGTTTAAGTAACATCATTATAATTTTTTCATCGCAACAGCATTGACCTATAAAGGTAAATTTCATTGGGAAAGATTCTCGCAGTCACAAATCAAAAAGGTGGAGTTGGTAAAACGACAACCTGTGTGAATCTTGCCGCCTCACTGGTAGCTACCAGGAAAAAAGTTTTAGTAATCGACCTTGATCCGCAAGGCAATGCCACTATGGGCAGCGGTATTAATAAAAATACCGTAGAAAAAACTATCTATGACGTACTTGTTCTGGGTACGCCTATTGCTGAAGTTAGCCTTTACTCCGAAAGCTGCGGCTACGATATTATTTCCTCAAATGCGGATGCTACCGCTGCGGAAGTAGAACTATTGGAAATAGAAGCGAAAGAGTTTCGCTTGCGTGATGCGCTGACTATTGAGCGAGAAGAATATGATTTTATATTGATCGATTGCCCCCCTTCATTGAATATGTTGACGGTCAACGCTTTGGCAGCTGCCCAAGGTGTGATTATTCCTATGCAGTGTGAATATTATGCATTAGAAGGCTTATCAGCATTATTAGAAACGATTAATCAAATCCAGCAAGCTTTAAATCCTACGCTGGAAATCGAGGGGCTGCTCCGTACCATGTATGATCCACGCAGCAGCCTAACAACAGATGTATCGATGCAGTTAATTAATCATTTTGGTAGTAAGGTTTATCGCACTGTAATCCCTAGAAATATCCGTTTGGCAGAAGCACCCAGCCATGGTTTACCAGCACTGCATTATGATAAACAATCTAAGGGGGCTTTAGCTTATTTGGCGTTAGCAGGGGAAATATTACGCCGCAGTGATCAGGGTTAACCCTAGACTATCTTTTTTGTTGATTGGCGTTAAGATAATAACCCTGTGAAAATCACGCTTTGCTGGTTTATGGCATATTAAAATAAAGTAATTGGATAAGATAATGGCGGTTAAAAAGCGTGGTTTAGGTCGGGGTTTAGATGCTTTGTTAGGGGCTGGTCAGGTAAAAGCTCAAGCATCGGACGCAGATCAAATAACAGACAATAAAGCCAATGCTGATGGTGATTTACGCAATTTACCGGTTGATATGATTCAGAGGGGTAAATACCAGCCCCGCCGTGATATACAACCTGAAGCACTAGAAGAGCTTGCAGCCAGCATCAAAGCTCAGGGAGTGATGCAGCCTATTGTTGTTAGGTCTATCAGTGCTGATAAATATGAAATTGTTGCTGGTGAACGCCGGTGGCGAGCAACACAGTTGGCGGGTTTAGATACTATTCCGGTATTGGTTCGCCAGGTTTCTGATGAGGCTGCAATAGCCATGGCGCTGATTGAAAACATTCAGCGTGAAGACCTTAATCCTATGGAAGAGGCTTTGGCACTAGCACGGTTGCAAAAAGAGTTTGATTTAACCCATCAAGAAGTGGCTGACGCAGTAGGTAAATCCAGAACATCGGTAACCAACTTACTCCGCTTAATAAGCTTACGTGAAGATGTTCAGCGAATGCTGGAGTATGGTGATCTTGAAATGGGGCATGCCAAGGCATTACTGGGTCTACCTGCAGAGCTGCAGTCAAAAGCTGCTTCGGTAGTTGTTAGTAAGGGATACTCGGTTAGGCAAACAGAGGCGATGGTCAGATCTATGCTAGCCGCCAATGAGTCTCCCAAAACACAGCAAAAGCAGGCGGTAGATTCAGATATTAACCGCTTGCAGCAGCAGTTATCTGAAAAGGTAGGTGTGCCGGTATTAATTCAGCATGGGGCCAAAGGTAAAGGGAAGTTAGTATTAAAATATAAAGACCTCAAAGAGCTAGATGATATATTGAGCCACATAAAATAATAATAGCGGATGAGTCTTTTTTACACTATCTAGTAGTAGTAAGAACAACAACCACTAGATAGGGTATCGTTAGCTTGATTTATTTAAAAAATGCTTATCTCGTTGATAATAGCCTTTAAATATAAGCACTTATATAAATCAATATCGCTACCAATAAAGTTGAATAGCGTAGATATTATCCATATAATGCGCCCCGCTTTACAAAATGAGTCACCAGCGTAATACTTTTAAATACTTGGTATGAAAAATGCCATATTTTTGTATGCCGAGCTATAACGCATAAATGTAATACGTGGATACAGCGGCAATAATGTCTGAAAAGTGGATAGCCACAAAAGAGATTCAGGCGGTGGGATTGAAGCAAGCACCAATAAAACGGTTGATTTTTGCACAGGTTTCATTGTTGGCTGGTTTTTGGCTTGTACTTATGGCTGTTGATGCAACCGCCGCAAAGTCCGCCATGATTGGCGGTTTGATTGCAGTAATACCCAATGCCTATTTTATGCACTGGGCGTTTCGATACACTGAAGCAGTTGCGGCAACGCAGATTGTGCAGTCATTTTATCGGGGCGAAACAGGAAAGTTTTTATTGACAAGCCTATTATTTGCAGGGGCCTTCATATTGGTTGAGCCGCTCAATATTGTCGTAATCTTTTTTGTTTATATATTTATGATGGCGCTGAATTGGATTTTAGCGTTGTGCTTCTTGGGGAGATAACACCAGAAGTATGATACTTTAATGGATTGTTTACTAAATATTTAATATGAAGGTTTCAAACAGCATGGCTGGTGATACTTTAACAATAGAAGGTTATATCGAGCACCATCTTACCAATATGACTTATGGTAAGTTGCCCGCAGGCTATACCCGTACAGGTGCTAATGGTGAGCAACAGGTGTTGGAGCAGGATACCTGGACCTTGGCAAAAAATGGTACCGAGATGTCAGACATGGGGTTTATGGCGATCCATGTAGACTCGATGGCCTGGTCAATTGGTCTTGGTTTGATTTTTGCGTTCTTCTTCCGTCTGGTAGCAAAGAGAGCTCACTCTGGCGTGCCTACTGGGCTACAAAATGCTATTGAAATGGTTATCAGCTTTATCGATAGCAATGTTAAAGATATTTTTCACTATAAAAACCCTTATGTGGCACCGTTGGCGTTGACCATTTTCATGTGGGTCTTTTTGATGAACTTGATGGACTTGCTACCCGTTGATTGGATTCCTTCACTGATGATGTGGGTAGTAAATGATCCACACTTTTATTTCAAAATCGTACCCACTACAGATCCCAACGTAACGCTGGGGATGGCATTTACTGTTTTTGCTATGATTGTTTATTGGAGTATTAAAGAGAAGGGTATTATGGGCTTTGTGAAAGAGCTAACTTTGCACCCTTTTCACGCAGGTAAGTGGTATATCGATATCCTGTTAATCCCAATTAATTTTATTCTTGAAGCAATATCTTTAATATCAAAACCTGTGTCCTTGGGACTACGGCTATTCGGAAACATGTATGCAGGTGAGATGGTATTTATCCTGATTGCCGCCATGTTTGGTGCCGGTATGGTCCTTGGTTTGTTTGCAGGTGTGCTTCAGTTGGGGTGGGCGATATTTCATATACTCATCATAACACTACAAGCTTTCGTCTTTATGGTGCTGACTATTGTCTATATGGCGCAGGCGCATCACGTCGAAGAGGAAGATCAGTTTCACTGATGTTTTAACAGTTTAAATTATTATTAACTTTTTATTATTTTAGGAGAACGACTATGGGTATGGCTTTGATTGCGGTTGCATTATTAATTGGTTTTGGTGCTTTAGGTACCGCAATTGGTTTTGCTTTGTTGGGTGGCAAGATGCTAGAAGGTTCTGCACGTCAGCCTGAGTTAGCTCCAATGCTTCAGGGTAAAATGTTTCTAATTGCAGGTCTATTGGATGCGGTTCCTATGATCGGTGTTGGTATCGGCATGTATATCCTATTCGTTGTTGTACCGACTCTGGCGGCGTAAGTTTAAGACGTTAGAGTATTAACTCTTACTTACTATATAGCTGAGGTGTTGGCGTGAACATTAATCTGACTTTAATTGGCCAGTCCATCACATTTCTGGTTTTTGTGTGGTTCTGTAAAACCTTTGTCTGGGGGTTTATTCGCAATGCAATGGAAGAGCGCGAAAAACAGATGGCAGATGGGCTTGAGGCTGCCGATCGTGCTGGTAGGGATTTAGAGCTAGCACAGGAAAAAGCGTCTCATTATTTGAGAGAAGCTAAAGATAAAGCTGCAGATATTGTCGATGCAGCTAACAAGCGCGCTAATCAAATCGTGGATGAGGCTAAAGTCGCTGCACGTGAAGAAGGTGATCGTTTGAAAACAGCAGCACAGGCTGAAATCGAACAAGAAGTTAACCGTGCTAAAGAAGTCTTGCGTTCGCAAGTGGCTACTTTGGTATGGACTGGTGCAGAGCGTGTGCTGGAATCTTCTATCGATCAAAGCACTCACAACGAGCTGGTTGAAAAATTAGCAGCGGGTTTATAAGGGAGTTTTAGCATGGCTGAATTAAGCACCCTGGCTAGACCCTATGCTCGTGCAGCGTTTGAGTTTGCTTTAGCTGCAAATGAGTTGTCGGCATGGTCACAGCAGCTGGCCGTAGGCTCGGCTGTTGCGCAGGCAGGAAAAATGAAGAAGCTTTTATCTTCACCCTCGTTGACGACTGAGCAGCAAGCCACACAGTTTATGACGGTGTGTGGTGATGAATTAAACGGTAAAGTGAAAAACTTTATTAGCGTATTAGCAGAGTATAAACGTCTGCCGCTGTTGCCGGAAATCTCTGCACTGTATGACGAATTTAAAGCTAACCGTGAAAAGAGTGTTGAAGTAGAAGTGACCACTGCATATGAACTGGACGCTACTATTCAAGAAAAACTGGCTAAGGCCTTGAGTGCTAAGTTAGAGCGCGATGTTAGTATGCATACAGTTTTAGACAAATCATTAATCGGTGGTGTCGTTATACGTGCAGCCGATATTGTCATCGACGGTAGCATACGCGGACGACTAAACAAACTTGCCGAAGCTATGAATTCTTAAGCGATCGGGATTTGAGGAAACGAACATGCAACAGCTGAATCCATCCGAGATTAGCGAAATTATCAAAAGCCGCATCGATCAACTCGATGTGTCTAGCGAAGCCCAAAATGAAGGCACCGTCGTATCGGTAACAGACGGTATTATTCGTATCCACGGTCTTACCAATGTTATGTATGGTGAGATGATTGAGTTTGAAGGCGGCGTCTATGGTTTGGCGTTGAACTTGGAGCGCGATTCTGTTGGTGCGGTAATTTTAGGTGATTATCAAAGCTTGGCCGAAGGCCAGGTTTGTAAATGTACTGGTAAGGTACTTGAAGTACCTGTTGGTCCAGAGTTACAAGGTCGAGTAGTCGATGCACTGGGTAATCCAATTGACGGAAAAGGCCCGATAAAAACCAAACTAACTGATTTACTTGAAAAAGTAGCGCCAGGTGTTATCGAGCGTCAATCAGTAGACCAGCCAGTACAAATTGGTTTGAAAGCGGTTGACGCTATGGTGCCAATCGGTCGTGGTCAGCGCGAGTTGATCATTGGTGACCGTCAAATTGGTAAAACAGCTATTGCGATTGATGCGATTATTAACCAGAAAGATTCTGGTATTAAATGTATCTATGTTGCTATCGGTCAAAAAGCATCTTCGATTGCTGCAGTTGTGCGTAAGCTCGAAGAACACGGCGCAATGGACCACACCATCATTGTTGCAGCGACGGCTTCTGATCCAGCAGCGATGCAATACCTAGCACCTTTTGCTGGTTGTACCATGGGTGAGTATTACCGTGACCGCGGTGAAGATGCACTGATTATTTATGATGATTTAACCAAGCAAGCTTGGGCTTATCGTCAAATATCCTTGTTACTTCGTCGCCCGCCAGGTCGTGAAGCATATCCAGGTGACGTATTTTATTTGCACTCTCGCTTATTAGAGCGCGCTGCACGTGTAAATGCAGATTACGTAGAGAAGTTCACCAATGGTGAAGTAAAAGGTAAAACCGGTTCTTTGACTGCTCTGCCTATTATTGAAACACAAGCTGGTGACGTATCTGCGTTTGTACCAACTAACGTAATATCTATCACAGATGGTCAGATCTTCCTGGAAGCGGATATGTTTAACTCTGGTATTCGTCCTGCGATGAACGCTGGTATTTCTGTATCTCGTGTTGGTGGTGCCGCACAGACCAAGATTATCAAGAAACTGTCGGGTGGTATTCGTACAGCACTAGCTCAATACCGTGAATTGGCGGCATTCTCTCAGTTCGCTTCTGATCTTGATGATGCGACTAAAGCACAGTTGGATCATGGTGCGCGCGTAACTGAGCTGATGAAGCAAAAGCAATATGCACCTCAAAGTGTTGCTCAAATGGGGCTGGTTGTTTACTGCGCTAACGAAGGTCATTTTAATGATGTAGCTGTTGAGAAGATTGGTGATTTTGAATCTGCTCTACTGTCTTTTGCGAACAGTGAGTATGCAGACACTATGAAGGCAATAGCAGTTGCTGGTGATTGGAACAGTGATTTCGAAGCGAAGTTCAAAGAATTGATTGAGAAGTTTAAAACAACTCAAACTTATTAATTGATCGGCAATAAGTTGCTATTTTATAAGCAACTTATTGTTATTCGAAGGTACCTTTAGCGGGTAAGAATATGGCAAGCGGAAAAGAAATACGTACTCAAATATCGAGTATCCAAAGTACGCAAAAAATTACTAGCGCAATGGAAATGGTTGCAGCGAGTAAAATGCGCAAGGCACAAGACCGTATGCAGGTTGGTAAGCCTTATGCTAAGCGTATTCGCTCGGTAGTTGGACATATTGCTAATGCAAATCCAGAGTACCAGCACATGTATATGCTGGAGCGTGAAGTAAAGCGTGTTGGTTTTATTATCGTCTCTACGGACCGTGGTTTGTGTGGTGGTTTAAATACTAATTTATTTAAAGCTGCTATACGTTCTATGAAAGAGTTTGCCGATCAGCAAATAGAAATTGATCTCTGTTTGATTGGCGCGAAATCAGCAGCATTTTTTAATAACTATGGTGGCAACATTATTGCTGCAGTACGCGATTTAGGTGAAGACCCTTCAATCAATACTTTGATTGGTGGCGTTAAAACAATGTTAGACGCCTATAGCGATGGCAGGATTGATAAATTATTTATAGTTAGTAATAAATTTGTCAACACCATGACGCAAAACCCAGCGGTAGAGCAATTGTTACCGCTGCTGGCAGAAGAAAGCAAAGATCTGAAACATCACTGGGATTATTTATACGAACCCGATGCTCAGGAATTACTTGAAGGCTTATTGACGCGTTATGTTGAATCACAAGTTTACCAAGCAGTGGTAGAAAATACAGCCTGTGAACAAGCCGCACGTATGTTAGCAATGAAAAGTGCAACCGATAACGCCGGCGATCTAATCGATGACTTACAGTTGGTTTACAACAAAGCGCGTCAAGCCGCGATCACTCAGGAACTTTCTGAGATAGTCAGTGGTGCTGCGGCGATAGCCTAGTTACTTGGGGGTTAGATAAAACCCCCTCGGTATTAAGCTGAATAATTTTGCAAACAGAATTAAATTTTGACGAGAGTGTACAGTGTACAAACTCGAAAAATCCTAAAGAGGAACCGGAAATGAGTAGCGGACAAATCGTTCAGATCATTGGCGCGGTAATCGATGTGGAGTTTCCACGCGATGCAGTACCTAAGGTTTATGATGCACTAATAGTCACTGAAAAAGGTTTGACTCTGGAAGTTCAACAGCAGTTGGGCGACGGAGTTGTTCGTGCGATTGCTATGGGGGCTTCTGAAGGCGTAAGCCGTGGTTTGGCTGTAACCAATACCCAGGCACCAATTAATGTACCAGTGGGAGTTGAAACACTGGGTCGCATTATGGATGTATTGGGTAACCCAATCGATGAAAAAGGTCCAATTGGTGAAAAAGCTCGCGCATCAATTCACCGTAAAGCACCAGCTTACGATGAATTGGCAGCCTCTGAAGAACTGCTAGAAACAGGTATCAAGGTTATCGACCTGGTTTGTCCATTCGCCAAGGGTGGTAAAGTTGGTTTATTTGGTGGGGCGGGTGTTGGTAAAACCGTTAACATGATGGAGCTGATCAACAACATCGCTACTGAGCACTCAGGTTTGTCAGTGTTTGCGGGTGTTGGTGAGCGGACTCGTGAAGGTAACGATTTTTACTACGAAATGCAGGAAGCAGGCGTGGTAAATGTTGAGGACTTCTCGAAATCTAAAGTAGCCATGGTTTACGGTCAAATGAATGAGCCACCTGGAAACCGTTTGCGCGTTGCCCTGACTGGTTTGACCATGGCGGAAAAATTCCGTGACGAAGGTAAAGATGTATTGTTATTCATTGATAACATTTACCGTTATACCCTTGCTGGGACAGAGGTATCTGCACTGTTAGGTCGTATGCCTTCTGCGGTAGGTTACCAGCCTACACTGGCTCAGGAAATGGGTGAGTTACAAGAGCGTATTACGTCAACTAAAACTGGTTCTATCACTTCTATCCAAGCGGTATACGTACCTGCAGATGACTTGACTGATCCATCACCAGCAACCACGTTTGCTCACTTGGATTCTACTGTTGTATTGTCGCGTGATATTGCAGCGAAAGGTATTTATCCTGCGGTTGATCCCTTGGACTCTACGTCACGTCAGCTTGACCCGTTAATCATTGGTCAAGAACATTATAATGTTGCACGTGGTGTTCAGTCAGTACTACAACGCTATAAAGAATTGAAAGACATCATCGCTATTCTGGGTATGGATGAACTGTCTGAAGAAGATAAGCAGACGGTAAACCGCGCGCGTAAAATCGAGCGCTTTTTATCGCAGCCTTTCCACGTAGCTGAAATATTTACCGGTTCTCCTGGTAAGTATGTGTCGTTAAAAGATACGATTTCTGGCTTCACTGGAATTTTGGCTGGTGAGTACGATCATATCCCCGAGCAAGCATTTTACATGTGTGGTGGTATTGACGAAGTACTTGAAAAAGCGAAGAAAATGTAAAGCAGCGCATTAGCGTTTGCTTTACTTCTATTGGTAGATAGGCGAGAACATTTATGGCTATGACTACTCATTGCGATATCGTCAGTGCAGAGCAAGAAATATATTCCGGTCTGGTAGAGATGATCGTTGCCACTGGTGCCTTGGGTGATCTGGGTATAGGTTATGGTCACGCTCCATTGTTAACATCGCTGGTTCCTGGTCCAATTCGGATAATCAAACAAGATGGTGAGGAAGAAGTTTATTTCCTCTCCGGTGGTTATCTTGAAGTACAACCAGGAATAATCACTGTGTTAGCAGATACAGCTGTTCGGGCTCAGGACCTTGACGAGGCATCTGCCTTGGAAGCTCAAAAAGAGGCCGTACATACTTTGACCAATCAAAGTGGTGACTTTGATTATGGTCGTGCATCCGCGCAACTTGCTGCGGCTGCTGCTCAGTTACGTACTATACAGGCGATACGGAAAAAATTTGGTTAATAGAATATTGCTAATCAAATAACTTTAAAAAAAGGGTAGCTTTCGCTACCCTTTTTTATAGGGGCGATTAAACTGAGAGTTGTCAATGTAGTTAGTAATAACTGCTCCCCTAGAACAAAGACTGTAACCAACTAAAAGGAAATAAAGTGGCGACAGAAGTTGTAATCCTCGCTGCCGGTCAAGGCACCCGCATGCGTTCAAAATTACCCAAAGTGCTGCATTGTATAGCGGGTAAGCCAATGGTTGCGCATGTAATAGATACGGCCAAAAAAATAACCCCCCAAAAAATCCATGTCGTAGTAGGCCATGAAGCAGAGCAAGTAAAAAGTGCAATTGTTGACCCTGAAATTAATTGGGTGCAGCAAGACCAGCAGTTAGGTACAGGTCACGCTGTTGCTCAAGCTATGCCTTCTATAGAAAGCAGCAGTATCATTTTGGTTGCTTATGGTGATGTACCCCTAGTAACGCCTGAAACCTTATCTGCACTGATAAAAACGGCGGATAACAGAACACTTGCGCTGTTAACGGTAGAGCTAGCTCAACCTACAGGTTACGGACGCATCGTTAGGTCGGCAGGGGAAATCCAGGCGATTGTTGAACAAAAAGATGCCAGCGAAGAGCAATTAAAAATCAAGGAAGTAAATACGGGCATACTTGCAGTATCTGCAGCAAAGTTGAGTGAATGGTTACCCACATTATCGTCGGAAAATGCCCAAGGTGAATATTATCTCACTGATATCATTGCCCTAGCAGTCAAAGACGGCATGAAAGTTATTGCCCAACATCCGCAATCGGAGATGGAGGTAGAGGGCGCGAATAATCGAATTCAAGTAGCAGCTCTGGAAAGATATTATCAGTCTCAACAGGCCCAACGTCTAATGACAGAAGGTGCGAGCTTAGCTGATCCTGCACGAATCGATATTAGAGGTGATGTGCAAATAGGTCAGGATATATTTATTGATATCAATTGTCTTTTTATTGGTGATGTAATCATTGCTGATGATGTCATTATTGGTCCTAACTGTATTATCGAAAACAGTACTATAGGTCGCGGCTCAGTGATAAAAGCCAATAGCGTACTCGACAATACAATAGTGGCTGATAATTGTGAAGTCGGTCCCTATGCTCGATTAAGGCCGGGAACAGTATTAGCTAGCAAAGCTAAAATTGGTAACTTTGTTGAAACGAAAAAATCATATATTGGAGAAGGCAGCAAAGTAAATCATCTAAGTTACATCGGTGATACAACTGTTGGTAAACAGGCTAATATAGGTGCAGGCACAATAACCTGTAACTATGATGGCATTAACAAGTCAGCAACAGTTATTGGTGATGGCGCTTTTATTGGCTCCAATAGCTCATTGGTAGCACCGGTCACTATTGGCAACAATGCGACAGTTGGTGCAGGATCAACAATTACCTCAAATATAGGCGATCAGCAGTTGAGTGTTGCCCGCGGTAAACAAAGAAATATTGATAATTGGAATCGACCAACTAAAAAATAAGTTCATAACATTAGAGATAAATTATGTGTGGCATTGTTGGCGCTGTGGCGCGAAGGGAAGTTTCCGCAATTCTAATAGCAGGCTTAAAACGACTCGAATACCGTGGCTATGACTCTGCCGGGGTCGCAATAATTGACTCAAGCCAGAATATTGGTTGTATAAAAACCCTGGGCAAGGTAAGTGTATTAGACGAGGCCTTAAAAAACTCTCCGTTAGCAGGTTCAACTGGTATTGCTCATACCCGTTGGGCAACTCATGGTCGACCTTCAAAAGAAAATGCTCACCCGCATCTTTCAAACGAAAAAATTGCCTTAGTACATAATGGCATTATTGAAAACCATGAAGAGCTGCGTGCTGAACTTACGGCTAAAGGTTATGTGTTTAAATCACAAACCGATACCGAGACTATTGTTCATCTTATTCATTTAGCGATGGAGTCTGGCCTCGATGTATTAGCTGCTGTGCGTGACTCAGTAAAAAAATTAGAGGGCGCCTTTGGTTTAGCTGTTATCAGTAAAGATGAACCGGAAAAAATAATTTGTACTCGTAGTGGTAGCCCGTTAGTTATCGGTTTAGGGATTGGTGAAAACTTTATTGCCTCAGATCAGTTGGCTCTGCGCCAGGTTACCGATCGCTTCATTTACCTTGATGAAGGGGATTTGGCCGAGATAACACCAGATAGTTACACCATTTGGAATAAAGACAACGCTGAAGTCGAGAGAAAAATCCTGCATCTTACCGACAGTAGTAACGCGGCTGATAAAGGTGACTATCGACACTACATGCTAAAAGAAATTTTTGAGCAACCCGAGGTCGTAAAACAGACTTTGCAGGGCCGTATAGGTAAAGACCATATATTGGAGCAAGCTTTTGGGGTAGAAGCAAAAGCCATTTTAGATAAAGTACAAAACGTACAAATTATTGCCTGCGGTACCAGTTATCACGCTGGGATGGTTGCTCAATATTGGTTAGAAGGTATAGCTGGGATTCCATGTCGGGTAGAGGTTGCTAGCGAATTTCGTTATCGTAAATTCGTTGTGCAGCCAGATACTTTATTGTTAACCATTTCTCAATCGGGTGAGACTGCAGACTCACTGGCTGCGCTTCGTCTAGCTAAAACCTTGGGCTACGCTTCAACAATGACCATTTGTAATGTGGCGCAAAGTTCTTTGGTGCGTGAATCAGATTTGGCATTAATGACCGAAGCGGGGCCAGAAATTGGTGTGGCCTCGACTAAAGCATTTACTACGCAGCTCGTGGCTTTATTATTATTAACCGTTGCTATTGGTCGTCGTCGTAAACTTAGCAAAGAAACAGAAGCTAGTATTGTCAGAGCGTTACATTCCTTGCCTGAGATGATGCAAAAAACTTTGGCAATGGATGAACATATTAATGAAGTTTCTAAAGCCTTTGCAGAAAAACATCATGCGCTGTTTTTGGGTCGCGGTGCATTGTGGCCAATAGCGATGGAAGGTGCGCTTAAGCTAAAAGAGATTTCTTATATTCATGCCGAAAGTTATGCTGCTGGTGAGTTAAAGCACGGGCCACTTGCTCTGGTAGATGCCGATATGCCAGTCATTGCCGTAGCTCCTGATGATGAGTTATTGGAAAAATTAAAATCTAATTTAGAAGAAGTTCGGGCAAGAGGTGGAGAGTTATTTGTTTTTACCAACAAAATATCGGGCTTTTCTAACGAAGATATTCATTTGATTAATGTTCCTAGCGTACCGGATATTATTGCTCCAATTATTTATACCCTTCCACTGCAACTGCTTTCTTATCATGTGGCGGTATTAAAAGGTACTGATGTAGATCAGCCTCGAAATTTAGCCAAGTCAGTTACGGTGGAATAAAATTAAACTGCATGGCGAGTAAATTGAGCTAATAATGGAAGAGTTAATACAGAAAATTAGAGAGCACAACGAACCGGTGCCGGTGCCACTAGAGCTGCCGGACATGGATGATATTATAGATGCGGAAGAGCAGATATTGGTCTCTCTTGATATGGAGCATCGGCGTTTTTTATTAGAAGTTAGTGACGTTATTTATGGTAGCTTGGAGCCGGTTACGGTTGCTGATCCCAACTCTCATACCTATTTACCTGAGGTGGCCTCTGTTGCTTGGTCGCTAGGCTTATCCAGAGAGTTGATCCCATTATGCGAAGTTGCTGGCGGTTATTATTGTACTAATGAAGCTGGTGAAGTGGTACTTTGGAAAAATGGCCGAGTGGTTGATGAAGAACCTTGGGCTAATGTTTGGCAATGGGCCGAGTATGTTTGGCTGGAAAGTTAGGTTGCTGACAAAGTGTTAACGGTTAGTAATAAGCATCAACCAACGCCGGTTCTATATTCATTTCGTCGTTGCCCTTATGCGATGAGAGCACGTCTAGCGCTTTATTTTTGCCAGATAAAAGTAGAGATACGTGAAGTATTATTAAAAGATAAGCCGGCCAGTTTACTGATGCTCTCACCTAAAGCAACAGTTCCGGTGATGTTATTAAATGATGGTAGTGTTATCGAAGAAAGCTATGAAATTATGCAGTGGGCTGTTCAGCAACAGGATACGGGAAATCTTTTTAAGCGTTTAACTGAGCAACAAAAACTATCCGCTGAGCAATTAATTGCTTGCAACGATCAACAATTCAAAAAACATTTAGATAAGTATAAGTACGCAGATCGCTACCCGCAATTTAGCGCCGACAAATATCGTCAGGATGGAGAGGTGTTTATTGCAGAGTTAGAACGATGTTTAGGTCAAAAAAATTACCTGTTAGATAATCAACTTTCGATAGCAGATTTAGCTATTCTGCCATTTATTCGTCAATTCGCTAGCGTTGATAGAACTTGGTTTGATAATAGTGAGTACCGAGCAGTAAAGCGCTGGTTGGATAATTTCCTCAACTCTAAGCCCTTTATTGACTGTATGATGAAATTATCGCCATGGCAACATGGCGATACACCTCTGTACTTTCCCTAACAACATTAAACTTACTTTATTCAACAAAAGCCCGTTCGATAACGTAGTGGCCAGCATTGCCATGCCTGGCTTCTTTTAACCCCAGTTGATCCAAAATAGAGCAGGTGTCTTTCAGCATACTGGGGCTGCCACAAATCATAAAGCGGTCATCTTCAATATTGATCGGGGGCAAACCGATATCAGCAGATAATTTGCCATTTGCCATTAATTCAGTAATGCGGCCTCGGTTAGTTTTGCTATCACTGATTTCAGGTCCACGAGTAATCGTGGGGTAGTAAATTAGCTTTTCGCGAATTTGTTCACCGAAATATTCATTGTTTGGCAGACTGTGCAGAATTGTATCTTTATAAGCTAATTCTTCTTCATAGCGACAACCATGAGTCAGGATAACTTTATTGTATTGCTCATAAGTTTCTGGGTCTTTAATAATACTCATAAAAGGCGCCAGACCTGTACCAGTACTGATTAGGTAGAGATTTTTACCAGGTAGCAAATTATCCAGTAACAGCGTGCCGGTAGGTTTGCTACTAATTAAAATACTGTCACCGGTTTTAATCTGTTGCAGCTTAGAGGTTAGCGGTCCATCGGCGACCTTGATGCTGAAAAATTCTAGCTCCTCTTCATAGTTAGCACTGGCAATACTATAGGCACGAAGTAAAGGACGGCCTTCTTGCTCCAGCCCTATCATAGTGAAATGGCCGTTTTTAAAACGAAACCCTGAATTACGAGTGGTCTTAAAGCTGAACAGTGTATCGGTCCAGTGGTTAACATCAGTGACTTGTTCTACTAATAGATTGCTCATTATCCTCTCCAAAGCGATGTGCTTTTAATGCATCCATAATAGATAGGGTTTGTATATTAGTAAAATGGGTTGTTGTGATATATTAAATCGGTTTTATCAATATATATTGTCGGTGCAGATTTTTCCGAGATCTGGCTGACTTAGCCCAAACTCATTAGCCGTAGGAAAGTAATATGCGTTATACACTCAGACAGCTAGAGGTATTTTTAGCTACTGCCCATTTTGAGAATGTTACCCGTGCGGCACAGAGTTTGGCTATGTCGCAATCGGCTGCTAGCGGTGCGTTAAAAGAGTTAGAGCAACAGTTTGATGTGCAGTTATTTGATCGCGTTGGTAAGCGCTTACAAGCTAATGATCTCGCTAATGTACTGCGACCGCGTGCTGAATCTCTGTTAGAGCAAGCCAGAGAAGTAGAGCGTGTGTTGGCGAACCATAAAGGTATAGGTTTGTTGAAGTTAGGTGCAACACTAACCATTGGTAATTATTTGGCGGTGGATTTAATGGCGCAATTTATGCTCGAGTCAGAGGGGTCCAAAGTGAGCTTAGAAGTTGCTAATACAGCAGATATCAGCAAGCGAGTGCTCAATTTTGACTTGGATATTGGCCTTATCGAGGGGGAGTTGCACCATCGAGAGTTAGAGGTTAGCCACTGGCGTGATGATGAACTTGTGGTATTTTGCTCCCCAAAGCATCCACTGGCCAGCAAGACTCAGCTAAGCGATAAAGATTTAGTGGAGGCAGAGTGGATTCTTAGGGAGCCGGGTTCAGGCACAAGGCAGGGTTTTGATCGTGCAATGCATGGTTTGTTGGCGAAACAAACTATTAAGTTGGAGTTGCAGCATACCGAAGCGATCAAAAGGGCGGTGGAAGCCGGACTTGGTATCTCGTGTTTATCGTTGATTACCTTGGAGCAAGCTTTTGAGCGAGGCGACCTTGTCCCGCTACGTGTGCCACATCGAGATTTTCATCGAGCATTTTATTTTATATTGCATAAAAATAAATATCGTAGCGAGGGTATAAGGCGATGGTTTGAGTTATGCCGTCGCACTGAGAACATTTATATGCGTAGTTTTAGTTAAAGTTGGCCCAGCTATTAAGTGCGGCTAAGCGGAATTGATTACCTTTGTAATCAAGTACGACACTATCTTTTAAGATAGCTATCACCCGTAAACCAGGTACTACCTCTGCACCAATTTTACGAATTGATCCATTTAGATTAACAAAACCGCCGGCGTTTTTTTCAGAGTAGACATGCATCGAGTAATCAATATTAGGTACGGTTTGTTGAAAGCGTGAAGAATATTCTGATAATAATGGAATTTTTTGTAGAACCTGTTGGGTGATATCAACTGGTTCTGGATGAGCTGGTTTTTTAACTACAGGTTCATCGACAAATGTAGTGGGTTTTTCGGTAACTGTAGTTTTAGAAGAAACTAATATATTTTTTTGATATAAATTTTTTATTGAGGAATTTTCTGGTTTTTTAGTTATCGGAAGCGGTTTAGTTTGGGTAACAATATTTAGTTCATTATTCTCAGTATCCATTACATTAGTAATGATAGCTATCGGTGTTGTAGTAGTTGTATCTATTTTAGCATTAATATCAGCGCTAAGCGGTTTGACTGTTGTAGTACGGATATTAGTTGCAATATCACTATCAATAGTTGGCTGATCTGATTGGATAGGAGTGTTTTGAGACCATTGACTATAAACCAATACTGCAACCACTAAAATAATAATAAGCGCTTCAAAAATCCATCGCCGAACAGGATTTGAAGCGCTTACAGACGGGCTATAGTTCTTGTGTAAAATGGGGGTATTATTTTCCTCATTACGCTCTTGGTCTGCGCGGTTTAGGGCATCAAGAATTAATGACATGGTTAGCCCTCTTCGCTTATGTTATAAGAGTTTTCTGTTACTTTGCTAATTAAGGTTTTTTCTAAACCTAGTTCTTGATTCAGCTTTAATAGCGTTTTTAAGCCGACTACGCCATCGTCTTTTAGATGATGATTACGTTGAAAAATCTTTACTCTTGTAAGCAAATCATCGTTAAAAACTTCGCTGCTCAGAGGCTCTGCTTGATGATCAAGTTCAGAAAATTTATCGGCTAACCATTTTACTATGGGGCCGCTGTGTTCTTGAGAAAAGGGTGTGATATAAAACTCAGATGGTTGCCAGATAAAAATAAAATCACCAGTCCAAAGTTTGGCTAAACTGGCTAGAGGCAATATCGATTTAACCCCATTGTTGCTAATAATTGCGTTGTTATCTCGAACCTCCACCAGAGTGATATAAGCCTGCATTTTTTCAGGTGTGATCAAGGATAAAACTACAGGTCGGTCGTATTCAAATAATGCCTGCCATGTTTTAGCAGTTAAACGTTCGCAGCGTGGAGTACTATTAATAACCTCGTAGCATAAAGATTCGGAAACCTTACCATCAAGGTTAATGGTTTTTAATAGTTCTTTAATAGCTTGCTGTTCGTTATCGATGAGCTGCGATGCCGTTGGTTTTGCTAGTGAATTATCACTGTTAGTTAGAGTTAGTTGAGAGTTAATCGGTGTATTATTTTGTCTGGCAGCAGGATTATCAGCTAGTAATTTTTTGGCGTTGATTTTCTGATCAATGGCTGGCCATTGCCACCAGGTCAGTATAGTAAACATTACGACTAGGAATGCTAATCCCCAAGGGATAATTTTTTTGGGTTCTATAAGCTTTATATCGTCGTTATCTCCCATTACTTCGTTAATTGCTTGTTTAAGCATGGAACGATCAACGACAGTTTTATTTTGTCCGTAAATACCGAGTAACATTCGATCGCATAGAACATTGATTAGCCGAGGTACGCCGCGACTTGCTTTAAACAAACCGTTTACTACAGTGTTAGGAAACAATTGTTGATTGGCCGGGAGCCCAGCGACGTGTAATCGATGCCGAATATAGGCTTTGGTTTCTTCAAGGTTGAGAGGTTTTAGTTGGTAACGTGCAGTAATACGCTGGGCTAATTGTCGTAATTCGGGTTTATTTAACAAGCTGCGTAGCTCGGGTTGCCCGACGAGGATTATTTGTAATAATTTTTTGGTATTGGTTTCCAGGTTGGTCAGTAGTCGAATTTGCTCTAGCACTGAAAACTGTAAATGCTGGGCTTCGTCGATCAGTAAAACGGTATTGCGACCCCTGGCGTGATTGGCCAATAAAAATTGGTGCAATTTATCGGTCAGTACTTTGAGGCTTTGTTCACCAGGGTTATAGGCAATCCCTAATTCATCGCAAGCGGTGGCCAGTAATTCAATTGCATTGAGGGCTGGGTTTAGAATCAGCGCTATGTCTGTTGTTTCAGGGAGTCGTTGTAGTAAACAGCGGTTAATAGTGGTTTTTCCGGTACCGACTTCTCCTGTCAGCAAAATAAAACCACCACCTGCGCCAACTCCAAATAGCAAGTGCGCGAGTGCATCTTGGTGTCGAGCACTCATAAACAAGTAGCGAGGGTTTACGGCAATGGAAAAAGGCGCTTCTTTTAAACCAAAGTAGCGGTAATACATAGGGTTAAACCGGTTTATTGTGTTATTGGCGGATGAAATAAACGCCATACATTATGCATAATCTTATAATTTAAAGCTATCATGGTTCTTTAGGTAAGATGATAGTCTGTGGGGCGGCAGTAGCAATAATTAAGGGTGGTATAAGTTTAAAAACTCGCTGATACTAGGCAGATATAGGTAATAGTTTTGGTGAGAGGTCTTTTATGACAACATCAGCAATAAGTTCTGTATTAACTGGTGATTCTAGTAGTAAAACGCCGCTGTTAAAAGCCGAGCCAGTGGCAACGGATAACAGTGGTAAGCAGCAATATAATTTAGCTATTTTAGAGTCGCAGCAACAGGTTAGTCTGGGTGTTAAGAATGAACCACTAGCATTGTTGTTTAAAGCTGCTATCGAGTCGATTAATGCTAAGCTTGAGCCTAGTTTGGGCAGTAATGCGATTGAGGTAGGTTATGAGGCTGGCGTTGATATTTCTCCTCAAGCAACAGCGGATCGAATAGTTAACCAGTCTACAAGTTTTTTTGCTGCATTCAGGCAGCAACATGGGGAACTTGATTTTGAGTCTGCATTGAATCAATTTACCGATGTTATCAAATCGGGGATAGATCGAGGTTTTGAAGAGGCTAGGGATATTCTGGATGGTTTAAAGGTTTTAGAGGGTGATATTGCAGCTAATATCGATCAGACCTTCGAGTTGGTGCAGTCAGGTCTGAGCAGCTTTCGTCAACAACAACTAGAAAGCAATCACTAAGCGCGACCATGATAGTTGTTAGAACCTTGAAAATACCTGTTTACCAAGACCGGGTCAGTTGAGCATGAAAAAGCTATTGTCTATAACACTGTTGCTATATTTGCTGGCAGCTTGCTCATCAGTTTCTCAGCCCGAAATGCTTTGCCCTGAGTCTCCCGCGCAAATGTGTACTATGGAGTATATGCCAGTATGCGCAAGGTTAAATCAAGAGGTAACTTGCGAAAGCGACTCTTGTGAAGAGCTAACAAACAAAACTTATAGCAATGGCTGTCGAGCTTGCCAAAATCCGCAGGTTTTGGGCTACGATTTAGGTGCTTGTGATGAGCCAGCTAAACCAGGTAAGAGTTCACTGCTCCTTTAAGCCCGTTATTTTTCAGCGAATATTTAAACCAAAAGTTATTATTTTGAATAAACCAGACACCATGACTGATGCCCTTTCCGTATCCTCACTTATTAGTTCTGAAGCTATACAGCCGATTTGTCCGGTTGGTGAGCCTCGGTGCGAGCGGATTGATGAGCTGCTTATTTTACAAGAGGAGGTGGCTGTATTATCTGAACAGGCGCGTACAGATCCGCTGACGGGGCTATTTAATTTTCGCCATTTTCGCGCTGCACTAGCCTTAGAAATGGAGCGCACCCAGCGTACTCAACAGACCACAGCGTTGCTTATGGTCGATCTTGATCACTTTAAAACGGTCAATGATAACTGGGGCCATGAGGCTGGGAACATGGCACTGCGATCGACCGCGAAGCTAATCCAAAAGATTATTCGTCGTCTAGATATTCCCTGCCGTTATGGCGGCGAAGAGTTCGCCATTATTTTGCCGGCAACTGACTTACTAACGGCAATTGCTGTCGCTGAGCGGATAAGAGTTGGGATAGCCTCAACCCCGGTGTTTATTGGTGAGAAAGAATTAACATTAACAGCTAGCCTAGGTGTTGAGGTCTATACGGCACAGCAATATATTGAGCGGCGACTGGCGAAACAACAGGATACATCAGAGCAGCTGGTACAGCGTGCTGACGCATGTCTGTATAGGGCTAAGCAACAAGGTCGCAATCAAGTTTGTCATAGTGATTTTTCTGGCGATAAAGGCAAAGCGACGGTGAGTAAAGCAGAGCGTCAGCTTATATCTGGATTTTTTGGCAAAGGCGAGAACAATATTTAAAGGGTAGGTTTTTTGGTTTTTAGCCGAATAAGTTTTATCGCCTTTGTGCATTATCTCCGTTAATATAATCCAGATACTATAAAAATGAGGTAGGTTGTTTATGGAGGGTAAGCCGATGCTAGCTTCAGTGAATATTAAAGATTATATGATTATAAATCCGGTCACTATTTTGCCGGGTGCGCAATTATCAGAGGCTGTGCAAAGCATCATCAAACATAAAATATCGGGGCTTTGTGTCGTTGATGACAACAAAATGCTGTTGGGTGTTTTGTCGGAAATGGATTGCCTAAAAGCGTTTATGGACGCCACTTATAATAGCAATAATGTGGGCATCGTTGAGGAATATATGTCGATCGATGTGGATGTTGTGCAAATGAATGACAATATCATTAATGTAGCTAATGACATGTTACTCAAGGGGCAGCGTCGTCGACCAGTAACTGATAAAGGTAAGCTGATAGGGCAAATTAGCTGTCGACAAATATTACAAATGGTTGAAGCGTTCTCACAGCGCGCGAGCTACGCGTAAAGCGGTTTTTAACGATGCGGGGTTACTTTTAACCTCGTTTTTTCCTTCTTTTTTGCCCTTTACTTATCCTTATCAAGCTGACGTAGTGGTTGTAATGCACGGTGTATTTTCAATAAGTGCTCACCAATAGCGGGTCCCTTTGCCTTGGAAACACCAACTGCCAATATATCCATGATAGCCATATGTGCCATACGTGATGGTAGCGGTGTATAGGTCTCGATTTGTTCTTTGACATCGATATGCAGAGGAATATCGCAGTTCATCGATACCGGTGTATTACTCGGTGCGAGGCCAATTAAGGTTGCTCCGGCCTCTCTTACTAATGCCATCGCATCGATCAGTGCTTGGGTACGGCCTGATTGCGAAATAGCCACAACCACATCGCCGGGTTGCAGCGACATTGCTGACATGGCTTGAATGTGGGGGTCGGAATAGGCGGCAGAGGGGATTTGCAGCCGGAAAAATTTGTGCTGAGCGTCCATTGCCACAGGGCTGGAAGCGCCAAAGCCATAAAACTCGACGCGCCGAGCTTTTTGCAGGACATCGACGGCAGCTTCGATACTGCGGGTATCGAGGCTATCACGAACCTTTTTCAAGGTATCCATTGCTGAATCAAATACCTTGATTGTGTATTCACGGGCCGAGTCGTGTTCGTGCAAGCTAAATTCTTCGTAACTTGGGCTGTGGGCAACATGCTGGGCCAGCAGTAACTTAAAGCCCTGGAAGCCGTCACAGCCTATCGCTCGGCAGAATCGTACCACCGTGGGTTCGCTGACATTGGCCTGTTGCGCTAGATCGACAATGCGCAAATGAATCACTTTCTCTGGTTGCTGCAGGATGTAATCCGCCACCTTGAGTTCGGATTTACGCAGCTCAGGGCGGCGTAATTCTATAGCATTGATAATATTGAGTGGTTTCACAAATACCTGCAAGGTGGTCAAGGGGTTGCCGAACTATGCGCAGAGCCATGTTATAGGCTATGGCTGACGAGTTAATAGTATAGCTCGATTATTCTAACCCATTTTTATAATTAGTCTCCTTGCTCATTGGCTCGGCATTTTTTGTGATGATTCTGGTAGAATGCCGGTTATGGATGTCTCACATATACTCAATGACTTAAATGACGCTCAACGCCAAGCCGTTGCAGCGCCCTCGTCCAATTTACTGGTGTTAGCCGGTGCTGGTAGCGGTAAAACCCGTGTGCTGGTGCACCGTATCGCCTGGTTGATTCAGGCGGAGGGGGCCTCGCCACACAGTATCCTGTCGGTAACTTTTACCAATAAGGCGGCGAAGGAAATGCGCGCTCGGATTGATGAGCTGATGGGCGCGAGCTCCGGTGCTGGTGCACCACGGGGTATGTGGGTCGGTACCTTCCACGGTATCGCGCACCGTTTACTGAAAGCTCACTGGAAAGAGGCGGGGCTACCCTCCAATTTTCAAATCCTCGATAGCGATGATCAGCTGCGGATGGTTAAACGTATTCACAAAGAGCTGGAGTTGGATGAAAGTCGCTGGCCGGCGAGACAGTCGCAGTGGTTTATCAACGGTCAAAAGGACGAGGGCCGCCGTGCGTCTCATGTTGATAACTATAGTAACGATATGCACCAAACGATGATGGTGCGGGTATATCTAGCCTATGAGCAAGCCTGTGACCGCCAAGGAGTGGTCGATTTTGCCGAGTTATTATTGCGTGCCCACGAATTATGGTTAAAGCAACCGGCGGTGTTGCAACATTATCAGCAGCGCTTTAAGCATATCTTGGTGGATGAGTTTCAAGATACCAATACCATTCAGTATGCCTGGTTGCGGGTATTATCGGGTAAAAAAATACCTGTGGTTGCGGTGGGTGATGATGATCAATCTATCTACGGCTGGCGCGGCGCTAAAATTGAGAATATTCAGCAGTACGCCAAAGATTTCCCTAATACCCAGATGATCAAGCTGGAACAAAATTATCGCTCTACAGCCACCATACTGAGTGCTGCCAATGCGGTGATCGAAAACAACACCGGCCGCTTGGGTAAAGAGCTGTGGACGGAAGATGGTGAGGGTGAGTTGATCTCTTTGTTCGCCGGTTTCAACGAACAGGATGAAGCCCGTTTTGTAGTAGAGCGTATCGAAGAGTGGGCGAGCGGCGGCAACCTTCGCGCCAACAGTGCTATTTTGTATCGCTCTAATGCCCAATCGCGGGTGTTAGAAGAAGCGCTAATTCGTAGTGGTGTTCCCTATCGTATTTATGGTGGTCAGCGTTTCTATGATCGATTGGAAATAAAAAATGTTCTCGCCTATATGCGTCTACTTAATAACCGTGATGATGATACTGCCGTTGAGCGAGTAATCAATACACCGACTCGAGGTATTGGTAGTAAAACGGTCGACACTCTTCGCGATTATGCCCGTGAGCACGGCATCTCAATGTGGCGATCAGCGGCGGCTATTATTGAGCAAAAATTATTACCTAATCGTGCCGCTAGTGCGGTGCAAAATTTTATCGATTTAATCGACACGCTGGATAACGACACCGACGGCTTAACTCTGGATGAGTTGGCTGATCACACGATGAACCGCTCGGGTCTAATTGAGTTTCATCAAAAAGAAAAAGGTGAGAAAGGTCAAGCGCGAATAGAGAACTTGCAGGAGCTGGTAGTTGCTACGCGTCAGTTCCAGCCGGAAGATGTAAATATCTCACCGCTACAGGCCTTTCTTGATACCGCAGCACTGGATGCCGGTGAGCAACAGGCTGATGAGTTTGAAGACAGCGTACAGCTGATGACATTGCACTCGGCTAAGGGTTTGGAGTTCCCTTTAGTGTTTTTGGTAGGTATGGAAGAAAATTTATTCCCACATAAAATGTCGATGGATGAGTCGGGTCGTTTAGAAGAAGAGCGTAGGCTGTGCTATGTGGGTATAACCCGGGCGATGGAAAAACTGTATATAACCTATGCTGAATCACGGCGTATGTACGGTAATGAAAATTTTAATTCGCCATCGCGTTTTATTCGAGAGATTCCGCAAGAATTGATGCAGGAGGTGCGTTTAAATACCGCCATTAGCCGTCCGGTTGGGTTTGCGCCGTCATATCAAAATCATGATATTCCAGATACTGGAATCAGCTTGGGGCAGCAGGTTTTTCATTCTATTTTTGGTGCGGGTACGGTGATTAATTTTGAGGGCCACGGCCCCTCGGCGCGAGTACAAGTGAATTTTGATGACGAAGGCAGTAAGTGGTTGGTGGTTCAATATGCTAACCTTGAAGCTATCTAGTTACTGACGGAGCAATCGTCAAATCAATTATTGCAAAAATGATTAATAATAAATAAATGGCAGATAGAACATGACAACACCCTATAACCGCTACAGCCCGGTGATTATTCTAGTGCTGGTCGCCGTTATTGTTACGTTAAGCTGGTTGCTGGTGATTGGCAAGGTCAATCAGTTGCAAGCAAGTAATGAGCAACCCCACAAAGATTATTTGTCGACAACAACAGAACAGAAAAAATACCAATGGAAGTTGGTTACCTCTTGGCCAAAAAACTTTCCCGGCCTAGGTAGTGCACCCGAAAAATTTGCTGAAATTATCCACGCTATGAGTGACGGTCGTTTGACCGTAAAAGTCTATGGTGGCGGCGAAATAGTTCCGGCGTTAGAGGTGTTCAGTGCAGTATCGCAGGGCACCGCCGAAATGGGGCATTCGGGTGCGTACTATTGGAAGGGTAAAATTCCCTCGGCACCATTTTTCTCGGCGGTACCCTTTGGCTTAAATGCTCAAGAGATGAACGGTTGGTTAAGCTATGGTGGTGGTAAAGAGTTGTGGCGAGAGGCCTATGCGCCGTTTAACCTAATCCCTTTTGCTGCGGGTAATACTGGCGTGCAAATGGCGGGTTGGTTTAATCGAGAGATCAATTCGCTTGCCGATATACAAGGTTTAAAAATGCGTATCCCCGGTTTGGGTGGCGAAGTATTTAGCCGCGTGGGAGGTACTGCGGTGACGCTATCTGGTGGTGAGTTGTACACCTCTTTGCAAACAGGGGTAATAGATGCGACAGAGTGGGTGGGGCCTTATAACGATATATCCTTAGGTTTGCAGGACGCGGCTAAATATTATTACTACCCTGGCTGGCATGAACCTGGTCCTACTTTGGAGCTCATCGTCAACAAGTCAGCCTATGAATCTTTACCAAAAGATTTACAGGTAATGGTTGAGGTGGCGGCGGGTTACGTCAATCAGGATATGCTGGATGAGTACACCGCGCATAATAATGCGGCGCTCATGGATTTACAGAGCAATTACCCTAAGGTCAAAATACGGCGCTTGCCTGATGATGTGCTACGTGAGCTACACACAGCAGCGACTGAATATTTAGCAGAAATGGCAGATAAAGACCCACTGACGGCCAAGGTCTATAAGTCCTGGAAGGCTTACAAGGATGGGGTGACAAACTACCACCATATTTCCGAGCAAGCCTATATCAACGCAAGAGATCTATAGCGTTAGCGAACGTTATTGGGCCTTCTGATTGAGCGAGTACGACCATTATCATCAATGGCGACAAATACAAATTCGCCTTCAGTGACTTTGATTGGCTCAAAGGTGGTTTTGTGATTAATCCACACCTCTACTGAAATGCGCGCCGAGCTGCGGCCAACTTCCATCACTGTGGTGTAGCAGCTTACTATCGCGCCTACATGTACAGATGATAAAAAACTCATACCGTTGATGGCGACAGTAGCTACACGACCTTTAGCTATTTTTAAGGCGGCAATGGATGCAGCTAAGTCCATCTGCGATACTAGCCAACCGGCGAAAATATCACCGCTGGGGTTGGTGTTGGCAGGCATAGCCAAGGTTTGAATGGCTAAATCACCTGTGGCAATTGGGTCGTCGTCGATCTCTTCTATATTCATGGTAAAAGGCTCATGATAAAGGCTTGGAGTATTCGAGTTATATAGGGCGCGTATTACCGATGTTATCAACAGCAACAAAGATAAATTCACCCTCGGTAACTTTGGTAGGCTCAAAGGTGCGTTTATGTTCAATCCATACTTCGACATTGATTTTTATTGAAGTTCTACCAATGTGTAAAACTTCCGAATAACAGCTAACCACAGCGCCGACATGAACAGGCGTTAAAAACACCATACTCTTGATAGCAGCCGTAACAACGCGACCATGAGCGATCTTCATTGCCGAGATGGAAGCGGCTAAATCCATTTGCGACACTAGCCAGCCACCAAAAATATCGCCGTTGGCGTTAGTATCGGCAGGCATAGCGATGGTTTGTAGAGTTAAGCCGCCACCAGGCGTTGGTATATCGTCGTCAAAATCATCGTCACCCATGAACTGCCCCAGTATATTTACGATAAAAAAGTTTGAAGCATACTGTAGCGCTAACTGGTTGAAAAGCAATGTTTAGCACTAATCAGAAATCACATAATCATCATTTTAATAGTGCGGGCAGACCGGTTACCAGCACTGGCCAATATGAAATAATCGCTAATAATAATAGCTGAATAGCGACAAAAGGAATGACGCCGCGATAGATATCAGCGGTTTTTACCGATGCAGGTGCTACGCTGCGTAAATAAAACAGTGCGAAGCCAAAGGGTGGGGTGAGGAAGGATGTTTGTAAATTAATCGCAATCATAATCCCTAGCCAAATTGGATCTAGCCCCATGGCTAATAAAATAGGACCAACAATGGGGACGACAACAAAGGTAATTTCAATAAAGTCGAGGATAAATCCCAGTAAGAAAACCACTACCATAACCACCACGGTAGCGCCGATTACACCGCCAGGCAGAGTTTCGAATAGGTGATGAATCAACTCTTCGCCACCAAGGCCGCGAAACACTAGCGAAAATAGTGCTGCGCCGATGAGGATCATAAATACCATGCAAGTTATCTCCATGGTAGAGCGACCGACATCGCGCAACCGCGGTATATCCAGCTCACCCTTGGCGGCGGCTAATAAAGTAGCACCTAAAGCACCGACGCCCGCGGCTTCGGTTGGAGTGGCAATACCTATTAAGATCGATCCCAGTACCGTAAAAATAAGCACCATAGGGGGGATTAGCCCCGACATCAGGGTGGTTAGAGAGGGTTTTTCGATATCATCCAGGATTGGCGCAGACTGCGGTTTTATACGGACGTACAAGAGTAAATACAGGATATACAGTGATACTAAAATAGCCCCTGGTATCAGTGCACCAATAAACAAATCGCCAACAGAAACAGTTTTGGGGTTATAAACTCCCATATTCAGCTGCGCCTGTTGGTAAGCGCTGGAAAGAATATCCCCCAGCAATACCAAAGCGATAGAAGGTGGGATAATTTGCCCCAGTGTACCGGTGGCGCAGATAACCCCGGTTGCGAGTTTGGGGTCGTAACCGCGTTTGAGCATAGTGGGTAGCGATAGCAAGCCCATAGTGACGACTGTCGCGCCGACAATGCCAGTGCTGGCGGCCAGTAAAGCCCCAACGATGACGACAGAGATGGCCAAGCCGCCACGCAACCGGCCAAATACCGCAGCCATACTGTCCAGCAGCTGCTCAGCGATGCGTGATCGTTCTAGCATGATACCCATCATTACAAACAAGGGTACGGCGATCAGTGTGGTGTTTTGGATCGTGCCAAATAAGCGACTGGGAAAAGCATGGAGAAATGAAGGGTCAAAATAGCCGCCTAGAATCCCGGTGCCAGCAAATACGAGTGCAGTCCCAGCCAAACTAAAGGCGACGGGGTAACCCAGCATAAGCACCAGGCACACAGTGGCAAACATCAATAGCGGGATAAATTCAAGCATCGTTATTCGTGGTCTTCTTGTTTTTGGCCATCGTGGTGGTCAGTAAGGCCAGTGAGAGTCATGGCGTTGTCAATAATATCGGCCAGCGCTTGTAGACCGAGGGTGAATGACATAAGTGGGATTAATGCTTTCAGCAGAAAAATCAAAGGAATACCGCCAGGCTCGGAAGATACTTCACCGATCTGCCAGGATTGTTCGACGAAACCCCAGCTCACAACAAAGGTAAAGATGCATAGTGGTAACAAAAAAATAATACCACCCAAACTATTCACCCAGGCTTTGCCCCGTGGTGAAAAGTTACGGTAAAAAATATCGACTCGCACATGACCATCATGTTTGAAGGTATATGCCAGCCCCAGCATAAAGATACTGGCATGAAAATAGGTAACCAGCTCCTGTAGAGCGGTGGCGCTGGTATGAAATACATAGCGCAATATCACTACCAGACAGAGCAGTAGCATCATCACTAAACTCATCCAGCCAAGTGTGCGGCCAGAAAAGTCCGAGAGCTGGTTAATGATGCGGCGAAGTGTGTTAAGAGCTTGCATAGAGAGTGCTATATATTATTATATGCGCCATATTATACCCGAGCATAAGCCCGCACGCACGTTGTTGCTTGCCAGCGCAGCTGGCCATTATATACAGGCATCTGTTAAGGTTAGTGGCTGAAATAATTCCCCTGAAGAACCTTGTGGCTACGGCAAATATTACCAGTTTGCGGTGTTGTCATTTTTAAGGCTGGGGGCCACTAATTCCGGTTATCACACTATGAGTAAGAGCTGCGCATCTATTCTTTCCCCATTGCTATTAAGCTCGGTGGTCTTGCTGAGCGCCTGTGAGAGCAAGTGGGAGGCTATGCCAGATTATGAATTGGCGGCAAAGCAATCTGATTGTCTGGCAATAGCAGATCCAGGGCCCGCGATGATTCAAGTGTGTAAAAATTACCAGCGTGAATGTGAGCGTCGCCGCGAGAAGGGTATTTATGCTTGTTAATTATCCATTAGAGCTGATGAGGCCATCATGATAGAAACTATGTCTGGGAGCCTGGGTGGTGAGCCTACCCTAGAACTTATAGCCGGTCGTCACCCCAACGGCGAATTGATCGTGGAGAGGGTGTTGGTTAACCCGCAAGCAGGGGCCAATAGTTACCAGCTATTAAAATCACCAATGTTTGTTCGCGGTATTGCCCGTGCAGATGTGATTGAGCCGATGACAGAGCCCAAGGGGGCGTTCAAAGTATTGGCCCATAGCGGAAACTTATGCGTTAGGGTGTATAGCAAGCAATCGTTTAACAACCAACCAATGGTAGCTCTGGAGCAGGAGTTGACATCAGCTATAGAAAAGCTGGGTGGTGATTTGGATATCAAAGAACCGAATGCTCTGGTCTATAGCATCCATGTCAGTTGTGGTTTTAACAATATAGAGCAAATGTTAAATGAAGCTACCGTAGCATTCCAGGATGTAGCTTGGTTTTATGGGAACGTTTATGACCCTGAAACTGGTGAGCCATTGGATTGGTGGCAGGAAATATTAGCTCCGGAATAAGGTGGCGTTTTTAAATTATGCGCCCCGGCTAAATTATTTTTTGGATTGTTTTATTAAAGCACTAGCAGTGTTGAGCGAATACTATGTTGATGGTTATCTCCCCAGCAAAGACCTTGGATTTTGAAACTCCAGCAACAACCAAGGTTGCCACTACCCCGGATTTTCTTGAGCAGTCGGCGCAGCTAATCGATGAGTTGCGTGAATTGTCGCCGGCGGATGTGTCGGAGCTAATGAGCATTAGTGAAAAATTGGGCGCACTAAATGTCGAGCGCTTTATGAACTGGCATACGCCGTTTGATAGCGATAATGCGAAGCAGGCAGTATTGGCGTTTAAGGGTGATGTTTATACTGGCCTCGATGCGGAAAGTTTTAATAGCAATGATTTTAAATTTGCACAAAAACATTTGCGCATCTTGTCGGGCTTGTATGGTTTACTGCGTCCGCTGGATTTAATCCAGCCTTATCGTTTAGAAATGGGTACCCGTTTTGCCAATAAAGGCGGCACCAATTTGTATCAGTTTTGGGGATCAAAAATAACAGATGCGATAAATGTTCAGTTGAAAAAAACTAACAGTAAGGTATTACTGAATTTAGCTTCCAATGAATATTTTAAATCAGTGCAGAGTAAAGCATTACATGCCGATATTATTACTCCAGTATTCAAAGATTTAAAAAATGGTCAGTACAAAATCATTAGTTTTTATGCCAAAAAAGCACGTGGTTTAATGAGCGCTTATATTATCAAAAATAAAATTATCGATGTTGAGACGATTAAGCAATTTGATATCGATGGCTATAGTTATAATACCGCTATGTCAACAGCAAGAGAATGGGTTTTTACCCGCGACAATACCCATTAATTCTACTGTGGTATTCGCTCATCCGCTAATTTTGGACTAAGCTGATGGATGTATTTTGCCGCCATCATTTAGGATGGCGTCATTAAAACAATAAGGGTTAGGCGGGTATGACAGTTTTGAAGTTTTTAGTGGTAGATGACGCCGCGTTTATTCGCGATATGCTGAAAAAAAACCTGCGTAACCATTTTCCCGGTTGCGAAATACTTGATGCCGCCAGTGCCAAAAAAGCCCAAGCACTATTAAAAACACATCGAGTTGATTTAATTCTCTGTGACTGGGAAATGCCCGAGATGACGGGCGAAGAGTTTTTACGCTGGGTTCGATCTCAGGATTCCTTTGCAAGCTTGCCTTTTATTATGGTCACTAGCCGAGGTGAGCGCGACTTTATTATCAAAGCTGCACAGGCGGGTGTTAGCGATTACTTAGGTAAACCGTTTACCCCGGAGGGTTTAGTCGGCAAAGTATCTAAAGCGTTGGCAAAAGCAGGTAAGAGCGTCACCGCAAAATTACCAGAGGCGACCAATAATAGCCTGGATGTGTTAACCGCAGGGACAGCCACTGCAGCAACACTAACAACTAAAGCAACCCCAACAAAACCTGTTGTTAGTGATTCGCTTAGCATTTTAACTGCTGCTCCGACTACAAATAGGGTGGTGGCAGACGTTAAGCCTAGCGGAAAATCGCTTAACACTAAGGCGCGTGGTCAAGCAATGCTAACCTTTGCCAATGCTAATACTCTATGTGTGATTAGTGGAATAACCCTGCAAACTTTAACTGGCGCGATTAAGCGTGAAGAGCTAGTCCCCAGCATTTTTGAAACTGTGGTTATCAGCATTGTACAAAACAATGGCGAAGATGTAGCGCGGCTGAATGGTTATGTACACAGCCTTCAAGCTGGGGAAAATAATATTAATGCGGGGGTGTTAAAGTTAGTCATTCGTTTTGTCGATGATGATCCACAAAAATTGGAGCAGCTGTCCCGGTATATAGCTACATTATAATAATATTCTTACTAATGCCTTCAGCTGCTAGTTTTAAATTGATCTTTTGGGTGAGCATCCATGCAACGTCCTTTTTCACAAGCCTGCGAAAATAACAAGACTGCTATATTAGCAGTGTTAAAAAATCACTTTATGCAGATTGATAGCGTGCTGGAAGTCGGCAGTGGTACTGGTCAGCACGCGGTTTTTTTTGCCCAGCAATTACCCCACCTACAGTGGCAGCCTGCCGATCAGGCCGAGTATCTTGACGGTATCAAGGCTTGGCATAGCTGGGCAAAATTACCCAATCTACAGGTGCCATTAACACTTAATGTAAACTTACCGTGGCCGGTGAGTGCTACCCCAGCGATTTTTTCGGCTAATACTGTGCATATTATGAGTTGGGCCGAAGTTGAAAAGTTTTTTGCTGCTATTAATAACGTACTCATGCCAGGGGGTGTGTTTTGCTTATATGGGCCGTTTAATTATGCTGGAGAATATACCAGTGCTAGCAATGCCAACTTTGATCAATGGTTAAAAAGTCGCAATCCTTTGAGTGGTATTAGAGATTTTGAAGCCATTCACAACTTAGCTTTGCAATCAGGGCTATCCTTGCTGGAAGATTACGCCATGCCAGCGAATAACCGCTGTTTGGTTTGGGCTAAAACCAGTTAATAATGGCCGTTACAAATGCTATCTGAGCAGCCTCTTGAAAATCGATTTCTTATTGTGGATCACTATCCCTTTGGTCGGGATATGTTGCGCCGTAATTTGTTGTTTATGGGAGCTGAAAAAGTAGATATTGCAGTTAGTGCTAGCATCGCCATTACCATGTGTAAGAAAGTAGATTATGACGTGGTAATTGCCGATTACAATTTAGGTGATGGAAAAAACGGACAACAATTATTAGAAGAGTTGCGTAGCCAAAAAATGCTTAGCAATGTTAGTGCCTTTATTATTATCACCTCAGAAACTCAGCGCGATGCGGTATTGAGTACCTTAGAATATCAGCCAGATGATTATGTCGCCAAACCCTATACGCAGGATTTATTACTGCGCCGAGTGAGTAAAATATTACGCTATAAATCCAGCCTGCATTCTGTGTTTCAATCCATCGACAATAAAAATTATCACTTAGCAATACAGGGCTGCCAGCATTACTTACAGAACTACGAAGAGTTTAGTAGTCGATGTTTAAGAATACTGGGAGAATTATATCAAAATATTAATGAGATGGATAAAGCGCAAGAAATATACGATGCCGAGTTGGTTGCCAATGATAGCGATTGGGCTAGATTAGGGTTGGCGCAAGTTTATATGAGCCATGAGTATTACAATGAAGCCGAGGCTTTGTTGTTAGAGTTGATGGACATTAATTATATGTATATTGATGTCTATGCAAAATTGGCAGATATATATATACAGGCCTCCCAATATGGGAAAGCTGAAGAGGTCATGGCTAAAGCGGTAACAGTATCGCCTTTATCCATTCGCTTTCAGCAAGATTACGCCAAGCTGTGTGAAAGAAATAATCACTATGAACCTGCCATTAGTGCATGGCGTAGTATTATAAAAATAAGCCGCAATACACAATATGAGAGTGCAGAAAATCATCTAAATTTAGCGCGTTGTTTAAATGATTTCTGTGAATATATTAACGGCTACGAAGATAAAAAAATAACCGATGAGATTATAAAAAATCTCGATATTATTAAAAATAAGTTTCACGCTGATGGTGATAATGAATTACAGTCATTATTTATAGAGGGGCGTGGATTCTTTGCACAAGGGCATAAAACAGCTGCTGCGGAGTGTATGCATAGTGCTAAAAAAATATATGGAAAAAATATAGATACGGTATCATCACAAAGCCAAATAGAATTTGCAAAAACTCTGGCTCGGTTTGGTGATAATCCTTATGCAGAAAAAGTCTTAGACGAATTAATTGAAAAAACTGATGATATAGAAACAATCGCTAAAGCGGATAAGGTACTAGAAGAGCCTGTCAGTAAAAGTGGAAAAGAACAAATAATTTTATTGAATCGGCAAGGGATTAAATATTTCAAAACCGGTGAATACAACAAAGCTGTAGTTTCATTTAGAGAAGCTCAAATGCAGTTTCCCAAAAACATAGAACTTAATTTAAACTTTGTACAGAGCTTGTTAAAACTGGTCAGTAAAACAAAAAATCCTAACAATAAAAACATGTGGCTACAGGAGTCTGAGCAGTGTTTAGCGCAAATTAAAGATCTAAAGAGTAGCCATAAAAAATTCCATAGTTATAGGCGGTTACACAAAGAACTGATGGACCTGGCTAGTAATAATACTACAGTAAACTCATGATTCTTAGTTGTCAGTATTTGTGATATTAGAAGCAGACTACTGATGCTATCGCCCCCACTGATGAGCTTAATCGTAACGAAGGAATTTTTATGCATCGGCAATTGAAGGGTGGCTATCAGCAGTCGAGTTGTTTTCCTCATCATCCGCTAACCATTTTTCTGCAACCGAGCATAATGCCACGTCACCGAGCACATTAACGGCTGTTCTACACATATCCAGAATTCTATCCACCCCAAGTAATAGTGCAATACCAGCAGCGGGAATGCCCACGCCTTCAAGTACCATGCTTAAAATAATAATACCCGCGCCCGGCGTTGCCGGTGAACCAATCGATGCTGCCACTGCCATGGTAATGATAAATGCGTAGCTGGTCAGGTCCAGGTCTACCTGAAACACCTGAGCTAAAAATACCGTCGCGGCACCTTGGTATAGTGCGGTGCCGGCCATATTAACTGTTGCCCCTAGGGGGATTAAAAAGCGCGCAATACCTGGCCGGATATTTAAATTGTTCTCAGTAATTTGCAGGCTTAGTGGCATTACCGCCGCCGAGCTACTGGTAGAAAAAGCCAGTAACAGTAACTCTTTGGTGTGATGAAGTAGGGTTTTGATCTGATGGCTGCCGGCCACTTTGACAATCAATAAATACAGCAGTGCCAGGCAAACCAAGCCTAAAACTACAGTTAGTACATAGATTGCCATGCCAGCTAAAACATTGATACCCACGGTTGCCACTAGCTTGGTGATTAAACCCAATACAGCTAAAGGCGCTAAGCGCATGGCCCAAGAGACAACCCGAATGCTGACATCCTGCAAAGCACCAAATAGATCAAACAAAGGCTGAGCCTGTTTTGCTGGAATAGACAGCATTGCCGCGCCTAACACGGCGGCAAATAAAATAACCTGTAACATTTCGCCCGATACCATCGAGGCCAGAGGATTTTTAGGCAGCAGCGAGATGGCTTTGTCGGGGATTTGTGCCAGTGAGGGAAATTGCGTGTTGTGCGCTTGCGTGGCCGCAGCGTGCCCCAGCTCGGTTATCCCCTCTGCAGGAATATAAGTGCCGGGGTGCAGAGTTTCAGCTAAGCCAATACCAATTGCAGTTGCAGCAACAGTGGTAAAAACCATAAATACCAGTGCGATCAAGCCGATCTTTTTCAGCGCTTCAGGGTTGTTGTTAGAAGCTAAACCTCTAACAATAGAAGCTATCACCAGTGGCACTACCACCATTTGAATTAAGGCCAAAAACAGTTGCCCTGGTAGTGCCAGCCAGGAGGTAATGGTTTCGACTACCGCTGGCTTAAATAAGCCAAGATCAGGTCCAAGCAATAAACCCAATACAATACCCAACCCCAAAGCAATAAGGACCTTTAACCACAGTCGCCCCTCAATCAAGCGATCTAGGCGAGAACTCAAAAATTTTAAGGGTTGTAAGTAGGGGTTTGGCCGCATACATGGCACCTGATAACAGTCATATAGTTATTGTATTATGCCTGAAGTAGATAGTAAGGATAGACATGATTCATTTAGGAAGCGCCAGCATTTGATGCTAGCATGGAAGGTCTGTACATAATGAATATGACTGAATTAACAAAAGATCATTATCGAATGGGCAATCTTAAATGGCCTGCTTTTGCTGAAGATAGAGCAAGAGTCGATTGGGTTATTATAAAAAATGTTCTGGTGTGTTTACCATTTGGGCATGAATGGGGTTGAGATTCACATAGGCTGCTAAAGTCTGTTCATCTATTAGCTAAATTACTACCGCCAGTTAGGTTTTTAAACCCCCAAACGTTTTTTCAAACGATAAAAATTACTTCTATCCATGCCTAGTTCTTGTGAGGCTTTAGCTTGATTGCCACGGTTCCTCTGAAGTGTGTCGGTGATCAGCTGCCGCTGAAAATTCTCGGTTGCTGTCTTCAAATCTATGGTTGCCGTGGCGGTTTCTGTTTCGTGGTTAACTGCATTGTTGGGTTTCGTTAGTGTTGCCGTGGATGTATTTAATCGTTGATTTAAGCCTAAGTCATCACAGTTAATTTGTAATACGGCTGGCGTTGTGAGGTGTTGGCTTTTTGCTTTGAGCAGTGCACGGCTGATGGTGTGCTCCAGTTCGCGGATATTACCTGGCCAGCGGTATTGCAGTAACTCTGTATGGGTATTTGGAGCTAGCCTCACTGATTGTAAACCGAGCCGGCGACGTTGTTGTTCGACAAAAAAACCGGCCAACAGTAATACATCACGCCCGCGTTCGCGCAGTGGTGGTACCTGAATGGGGTAGACACTGAGGCGATGATAGAGGTCGGCGCGAAAACGCCCGGCGGTGACTTCCTCGGCAAGGTTGCGATTGGTAGCGGTAATAATACGTACATCAACAGACAGCGCTTGATCATGGCCGATACGTTGAATCTCTCCGCTCTGTAAGGCGCGTAGTAGTTTTGCCTGTGCGGCAATGGGAATTTCACCCACTTCATCGAGGAATAGTGTGCCGCCGTTGGCCAGTTCAAATTTACCGGCACGCGATTGGATGGCACCCGAGAAAGCGCCTTTGACGTGACCAAACAGTTCACTTTCAATCAAGTTCTCTGGTAGTGCTGCACAGTTTACATAAACTAAGGCGGCGCTGGCTCGGCTGGAGTGCTGGTGAATTTGCTGTGCTACCAACTCTTTGCCTACACCGGTTTCGCCACAAATAAGCACAGATAGATTCGAGGCCGCGACAACGCCAATTTCGCGCTGTAATAATTGCATCGCTTCGCTATTGCCGACCATGGGTTGTTTGCTGCGTTCAGCTAGCACGGCTTGCACAACCTGGTGTTCGTGCTGCAACCGTGTTTCCAGGCTGCGAATCAATGTGGCTGCTTTTACCGTTGCCTCGGCCAGACGGATAAAGGCTTCCAGTTCAGCGGTTCTGATGCCATCAAAGGTACCAGTGGTAGCGGCATCAAGGGTTAGGACACCCCAAGGGCTGCCATCAATATAGAGTGATACTCCCATACAGTCGTGCACATGCAGGCCATCGATACCGACGTCAATCAAACCGTCATAGGGGTCAGGCAGGGGAGAATCTGCTCCAAAGCGCACTGGGTTACGGCTGAGTAAAATAGTAGATAGGCGCGGATGCTGGTCAACTTCAAACTGGCGACCCAGGGTATCTTCGCTGAGCCCATCCACGGCAAGGGGAATTAATTTGTTGTGTTCCAGTCGCAGCAGGGCAGTAGCATCACAGGGGAATACCTGTTTAACCGCGCGCAACAATCGTTGGTAGCGCTCGCTTTCAGAGAGCGGCTGCGAGAGGTCAGAGACAATATCGAGTAGCGAGCGGACAAATTGACTTGTTATCATATTGACATCTTTTGTTGT
>Ga0172382_10000934_pt1 | contig 54070 bp, 54 predicted proteins | sample Leawel138RmetaG_FD_122245 | JGI IMG/M metagenome (GOLD analysis project Ga0172382, IMG submission 122245) | Leachate microbial communities from a municipal landfill in Southern Ontario, Canada - Leachate well 138R metaG | ecosystem: Engineered > Solid waste > Landfill > Unclassified | place... | reverse complement strand
GCGAAGGTGGAAACAGAAAATTGGCAGTAGAGTAGGCTGAAGAGGATCAATCAGATAATCCGCTGAGAAAGATTTTCTTCTTTACATCTTTGGCATTTTATCAACCAGAAATTCCGGATACCCAAAATTTGGTGCGGCAAGCGACAGCGCATTCAGGATGTTTTTGATCTCCGGATCCGCGCTTTCGGCTGACATCGCAGTCAACGCCTCGTCGCCATAGGCTTTGTGAAAGACCGCGGCCCGCGCACGATCCAGAAACTGGCGCGAATAGGCGCCTGCCGCTTCGTTCGGAGAACGACCAAAGCCCAGGCGATCATAATCTGGATTGTTTGCAATCCGGTTCATCTGCTCGACGCTGGCCGGCCGGGAGCGATCACGATTCTGACGGGACAGGTCAGGTTTTTTTTCTTGCTTCGAGACGCCCGCCTGCTGCTATCTGTCCTGACCCCCCTTTCGGTCGCATTCACTTTTGCGAGATCCTGCTCGGCATCCTGCGCGCCCAGCCCCCGAACTGAAGACATCCCACCTACTGCATTTTGTTCAGCCGGCTGCTCTGCGCCCGCGCTTTCTGCGTCACGCGGTGTCCGACCATCGTTGCTCGGCTTTGCGGGCTCCATGCTGCGTTGCTTCATGAAAAGCAGCGCATCGGCGCGACGCTTGAAGATCCTGGGCGGTGTGCCGAACTGCGACATCGCACCCGTGGGCCGGCCAGCGACAACGTGGCCACCGCCATCGTCGCTTTCGATGATATATCCACCTTCGGCGGGCTTGATCGCGTAGGTGAAATTCTGTTCCTTGGGGGCTTCTCCGGTCTGTGCGGCCATGCGGTTTGTCCATCGGCTGCCGTTATCATCGACGCCACTACGCTCGGATCCTTCAGGGTTTTCGATGGAGATGTCCAGGCCGCCGATACGCACATGGCCCTTGCGATAGTTTCCAGCTTCCTTCTGCGCATCGAATGAGCGGCGCGCCGTTCCTGCTCGCACCGCTTGACGCAATGCATGAGCGTACGGCTTTCCGCAGTGAGTCGGAGCCGCTGAATCGCTACCTGAGAGAACAGGCCACCCAGGACATTCGCCGCCGCGTGGCTGCTTGTTTCGTGGCTTTGGCAGACAGGCAGCGCATCGCGGGCTACTACACCTTGGCGTCGGCAAGCCTGCTGCTGACTGACCTTCCGGCCAGCACCGGCAAGAAGCTGCCGCGCTATCCAACCGTGCCCGCTGTTCGCATGGGACGCCTGGCTGTCGGTCAGGCATTCAAAGGCCAGGGGCTTGGTGGCGCTCTGCTGGCCGATGCACTCGATCGGGCCGTTCGCTCGGAGATTGCCGCCTACGCCTTGATGGTGGACGCCAAGGACGAAGCGGCAGCGGCCTTCTACCGGCACCACGGCTTCGTTGCCTTGCCAGATTCGCCACTTACCCTGTTCTTGCCGCTGGGAACCGTCCGACGCCTCTGAAACTCTCTGTCCCATTTGTCAGATAAAGCGCACGTAAAGCAAGTGCATGAGACGGCCTGTTGATCCCCAGGTCACAGGTTCGAACTCTGTTCGGGGAGCCACAATATTCAAACACTTGCGCCACTCTTCATGGATGGCGCTTTTGTTTTTGGAATCGGCAAACTTGCCGCGCGTCAGGGGGCTCTGTCAGGCGTCATGACAAGTCGCCGTTACGTTTCATGAGCGCGTGCTCCGGGCGCTTTTGCAGGTGTGCCTTGCCCACACCCCAATGCCTTGCATCATCAGAGGTGGCTGCAACTTTGCCATATAGGGCTATGTAAATGTGGTAATGTGGGTCCAAGGAAAATCTCGGAGCCACTACCATGAGCCGCCTGACCATCGACATGACGGACCAGCAACATCAAAGCCTGAAGGCCATGGCCGCCCTGGAAGGCAAAACCATCAAGCAATACACGCTCGAACGATTGTTCCCTGCTGACGATCTGGCATGGCAGGAACTGAAAACCGTTCTGACCAATCGCATTCGCGACGGTCTGGCCGGACAGGTGTCTGCAAAAAGCGTCGGTGAGATCCTGGATGAAGAACTGGCCGCCAAGGATCACGGTTGACCCGGCACGGCTACGTTCTGACCGATGCAGCGGAAGCCGATCTGCGCAGCATCATCCGCTACACACGAACGCAATGGGGCGATGTACAGGTGCACCGTTACATTACCGCCCTGGAGCGCGGAATGGCTTGCTTGGCGAGCCGCCAAGGGGCCTTCCGGGATCTGCGCGCGATCTATCCGGAATTGCGTATGGTGCATTGTGAGCATCATTACCTATTTTGCCTGATGCGCAAAGACGCACCAGCGCTGATTGTGGCCATTTTTCACGAACGCATGGACCTGAGGACGCGCCTGACGGCAAGATTGGTACATACCGAGAGCCAGGCGCACCAGCAATAACGCGAGCCGATGGCGCTGAGCCAGCAGGCCACAGAGAGGCTTGGACAAAGCTGGGCCGAAATGGGGAACGGGATACGACCAGGGTCATCCGATCAGGGGCGCGCACCGTTTCAAAACAGAATATCCGACTCTTCCAGCGCAGCGGGCCCGGCCACCAGCGCATGCACATGCCCGCAGACGGAGCCTGTTAGACCGCCCCCCGTGGCGCACCTGCTCAAGCCCCCGCAGTTTGCTGATTTCCTTCTGGCTCATCGTGATCATCGCCCCCGCCCACTTCCGAGAGGCCAGGGGCTGCGCGCCCAGAACACGCAGTTTTTCACGTTAATTCCACCTTCAGCGAGCACAGCTACGGCTTCCGACCGAGCCGCCGTGCGCATGATGCGATGCTTGCTGCTCAGTCGTACGTTCAGTCTGGCCGCTGTATCGTGGTGAACGTGGATCTGGAGAAGTTCTTTGGTCGCGTCAACCACGACATTCTGATCGATCACCTGCAGAAACGCATCCCGGATGCCGGAGTGATCCGGTTGATTCGGGTGTACCTGAAGCGGCGGTCATATGCTCGGCTGCACCTGAAGGTCAACGAGACCAAAGGCGCCGTTGCCAGTGTATTCACTGACCGAAAATTCCTGGGCTACAGCTTCTGGGTGGCGACCAAGGCGCTGGCGACGCTCAAGCAACGTATCCAGCAACTGACATGCCGCTCGTGTGGACGCAACATGCCCGGTGGTGTGGGAGGGGCGCAGTCTATAAGGACTGCCCCCTATCCCGATTGGAATCAGCAAGCTTGCCGCGCACCAGGCGGCGCTATCCCGGGAGCAGAATATCCCCATGTCCAGTGCAAACCAACAAACGACATGTCTCGCAAGCTATTCGTGGTTGCCTATGATGTTCGTGAACCCAAACGGCTGACAGCCGCTTTGCATGCTGTCAGGGGCTATGCAAGCGGCGGGCAGAAATCTGCCTATGAATGCTGGCTCAGCGACACCGAACAGCGCGAACTTGAAGCGCAACTGAGCAGGGTTCTCGATCTGGGTGCCGACAGCATCGCCTTCTTTCCCCTGGAGCTTCGGCACCCCGTCTCCACGCTTGGCATCGCGACCGAGCCCAAGGACCCGGATTTCTATTACATCGGATAGGACGCTCCATGGATACATTGGTGATTGATCAGAGGGGTACCTGTCTGGCACAACAGGCCGGTGCACTAGTGATCCGCCTGCCCAATCAGCGCCCCCATAGCGTACCGTTCGGCCAGATCAGCCGCATCATCCTGGCCGGATCAGTGAACATCGACAGTACCCTGCTGACGCACCTGGCCGAGCACGGAATCAGCCTGATCGCCATGCCGGGCCGCGGCGCACGACGCAATGCGTTTCTATATGGCATGGGCCACGGTGATGCAAGTCGTCGACTGGGGCAGTATCGCCTCATCCAGTGCCGAGATTCTTTGCTGCGATGGGCGCGCCACTTCGTAAGCCTGAAGATCATCGGTGATCGCCGGCTGCTCATGCACGCACTCTTCACCAGGCCAGATCTCCGCCTTTCGCTGACGCGCGGGATCGATGGCCTGCAAAGTGCCCTGAAAAACGCACAACGTGTGGACAATGTGGCGTCTTTGCGGGGGGTCGAAGGCGCAGCCTCGGCAAGATTCTTCGCTGCATACCGCAGCCTTTTTGCGCCTGCACTGGAATTCAACGACCGCAACCGACGCCCACCTCGGGATCCAGTGAATGCAGCCTTATCCCTGGGTTATACGCTGGCCCACAGCGACGCCCTGCGCGCCATCACGCAAGCAGGGCTTGATCCCATGCTGGGATTTCTGCATGATCCTGACCACAGCCGTGAATCCATGGCCTGTGATTTTGTCGAAATGTCGCGCCCACGAATCGAGCGCCTGGTTTGGCGGTTATTTGCCGAGCGCACCCTGTGCGCAGACCAGTTCACTCTGGATGGTGGCGCATCCAGAATGGGCAAGGCAGCAAGGCAGGTATTCTTCCCCGCATACGAGCAACAGGCAGGAATCCACCGGACATGGTTTCGACGTTATTCCAGTCATCTTGCCAGAACATGCGTGGCGCACTTCAGCTCGCCATGTGAAGGGGGGCGCCCCGAGGGATCAATACCATGACGCAGAACCGAACCCTGTACCTGATCGACTCGAACGCCAGAATGCGGCTCGATGGCAATGCGCTGCGCGTCAGCATTCCCGAACAGGCCGACACCCTCATTCCCGTACACAGGGTAACCCGCGCAGTGATTCAATCCAACGAAATTGATCTGCTGCAAGCCTGCCTGGAAATCGTGCGCAGAGGTGGCGTTGTTCATATACAGGATGGTCGTGGGGCTCTTCAGGCAGTTCTTCACCAACCCGAGCGCGATGGCGTACACTGGGCCCGTGAACTGGCCAATCGCATCGAGCACAGCAGAGATTACTGGCGTTTTCAGGAATGGCGAAGGTATCAGGAATATCACGCATGGAGCCTGGTATTCAGGCAAGGCATCTGTGGTGATTTTCAATCGCATCAGAAGAGGCTGATGAGTTACCTGGTTCACTTTCTCCCTGAGCTCGACACGAAAAATGAATTGCACTGGCTGCGCGCCCAGATCCTGGCATGGATGCAGGCGACCATCGATACTGAAGGACTGCAACCGCTGGCTCGCACCTTGCGGAACAAGTATGAAAGCCTTGAAACGGCATTGCTTCCTGCGTTGATAATTCCGCTGCTCTGGGCCTATGTACGCTGGCGGCGTATGACCCCTGATGCCAGCTACAAGGACAGGACGCATTTTTTTGAGCTCAAAAGTGCATCAACGCTGCATGCACAATTCGAATCCCACATCGAGGCACTGCGCTATACATATCAGCATGTTGGCTGGGATCGTTCAGATCATTTATTTCATCGTTCCGGGCGATCCACAAAGCCATGAGCAGACACGAATCCCGGCACCTGCTTGTTTGTTACGACATTCGTGAACCACGCCGACTAGTGCGAGTGCATCGGTGCATGTGTCGCTGGGGCATGCCGCTGCAATACAGCGTCTTCTATTGCCAACTGTCCAAACCCGAACGCAAGCGCCTGGAGGTGGAACTGTACGGTCTCATCGACCCGAGAGCCGATGATGTGAGGATCTATGGTCTCAAAACCACTGCTGCGATACAATTCATGGGGCAAAGACCGGCGAACGGTAACCTTCTCATAGCCGGGAACATAGTCCTGCAGAACATGCACAATGGCTAACTTTGAAGATTTGGAAAATTTCCCCAACCCTCCTCGTAAGCTATTGCCAGACAACAAGGATTCAAGGAGAGGGGTTCGAACGCTGCCCTGATATGAAAGGGATTAAGACACGTCTCCGAACCACCCATCAAAAACGCGATTGGTGTTCGAACGCTGCCCTGATATGAAAGGGATTAAGACGCTTGAGCAGATGCAGGGTGTGGGGTGTGGGGTGTTCGAACGCTGCCCTGATATGAAAGGGATTAAGACCCCTCGTTGATCGCGGCCTGCCACGACTTGATGCGTTCGAACGCTGCCCTGATATGAAAGGGATTAAGACTGCAGTATTCGCGCTCAACTTCCCACAGCGCGCCCAGTTCGAACGCTGCCCTGATATGAAAGGGATTAAGACCAACAGAGTGCGGATCTGGCGCTCTTTTTGGTGTTCGAACGCTGCCCTGATATGAAAGGGATTAAGACGTAAGTTCCTGTTGTATTTGCATTTTTCGCTCCGTTCGAACGCTGCCCTGATATGAAAGGGATTAAGACCTGACGTCTCCGAACCACCCATCAAAAACGCGATTGGTTCGAACGCTGCCCTGATATGAAAGGGATTAAGACAGTCCTTGTCGTCCTTGGTGAGTTTCCAACTGGGTTCGAACGCTGCCCTGATATGAAAGGGATTAAGACGCAGCCGTGGCGGGGAAGTTTTCCCCACAGCGCGGGTTCGAACGCTGCCCTGATATGAAAGGGATTAAGACCCCTTGAGCCGAGCCGATACGCCAACGGCGGGTTGGTTCGAACGCTGCCCTGATATGAAAGGGATTAAGACCCGACTCGTCCCCCATTTTCTCCCATCCGTCCAGGTTCGAACGCTGCCCTGATATGAAAGGGATTAAGACCTGCCGCAATGTCTTCGATTATCCAGTCGTCCTCGGTTCGAACGCTGCCCTGATATGAAAGGGATTAAGACGTGCGGATCTGGCGCTCTTTTTGGTTGGCGTAAAAGGTTCGAACGCTGCCCTGATATGAAAGGGATTAAGACAGCAGGTACCAGCCGGTCTCAATGCTGTTGGGCGTTCGAACGCTGCCCTGATATGAAAGGGATTAAGACAAAATGGCGGCGAGCAGTTTATCTTCTGGTGTCGTTCGAACGCTGCCCTGATATGAAAGGGATTAAGACTTTGCCCGCGTGGCTAACCTCGCCGAATTGGGCGGTTCGAACGCTGCCCTGATATGAAAGGGATTAAGACGGGGTCTTCGAAAGCCTCGTACAGCGTTCTCGGGGGTTCGAACGCTGCCCTGATATGAAAGGGATTAAGACCCATTCCTAAATCGACATTGGCGTCACAGTCAGCGTTCGAACGCTGCCCTGATATGAAAGGGATTAAGACCCATGTGAGATCTTCCAAGCTCATGTCGTCTTCGAGTTCGAACGCTGCCCTGATATGAAAGGGATTAAGACGTCTTCCGTTTCTGGAGCCATGACCGGCACGGCGGTTCGAACGCTGCCCTGATATGAAAGGGATTAAGACGGATGCGGTGCGATCCTTCCAGCGCAATCCAGGGTTCGAACGCTGCCCTGATATGAAAGGGATTAAGACAGCACCTCCCGCACACAGGCATCCTTGTAGGCTTCGGTTCGAACGCTGCCCTGATATGAAAGGGATTAAGACCAGCCCGATAGGAGCAACATACCATTTCGCTAAGTTCGAACGCTGCCCTGATATGAAAGGGATTAAGACCCCTCGAAATTTACGAATTCGTCGCGCTGCTTGCGTTCGAACGCTGCCCTGATATGAAAGGGATTAAGACCAGTAATGAACTGCGAATCATCTTGGCTTTTTGCGTGTTCGAACGCTGCCCTGATATGAAAGGGATTAAGACCCGCCCAGGGCATGATCGGTGGGGCGCAGGCCCTGTTCGAACGCTGCCCTGATATGAAAGGGATTAAGACCGCGCCGCGCTCGTTGCCAATCAAGATTGCCGGGTTCGAACGCTGCCCTGATATGAAAGGGATTAAGACGTACTGCGGGTTCAAGGGCGACTTGCGGGATTTGTTCGAACGCTGCCCTGATATGAAAGGGATTAAGACCGTGAACACGGTGAAGAGGATAGCGCGGGCCTGGCGTTCGAACGCTGCCCTGATATGAAAGGGATTAAGACCCCAGCTTGTAGGCTTTGTTCAGCGCTCTTTTGAACGTTCGAACGCTGCCCTGATATGAAAGGGATTAAGACCTGCCGGGTCAGTGGGTCCTCGACCAGTACATCAGTTCGAACGCTGCCCTGATATGAAAGGGATTAAGACCCACGAGCATACGGCGATATCGTAAAAGTCGCCCCAAGTTCGAACGCTGCCCTGATATGAAAGGGATTAAGACCGTGAACACGGTGAAGAGGATAGCGCGGGCCTGGGTGTTCGAACGCTGCCCTGATATGAAAGGGATTAAGACGCTTCGCCCGCGTCACCCGGGCGACCCGCGAAGCGTTCGAACGCTGCCCTGATATGAAAGGGATTAAGACGTACCCCACTGGGGTATTTACAAACATGAAGGGTTCGAACGCTGCCCTGATATGAAAGGGATTAAGACGCTTCGCCCGCGTCACCCGGGCGACCCGCGAAGCGTTCGAACGCTGCCCTGATATGAAAGGGATTAAGACGCGTGCCGCTGTGGACGGCTTGATCGCCTGCGCCTCAGTTCGAACGCTGCCCTGCTATGAAGGAGATTAAACACTGCCATGGATTTGGTTAGTATTGATCAATTAAAACACCGAGCGACTTTCTCACACAAAAATTCAAAACAAAATAAACTTACTGATGTAAACTGACATCTCAGCAATATGAGTCACGCTTGAAACAACCCAATCAAAAATACCACATGCCATTTGGGCAAGGCAGATCAATTTACTCCAGCTAAATTCAATGAATATTTCCATCAAAATGGGTGGCAAAACGTGGGGCAATTATCCCTTCACACATGCTCGTTTTCTCATTACGTATGAAAATGACCCCGGTTGCCTGACTGTCGGAACGCCAACACTCTGGTATGGCTATCTTCTGGAAAAATGGGTGGGTCATGATGCGCCGGCACCGCTTTATTTGAAAGACGAAAGCGAACCCATCATTCTCGATGGGCAAGAACTAACCCACCACAGCGCCGAACTCTTTGCGCGCCATTTCTTTGAAATCCTTTGGGTACCGCCATGGGATGAATGTCTTTCCGCTTGCATGTCATGGTGCCAGGAAAAACAGCAAGAGGCGCTTTTGGTCGAAGGCTGGCAACCGGGTGAGACCTGCATAAAAATAACCCAGCACGATACCTTCGAAGGTCGGCAACCAGGCAGTTCGATACAACTCACAAAAGAAGCCGCTGAGCGCCTGGGCGAGGCACTTTTGTACATGGCTCGAGGCACGCCGCACCCATCGAAAAGCACGGAATTTTCAATTCCTGAAAAGCCCACGAACCACCTTACCCGGCAGGCACCACAGGAAATCGCAGCCACGGGCGCTGCTATATCCACTGCAAAAGTCATACCGCTCAGGCCGGTTCAAAATAGATAGTCGCAACCCACCCTTGACTTGATTCATCGATACATGATTCTATTCATTGCATGTGGGGTATGCGCGCCCGCGGGCCCCGCTGGTTGAATCAGGGAATACCCCGAGCCTCAGCGCAGATTTGGCAAGCTTGCCAATCCGGACATCGCATCATCCACGTTTGATAATTTCGGCATCGAAGCTTATTTGTACAGGACATGCACTCAATGACACGCTGGTTGGTCACACGGCACCCAGGCGCCCGCAAGTGGATGGAGAACAACGGGATTGCGTTTGACGTCCATGTGGAACATCTGCACGCTGATGACGTCGCCCCGGGTGACGTCATCATTGGTTCCTTGCCTATCAATCTCGTTGCGGACATCTGCGCACGCAAAAGTCGCTATTTTCACCTGACTGTTCAGCTGGGCTGCTGCGACCGTGGTCGTGAGCTCACCGCCGAGAAACTGCAGGCGCTGCAGGCATCCCTGGAAGAATTCTCGGTAACGCGCCCGGAACAGCGCTCCAGGGCGTGATGATCATGAAACGCCATAACCTGCTCATCAAAGAGTCCGTCACAATGCCCATGCTTACCCAACACTATCAGCTCAGCTTCACGACACCAGCCTTCCTGGGCAACGCGCACCAGCGTGCACAATGGCGTACACCACCCATCAAATCACTGATGCGGCAGTGGTGGCGCGTGGCGGTCGCTCGTTCCTTGGATTACCGCGTGGCAGACCTGCTGAATGCCGAACAGGCACTCTTTGGCGCGGCGGCAGATGAGTTCCGCTCGACCAAAAGCAAACTCAGGCTGCGGCTGGACGCCTGGAATGAGGGCACACTCAAAGACTGGCCCAACCTGTCTGCCATCAATCCAGCCGGAGTCAAGGTATCCGTGAAGCCCGATCTGTACCTAGGATACGGGCCACTGGAATACAACAGTCAGACTCGGCGCATCGGTATCAAGAACAATGCAGCCATTCAGGCTCATGTCACGGCCAACCTGGCGTTGGCCTATCCGGATTCAGCCCACAAAGACATGCAGCACACCATCGAGTTGATCAATAAATATGGTGCTCTTGGTGGCCGCAGTCGCAATGGCTGGGGCTCCATGCTGCTATTGCCCGCAGATGGCACAAACGGTGAAATCAGGGCGCCAGACCAGGCCCTGGATCCCCATCTGCAGCAAGACTGGCGCAAAGCCCTGCAACTGGATTGGCCCCACGCACTGGGTAGTGATGAGCAGGGGTTGCTGGTCTGGCAAACCGAACCGAAAGAGTCATGGGAGGCCATCATGGGCGTCCTGGCGCAACTGCGTATCGGCATGCGCGCACAATTTCCGTTCCACACCGGTGGCCATACCGCAAAGCCCGAAGACAGGCATTGGCTGAGCTATCCGGTGACTAAGCATGAGGTCACCAGCTGGGGCAACGCAGCGCGCTTACCGAACAGCTTGCGATTCAAGGTCAGGCCAGCCCCAGGGCAACCAGAAAAACTGGTGGGTGTGCTGTTCCATACGCCCTGCAGGCCGCCACAATCATTCAACCCTGATCTGGCAAGGATTCAGGCCGTATGGCAGCAGGTTCACTCTTTTCTCGATAATCCGGAACAACAGCTTCGACGCATCAAGGCATAAGGCTGATCATGGAAACTGACATTCTTTGGCAAACCAAGCTTGCAGCACGGCTGCATGACCCGGCCGAGAAGGCACTGGTGCTCCTGCGTGACCCGGCAGGCCATGAAAATGGCACCAGCCGCGCCTTGCGCCGCCTGATGGGTTTTCAGGACATCCAGACGGAATCGGTCGAACCCGACAACGGCCAGGCTCTGGCCCAGACTGTGCTCAAGGGCGGGATTCCAAAAAGCATGTACCGGCACATCCAGCGTGCTGACTGGTGGGCTGCCGCGGCCGACCGTCCGCAATGGCCAATGGAGGAAATCACCGTCCCGACCACCAGCGGAGGAACCCGTACATTCAAGGTGGCGCCCTGGGCCCAGGTCCACTGGACCAGGCAACCCGTACTCATCCATCCGCTCACCGGTGAGTCGTACGATCTGGGTAAGAAAGGTGGCCTTCAGGATACCGATTTTCACGACATCAAGGAACGCAGCCTTGAGCATCATGCGCGCCTCATTGGGCTGGTGAAAAACCAGGATGACGACCGTCTCGATTGGAAGAAAGCGCTCCTGGTCCTTTGGCGGTTCGCACCAGAACTACTCGAAGAAGACGACAACGGCAAGCTGGGCAGCCTGTGGAATCTGTTGCCAGCCGACACCCGCCTGCCGGACCATTCCATCTGGGAGCACCTCGACCTGGCCTCGGCCTTTGCGGGGGCTTTTGCAGCTGATCCCAAAGGTGAACCCGCATTGCTGTCCCTGTCGATTGGTCCGGTGCAACCTTTCATAGCCGCCGCGCGCAAGGCCGAGGATCTTTGGGCTGGCTCTCACCTGCTGGCTCGTCTGTCCTGGGAGGCCATGCGTATCGTCTGTGATCAGCTCGGCCCCGATGCGATTCTCTTTCCACGCTTGCGTGGCATACCCCAGGTGGATCTCTGGTTGCGCGATCAATGTGGGCTGCCCGCCGAACTCTTCACACGGTGCGATTGGAACCATGGCCGCACGGACAGCAACCCGCTGTTTGTCGCAGCAACGCCGAACCGTTTCGTTGCAATCGTGCCTGCCGCTCAGGCCCGTGCCCTGGCAGAGGCAATCCAGCGACATGTCAGGGGCTGGCTGCAAGCCATGGGAAAAGACGTCCTGGGCAGATTGCTCAAGGCGGCACAAATCGAGGATCAGCCTGATCTCTACTGTCATCAGCAAATGCATGACCAGCTCGACAAGTTCCCCGAAGTGCACTGGGCGGTGGTGCCGTTTTCGCTGATCCGAGCTAAAAACACAGAGCGACAGACCGACCTGGACATCACCGAACTGTCGGCGGCAATGCGGCCGTTCTTCGATGCACCAGATGGCAAGCCCTGTGGATTTCTGGCCACACCAGCCTGGCAGCTTCTGCAGAAAGAACTGATCCTGAGTGAAGACAATGAGCGGTCCGTTTTTTTCGCACCCAATCCTGGCGTACTGTATCCAGCCATACATGATCTTTCTGAACGGCTCCTGTCTGCAGCAAAATCAGTGCGGCCCTTCACACAGCATCCACAAACCGGTTGGCGCGACACCCTCAGTGGTGAAACAGAATGGCTGACCGACGATGCATTGCTGCTGGATATTCCCCCAGGCAAACGCACCCGTCGCCGCGCAGAGCATGCCAGCACACCAGCGCATCACGAGACGCTCTGGATGAGAATCGCGGATCAAAAGCCCGCATGGGCAAAACCAGGCGAGCATCTGGGCGCCCTGTCAGCCATCAAACGGCTCTGGCCTACTTTGTTTGCCGAAGAGGTCGCCGCGGCCATCCACCAACCAGCAATTGGTCGATTTGCCATCTCGAGCCACACAATGGCGCTCGCGCATCAACTCGATCAGTGGCTCGAGCATGGCGCGCCAGCCCGTTCCCGGCTCGATGACCTGTTGCAGCGCTATCCTGGCCTCGGGCCGGTTGCCTTGCCCCGCAAGTTGGTACGGGATCATATGAAGATCGAGAGCGAGGCCGTCAAAATGGCAAGCCTGATGCCCGCCCTCCTGGATCTGGCTGACGATGAAGCCGCACCTGACGCTGCGCCTGCCAATACGGTCCGCAGAGCCGTTCGGCAAGTACTCAATACACGCAGCACACAACCCCAGGTGTCAGCAGAAACATCAGGCGATGCATCGCTCGAGACCTACTATGCCCTCCTCAAGATGGACGGTGATCACATGGGTGCCTGGCTCTCGGGTGGTGAGGAATATGCCATCTCATATTTACAGAGCCTGCATCCCACGGTACGGGCCGGTTTCGAAAAGCACGCTGCCAGGCAGCCTGATATCGCGGCCTACGGGAAACAAAAGCGCGCGCTCTCACCCAATCGTCATATGGCCATTTCGGCTGCGCTGAACGACTTTTCTCTGAGAGTCGCCCGCCATGTGATCGAAGAAGAGCATCTGGGGCGCCTGATCTACGCCGGGGGCGACGATGTACTGGCCATGCTGCCAGTGGCCGACCTGCTGTCTGCGATGCAGCGGTTGCGCAATGCCTACAGCGGACACGATCCTGAGCACGAAGGGGGGCGCGACCCAGCAGGCCTCACTCTGCACAAGGGCTTCGCCCTGCTGCACAACCGTCTCATGCGCATGATGGGTACCGCCGCCACGGCATCCTGTGGCGCAGTCATCGCCCATCACCAGGCACCGTTATCTGCTGTACGGCGCGAACTTGACCTGGCCGAACGCCGTGCCAAGACTGAGGGCAAGCGCGACGCATTTTCCATCACCATCATCAAGCGATCCGGGGGCGCCCTTCACCTGACAGACCAATGGGGTGAACCCTTGGCGGCACTGCAGGCATTGCGCAGTTTTCTGTCCCAGCCCAATGTCTCCCGAAGAGCAGCCTACCACACGCTTCAATGGCTCAACCCCCAGGAACTCCCCGACCCCGAGGGCCAGGCTGACATGCTCCAGAGCCTGCTGGCATACCAGTTCGCACAACAGTCAGGGGGCAGCCCCCAGGCCCAGCCTCTGGCGTGCAGGTTGATCGACCAGGCATGCCGCCAGCCCACTGACCAGCGCATCAACTGGCTGCGCAACTTTATTGCAGTGGCCGAGTTCATGGCGCGCGAAACCCGCAACGTAGCGCCCAGAAACGAATCTCCAAGGAAAGCGGCATGAATCCAGATCCCAGTTTTTGCTTCCTCGAACCACTGGACGTCCTTTTTCTGCGCGGCAACCAGGCCTTTGGCGAGCCCGGAAGCTACGGTGAAAGCTTTGTTCCACCCTGGCCGTCAGTGGCTGCAGGGGCGATCCGCTCACGCATTCTTGCCGACGATCAAACGGATCCCGAGGCCTTTGCCCGTGGTGCAGCACATCCCAGCCTGGGCACTCCCGACTATCCGGGCCGCTTTCGCCTGACCCATTTTCAGCTCGCCCGACGCACAGGGCCCGAGGATGCACTGGAACTTCTGTATCCCGTGCCGGCTGACCTGTCTGTCATGGCTGACATGAGCACGGGCGGCACGCTGCGGTGCAGATCGGTGCGCAGCCTGCGCCCTGTATCACACCACCACGCTCTGGCAAGTTCCTGGCCGCTGGCATTGCTGCCGGTATTGTCACAGAACAGCCGCGAAAAGCCGGGTAGTGGCTGGTGGCTGCGCCAGCAGGGCTGGCAACGCTACCTGGGTAATCAAGAAATCAGCACAGACGATCTCATCCATTCGAGTCAGTTATGGCGATTCGATGAACGCGTCGGGATTGGCCTGGATCGCGGTAAACGCAGTGCGGCCGACGGCAAGCTGTTTACTGTCCGGGCCATCGCATTTCATGAAAATACAGGTTTTCTGGCCGGGGTCCACGGCGCCCGCATGCCCCACAAGGGCCTGCTTCGATTCGGTGGCGATGGCCGTGCGGTTCGGGTGCAAGCGGCCACACCCCGCATCCCGATGCCTGATTTTTCCAGGATTGTCCACGCCCGGCGCTGCCGCATTGTGCTCACCAGCCCGGGTATCTTTCGCGAGGGCTGGCAGCTGCCGGGCAGCAATACAGCTCATCAGATCACACTGCCCGGCTTCAAGGCCAGAATCGTCTGCGCCGCAATGACGCCAACCGAAACAGTCTCTGGTTGGGATCTGGCACGCCAGCGCCCCAAGCCTGCACAAAAGGCGGTCGGATCCGGGTCGGTCTACTGGCTCGATGAGCTTGAAACCACGCCTGAAGCGCTTGGCAAGCTTGCCACGCATGGTCTGTGGCAGGAACCCTGCGAAGATCCCCATCGTCAGGCCGAAGGCTTCAACCGCTTCATCTTTGCTGTATTCTGAACCGCACTGCGAGAAAACCCCATGTTCGAAAAGACCGCTTCCGTTTTTCTCTACACTATCAGCCCTGTCCACATGGGCGCGGGCCAGGCCATCGACGTGATCGACAACCCCATCCAGCGCGAGCGCCATACACGCCATCCGTGTTTTGCAGGCTCGGGGATCAAGGGGGCAGTACGCCACAGTTATCAAATCCTTGGTGGCCGTGCATCGGACGTCGACCGGATTCTGGGCCCGGATTCAGACGATGCGCTGCATGCCGGCGCTGTCAGCTTCGGTGACGCCCAGCTGGTCGCCCTGCCTGTACGCAGTCTCAGGGGCAGCTATATGTACGCCACATGCCCGCAGGCGCTGTCCAGGGTACAGCGTATGACGACCCTGACAGCGGCAGCAGAAAGCTGGCCCGCGCTGCAGGTTGCAGATGGCACCTGCCTGGTGTCTCACTCGCAACATCTTTTTGATGGCCAGCTGCACCTGGAGGCCTTCCAGTATCAGGCCACCGAGTCCAGCGAACTGGGCGTGGTGGCCGCTGATCTGGCCAGACGCGCCCTGCCCTCGACCCAGGCCTTCGAATTCTTCCAGCAAAAGTTGCAGGCTGACCTGGTCCTGCTTTCAGATACAGACTTTGGCTATTTCTCTGAGCACGCGATGCTCGTGGAACCTCATGTCCGCATCGATTCCGCCACCGGCAGCGCAAAAAAGGGCGGCCTGTTCTATACCGAGAACCTGCCGCCCGAATCCCTGCTGATCGCACCCCTGATGGCCAGCCGTACCCGCACCGGCAAGGCTGACGACGCACTGAACGCAGATGAGGTGTTCCTGCGTATCAAACCCATCCTGGATGGCAAGCTGCTGCAAATTGGTGGCGATGCCACAACCGGCCGCGGGCTGGTGGTGGCCACGATCGAGGGGTGACATCATGCAGAAAAACCCAACATACATGACCTTCGAACAGCAACGGGCACAGGCTGCCTGGCAGGCCTGTGCGCAATATCAGGACGCCCATGTCAAGGCCGCCAAGGGGCTGCCTGCCCTGATCATGAACAGCGGGTTGATGCAGGTACTGGCCTTCTGCGAAGAAAAAAGTGCGGCCAACGGCAAAGTGGCCGATGATCTGCGCACCTGGCTCGCGTTCCGGTTCCCATCCGTGTTCGACACGGGCGCAGAATTCAACAGTTTCATGCAGGCGCTGATAAAGGCCGATTCACCCACCTACCAGGCTATCCATGCCGAGGCATTTGCCTGGTTGAAATGGCTGCGCCAACTCGCGGCTGCCCGCATCAAGGAGCGCTGACATGCCGATTGCCGCCGTACCCAACTACCTGGGCAAGAATTTCAGGGATGCGTCGCCAGGCCTGCGCTTTGGCATGCTGCTGCCAGTATGGAACCTTGCGCAGCTCCTGGACAACCCACAGGGCACCCGCGGTCAGCTGCCGCAAGAACAGAAGATCAAGATCGATAACAAGGCCGATGCGATCCAGCAGGCCTGCCATCTGAACCAGGCTGACCAGGCTCTGCTTCGAGGTATCATCCAGCGTCAGGCATCACTGGCCGATTGTGCTGCCCACCTGCTCAATCTCGAGGCCACAGCGACGGCGCCATTCACGACGGGTCTGGGCAACGAACATCCGCTGGAGAACGGTTTTGCGTTTCTCAACCCCTATGGGCTGCCCTATCTGGCGGGCAGCGGCATCAAGGGCGTGATCCGGCAGGCGGCGCGCGAGCTGGCCAGTGGCGAGTGGGGCGAACCGCACGGGTGGTCCGATGAAAAGCACTATGCGGTGACCGCTGACCGTCAGACTGTGCTGCTTTCAAGCGCCGATGTACTCTTTGGCCTGGAAGCCGACGATGAAGATACTTTGCATCTGCGCGGTGTCCTGGGTTTCTGGGATGTCATCCCGAAAGTCCGGGGCAACGGCCTGCAGGTCGAGATCATGACGCCCCACCAGAGCCACTATTATCAGCAAGGCAAGGCGGATGGGCCTGTTTCGCCACATGACGGCGGCCAGCCAATACCGATTTATTTTCTCACCGTGCCACCCGGATCGTCCATGAGATTCCACGTCCAATGCGATCAACCACGTCTTGAATCAATCGCCCCCGACCTTGCCGCCGATGGGCGCTGGCAGGTGTTGCTCACCGCAGCCTTCGAGCACGCCTTCGAGTGGCTCGGATTCGGTGCCAAAACGGCCGTGGGCTATGGCGCCATGGAATCCCTGGCCCAGCGCGACCAACGTCTGGCGGTGGCGGCGCAGCGGCAGGAAGAAGCGCGCCAGCAGCAAAAGATCGAGATCGAGCGCCGCCAGGCAGAAGAAGCCGTGCCCTGGAACAAGGCGCGCATTACATACAACCGGAGAAATGGCACGCTGACAGTGACCCAGGGCGCACAGACTGCGCATGCCCGACCTCCCTTGGGCGAAGAACTGCTCGGCACACTGCCCGAACCGCTGCAAAAGAAAGTCAGGACGGGAGGCAGCTTTGTGCGGGTCACCGCCTATGTGGCTGGCTCCGCGCTGGTGCGTATTGAAGCAGAATGAGTGCACTGCTCACCACGCTTCCTGTTGTGCGGCTGCGATTTCTGGCCCGAGCCGAAGCACCGCTGTGCCTACCACCGTACACGGGGTCCATGTTGCGCGGCGCCTTGGGCCACGCGCTGAAAGCCCTGGCGCCACTGCCCCACCCCGATGACGGCCCGTGTGCACTGAAGGCATCGTGCCTGTACTGCCAGCTGTTCACCTCGCCGGCCTTCAAGCCCCACAGCTTGCAGAAATTCAGCCAGATGCCGCACCCATACGTTATCGAACCCATGGCCGGTGACACCTGGCTCGAGCGGGGGGCGTCGTTTGAATTCAGACTGGTTCTGATCGGCCGGGTGATCACGCAACTGCCTGCTGTCATCGTCGCCTTTGAACGCGCGCTACGCACGGGTCTGGGTCCCGGTCAGAGTCGTTGTTCGCTGCTCGCGGTGATGCCGGAACTTGCCCTGGAACCAGTGTGGCGGTCTGGCGATGGCAGCAAGCTCATCGCGCTGGATTCAGGCTGGATGGCGCAGCCCCCATCAGTCTCACTGGAATACCAAGCCACCTTGCAGTTGAACACCCCGCTGCGCCTCCAGATCCAGGGCAAACCTGCACGCACTGAACGCATCACGGCACTGGCCCTGCTCATTGCTTTGGCGCGGCGCGTCCAATTGCTCATCGACACGTGCACCGACAGCCCTATGCAGCTGGACTTCGACACCTTGTATGCTCACGCTGCCACGGTTGTTGCCAAACCGCAGAATCTGCGCTGGTTTGACTGGGGGCGCTACTCCCAACGCCAGCAGCGTGAAATGAAACTGGGTGGTCTCATCGGGGATATCCGGTTGGAAGGGGATCTGGCGCCTTTCGCAGAGTTGCTGCATATCGGCCAATGGATCCACCTCGGCAAAAACACCAGCTTCGGGTTGGGCGGCTACCATCTGACCCTCTAGCCGACACCATCTCACCCTACGATACTTTTGCCTCACAGAAGGACCGCACCATGCCAACCCTGATCAGTTTTCTTGGACAAAGCAGAAGCGACCCGGTTACGGGTTACCAGCAGGCCCGCTACCGTTTTGCGCCTGACTTCGCATGCGACGTACCGTACTTTGGCATGGGCCTGCTGGAATACCTGCATCCACACTGCAAGAAACTCATTCTGATGGGCACACCGGGCAGCATGTGGGACGTGTTCTTCGATCACCAGAATCGCGACAGCAATGCAGCCGAACTGATGGCGGCGGTCGAAGCGCAGGACGTGTCACCAGAAGCCCTGGCCCGACATGAGCAGAAATTGACACAGACACTGGGCATCGAAGTGAAATGCCTGCTCATTCCGTACGCCAAGGACGCCGAAGAACAGTCGATGATCCTGAAACGCATGGCTGAATCGGTGCAAGATGGTGAAAACATCGTCCTGGATGTCACGCATTCATTCCGGCACCTGCCCATGCTCGCCCTCGTGGCTGCACGTTATCTCACGCACGTGCGCAAGGTCAGTGTCGGAGAGATCTACTACGGGGCCTTTCACATGAAAGATCCCGACACCCATGAAGTACCGGTACTGAAGCTGGGTCATCTGCTGAAAATGCTCGATTGGTCGGAAGCGCTGGCCATTTATGACCAGAGCGGCGATTATGGTGTGTTCGCGTCGCTGCTGCACGACGACGGAATGGACGAAGCCAGCGCGCGCATGCTTTCCAGAGGGGCCTATTACGAACGGTGCAACAATCCGGTTCTCGCAAGAGAGAGCCTGTCCAGCGCCCTGGGCGCCATCGACCAGCACAAGGGCACGCTCGGCCAGCTGTTCCGGACTGCGCTCACGCAACGCATCAGCTGGTTCAGAAAGGGCAGGCGCGCAGATTGGGAACTCGCGCTTTCAGATCGGTACTTGGAAAAGCGTGATTACCTGCGCACCCTCATCTATATGTTTGAAAGCCTGGCGTCGCATGCGGTTCATTCAGAAGGCGGAAACGCCAATGATTACGACAGTCGTGCCGTAGCGCTGAAACGCATCCGGGACAAGCGATCCAGCATCAAATCCCTCACGAGCCTGCGGAACACGATGGTACACGGTGTACGCCCAACTGAGCGGTCAAAGAACGACGAAAGAATCCTGCGCGATGAAACACTGCTGCGTGAACGCTTGCAGACACTGCGTCGCAGCCTGTTCAACAGCAGGCATCGACCATTGAAATCATGACCGCAATGGTCGATCACCCATTCCCCCGGCGTATCCTGCTGGCGGTCACCGGGCTTTCGCCACAGGTCGTCACCGAAACACTGTATGCTCTGGGCACCACGGCATCGTCACCAGCGGATGCACGGTTCATTCCGACGGAAATCCACCTGCTCACCACCACTGTAGGCGCACAACTGGCACGCACCGCCCTGCTGCACCCCACATACGGCCAATTCAGAGCTCTAATGGCAGATTACCCCGTACTCGGCCAGCCGGCTTTTTCCGAACAGAACATCCATGTCATTGGTGATACGCTGGGCCGACCCCTCGAGGACATCCGTACGCCAGGGGAAAATGCCTGCGCCGCGGACACCATCACGGCGGTGCTTGCCGAACTGACCCGGGATGCAAGCACGGCCTTGCACGTATCGATTGCCGGTGGCCGCAAAACCATGGGGTTCTATCTGGGTTATGCATTTTCATTGTTTGCGCGCCCGCAGGACCAGCTTTCGCACGTGCTGGTCTCCAGCCCGTTTGAAAACCTGCCCGAATTCTTCTACCCACCACCTGAATCACGGTGCCTCACCACACGCGATGGCCTAAAGGTGGATGCTGCCGATGCCATCGTGACGCTCGCGCATATTCCTGTCGTGCGCCTGCGCCACGGGCAGCCACAAGCCCTGCTCCAGGGGCAGGCCAGTTTCAACGAAACCGTGCAGGCCATACAGGAAGGCCTGGCGCCGCCGCAGTTGAAAATCGACCTGCCACAACGCCAGGTCATATGTGGCCGCACTCACGTGCGTCTACCCGCGGCCCTCCTGGCCTGGTACGCGTGGTGGACCCAGCAGCGGCTGGGGGACCACGGCCCACAAAGCTGGCGCACGGCCAATCCGCAAGGGTTCCTGGATCTGTATGCACGACTTGTCGGCAGACATTCTGCTGCCCTGGAAAATGCACAGACGAGGCTCCAGGCCGGCATGGAAAAAGCCTTTTTCCAGGAAAACAATGCCAAGCTCGAACGCGCGCTGAAACAGCAACTGGGTTTGGCAGCCACCCCGTACCTGCTGCAGACAAGTGGCAAGCGGCCCTACACGAGCCGCGAACTGGGACTGCCTATCAGCGTCATAGCGCTATTGATCTGAAGGGCCTGCTGACAATCTGGCCACCCTGCACAAAGCTGCGGCATGCGGGCATGCGCCACCATCCGGACTCTGTGGCTGCAGTGCGCACATCTCCCGCACAGGGCCGCTGGCGGCCCCATCTGCAGCAGGCCAAAGAACGCGCTACAGCAGGCCAGGGAACGCGCCGCCATCGACCAGAATGTTCTGCGCCGTGATATACCCGGCACCGGCACTGCACAGAAATGCGCAGGCCTGGCCGAACTCTTCCGTACGGCCATAGCGCTTGGCGGCGATCAGCTCGATCTGATGCTGCGTTTCCTGCTCGAAGGAAACGCCGCGGACTTCGGCTCGGGCGCGCACGTTCGAGCGCAGCCGTTCGGTGTCGAACTTGCCCGGCAACAGGCCGTTGATGGTGACGTTGTAGCGGGCGTACTGCCGCGCCAGCCCCCCGGCCACCCCGGTCAGGCCGGCACGCGGCCCGTTGGTCAGGCAGAGGATCTCGACTGGCGACTTGACGGCCGATGAGGTGATGTTCACGATACGCCCGAAGCGCCGCTCGACCATGGGCCGGATGACGCCGCGAATCATCTCCAGATGCGAGAGCATGTTGTTGTTCAGCGCCGCGAGCCAGTCTTCTCGGCTGAAATCCAGAAAGTCACCCGTGGGTGGCCCACCGGCATTGTTCACCAGGATGTCGACCTGCGGTGCCGCAGCAAGGGCCTCGGCACGGCCCTGCTCGGTCGTGATGTCGGCCGCCACCGGGATGACGCGCTGCCCCGTCTCGGCATGGATCCGCTCGGCGCTGGCGCGCAAGGTGGACTCGGTGCGGGCCACCAGCACGATGCCCACCCCCTCGCCCGCCAATGCCCGCGCACAGGCATACCCCAGGCCCTTGCTGGCCGCGCAGACCACGGCCCATTTACCCTTCAACCCCAAGTCCATGATTCACACCTCCAATACGAAAATACAGCACAAGCCAGACATGTAGTGCAAGCTGTGACGCAGCCCCTGTGTGACGCCGCCCCTGCCCCACGCATGGCCCGCTCACCCGGTCCGCGGGCCCGCATCTCGGCTGAAAAAGTCTACGGGCGGCGCCAGCACGCGGCGATCGATCTGCGCCACTGAACAGAGGCCGCACAAACGCATGCTTCGAGCCAGCTCATCGGACAGGATTTCGAGCGCCCTGCACGCACCGGCCTGTCCGGCGGCAGAGACGCCGTACAGGGTTGCGCGCCCCAGCAAAACGCCTTCGGCACCCAGGGCCAGCGCCTTGATGACGTCCGAGCCGCGCCGGATGCCGCCATCCACGAACACAGGCAGTTGTGGCCCCACCGCCGCGCGCACTGCCGGCAAGACTTCCAACGCAGGGGGCGCGCCATCAAGCTGGCGGCCACCATGGTTGGATACGATGATCCCGTCACACCCCATCGCGGCCGCGCGGGTCGCATCGTCGGGATGCATGATCCCCTTGACGATGAACTTGCGCGGCCAGCGCGCCCGCAGTTCGGCGAGCACATCCCAGTCGAGCGCGGCATCATAGCTGCGCCCCACCGAGGAGGCGACCCCCAGGGTGCCTTTGGCGTCCGGGGCAAAACCACGCAGATTGGCCATCTCCGGCATGCCATGGGGCAGCATCCGCAATGCCCAGCGTGGCCGGCTCGCCAAGTCCAGCATATTGCGCGCGGTGAGATGGAACGGCAGGCAGAAGTCATTGCGAAAATCACGCTCGCGCTTGCCGCCCACCGGCATGTCGACGGTGACGATCAGGGCTTCATAATCGGCATCGCGAGCCCTGTCGATGAGCGTGTGCAGAAACGCCCGGTCACGGAACACGTAGGCCTGGAACCAGAGCCGCCCAGGCGCCTGTCGTGCGATATCCTCGATCGACACCGTGGCAGATGTCGACAGGGTGAATGGGATGCCCGCGCCCGCCGCCGCCTTCGCAAGGGCGAGATCGGCGTGCGGCCAGCCAAAACCAGTGGCTCCGGTGGGCCCAATGGCCAGCGGCAGCGCGGCGGGTTGGCCCAGCAGGTTTCGCGACGTATCGACGGCCGATACGTCCACCAGCGGCCTGGGCATCAGCCTGATCTGCTCGAAACATGCGCGGTTGGCCCGCAACGTGCATTCGTCTTCGGCGCCCCCGTCGAAGAAATCGAAAATCAGCCGCGGCAGCCGGCGCTTCGCCTGTCGCCGCAGGTCTTCTATGCTGTAGGCGCGTGCGAGCATGGCTGTGGCTACTGCACCGCAGCAACGGCCTTGCGCATGGCGGCCAGCGTATCGCTGCCGGGTTTGCCGCGTTCATCCAGGCTCTTGGCCCACGCTTGCGAAGAGCGCTCGAATGCCTCGTCGATACGTTTGCCATCGGCTTCGTCGAAATGGATTTTCTTGATGCCCTGCGCACTCATGCGCTCGATGGCGTCCTGCTCGGCCGCATCGAACCCACGGCAGCTCGTCGTCGAGATCTCCCGGCCGACATCCAGGATGATCTGCTGCGTCTCCGGATCCAGTTTGTTCCAGGCGTCCTTGCTGATGGCGTACGTCAGCACCACGCCAGCGACATGCCGGCTCGTCGTGCCGCTCTTGATCAAATCCGTGAGCCCGTAATCGAAGGCGCTCTGCGCCGGGTAAAAGGCGCCGTCGACCGTGCCCCGCTGCATGCTTTCATAGGTTTCGGGTGCGGAGATGTTCACCGGCACCAGGCCCATTTCCTGCATGGTGCTCGCCATGGCGCCCCCCGAGGAGCGCAATTTGAGCCCCTTGAGATCGTCCAGCGTGTTGATGGGCTTGCTGTTCGAAATATAGATATGGTGGCGGGTAATCAATGACAGGATCGGGATGACACCATTCGGGTCCCATTCGTTCACCTGCAGGTAGCCGCCATCATGGGTCATGTCCCAGAACGCGGTAAAGCCCTGACACGAGTCATCGGAAAAAGCCCCGGGCAATTCGAAGACCTGCGACAGTGGCATTTTGTCCTGGATGTAGCCCGGACCGACATAACCGATATCCGCCATGCCGGTCTGGGTCAGCTTGAGCATGTCCTTGGCCTTGCCCAGCTGCTGGCTGGGGAAATACTTGAAGGTCACCTTGCCGTCGGTGCGCTTTTCGACCTCGTCCATGAACGGCTTGGCGACCAGTTTGTAGATGAAACTGCCATTGGGCAGGCTGTCTGCCATGCGCAGCACAGTGGTGTCCGCGGCATGGGCGGGTACGCCCGCGCCCCACAGACAGAAGCCGGCCGCCGCAAGGCCCAGGACGCTGCGCGGGACGCTACGAGGAAAGATTTTCATGTCTTGTCTCCATGAAGGTAAAAGTACATCGAGAAAAATCATCCACAATCGTCATTTCATGAGGGAAGGCAGCCACAGCACGATTTGTGGAAACGCCAGCATCAGCCCCAGGGGGATGAAATGGGCGAACACATGCGGCCAGATACCCGCAAAGACCTCGGTCACCGGCCGCTGTGCGTAGAACGCCACCACAAAGCAGTTCAGGCCCATGGGCGGGGTCAGCAGGCCCACCTCAGCCGTCACGATCACCATGACGCCGAACCACACGGGGTCGTATCCAAGCGTGACCGCCACGGGCAGCACCACCGGCACGGTGAGTACCAGAATGGCCAACTGGTCCATGAACGCACCCAGTATGATGTAGACCAGCAGGATCAGCAGCATCACGACCCACGGTTCGGCGTGCAGCGAGCTGACCCAGCCGACCAGGTCCTGGGTCACCATGGTAAGCGTGAAAAAATAGCCGAAGATGCTCGCCCCCATCAGGATCATCGCGATCATGCAGGTGCCCTGGACGGCACGCCGGGTGGCATCGAAAAGCGAGCCGAACGTCAGCCTGCGGCGGGCTGCAGCGATCACCAGGGCTCCGAACGCACCCAGTGCCGAGGCCTCGGTCGGTGTCGCCAGGCCCGTATAGATCACCCCCGTGACCGCCATCATGAGCACGATCATCGGGCCCACCACCTTGAGCAGGCGCACCCGCTGCATCAGGGGCTGGCGCGGCGACACCGGGGCACTGTCCGGGCGCAGCACCGCCAGGACATAGACCGTGAGCATGATGGTCACGCTGATGAGCAACCCCGGCACGATACCCGCGATGAGCAGGCGCCCGATGTTGGCCTCGGCCAGCAGGCCATAGATGATCAGCACGACGCTGGGCGGGATCAGCATGGCGAGCGTGCCTGAAATCCCCACCACCCCGGCGGCGACCTTGGGTTCGTAGCCGTGCCTGAGCATGGCCGGCAGGCTGGTGGCCGACAGCGTCGCGGCCGCAGCCGTGCTCGTGCCGCAGATCGCACCAAAACCGGCTCCGGCCATGGCCGTGGCCATGCCCAGGCCGCCACGCACCCCGCCGACCCAGGCTGCAGCGGCATCGAACAGATCATCGGCAATCCCGCTCTTGAGGACCAGTTCGGCCATCAGCAGGAACATCGGAATGGTGATCATCTCGTACGAGCTGACCGTCGACAGCGGCACGGTCTGCAGGACGCCGAGCAGCATGTCCCAATTGCCCACCCAATACAGGCCGACCGCGCCACTGACGGCCATCGCGAAGCCGACGGGCACGCCCACTGCCATCAGGCCAAGGAGCAGGACGATGATGGTGATGGCCATCATGATTCACACGTCTCCATGCGTGCTGATGATGGGGATGTTGTCCACCAGATTGCGCCCTGTCGCGAGGCTGGCGATCTGCCCGATCAGCCGAAAGACCAGGCGCAGCAACAGCAGTGCCAGCCCCAGCGGCACCAGCGCCGAGGCGATCCAGGTCGGCCAGGCGATCAGACCCGTGGTGGCATCGCCATTGACCCAGTTTTCCCATGCACGTTCGATACCCACGACTGCAATGATGCCGAACAGGGGCAGGCTGATCAGGCACACGAAAACCTCGATGCAGCGCCGGCCCCGTTCACTGAAACGCTGCACGAGGATATCGAGGGCAATATGCTTGTTGGCGGCATACGTGCTCGATATGGACAGGAAGAAGACCGCCGCCATCAGGTACAGGCCGATCACGTCGTACGCCCAGATCAGCGGCGTATGAAACACATAACGCAAGGCCACGTCGAGCACGACGATGGCCATGATCAACAGCATCACCAGCGTCGACACCAGATCGGAGAGGCGTTCCAGCGTGAGAATGAAATGTTCCAGGGCCTTCACGAATCCTCCTTGCAGGAGACCGGCAAATCAGGTGGATTGCGGTGTCTCGATCATGACTTCAATGAAACGTGGCACCTTGTCTGCCATGGCGTCGCCGATGAGCGCATCCACCTGAGCGCTGTGAATCAGACGGTCGCTGCGCAACCCGAAACTCGCCGCCAGATCGCGCAGGCATGGGTTGTAGAGGCTGGTCCCCAGATGACGGCCAGGGTAGACGGTGTCCTGGTGTTTCCGTATCGAGCCATAACGTGCATTATTGGCCAGAATGAACACGATGGGCAATTGTCGTTCGATGGCATGAATCATCTCGTTGCCCGTCATCATGAAGCCGCCGTCACCCACCAGGCAGACCACCTTGCGGCCAGGATGGCGCAGCTGCGTGGCGATCGCCGCAGGAACGCCGTAACCCATGGCGCCGGATATGGGCGCCATGAGGCGCTGCGGCGGCATGAAGCTGAAGTTCTGATAGGCCGGAACCGCAAACGTACCGGCGTCTACCGCGATGATCGCATCGGGCGCCGCGTGATGTTTTACGGCCTGCACGACCTCGCTGAAGATCAGGTGTGATGACTGGGCCCCAGGCCATCGCGCCAGCCCCTCATGAAGGGCGCGCAAGCGCTGCACCCATGCCTGCCTGGCGTCGGACGCCGGGTACGGGCCAGGCCCACGCAGCGCCCGCGCCAGCAGCGTCGGGTCACAGGCCAGGCCGACCCGTGCCGCGAAGTGCAGGCCGATCTGGCGCGTATCCGGATAGCAATGCACCAGGGCCTGCCTGGGCCATGGACAATCGGGAAAGGTATAGCCCTGGGTGGTGATGTCACCCAACCGGGTCCCAAGCGCAAGAATCAGGTCGCTCTCTTCGAGGGCCGCGATCTGTTCGCGCGGATTGGCCAGGCCGAGATCACCGGCATAAAGCGGGTGATCGTTCGGAAACAGATCCTGGCGGCGAAATGACACCATGACCGGAATCTGCCGCTGCTCTGCGAGCGCAAGCAGAGCCTCTCGCCCGCCGGGCGCATCCAGCGCATTGCCGGCAATGATGAGTGGGCGTGCAGCGCCGTCGAGCAGCCGGTGCAATTGATCCAGCGTTTCGGGATCCGCGACGGTGCGCGCCGGCGGCATCGCACGCCAGGCCGGGGCATCCACGGCCTGCTGTTGCACGTCTTCGGGGACCACGAGCACGACAGGGCCCGGCGTGCCCGTCGTGGCGATACGCACCGCCTTGAATGCCGCAGCCGCCAGCTGCGCGGGCTCGGTCACCTCGACCACCCATTTGGCGATGCTGCCATAGGCCTGCTGATAATCGATCTCCTGGAAGGCCTCCTGGCGCAGATGCGACCTGGGTACCTGGCCAATGATGAGAATCATCGGAATGGCATCCTGCTGGGCCGTGTGCAGGGCAATGGTGGCGTTGGACGCCCCCGGCCCACGGCTGACGACGGCCACGCCCGCACGGCGGGTGAGGCGACCATCTGCGCACGCCATGAAACCGGCCCCCGATTCGTGGCGACACGTCACGATGTCGATGTCGGGGAACTCGTTCAGCGCATCCAGGATCCCGAGATAGCTTTCGCCTGGAACGAGAAAGACACGGTCTACCCCGTGGGCGCGCAGAACGGACAGCAGGGCGTGGGACGAAGTCGGCATGGGCCACCCAGGAAAAGCGGAAATGAACGCCGGAAAGTCCCTATGAATTTAGCAAGCGGCCTGCATCACGATCAATGCCATAATCCGTATATCCAATATGCAGAATCTGTCGAACGGAATCCGCTGGACGGCATCCGTTGAACCCACGAACACATGGAACTGCGGCGCATCAAGTACCTCGCACAGGTCGCCCGGCTCGGCAGCCTTTCAAGGGCGGCCGCCGTACTCGGGCTTGCACAGCCGGCCCTCAGCCGCCAGTTGAAGCGGCTCGAAGAAGAATACGGCGCGCCCCTGCTGTATCGCCATGGTCGCGGTGTTGCCCTGACACCGGAAGGCGAGCGTTTCCTCGAACAGCTCTGGCCAATGACGCAACAGATGGACACCATGCTCGAGCGCCTGCGCGACAGGCGCGGCAATCTCGAAGACCAGGTCACCCTGGGCCTGACGCCCACCGTATGCAAGTTGCTCGGGCTGCAGGTCATCCAGGCCCTGCACGCACAACACCCCGGGCTGCGCCTGAACATCGTGTCCGGATACAGCGGCTATGTTCACGAATGGCTCACAAGCGCCCGGCTGGACCTGGCCGTTCTGCACGATGCGCGCCGCTCCAGCAACGTGCTGGTGCGTCCCCTGGCCGACATGCAGCTGTTTCTCGTTTCATCGCCCGCCCTGCATGGGGCCCCTGAAGAGCCGTCGGATGTCATCGCACTGGCTGCCGTGCAGCACTTGCCCGTCGTCCTGCCCACCGAAAACCATGGCCTGCGCCGGACCATGGAGTCCGCCATGCTGCAACAGGGCTACACGCTGAACCTGGCGTTCGAGATGGACAACTTCAGCCTGATGCGCGAGATGACGATTCAGGGCCTGGCGCACACGATTCTTGCCTACCCCGCCGTGCAGGAAGACGTGCTGGCCGGCCGGCTGATCGCACGCCGCATCGTCGAGCCAGCCATCGTCACCCGCCTGATGCTCGCCAAGTCACCCAATCGCCCACTGACGCAGGCGTTGCGCTGCGTGGAATCCGAAATCGACAAGGCCTTGCGGCAGCTGATACTGCACGCGCCCACCGAATATGGCCTGACGCTGTCCACCACACAGGGTTGAAATCGCCCACCGAACAGGGCTGGGCCGCCTGCTGAACAGGGCTGGGGCCGTCCACCGAACGGGGTACCTGTTCATAGGCGGCATCAACGCCCGCAGCAAACGGACAGTCCGCGCATTCAACGCCCGCGCCATTGATCCATCTGGCGCCTGTCGCGCTTGGTCGGCCGGCCCGCTTCGTATGCCCAACCGGGCTCGGGTGCGAGCCGCCTCTGCTCCGCCAGCCGCTCGCGCTCCGCCACGCTCTCGGGGGTTTCGGCATACAGTTCGGCGGCCCTGGCCGCAGGCCCGCGCACCGGGCTCAGGCCCCTCACCCGGACCGTGATGTCCAGCCCGGGCTTGTGCACCGATACGATGTCGCCCACCGATATCAAGCGCGCAGGCTTGGCCGCCTGCCGGTTGACCAGCACCCGCCCGGCACTGACAGCCTGCACTGCCAGGCTGCGGGTCTTGAAGAAACGGGCGGCCCAAAGCCACTTGTCGAGTCGCATATGCGGTATGATCCGGACCCTGTGACATCCAGGGCCTGCGGATGTTATCGTTTTCAGTGAGGAGGGGTTCATGGAAATGAAATAGGTTGAACTACCAATTTCCCTGTGCCCCCGTGTCCAATACGATTTCTGGTTCATTCGCACCAGAAGCCCCGACCAGTTTACGCGATACATCCATGATCCTGTGCACGACGAGCCCCTGTCCCGAATCCACCCACCTGCACGCCGCAGCACAGCCATGACACCCTTCAGCTACCGCAACCCGACACGAATCCACTTTGGCGTTGGCGCCATCGGGCAACTGCCCGATGTGCTGCGCGCCGCAGGCATCCAGCATGCCCTGCTGGCCTGTGATCCGGGCATCATCCAGGCCGGGCTGCTCGAACGCACAACCCGCATTCTGGCGGCGGCGCAGATCCCTCACAGCATTTTTTCCGACATCCAGAGCGATCCCGACGTCCGTTCCGTGCGCGCGGGCGCCGAACTCGCCCGCACCCAGGGCTGCGACGGCGTCATCGGCCTGGGTGGCGGCAGCGTGATGGACGTGGCCAAGGCCATCGGCACCATGCTGGCCAACCCGGGCGACATCAGCGATTACTTCGGGGTCGACCAGATCCCCAACCGGGCGGCGCCCGTGGTCGCCATTCCCACCACCGCGGGCACCGGCAGCGAAGTCACGGTGTGGTCCGTGCTGTCCGATTCCGAGCACAATCGCAAGGTCAATGTGGGCAGCGAAAAGAACAGCGCGCACACGGCCCTGCTCGACCCCGAACTGTCTTTGCGCCTGCCGCCGGCCGTCACGGCGGCAACCGGCATGGATGCACTGACGCACGCCATCGAATCGCTGGTCAACAAGGCCTGCCACCCATTGGCAGCAGCCCAGGCCGAAAAAGCCATCGAACTCATCGGCGCCCACCTGCGCCATGCCGTGCTGCGCGGCGATGACCTGCAGGCCCGCAGCCAGATGCTGGTGGGCAGCACCCTGGCAGGGCTGGCCTTCAACCGGATCCGGCTGGGCCTGGCGCACGCCTTCGCCTTGCCGCTGGGCAATGGCTTTCACATCTCGCATGGCCTGGTCAACGCCATCATGCTCACACCCGTCATGCAGTACAACGTGCCGGCCAACGTGGCCGGCTACGCCCGGGTGGCCAGGCTGCTGGGCGAAGACACGCACGGCATCAGCGAACGCGCGGCAGCCGAACGCGCGGTGGCCGCCGTGCAGGGCCTGAAGAAAGACATCGGCCTGACTCAGACGCTGGCAGATTTCGGGGTGGCCGAACAGCATTTCGATGCAGTCATCAAAGAAGCCATGACCTCGGGCAACATTCCGGTCAATCCGCGTACGCCCAACCACGAAGACATGCGCCTGCTGCTGCGCCAGGCCATGAACGGCACCGTGTAGAGCACCTCTCATCCCTGGCTTGCCTTACGGTACACAGATATTGGCCATTCAACATGAAAGCATGCATTTTCGGAGCCGGCGCCGTCGGCAGCTATCTCGCAGCCCGCATCGGTCAGGCCGATAGCGCCCACCTGAGCGTGGTGGCGCGCGGCCGCCAGCTCGAAGCCATTCGCCACCAGGGCATTCGCCTTGAAGCGCCCGGCGAATCCATCACTGTCCAGCCCGCCAGTCTCACGGATCAGCCGCTCGAACTGCCCGCCCAGGATGTGGTGTTCGTGGCCCTGAAGGTCATGGCCCAGCCGGACGCGGCGTGCGCCATCCGGCACCTGATACGCGACGGCGGCTGCGCCGTGTTTGCCGCCAATGGTGTCCCGTGGTGGTGGAAGTACGGCACCGCCAGGCCAGCCGCCCTGCCGCTGCTGGATCCGGATGCGCAATTATGGGATCTGGTGACGCCCGAGCAGGCACTCGGCTGCGTGGTCTATTCGGCCAACGAGGTGATCGCCCCGGGCGTGGTCCGCCACCTGGGCAACAACCGCTGGGTGCTGGGCGAATCCGATTCTTCACACAGCGACCGCCTGGCTCGTATCGTGGCCATGCTGCGCGCAAGCGGCGTGCACGCTGAAGCCAGCACAGAGATCCGCACCGAGATCTGGGCCAAGCTGCTGCGCAACGCCTCGCTCAATTCATTGTGCGCCCTGACCCGCCTGCCGGTTGACGGGCTGGCTGAAGATGCCGAACTGCTGGCGCTGGCCGATGCACTCATCGATGAAATCATTGCCATTGCGGCGAGCCAGGGCTGCCACGTCGAAGGCCACCGCGCCGCAGCCCGCGAACAGCTGCGCCGGGGCGGTGCAGAGGGCGGCGCGCCGGCAGTCAAGGGCATGCGCCCGTCGATGCTGCAGGATGCGCTCGCCGGGCGTGCTCTGGAGGTCGAAGCCATTCTGGGGCAGGCCCAGGCGCTGGCCGCAGAAGCCGGCGTGCCCTGCCCCACCCTGGGCCAGGTCCTGCCGCTGGTGCGCGGCCTGGACCGGAGCCTGAAACGCCAGTGAAGCGACACTGCGCCCATTCATCTGCTGCACCCTCATCACAAGGAGACTCACATGACCACCCGCCGTTCCTTTCTAAACAAGGCTGTCGCCTCGGCAGCCAGCGTCGGTGGCCTGGCGGCCATCGGCACACCGGCCCTTGCGCAGGGCAGCGAAGTCATCCGCTGGCGCTGCACCTCCAGCTTCCCCAAGAACCTCGACATCCTCTATGGCTGTGCCGAAGTGCTTTCGGATGCGGTCGCGGCGGCCACCGATAACAAGTTCCAGATCCAGGTCTTTGCCGCCGGTGAAATCGTGCCCGGCGGCCAGGCCTTCGATGCCGCCTCGAACAACACGGTGCAAATGTGCCACTCGGCCTCGTATTACTACACAGGCAAGGATCCTGCCTTTGCCTTTGGCACGCACGCGCCGTTCATGCTGGACACCCGCCAGCAGAACGCCTGGGCCTATCACGGCGAAGGCAAGCAGCTGCTGGAAGATTTCTACCGCAAATACAATATCGTGGCCCTGCCGGGCGGCAACACCACCACCCAGATGGGCGGCTGGTTCCGCAATGAAATCAAGTCGCTCGATGACCTGAAGGGGTTGAAGTTCCGTCTCTCGGGCCTGGGGGGCCAGGCCCTGGTGAAGATCGGTGTGGTGCCGCAGCAGATCGGGGCCGGCGATATCTATCCGGCCCTCGAACGGGGCACCATCGATGCCGCCGAATTCAACGGCCCCTACGACGACGAAAAACTGGGCCTCTACAAGGTGGCGCCGCACTACTACTACCCGGGCTTCTGGGATGGCACCTCGATGCAGCATTTCTTCATCAACACGGCCGAATGGGACAAACTCCCCAAGCATTATCAGGCCATCCTGAAGTCCTGTGCCGCCGAAGCCAATATCGACAGCATCGCCCGCTACGACGTCGTCAACCCGCCGGTGCTGCGCAAGCTGGTGGCCTCGGGTGTCAAGCTGCACGCCTTCCCGCCCGAGGTTCTCGATGCCGCCTACAAGGCCACGATGGAACTCTACGATGAGCTCGCAGACACCAACCCCGAGTTCAAGAAGCTCTACGACAGCCAGAAGGCCTTCCAGAAAGACGCGGCACTCTGGAACCAGGTGTCCGAATACGCCTACGACAGCGTGATCAACCGTCAGCTGCGCCAGGCCGGCTGAGCGCGCAGCGCACTCTGCCAGACCGCAGCCGGATAGCTGGCGCCCGTGCCGCCAGCTATCTCCACATCCAACCGGGAGCCGCCTGAATGGGCTTTCTACTGCGTATCAGCCACCTCATCGATGTCATCAACACCTGGATCGGCAAGACCAGCGGGTGGCTGCTGCTGCTGGCCGTCCTGATCAGTGCGGTCAATGCCATAGTACGGAAAGTGTTCTCGGTGAGCTCGAACGCCTGGCTCGATGCCCAGTGGTACCTGTTCGGTGCCGTGTTCATGCTGTGCGCATCCTATACGCTGCTCAAGAACGGCCACGTGCGTATCGACCTGATCTCCAACCGCCTCAGCAAGCGCACGCGCGACCTGATCGACCTGTTCGGCCACCTGTTCTTCCTGCTGCCGCTGACGGTGCTCATGGTGATCGAAAGCGCCCCCTTTGCGCTCGAGTCCTATCACCAGCGCGAAGGCTCGGCCAATGCCGGTGGCCTGCTGGTGTGGCCGGCCAAACTGCTCATTCTCGTGGGCTTTGCCCTGCTGTTCGTGCAGGCCATCTCCGAAATCATCAAGCGCCTGGCCGTACTCACGGGCCAGCTCGACGATTCGGAAGCGGATCCCGACACGCCCGATCGGCCGGAAATGGACCTGGCCGAAGAAAGCCGCCCCCCTCAGAGCCGATAAGCCACCATGCTGACCGCCTTCCTGATCGAAAACATGGCACCGATCATGTTTGCCAGCCTGATCGTGTTCCTCTTGCTGGGTTACCCGGTGGCCTTTTCGCTATCGGCCGTGGGCATTTTCTTCGCCTGGGCCGGCATTGAGCTCGGCCTGTTCACCACCAACTTCCTGGGCGCCCTGCCCGGCCGCGTGCTGGCGGTGATGTCCAACGAGACGCTGCTCGCCATCCCGTTTTTCACGCTGATGGGTGCCATCCTCGAGCGTTCGGGCATGGCCGAGGATCTGATCGACACCATAGGCCAGCTCTTTGGCCCCGTGCGCGGCGGGCTGGGCTACGCCGTGATCTTCGTCGGCGCGCTGCTTGCCGCCACCACCGGCATCGTGGCCGCCTCGGTGATTTCGATGGGGCTGATCGCCCTGCCCATCATGCTGCGCTATGGCTACAACCGCAACCTGGCCACCGGGGTCATCATGGCCTCGGGCACGCTCGCGCAGATCATTCCGCCATCCATCATCCTGATCGTGCTGGCCGACCAGCTGGGTGCCTCGGTGGGTGACATGTACCGCGGCGCCCTCATCCCGGCGCTGTCACTCACCGGTCTGTACGCGCTGTACATTTTCGTGCGCAGCCTGATCAATCCGAAGATGGCCCCGGCCCTGCCCCCCGAAGCCAGGCACCTGACCGAGGCCGATGGCCGCATTGCCGTCACCTCCCTGCTGGTGCTGATCGGCGCCATCGTTCTGTGCAGCTACGGCTTCTATCTCGTCCTGGGTGCGCTGAACCCGGGCATGCTGGACACCGATCGCGAAATCTACGGGGCCACCCTGGGCGTGGCCATCGGCTATGGGGTAGCGCTGCTCGATCGTCGCTTCAAGTTCGGCCTTCTGTCCAACATTGCGCAGGCCGTGATCATCGTGCTGGTGCCACCGCTGGCACTCGTGTTCCTGGTGCTGGGCACGATCTTCCTGGGGGTGGCCACCCCGACCGAAGGGGGCGCCATGGGCGCAGCCGGGGCCTTGCTGCTGGCCATCAGCAAGCGGCGGCTCAACTTTGGCGTGCTCGCTCAGGCGATCGATTCCACCGCCCGGCTGTCGGCGTTCGTGCTGTTCATCCTGATCGGTTCGCGCGTCTTTTCGCTCACCTTCTATGGCGTCGATGGCCACAAGTGGGTCGAGGACCTGCTGCTGCTCACCCCCGGCGGCACCATCGGTTTTCTGGTGCTGGTCAACCTGATCGTGTTCTTTCTGGGCTGCTTCCTAGACTTTTTCGAGATCGCCTTCATCCTGATCCCCCTGCTTGCGCCTGCAGCCAGCGCGCTGGGGATCGACCTGATCTGGTTTGGCGTGATCCTGGGCATCAACCTGCAATCCAGCTACCTGACCCCGCCGTTTGGCTTTGCACTGTTCTTCATGCGTTCGGTGACCCCCGCCAAAGACTACACCGATCGCGTGACGGGCCAGCGGATCCGCGGCATCAAGACCGGCGAGATCTACCGTGCCGGGGTCAGTTTCGTGATCCTGCAAGCCATCATGGTTGCCATCCTGGTCGCCTTTCCCAACCTGGCCACGGTCAGCCACGACAGCAACGGCGTGGATCCCGCCACGGTGAAGATCGAGATCATGGGCCTGGACCCGGCCTTTGACCTGGCCCCGCTGGACCTGGACTGAACGAACGCTGCTGCATGCGAGCGGTGCAGACCCAGGCTCAGCGCGGCTCGGGTGAATTCAGGCGCTCGAGCACGCGCGGCCAGACCTGGGGGTTGATCATCCGGGGCGGGCGCTGGCCTGCCAGCATCGACACGATCTGTTCGGCCGCCATGGTCGCCACATTGCGGCGCGCCTCGTGGGTGACCCCTGCGATATGGTAGGTGGGGATGACGTTGTGCAGGGCGAGCAGGGGGTGCGCATGCTCGGGGGGTTCGACGGCCCAGACATCCAGGCCGGCCCCCGCCAGATGGCCCGCCACCAGCGCCGCATGCAAGGCATCTTCGTCGTGAATGCCGCCCCGGGCGGTGGATACGAACAGCGCACCGGGTTTCATGGCACCATAGGCTGCCGCATCGAACATGTTGCGGGTCTCGGCCGTGAGCGGGCAATGCACCGAGATCACATCAGAAGCCGCCAGCAGCTGCGCCCACGTGGCTTTCTCTGCGCCACGCGCTGAAATCACGTCGGCATCCAGATAGGGGTCGTACGCAAGAACACGCATGCCGAACGCCGCGGCCATGCCGGCTGCACGGCCGCCGATGTTGCCCAGGCCGACGATGCCCAGGGTTTTGCCCAGCAGTTCATGCCCCATCAGGTCTTCGCGCGCGTAGCCCGTGTCGTGGCGCATGCGCCAGGCGCATTCACCGATGCGCCGGGATACGGCCAGGATCAGGCACAGGGCGTGCTCGGCCACCGAGTTGGCATTGGCCCCCGCCTGATTCACGACCAGCACCCCTGCGCGGCTGCAGGCCTGCACGTCGACGGTGTCATAGCCGGCGCCCGTGGTCGAGACGCACAGCAGTTGTGGACAATGCCCGAGCAGTTCGGCCGTGACCTGCAGGGCCGGCGGAACTTCATCGCGCACCGATGAAATCTGGTAGATGGTGGCCGACGCCAGGCGCGCCCGGTTGGACGCCACGCCGTCCGCGATCGGGGCGACTTCCAGTGCAACGCCGGGCGCTGCGCCCAGAATGCGGTCAAAGCTGCGATCGATCCATTGATCGAACCGCAGCACCTTTCTTGAAGAATGTGTCATGTCATGGGTTCCAGATTCAGGCGCGCCCGAAGACCTGGCGCAGGTACGCCAGGAAGGTTTCGTCCGTACAGTGCTCTTTACCCGGGCTGTCGGGCAGCTTGGCCGTGGGCATGCCATTGCAGCGAAACAGCTTCATCACGATATTCAGCGGCTCGGGGCCCAGATCGTTGGTCAGGTGGGTACCGATGCCGAACGCGGGCTGCACGCGATCCGCGAAATGCCGATAGATCACCAGCGCGCGCGGAAAATCCAGCCCATCGGAAAAGACGAAGCGCTTGCTTGCCGGGTCGATGCGCAGGGCATGGTAGTGGGCGATGGCCTGCTCGCCCCATTCGATGGGATCGCCCGAATCATGGCGCAGGCCGTCGAAAAGCTTGGCGAAATACAGATCGAAATCGGCCAGAAACGCCTTCATGCCCACGACATCGGTCAGGGCAATGCCCAGATCACCGCGGTATTCCTGCACCCAATCTTCAAGGGCTGCCCGTTGAAAATCGCGCAAACGCACCTTGCCGAAGGCCTGATACGATTGCAGGTATTCGTGCGCCATGGTGCCCACCGGTACGACGTCGAGTGCCCTGGCCAGCGCCACATTCGACGTACCGGTGACATACTGTGGCACACGGGCCCGCAGGGTTTGCAGCACTTCGGCGTGCCAGGCCCGTGAGAATCGCCGACGCAGGCCAAAATCGGAGATCAGCAGCGGAAACCGGCGCGCGGGCTCACGTGAAAACGCTTCGAGAAGCGCGATTTTCGACTCCAGGCGCCGGCGCCCTTCGGCAAACACTTCGGCCGTCTGGAAGCGGCGGAAATACAGTTCGTTGACGATTGCCAGCACAAAGATCTCGAACCCCATGACATGCACTTGCGGGCCCTGCGCCACGATGTGCAGGTCATCGCCCTCGGCATCGACATGGATGAAGTGCCGCTGGAAATGAAACAGCGACAGAAAATCGACGAAGTCGGACTTGATGTAGCGTAGTGCCCGCAGGTAGTCGAGTTCATCCGCACTGAAACGCAATGTGCACAGGTGGTCGATCTGCTGCCTGACCTCAGTGGCCAGGTCGGCCAGTGGAAAAGCCGGCGGCTGGCGACAGATGAAACGGTATTCAGCCTGCGCCGACGGATGGCGATGCAGCATGGCCTGCCACATCGTGAATTTGTACAGGTCGGTATCCAGCAGGGATTCGATGATGGGTTCGAATGACGGGGTAGGCATGCCAGCGGCCATGGGGCGTTAAACATGCCATATTAGCGGATTTCGGCCACCGCCTCGCGACGCCGTACTGGCACGGCGGCTCGAATGCCCGGGATCCTGCCAGATGCCGGCGGCCCGGGTCGGACGAAACCCGAATGGCTGGACGTGGCCGGCTACGGATATACTGGTTCATTGACCGATCCATTGCATCAACACCGGGGGGGTGGCCTGTCCGTGCCGAAATACTGCATCGCGATGCAACCAATCTGCGATGGCGAACTCACTCATGTCGCCGACGAGCTGTTGTACCGCAGCAGCGCAACGGCCACATCGGCGTCCATTGCCCCGGACGAAGCTGCGGCGGCCACGGCACGTGTCAGCCACGTGGCCTTCTACGAAATCGGCCTCGACAATCTGTCGGGCAAACGCCAGGTATTCCTCAACACCCCGCGCCACTGGCTGCTCAACCCCGAACTGCTGCCCCCAAACCCACGGCAACTGGTGGTCGAGGTGCTGGAAACCGTGCAGGGTGATCGCGAAATTCTCGAAGCATTGGCGCATATCCGCTCACTGGGGTTCCGGATCGCGCTGGATGATTTCGTGCTCAACAAGCAGACTGAGTCATTGCTCGAGTATGCCGACATCGTCAAATTCGACATGCTGCAGCCCTTCAACGTCGAGGCGGTCGTGGCCTGCCAGGGCCGGGGCCTGACCCTGCTGGCCGAAAAGGTCGAACACTACGACACCTTCAAACGCCTGCGCGACATGGGGTTCTCGCTTTTTCAGGGATATTTCTATGCCCAGGCGCAGACCCGCAGCGAAAACGCAGGCGTGCGCGGCAACAATCACATGGCGCTGCTGCATCTCGTGGCCGAACTGCAACGGCAGAACACCCATACGCGCAAGATCGAACGCATCATCACACAAGACGCCCAACTCACGTTTCTGCTGCTGCGGTATGTGAACTCAGCCGTCTTTCACTACCACGGCCAGATCAAGACCGTGTTCCAGGCCGTCCAGGTGCTGGGCCTGCGGCGCGTACGCAACATGGCCATCACGCTGCTGCTGGCCAACAATGGGCCCGCCAGCAAGCTGCTCATGAGCCAGGCGCTCACGCGAGCCAGCATGTGCGAGCAACTGGCTGGTACCCAGGGCGACTACCCCGATTCAGCGTTCCTCACCGGGCTGCTGTCCATGATGGGCGATCTGCTGGGACAGCCCCTCGAGCAATTGCTCGGCAAGCTGGCCCTGTCCGAAGAAATCGTGCAGGCTGTACTGGCCCGCAGCGGCCCATTGGGCAGTTTGCTGCACACCGTACTGGCCTTCGAAAATGCGGATACGCAGCAATGGACGCCAGAGCAGGTCGACCGCTACAACCAGACATGGCTCGAAAGCCAGGCGCAAACAACACAAACCCTGCAGATGGTGGAGGACCACAGCCCCACGGCAGCCAACGGATACGGCCCCGGGGCCGCGTAGCCTCGGCAGGCTACAGCAAACCTGTGTAGCTGTCTGGCGGCTCGTGTGGATCCCAGCCCCTTGCCGACAGCCAGGCACGCAAGCGCAAGATGGCCTGATTGCGCAATTGTGAAATGCGCCCTTCGCTCAGGTCCATGACGATTGCGATCTCCTTCTGGCTCAAGGCGTGATCGAACTGCAGCGAGAGCAGCAGCTGCTCCCGCTCCGGCAGGCCCCCGATGGCCTCGATCAAGGCGTCACGCAAGCGCATCCTCAGCACCGTATCAGCGGGGTTCAGACCCAGGCCAGGATCGGTGTCTTCGAGAATCGAGTCTTCGGCCTCATAGGTTTCCTGACTGGGCTCGATATCTTCGTAGAGGACCACCTGCACACCCTGGGCGGCCTCCAGAAGCTCGTGGTATTCGTCGATCGCGAGCCCCATGGCCTCTGCAATCTCGGCTTCGGAGGGTTCGCGGCCCAGCAGACGCTGCTGTTCCGCCAGCGCCTGTTCGACCTGGCGCGCCTTGTCGCGCGTACGGCGCGGCAGCCAGTCGCTCTCGCGCAGGACTTCGATCAATGCGCCATGGACGCAGACCCGCATATAGGCCTCGAAATTCGGCTGAGGCGCCTCTGCATGGCGCCTGGCCGCAGTCAGCAGGCCGAGCATCCCGGCCTGGACCAGGTCGCCGAATTCGATGTTGGGCGGGACCCGGGCCGAGAACAGTGCTGCCTGACGGCGTACCAGGGGCGCGTACTGCTCGACCAGCGCTTCGACCGATTGCCCTGCAAGCTGGACGGTGGAACCTCGGGCACGCCGCGCTGAGCGACGGGCAGGGCTCACTGGACTGCTGGCGGGACCAACGGACGCTTTCATCCTGCCAGTATGCCGCCAGGCCCTGAAATCCATAGTCTGGATCTGCGCCGGTTTTGCCGCCGAATTCGCCGTTCGAAATTTTTCCTAAAGAATCAGAATGAATGGCCGTATATATAGATATACCCCCTTGAATTCTGAAAGGCGTCCATATGGCTACCATTTCCTCGCTGGGGCTCTCGGGTCTGCCCCTGGATGATCTGCTCAACAACCTGCGCACCAACGAACGCCAGTCGCTCGATCTCATCCAGAACCGGGCGGATCGGGCCCAGAGCCGCCTGTCGGCCTACGGGCAGCTCAAGAGTGCACTCGTGGCCTTCCAGCAGGCCGCACAGAACATCGGCAAGATCGATACCTTCAACGCAGTGCAGGTCAGCAGCACATCCGACGCCTTCAAGGCCCAGGCCACAGGGCAGGCAATGCCTGGCCAGCACGCCGTACGCGTCGTGCAACTGGCCAGCCACCAGAGCGTTGCGCTGCCGGGCGTGGCCGAGCGCGGCACCGAACTGGGCACGGGCGGGCGCATCCACATCACACTCGCCAACGGAGACACCCACGACATCGATCTGGATCCCGACCAGCCTGCCACGCTCGAATCCGTGGCCGCCGCCATCAACGCCCAGGCCGATACCGGCATTCAGGCCACCATACTGAACGCGGGCGGCGATGATCCGTATCAGCTTCTGCTGGGCACGCGCGACACCGGCACCCAGGCCGCCATCAGCCAGATTTCGACAGAAGGCAATGCCACCCTGGCCGCCCTGCTCGATTTCGACGCCGCACAGCCCGCTGACGGTGTCATCGTGCAGGCTGCCCAGGACGCCGAGGTCGAATTCAATGGGGTGACCCTGCACAGCCAGTCAAACACGCTCGAGAACGTGATCGACGGCCTCACCCTCACCCTGGTCAAACCCAACGCAACGGCCGAAACGCTGTCTCTCACAGCAGACAATGCGCGTGTCGAAAAGGCCATTCAGGCTTTCGTCGACGGTTACAACGGCTTGCAGCGCACCGTACGCCAACTCAGCGCGTACGACACAAAAACCGGGCAGGCCCAGCCACTGGCTGGCGATGTACTGGCACGCTCGGTACAGACCCAGATGCGCAGGGCGCTCGACAGCGCACCGGGCGCCACAGAACTCAGCCTCGGGGCCCTGGGCATCACGACAGACCCATCCTCGGGCGATCTGCTGGTCGACCAGAAAAAGCTCAGCCAGGCCGTGAGCCAGAACAAAGCCGCCATCCAGGACCTGTTCACCGCATCCGGGGGCATTGCGGCACGCCTCGATGGGGCCATACGGGCATTTGTCGATGACGGCGGCCTGATCAGCAATTCGGCAACCAGCCTCGATCGCCAGATCGTTACCATACAGGCACAATATCAGCAAGCCTCCGCGCGCATCGACCAGCGCATGGAAACCTACCGGCAGCAGTTCGTGGCCCTGGACCGCATGGTGACAGAAATGAATTCGCTCAGCAGCTATCTCAGCCAGCAGCTCGAAGCACTCGGGCAGATCAATTCGTCCGGCAAATGACCCCTGCCCTCCGGTTCAGGCCAAACGTGGGTCACATCGGCGGGGCACATCCATAAACAAAGAGAACCAGAACCATGCCTGCATACCCTTCATACCAGCCCGCACGCAGCGGCAGCCGTGCATACCAGCAGATTGGTCTTGAAACCGAAGTCCTTGGCGCGTCTCCACAGCGGCTGATCTCATTGCTGCTGCGTGCGGCCCTGAGGGCCATCCGGCAGGCGCGCCACCACATGCAGCGCAACGAACCGCAGGCGCGTGGCATGGCCTTGTCCAGAGCCATCGAAATCCTCGAATCGGGCCTGAAGGCCAGCGTGGATACCGAGCGCGGCGGTGAAGTCGCCCGCTCGTTGAACGCCAGCTACGAACTCATCATCCGGCACCTGATGCTGGCCAACCTGCGCAACAGCGCAGAACACCTCGACACGGCAGAGCAGGCTCTGGGCCCCATCGCGCAGGCCTGGCACAGTGCCATAGATCCAGACTACCAGGGGCTTGCACCCCTGCTCGAAACCCCCTCCGGTGAGCCGACATGATGCCATCTTCACAGCCAGATGCAGCCCCACCGACCACGGCGGGCACCCAGGTGCTGCTTCAATATCAGAATATCGCACTGCTGTCGGGCAAAATGCTCTGCCTGGCGCGCTGCGATCAGTGGGCCGACGTGCTCGGTGTCTACGGGCATTATGCCCAGGCCATCCACCATCTGAAAGACCTGCCTGCGACGAACACCACAAACCGGCCGCAAACCAGGCGCCTGCTTCGCCAAACCCTCGAACACGATGCCCGCCTGCGCGCCCTGCTCAACCCCGAAGTCGAGCGCCTGGCCTATTTGCTGGGCCGGGGGCAGCGCGAAAAGAACCTGCGGCAATGTTATGGGTCCAGTCAGCAGGTGCTGCCCCACTGACGCCTACGCATGGCCGGCCCATCGAATCTCGGTACGCTTCTGATCCAGCGCCTCGATGCCCTGCTGGGGCATCCCCTGTCGCAACGTGGCGAAGTGGCACGGCGCATGGAGCCCCGCGTGGTCACGGCCGCCAACCAAAGCCTGCATCTGGGTGCCCTGGCCACGCCGACCGAGCACCTGCCCGAAGAATCGGCCGAAGATGCGCGCGTGGCCCAGCAGAATCAGGCCCGGCTGCAGCGCCCGGCCAGCTCCGGTCGGGCGCAGGACGTTGGCACACCGGCCCAGGCACGTGCCGGGTTCGACAGCAAGTCCCCATCTGGCGGCGCGCAATTCAGCGCCACCGCACGTCTGATCCTCACCCTGCTCGAAAAATATCCCGACAGCCCCGCCCTGCAACGCGCGACCCTGCTCAACTTGCCGGGCAACGATGCCCAGCCACTGCCACAGGGCGCGCCCGTTCCCGGCACGCCGGCATTCCAGGGGTTTCTGGCGGGGCTCTTCACGGGGGTATTGCAACAGGCCATCCGCGACAGCGGCCTGTTCTACGAAGCGCATCTGGCCAGGTGGCTCAATCAGCCCGGCCAGGCCCAGCCCCCCGATACCGAACCGCAAGCCAGGTGGTCGGGCGCAGGCGACGCACAAGAGGGCGCTGCGCACGCCCGCACACCACCCTCGGGGCCGGCCACCTGGCTCGTTCACCCCGAAACCGAAGTGCTCGTACGCCAGCAACTCGACGTGCTCGCCACACAGACGCTGATCTGGCAGGGCGAGGCCTGGCCACAAGCCCCCTTGCGCTGGCTGATCCAGCAACAGGCCGCCGGCGCGCAGGCCAGTGATCCCCAAGGTGCCTGGGCCACGACACTCGACATCGAGCTGCCCAGCCTGGGGGCCATCCATGTGCGTCTGCAGCTGCAGCAGAAAAAAATCCAGATGCAGCTGCAAGCCGCCGATTCGGCCGAACACCTGCGCACGCACGCGCATCGGCTGCATGATGCCCTGTCGGGCATCGGTCTCGAGGTCCGGCAGCTCGACATCCATGCACAGGCCGAAGAAACCGGCCCCCCCGGCGCCCCGGTTCCGTCATGACCCCGCCCGACCCCGCCCCGCCGACCCGTACCCAGGCCGTGGCCCTGCGCTACGACCCGGCTGAAACCGCGCCACAGGTGATCGCCAAAGGCTACGGCACCATCGCCGAGCACATCATCGCCCGGGCGCGCGAGCACGGCCTGTACGTCCACCGATCAGCCGAACTGGTGAGCCTGCTCATGCAGGTCGATCTCGACGCCCATATCCCGCCCGAACTCTACCGGGCGGTGGCCGAACTGCTGGCCTGGCTGTATGCGCTCGAACACCCCATGGCACCGCGTCAGCCCCCGGCCAGCCCGCCCCGATGATTCCGTTCTCGGGCATCTCGGCAGATCACCCGGACAGGCCGACGCCCTGTTCCAGGCGAATGCGCATGATGCGCCTCTGCGCGATGGTCTGGCGCTGCGCTGGTACATGCCCATGCGATGGCATGCCACCGCGGTGGTTCGGCGTCGCAATGTATGCCGCTGCAGTGGTCTGGCGCTGCGATGGCATGCCGCTGCGATCACCCGGCGCGGCGCTGGACGGGGCGCTCAGATGGCCAGATTGGCGATCTCTTTATAGGCTTCGACCAGCCGGTTGCGGGTCTGCAGGGTCGCCTGGAAGGCCAGATTGGCCTTCTGCAGATCGATCATGACATCGCTCAGGTGGACGTCGGGCACCCCCAGGTCGAAGGCTCGGGCCTGGGCATAGGCACTGTTTTCAGCTTTCGACACCTTGTCGAGCGATTGCGCCAGGGCCGCTGCAAAGCCACCCTGGGCCTCGCCCATGGCGCCAGAGGCCAGGGTCGTGACGGGATCTGTTGCAGCGCCCTGGGCGGCCCGCATGGCCGAACGCATATGCGCCAGCATCTGCTCGACCTGATTTACGGCTTGAATGTCCATTATGGTTCCGCTGTTGCACTATCTGGACGGACCGGAGCGAAATGATCGGCACGCCACGCCTTAGATCGGCACAGCACGCCGTAAATGGCATTTCGCCCACAGACCATGAGCACGATCATAGTGGCCGCCACGCGCCGGATAGCGTGCGAACAGGCACGGAAAAGCGATGGTTTTCCACCTTTGTACGGTACTTCGTCATGCCCATAATGGCTGTCAGCCCACGACTGCACAACCATGACTGCCTTCACCGACCAGATCCGCAACAACCCCTGGTTCCAGCAGATCGCCACGCAACCCAGAACGCTGCTGGTGGCGGCGATCACCGCTGCTGCCATCCTGGCCGTGATGGTGGCCATGTGGCTGCACAGCCCCGATTTCCGGCCTTTGTACACCAGCCTGGAACCACACGACGGCGGCGCCATCGTCAATATCCTCGAACAGCGCAAGATTCCCTACCAGTTCGAAAACCAGGGCACCACCATTCTGGTGCCGGCCGATCAAGTCTACGCCCTGCGCCTGCAGATGGCCGAGCAAGGCCTGCCACGCAGCGGCAACACGGGGTTCGAACTGCTCGATGAGCCCAAATTCGGGGCCAGCCAGTTTCTTGAACAGATCCAGTATCAGCGCGCCCTGGAAGGCGAACTGGCCCGATCCATCGAAGCCCTGCACCCGGTGCAGTCGGCACGGGTTCACCTGGCGTTGCCACGCCAGTCGCTGTTCATCCGCGAACAAGAGCAGCCCACCGCGTCGGTGCTGGTCAACCTGTATGCAGCACGCAGCCTCAGCAAGGCGCAGGTGCGCGCGGTGCAGCGCCTGGTCGCCGCCAGCGTCCCGCGGCTGGTTACCGAATCGGTCTCGGTCATCGACCAGGACGGCCAGCTCCTGTCGACCACCCAGGGTGACGAAGGCCTGAGCGCGGCACAGGAAGATCAACGCACCAGTATCGAGCAGAGAACGCTGCAACGCATCCTGACGCTGCTCAACCCGATCGTGGGCCCGGGCAATGTACGTGCAGAAGTCAATGCCCAGATCGATTTCACCCAGCACGAGCAGACGTCCGAACGCTATGCGCCCAACGAGCGGGCCGGTACCGCCGCGGTGCGCAGCAAGCAGACCGCACGCTCGATGCGCACCGGTGTCGTGCCCATCCAGGGCGTGCCGGGCGCGCTGAGCAATCAGCCCCCCGCCCCGGCCACAGCGAGCATCGATGGGGCTCCTACCGACGCCGCGCCTGCAGAAGCCACTGCGCAGGCCAACGGCGTGCCGCCCACCGACGAGCAGAGCGACGCCACGATCAATTACGAACTGGATCGCACTATCATCCATACCCGCCAGGCCAGTGGCCTGCTGCAGAATCTTTCGGTCGCGGTCGTCATCAACTATCGCAATGAACAGGGTGAACTGTATCCGCCTGACGCCGCGCAGATCCAGGCGATCGACACACTGGTCAAGCGGGCCATGGGTTATTCGGCCTCTCGCGGCGATACCGTCAGTGTCGTCAATACCGCATTCGATGAACGCGCACAGCACATCCCACTCTGGCGCGACCCGTTCTATCAGCACATCGGCTGGCAGGCCGGCAAAGTAGCGCTGTGGCTGCTGGCGTTGCTGTTCGCCTGGCGTACGCTGCTGCGCCCGCTGTACCAGACACTGCTCAAGAGCCTGAGCCAGCCCCGGGCACAAGCGGCGGTGCCGCGTCAGCCGGCGCGCCCCCAGGATGACAGCCAGCGCATCGCCCAGGCCAGCCGCCATACCGACAATCTCAAGACCGTCAGCGAGCTCGCCGAGCAGGATCCACAGGCGGTGGCCATGGTCATGAGGAGCTGGATGAATGCCGAAACCGACCGACAATGAAGACAGCCTGGCCCGCTGCGCCATCCTCATGATGTCAGTGGGTGAGGATGCGGCCGCCGAAGTCTTCAAATACATGGGCGCGGCCGAAGTGCAGCAGATCAGCGCGGCCATGGCCCGCCTGCAGCAAGTGTCGCGCGCCGAAGTCGATCATGTGCTCGAGCGTTTTCGTGAAGAAGTCGAGCAGCTCACGGCGGTCACGCTCGGATCCGGAGACTACATCCGTTCGGTGCTGGTCAAGGCGCTGGGGCAGGACCGGGCCGCCGCCATTCTCGATGATATTCTCGATAACGCACAGGGCAGCAGTTCGGGGATCGACGCGCTGAACTGGCTCGAGCCCTCCAATGTGGCCGAACTGATCGGCAACGAGCATCCGCAGATCATCGCCACCATACTGGTACACCTCGAGCGCGATCGCGCCGCGGCGGTGCTCACGCTGCTCAACGCACGCATCCGCCAGGATGTCATGCTGCGCATTGCCACCTTTGGCGGCGTGCAGCCTGTCGCGCTACAGGAACTGACCGCCGTGCTGAACGGGGTGCTCGCCGGCCAGGGTGCCAAGCGCGCCCGCATGGGCGGCGTGCGCACTGCAGCGGAAATCCTCAATTTCCTCAATTCCAGCGAAGAAGAATCCCTGGTCACGGCCTTGCGTGAAGCCGATGGCGATCTGACCCAGCGCATCATCGACGAAATGTTCACATTCGAAAACCTCATCGATGTAGAAGATGCCTCCGTGCGCCGGATTCTGGAAGAAACCGACAGCCAGCTTCTGGCCGTCTCGCTGAAAAATGCCTCGCCCGAGCTGCGGCAGAAATTTTTCCGCAACATGTCCAGCCGCGCGGCGGAAATGCTCGAGGACGAAATCGAGACCATGGGGCCGGTTCGTGTCTCGCAAGTCGAGACCGAGCAGAAGGCCATCTTGCTGGCGGCCCGAAAACTCGCCGACGCCGGCCAGATCTCGCTGTCGACACGGGAAGACGACTATGTCTGACACCCTGCCCTGGCAGCCCTGGCCCATGCAGCGCCTGCGCGTCAATCGGGCCGCGCGCGCGTCCGACGCCCGCGATGCGCAAGCAGCGGGCGGCCCAACGCCCGCCAGCGCCTCCGGCACACAATTCGAGCAATTGCGCGAGGCCGCTCGCGCGGCAGGCTATGCCAAAGGGCATGCAAGCGGTCTCGAAGAGGGGCGCCAGGCAGGCCATGCGGCAGGCTGGCAGGATGCACAGGCCAAGGGGCACGCCGCGGGTTTCGAGAAAGGGTTGCAAGCGGGTGAGGCCAAGGGTCTGGCGCAGGCCCAGGCACAGGCCCGCGAGGCACTCGAGCAGCAGGCGGCGCAATGGGCGCAACTGACCGCGTCGGCACAGGCGGCATTGCAGCAGCTCGAGCACGCGATCGGAGACGACATGGTGCAACTGGCCGTAGCCATTGCCGAGCAAGTGCTGCAGCATGAAATTGCCAGCCGGGCTCAATACATACAGGCGCTGGCCACGCGGCTGGTTCAGGCACAGGCCCTGCATGAGGGCCAGGAACTGCAGATCGTGATCCACCCCGACGACCACGATGCCCTGCACGCCATACTGGATCTTCTCGCCCATCCGGTGCGCCTGCGCCACGATCCGTCCGTGGCACGTGGCGGCCTGCTGCTGCAGACCCCTCACGGCAGCATCGATGCAAGCCTGCAGACCCGCTGGCAGGCGATGCTCGAACATCTGGACCTGGAAAATGTGCGCGGGCCCTCCGGGCCCGAAGAACCGGGCGTGACCCGAATCGAAACAGCCGACTGGATGGCGGTTGAAGCGCGCGACCCGTCTGGCCGTCATGGGCCACCATCGCCATGAACCCCATACATACCGACATCACCGAACTGCTGCGGCAGCGCCTGGCTGGCCTGACGCAGCAGATCCAGACGGTGGATGGCATCCGCCGGGTGGGCCGCATCACGCGGGCCACGGGCCTGATCATCGAGGCCACCGGGCTCGGTTTGCCGGTGGGTGCCGCTTGTCGGATCGCCCTCGAGGGGCCGCCGGGTACCTGGGGGGATGCAGAAGTGGTCGGCTTTCGTGGCGAAACACTCTACCTGATGCCGCAAAACGACATGAGCGGGCTGCGCCCCGGTGCCGCCGTGCTGGCCCAGGTGCCCGAGGCCTCCGGCCTGCCCCACTGGTCGGGTACGGCTCGCACGCAAACGTCTGACGGCCTGTCCCAGGCCCGCCGCGTGCCTGTGGGGCACGCCTTGCTGGGGCGCATCCTCGATGGCGCGGGCAGCCCTCTCGACGGCCATGCACTACCGCCGGGCCTGGAGCAGGTCAGCCTGAACACGCAGCCAATCAATCCGCTCGAACGCGCGCCCATTCGCTCGGTCCTGGATGTCGGTGTACGGGCCATCAATGGCCTGCTGACCGTCGGGCGCGGGCAGCGCATGGGGCTGTTTGCCGGCTCGGGCGTCGGCAAGAGCGTGCTGCTCAGCATGATGGCGCGCTATACCGTGGCCGACGTGATCGTGGTCGGCCTGATAGGCGAGCGTGGGCGCGAGGTCAAGGAATTCATCGAACAGAACCTCGGTGCAGACGGTCTGGCGCGTTCGGTGGTGGTCGCCGCTCCGGCCGATGCCTCGCCATTGCTGCGCCTGCAAGGGGCCGCCTACGCGACACGGCTGGCCGAGCATTTCCGTGCGCACGGCCAGCATGTGCTGTTGCTGATGGACTCCCTCACCCGCTACGCCATGGCCCAGCGTGAAATCGCACTGGCCATCGGCGAGCCCCCTGCAACCAAGGGCTATCCCCCCTCGGTCTTTGCAAAACTGCCGGCACTGGTCGAACGCGCGGGCAACGGCTGCGCGCGCGATGGCGACATCCACGGATCCATCACGGCGTTCTACACCGTGCTGACCGAAGGCGACGATCAACAAGACCCCATTGCCGACGCGGCACGCGCCATCCTCGACGGGCACATCGTTCTTGCGCGCACCCTGGCCGACGCGGGCCACTATCCTGCCATTGACACCGGTGCGTCCATTTCGCGCGTGATGCCGGCCATCGTGCCCAAGGCGCAACTGCAGAAATCACAGGCATTCAAGCAGCTCGATACGTTGTACCAGCGCAATCGCGACCTGATCACGGTGGGTGCGTACGTCGCCGGCCAGGATGCCCAGGCCGACCACGCCATTGCGCGCCATCCCGCGCTGCAGGCGTATCTGCAGCAGGATTTCGAAACGCGGGTGGGCTATCCGCAGGCCCTGGCCGATCTCGATGCCGCGCTGGGCCTGAAATCATCACCGTGAGGATCCAATGGAAAAAACGCAACTGGACACCCTGCTCAGGCTCAAGCAGGAAGACTGCGACCAGGCCGGTGAACGCCTGTCGGCGCTGAACGCCCGCCGCACCCAGGCCGAGGCGCAGCTGAACCAGCTCAACGCATATCACCAGGACTACCGCGAGCGCTTTCAGGCCGATGCGGGGCACGGGCTGAGTGCGGCAAAGTATGCCAATTTCCACCGTTTCATCGCCACATTGGAGGGCGCCATTTCACAGCAGAATAAGGCCGTTGCACAACTCGATGGCCAGGTTGCCCGCCAGCGCCAGAACTGGACGGCCGAGCGGCGTCAACTGCACGCCTATGAAACCCTGCAGCAACGCCAGACGCAACAGGAAGCCGAACAGCTGCAGCGACGCGAACAACGAGAGCACGACGAGATCGCAGCCCGATTGCTGCAAGCCAAAGCCCAGGAACGCTGATGCCAAGCCCATTGGATCCGACCGCCAACAGTCCGCACGAGCCCGCGCTGACGCCCCGGCCGGCCGGGCGCGCAAGCACACGTGATCGCCTCGTGGCGCCCGATCGGTTCGTCGCCATGCTGGGCCAGGAGCAATCCGCCATTCGACAGCCTATTCGGCAGAACGCTGGCAGCACGCAGCGGGCGGAACGCCCCGCGCAGGATACGCCACGCGTACATGCCCATCGGCCGGTCAGGCCCGAAGACAGCCAGGCGCCCATTGATACGCCCTGGCAGGCCGTCTTGTTGCACCAGCCGCCCCAACCCACACCGACACCGGGCGCGCTTGCGCACGATGCAGGCACGCCCGGGGCAACCGTATCTGCGGCAGACGCCCAGTCGCTGCGAGCCGGGGCACCAGCCTGGCCAGGCTCAGGCACACGGTCCGGCGCCCGCAGCGTGGCAGACCACCCTGCACGCCATGCGCGCGGCACGCTGCAACCTGCAGGCCCAACCGCACGGCTGGCAGCGACAGGTGCCGTACCCTTGGGCGCGGCCACATCGGGCACACCTGTGGCAACGGCCAGACACATGGCGCCAGGTCACGCCAATATGACGGCCACCACCCCGGCAGCGTCACTGGCATCGCCAGTGGCCGGCACGCCCGCACGGCCAGCCGAACGGGTAGCCCCGCCCCCCGATGCAACCCTGGCCGAAACAAGATCCGCTCCAGCATCATCGCGGCCCGCCGTTGAAGCGCTGCAGCAGGCCGTTGCGGCTTCCCCCTCGCATTCACGCCCGGCAGCGCAGCGCAGCGCTGCGGCGCACGCACCGTTTGCATCAGCCAGCCACCCCATGGCGACACCCGGCATCGCCACGGCAGCCGCAATCGCCGCACCGCGCCAACCGAATGCCATACCCGAAGCGGCCGCACACAAGGCCGCACCGCCTGCACGCCGACCAGGGCCGCAGTTCGACGCCGGGCTTCGACAATGGACTACGGCAGAAGGCCGCACCGCGCCGCCCTCGGCGCATGCGCCACAAGCAGGCCGCGGGCCGCGTTCAGAGGCGGGTCACCTGGCCCGGCCAGAGGCCGGTCATCCTGCCCGCACGCGCCACGCGCCGGCGTTTGATTCAACCCATGCCATGTCGGCCGCCGCCGCGGCCGACGACCGCACCACATCCCCTCTGCCAGCCAGCAACACACTGACCCGTGCGGCACCTGACCCGTCCGAAATCATCACCACAGCAGGCATCCCATTTGGCAACATGGCGCCTGGCACCCCGAGGCCCGACAGCGCGCCTGCATTGCCAGTACCGGTCAATTCGCCGGCGTGGCCGGCCAGCCTGAGCCAGAGCGTAGTGCAGTTCATCAGCCAGGCACCCGACGGCAGCCACCACATACAATTGCAGGTGCACCCGGCCGAGCTGGGCCCGATTCACATCCAGCTCGATCTGCACGACGGCACGGCCCAGGCCGTCTTCTTCACTGCGCACGCCCCCGTACGCCAGGCACTCGAAGCCGCGTTGCCCCAGTTGCAGGCGCAATTGGCAGAGGCCGGCGTGTCGCTGGGCCAGACCAACGTCCACGATCACCCCGCAGGGCACGGGCACGAAGACGCCGGGTCCGATGGCTCACGCCCGGGGCGCTTCGCGGCACCAGCAGGCACGGCAGCCAGCGGCTCGGGCGACGCACTCGCTGCAGTGGAAAGAAGCCGGCTGAGGCGCCCTGACGCGCTGGTGGATACCTATGTCTAAGCTGATTTCCCGGCTGCTGAAATTTCTGGCGCTGGCCGTGCTGGCCATCGGCATATCGACGGGCACCGCCTATCTGGTCAGCGACGATCCGTGGGCCAGCATCCGGCAGGTCATGCCCCTGAGCGAAGAGCCGGCTCCTGAAGCCACCGAAACCCAACCCGCCATCAAACCGCTGTTTGCCAGCCTCGAACCCTTTACCGTGACACTCTACGGAGAAACACGCAACCGCATGCTGCACGCACGCATCAGCCTGAGGCTTGCAGACACCGATTCGAAAGAGACCCTGCAGGACTACATGCCAGAGATCCGGGACCGCACCATTTCAATTCTGTCGCGCCAGGATCCCGACGCGCTGCGGCGCGCAAAAGGCCATCGCAAGCTGGCTGAAGAACTTCGCCAGGAGCTCAGCCGCCCGCTGTCCGACCCAACTCGAAACCTGGACATAGCAGAGGTGCTGTTCACTGCGTTTGTGGTGCAATAAATGTCATATCACAGCATGCTGTCCCAACAAGAGGTCGATGCCCTGCTCGCCGGGGTCACCGGCGAGCAGGCCGAAAACACCCAGCACGACGGGATCCCCTCCGAAAGCGTCCGAACCTACGACCTGAGCTCACCCGATCGGGTCGTTCGGCATCGGATGCAGACGCTGGAACACATCAACGAGCGATTTGCGCGCTACCTGCGCACCATGTTCTTTGGGTTCATGCGTCGCAACGCCGATATCACGGTCAATCCCCTGCGCATCCAGAAATACGGTGAATTCGAACGCAACCTGCCCGTACCGAGCAATCTGAACATGGTGGCCTTGCGCCCCTTGCGCGGGGCTGCGCTGTTCGTGTTCGACCCGAACCTGGTGTTTCTGGTGGTCGACAACCTGTTCGGGGGCAACGGCCGCTTCGGCATCCGGATCGAGGGGCGCGAATTCACCAACACCGAACAGCGCATCATCCACAGGCTGCTGAACCAGACGCTCGAGTGCTACGGCAAGGCCTGGGAGCCGGCCCACCCGCTCGAATTCGAATACATCCGCTCAGAAATGCACACCAAGTTCGCCAGCATCAGCACCAGCAATGACATCGTCGTAGTATCCAGCTTCAATATCGAACTGGGCTCCACGGGCGGCAAGCTCAACATATGCCTGCCCTACTCGATGATAGAACCCCTGCGTGACATCCTGATCCGGCCCTTGCTGCAGGATACCGGCAATGCCATCGATCAGCGCTGGCACGAGCAGCTGGGCCATGAGATCACCAGCGCCACCGTTTGCCTGAATGCCGAGTTCTCGCGCATCCAGGCCACCGTCGCCGAAGTGCTCGCGCTTTCGGTCGGCGATGTGCTGCCCATCGAACTGCAGGATACGGTCACGGCGCGCGTCCATGACGTCCCCATCTTCGATTGTCACTATGGTTCCCTGAACGGCCACCTTGCCCTGCGGATCAAGGATCTGCTCCTGCCGTCGAGCGAACATGACACCCTTTCTTCCGAGAAGCCGACATGAGCGATACCACGCCCCCGAACGAGACCGATCCGGCCCCCGGCACTGACACCGCAGTCGATGACGACATCTGGGCTGCCGCACTGGCAGAGCAGGCCGCACAGACGGCGGCCGGCCCGGCCGGCACCACCCAGACCAACGTCGACGAAACGGCGGGTACAGGCGAAACGGCCGGCACTGACGAAACGGCCAGGGCAAGCGGCGCGACGGCGGCGGCTGCACAGAGCGCCGCACGCACGGCCAGCGCGGCGGCTGAAAGAATCTTCCAGCCCATCCAGGGTGAGGCCCAGGCATCCGGCAACAGCCTCGATCGCATCCTGGACATACCGGTGGAGCTCTCGGTCGAACTGGGCCGCACCCAGCTCACCCTGAAGAACATCCTCCAACTCGGCCAGGGCTCGGTGGTCGAACTCGACGGCCAGGCGGGCGAACCCATGGACATTTACATCAATGGCTACCTGATCGCGCAAGGTGAAGTCGTGGTCGTGGGCGATCAGTACGGCGTGCGCATCACCGACATCATCACCCCGTCCGATCGCCTGGCCCGCATCAACCAGCGCCGCTGAACCATGGACGACCTGGCCCTGCTGCGCGTAGCGCTCGCCCTGCTTGCAGTGGTGGGCCTGCTGCTGGCACTGGCCTGGCTGGCCCACCGCAGCGGCTACCTGACACCACTGAAGCGCAACGCCCGCATCAGCACCTTGGAAACCCGGCGCCTGGGGCCGCGCAACCAGCTCTGCCTGATCAGGGTCGATGACACGGAGCTGCTGCTGGGCCTGACAGCACAGCATATTTGTGTCCTGCATCAGATCGAGGGCCCCCGGGAACAGGCCGAGGCAGCCACCGAGCAGGCTTTTTACGGGCACCTGCAGGCCGCCCGTCAACATGAGCACCAGCCATGAACCTCGCCGTGGGCAGGTTGACCTATTGGGCGCTCATCGTCGCCTTTCTGGCGCTGCTGCCGATGGCCGACAGCGTGGCCCAGAGCCTTCCGGC
>Ga0172382_10000933_pt1 | contig 54076 bp, 52 predicted proteins | sample Leawel138RmetaG_FD_122245 | JGI IMG/M metagenome (GOLD analysis project Ga0172382, IMG submission 122245) | Leachate microbial communities from a municipal landfill in Southern Ontario, Canada - Leachate well 138R metaG | ecosystem: Engineered > Solid waste > Landfill > Unclassified | place... | reverse complement strand
GGGCGACGGCGATTCAATAGACTCCCTTTTCAAACCAAGGAATTGTCCTACTCCGCGTCTCCCAGTAACTTCCGGGCCCGCCCCAAAGCCATCATGGGGAAGTAGTGCCGGTACATGTGATATCTCAGCATAAAACCCCGGCTGAGCTCCTTGCCCTGAGGCAGGGTGCCGTCTTTTCGAGAGAGGTCGGTCCGATCGCCGTGTCCATAGCCCGGAAAGCCGGTGCCCGTAAAAGCGTCTTCTTCCCAGGTGCCGTCCTCGGTCTGGCTGTCGGTCAAAAAGCCGAGTCCCCGACGAGCCGAATTGAGATATCGCTCCTCGGTGCAACCCTGGGCGATTAGCCCCAGCAGGGCCCAGGCGGTCTGGGAGGCGGTGCTCTCGCCCACGCCCCTCAGACTATCGTCCATATAGGAAGCACAGCTCTCACCCCAGCCCCCGTCTTCATTCTGGTGTTCCACCAACCAGTCACAGGCCCGCAAGATGTAATCACAGCGCATGTTTTCGCCCACCTTTTCCAGGGCCGGAAGAGCCGCCCCCGTGCCGTACACGTGGTTGACCCCCCAGCGACCAAACCAGCTTCCATCAGCCTCTTGCTCAGAGCGAATGTACTCCACGGCCTTGCCCACGATAGGGTCGGACATATCTCGACCCAAATAGCCCAGAGCTTCCACCACGTGAGAGGTTACGTCCACCGAGGGAGGGTCCAGCACTTCGCCGAAGTCGCAAAACGGGATCAAGGCCACCAACCGCTCATTGTTATCCTTGTCAAAAGCAGCCCAGGCGCCATTGCTGCTTCGCATCCCCACGATCCACTGTTCAGCTCGAGTCAGGGCCTCGGCGACCTCAGGGTCCTCGCTCTGGCATCGCGCCAGCACCATCATGGCCACAGCAGCGTCATCCAGGTCGGGGTAGTAGTCGTTCTCGTACTCGAAGGCCCAACCCCCGCCCTCCAACTCGGGGCTTTTCATCTTCCAGTCGCCCACCGATCGGATCTGCTGGCCCACCGTCCACTTCAGGGAGTCACGAAAGAACTTGTCCTGGGGACCGTAGCCACAGTCTAAAAGCGCCAACTGGGTGAGCACCGTATCCCACACCGGAGAGGTGCAGGCTTGCAGGAACGTCCCCTGGGGCTGTTTGACCGCCCAGGGCTCGTCGAAGCAGCGCCAGCCCTTCTCCAGAACAGGATGGTCGAGAGAATAGCCCTCGGTCTTGAGGGCCATCAGGGCGTAGATCCACGGTGGTTGGATACCAGCCCAACAGCCGTCGGCCTCCTGACGCCGGATGATCCACTCGATGCACAGGCGAATAGCGTTCTCCCGCCCAGGCTGCAGCTTTAGCCTGGTGTAACGGGCCAGGATCCGGTCGGCGGCGTACAAGAATTTTTGAATGAAGGCACCGTTCTTGGGGTAGGGGAGGCGGATATCTACCTGGTCTCGCCCCTGGGGAAACAGCTCGTTCAGGCGGGCATGAGCAGGAAACGGTACCACCGGACGCCGGGCCGAGATGATGGCCAGCGGCACCATGGTGGCGCGGGCCCAGGAGGCGAAGTTGTAAAGATTAAACGGAAACCAGAGCGGAAAGTGGATGATTTCGGGAGGTAGAGTCGGGGTGCCGTCCCAGGGCCACTCCCCACACATGGCAAGCCAGATCTTGGTGAATCCGCGAGTTTTGGCAACCCCACCATTATTGAGGATGTAATCTCGGGCTCTCTCCATGTGAGGCTGGCCGGCGCAATGACCGTGCACCCGGAGGGCAGCGTAAGCCTCTACGGTGGCGTTGAGGTCACCCGCCTCGGCTCCGTGATAGACCCCCCAGGCGCCGTCTTCTCGTTGCATGTTGAGAAGACACTCGATGACCGACTCGGTCTTGGGGTCGTGCTCGACCCCCAGGATGTGGTAAGCCAACAACCACTCTGCTTCCATGGAGGAGTTGGACTCCAGCCGAGCCACCCAGAAGTGCTCGTCGTTTTGAGCTCTGCGGGTCCAGCCCACCGCTTTTTCGATACTCTTTTCTACGGCATCGTGGGTTGCGAAGTCGGCTTTGACTTGTTGTTGCATGGTCTCGTCTCCGGAGGCGATTTTCACCCTTGTGCCCCAACCCCCGGACTTTGAACCCTGAGAGCGGGAACTCCCAAGCCAAAAACGAAGAGCGGGTTACACACTCGCTACCACGCAAGGGGGCTTATCGCAACAATGAGGATCGCAATCGTAGGCGCCGGACCCACCGGCTTCTTTTTAGCCGGGGCTCTTTTTAAATCGGGACCGGAGGCTCTCACCATAGATATGTTTGAAAAGACTCCCTTTCCGTTTGGGCTGGTGAGATTCGGAGTGGCTCCGGACCATCCCAAGATCAAATCGGTCACCAAAGGGTTTCAAAAGACCATGGACGACCCCCGATTTCGATACTGGGGAAACCTGACCCTGAAAGAGACCGACGGCCCCGGCGACGTGACGGGCACAGAACTGCTGGAGCATTACGACCGGGTCATTCTTACGGTCGGCTGTCAGGATGATCGTAAGCTGGGTATCCCTTTCGAAGAATCGAAGAACAGCTTCTCGGCGACTCGCTTCGTAGGGTGGTACAACGGCCACCCGGACGATGAGCACCTCAATCCCAATCTGAAAATCCGAAACGCCACCATCGTGGGTGCCGGAAACGTAGCCATCGACGTGGTGAGGTTCCTGGCCAGCACTCACGAGCGCATGGCCATCACCGACGCCTCCGATCACTCGTTAGAGGCCCTGAAAAACAGTACCGTCGAGGAGATCGACGTGTTGGTCCGGCGGGGTGCCTGGGATGTCGCTTTCACCAATCCGGAGGTGAAGGAACTACTGGATTTTGAGGACATCCAATTCAATTTCTTTCCTGCTCTGCCACCGCTCGACCAGGAACCGCCTTACGCCGACCGCACGGCGATCAAGAACCTGACCGTGTTCCACGAACTCGCCGAACGGGAAGTGGCTTCACCCCGGATGGTGGTCAATTTCCGCTTCCAGGTTTCCCCTATGGAACTGCGAGTGGATGAAAGCGGCGCGGTCTGTGGAGTGCAGGTTTGCCACAACTCGCTGACTTTCGGAGAAACCCGCTCTGAGATTCGACAGACCGACGAAACTTCGGTCTATCCGAGCCATCTCTTCATTCGGTCAGTCGGTTACTGTGGTAGGCCGCTGGAAGGAGTGCCGTTCAGTGACCGGAGCGGTACCATCCCTTGCGATCCCCAGGGGAGGGTGCTGGCCGAAGACGGCCAGGTTGTGCCGGGGTTGTACGTTTCGGGTTGGATCCGCCGGGGCCCCAGTGGAGTGATCGGGACCAACAAGAAAGATGCCCAGGAAGTGGCCGATGGGCTCCTGGAAGACACCGTGCAGCGCATGCGCTCCGGTGACCGAGAGTTCGCCGAGTGGCAGGAGAGTCGTCTCCAGCCCACCGCCGTGACCAAAGACGACTGGGCCACCCTGGATCAGTGGGAGACTGCCCAGGGTGCCCCCGGCGGACGACCACGCCGCAAGTTGCTCTCCGTGCAACAGGTCTTCGAAGCCCTGGCTCGAGAACAGGCAGCAGCTCCGGCGGGGTAAGGGTTGGATCCACTTTAGAAAAAAGTTAGACTGAAGGTCATGAGCACTGCTGAGCAATATAACCTAGTGTCGGTGGAAGAGTATCTTGAGGCCGAATTGCTTTCGCCGATTCGCCATGAATATATCGGTGGCGTGGTCTACGCCATGTCGGGCTCGAAAAATGTACATAGCTTGGTATCCACCAACACCACTGTGGCCCTGGGAGTCAGATTGCGCGGTAGCCGTTGCAGAGCTTACAACTCCGACACCAAGATACGCATCAGACACCCGAATCACACCCGTTTTTACTATCCGGACGTTTCGGTCATTTGCCATTCCAATCCACCTGGCGATTCTTACCAGGACCACCCGAAGGTCATCGTGGAGGTGCTTTCCGATTCAACTCGTCGAGTGGATATGGGAGAGAAATCCCAATCCTACTTCACCCTTCCTTCCTTGGAGGTCTATATTCTGATTGAGCCGGAGATTCCGCTGCTCATCGTCTATCGACGCCGGGAGCATGAATTTGAGCGCGAGGTGATAGAGGGTAGGGATTCGATCCTTTCTTTGCCGGAGATCGGAGTGGAATTGCCCTTCGAAGAGATTTACGATGGCGTAGACCTCTCCGAGAACTCCTAAAGGACCGCTTCAAAAGGGGTCGAACGCCGGGGCTCATGCGACCCAGACTGGTAACCAAATTCGGGGGCACGTCCCTCGCCGACAAGCGGGCCTGGCTTCAAACTCTCTCTGTGCTGGAGTCCCGCAAGGACAAGAACCCCCTGATCGTGGTCTCCGCCGTGGGTTCGATCCCGGGACGGCCCAAAGTCACGGATCTCCTGCTGGACATGATGGACTCCGAGGACCCCGAGCAAGCTCGGATCGCCCTAGAGTCTCTGCACCGTGAACTGCTCCATGATCTGGAGCTTCCCGGCGATCTCCTCGACACGCTCTTCGAAGAACTGCGCCAGGAAGTGGCCGGTCTGGGGGAGTTACGGGGCCACGAGCAACGGGACCGGGTGGTTCGCTTCGGGGAAAGCTTTTCCGCCGTCATGATGAGCGCTCTGCTCAATGGACACGGCTGGAAAACCTCGGTAGGCTGGCCCCCCGAGTTGGGCATGGTCAGTACCGAAAGTTTTGGTGATGCCGATCTACTGGAAGAAACCCTGGAAAAAATGGCCTCGGCCGTGATCGCGAGCACCCACCTGCTGGTGGTGCCCGGGTTTATCGCCGTGACCGAAGACGGGCGTCCCACCACCCTGGGGAGAGGCGGCTCCGACTACACCGCGGCGGCTTTCGGAGCGGCCCTCAAACGAGACGTGGAGATCTGGTCGGACGTGGACGGGGTAGCCGCTGCCAACCCCACCTTCTTCAACAAACAGCAGAGAGCTGAAGGCCACCCCCGTACCATCCAGAGACTCTCCCACGAAGAGGCTTACCAGATGGCCGCCTTCGGCTCTCGGGTGCTCTACCAAAAGTGTCTTTCGGCAGCCCGCCTGGCCGCCCGCAAAGGTCGCCATCTGCGCATGATCCTGGGCAACACCTTCAATCCCGAAGGCCCCCGTACGATCGTGGAGAGTCACCGCGACGACAGCGCCCGGGCCAAAGGCATCACGGCTCTGGAGAAAGTTCAGCTCCTCACCGTCTATCTGGCCCGAGACGAGGACTACCGAAAACTCTATGAAGAGGTCACGGCGGTTTCGGATGGCGATCTCCTGATGGCCAGCTACTCCACCGGCCGGGCCTCCTTCGTCTTCGACACCCTGACCCCCCAGGTCGAGGCGCTGGAGCGCAAATTCCGAGAAGCTCACCTCTCCCGGGATCAAGTCTTGATCAAGGTGGTGGGTGACGGCATGGCAAGCGATCACCACCAACTGGCCAAGATCCATCAGGCCATCGCCTCCCTCGACAATCCGGACAAGTACGGCGCTCCCCTGGTGCACAAGAGCCCCCAACTTCTGACCAGCAGTTCCTTCGAGGTGATCGCCCTCAAGCGCGGCTCCAAAGAGCTGATCCGGCGGCTCTACCGCGACCTCTTCCGTAGCGATGAAGTGCAGGTGGCCATGGTAGGCCTGGGTACGGTAGGTGGCGGGGTGTTGGAATACTCCACGAACCTCTTTTCTACCGAAAAGACCGCCGTCAAGCTCGGCTTTCCCCTGGCTCTGGTTCGGGACAAGAAAAAGCCGAGGTCGTACTTTCAGGGCAAACTGGTGGAAAGCTTCGAGGAGATTCTCAAGGACGAGCGAGTCGACGTGGTGGCCGAACTCATGGGCGGGCTGGAACCCGCCCGGGAGTATGTCTTGAAAGCCCTGCAGGCCGGCAAAGACGTGGTGACAGCCAACAAAGCCTTGATGGCCGAGCATGGCAAAGAGATTCTGGATATGGCCCGCAAACACCGCCGCAATATCGGTTTCGAGGCGGCCGTTTGTGGCGAAATCCCGATCATTGAAACCGTGCGCAATCTGCCCTCCGATGCCGACGTCCAGGGGTTCGTGGGCATTTTCAACGGAACTTCCAACTACATCATCTCCAAAATGATGGAAGGCCGCGACTACGGAGAGGCGCTGGCGGCCGCGCAAGAAGCGGGCTTTGCCGAAGCCGACCCCACCCTGGACGTCAACGGCTCGGACGCTACTCAAAAACTTGCCATCCTGAGTTCCATCATCTTCCACACCCCGGTGGAGTGGCGCTCCATCTGGAGGCGCGGGATGGAAGACCTGGAAGGCGACGACGTGAAGGAGTTCGTCCGGGACCGACTGGCTGTCCGTCCGCTGGCTTCGGCCCGCCGCACCATGCAAGGACTGGAGCTGTGGGCGGGCCCGGCCCTGGTTCGAGAAAACCACACCATGGCCCGGGTAGAGGGAGAAACGGCGGGGGTGGCTCTCAATCTCTTCGGCCGAGACGAGCCCTTTGCCATGACCGGAAAAGGAGCGGGAAGCATCCCCACTGCTCGCTCCGTAGTCCGAGACCTTTACGAACTGGCGAGAAAGGCCCGCCACCGGGTGGTGGAGGTTCCCTCTTATCATGAAGGCCTACCCCTGGAGACGGTGCCACGCCAAACCTATACCTATCCCTGGTGGGTGAGATTCAAAGTGTTAGACGAGCCGGGTGTCTTCGGACGAATAGCGAGCGTTCTGGGCCAGCACAACCTGAGTATCACCGAGGCGTTTCAACGTGGGACGTTAGGAAGGTCGGCGACTGAGAGAGAAAGTCTGGCAGCTATCCATCTGCAGCTCAAGCGCAGCCAGTGGGGTGCCGTGGAGACGGCATTGCAGGCTTTTGAGAAAGACCCCGCGGTGGTCAGCACCCTGGCCCTTCCGATACTATAAGAGAACACAAGGAGGCCTCCGTGGCGATCAATTGGTTCAAGAAAAAGAACAAGTCCGAACAAGAGCCGGAGGCACCCGAGGCTGTAGAGCCGGAAATTGCCGAAGCCGAGGCTGAACCGGAGCCGGTCGCGGAGACTGCCGAGCCCGCCTCGGCGCAGGAAGAGCAACCACCACCAGATGAGCAAGCCTCTCCCGAATCGAGCGAGGCCAAAGCGGGATTCTTCCGGGGAGCTTGGGAGGCCACCAAGAAGCTCGCCCTCACTCCGGTCGATCCGTTCTTTGAGAACATGGTGGCCGGCCTGGAGCGAACCCGTAAGAACCTGTTGGGCCAGATCGCTTCGGTCTTCCGCCTCCATAAGAAAGTGGACGAAGACTTCTGGGAGGAACTGGAAGATACCCTGATCACCTCCGATGTAGGAACCTCGGCCACCGAGCGGATCCTGGAAGAACTTCGGGAGTACGCCAGGGAGCATAAAGTTTCAGAGCCGGCGGGACTGAAGTCCCGAATTCGCGAGGTGATCGAAGAGATCTTATTGACCGACGAAGAGAAGAGGACCCTCAATATCGAACCGGGTCGGGTCAATGTGATCATCATGGTGGGGGTCAATGGGGCTGGAAAAACGACCTCCACCGCCAAATTGACCCACTACTTCAAGAATCAGGGATTCTCCGTCTTGCTGGCCGCCGCCGACACCTTTCGTGCGGCCGCCATCGAGCAACTGGAAAGTTGGTCCAAACGACTGGAAGTGGAGCTCATCAAGCACAAGGAAGGCTCCGATCCGGCGGCCGTGGTGTACGACGCTTGCTCGGCCGCCAAGGCCCGAAAAACTGACATCCTCTTGATCGACACGGCCGGTAGGCTACAAAATAAGAGCAATCTGATGAAAGAGTTGGAGAAGATCCACCGGGTCATCGGCAAGGAGATTCCCGACGCGCCGCATGAGGTGATGCTGGTTTTGGATGCAACCACCGGCCAGAACGCCCTCTCTCAGGCCCAGCAGTTTTCAGCCGTCACGCCCATAACGGGACTGGTCATGTGCAAGCTAGACGGATCGGCCAAAGGTGGTATCATGGTAGCGGTGGCTCAAGAATTCGGTATACCCGTTAAGTTTATCGGAGTAGGGGAGGCTAAAGACGACCTGAAGCCCTTCGTACCCGAACTCTTTATCAAGGCTCTTTTCGGGGAGTCGGAATTCGAGAAAGCCTGATTCTTTGTGGTATAATGCTACAGGTACAAAGAATGAACCCGGAGTTCACATTCTGTTAACATGAGATTTACATTCTGTTAATGGATGATTCTCCAAAGTGCTTGATAATAAGCACAAGAAATTAGGAAAGTAGGAGCTCCATGAGCGTTAGATCTAACCACCTCGCCCATCACGCCGCTAGCACAATCAATTTTCCCACAACCGGAGGCACCAATAAAAAGGCCGACACCGGGGAAACCAAAGCTAAAAAGCGGGTAAGCGCCGAAGAGCGAGCCGATAAAGCTCGACTGGAAGAGCAAGGTGACCGCGGTGGTTCACGGCGCTCCGAAGGGGCAGGCCGCGAAACTCGAGTCGTCCGTCGAAAAGTTCGTCGCCGCAGGGTCAGCACCCAGCAAGCCCAACCTCAGTTCGGAACCGCGAAATCGCAACAGTCCGAAGGGAAAGCCAAGACCGGCAAAACCGGCCCCCAAAATGGACCCAACCAGACACCGGCCTCGAACAGCCAGCACATGATGCGCCGCATGAACGCGCAATCGAATCTGAACCAGATGACCGCACAATTTCAGAGCGGTCAGACCGGACAACCCAACAGTCCTCAAACCCCGGCCGGCAAGAAAATGGCCATGTTGGGCAATCTTCAGAACTATATGAAGAATGATTACGCGGCGATGAAAGCCAACGATCAAGATACCGCCTTTACCTATCGCACTTCCGAGGCCCGACAGTTGGTGGCAACCCTCGGCTCCATGGTTGCCAGCACCACCAAGTCAACCGACAAGAAAGATTCCAAGTCCTCAGGAAGCAGTGGTGACAAAGGTCTGAGTCCCGAGGCGTTCGGTCGCCAAAAGGGTCTTCTGCGCAAACTCAAAGCGATGTCCGACCCGACCGGCCCGATGCCGGAAGGATTGCCTGTGGATTACAAACCGTTCGAAAGTGTAGCGTAGGAGCTTCCTTCATCGGTAGAGAAGGGTCCCGTACTTCGGGGCTCTTTTTATTTTGTTAGGTCTTCGAAGGTGGGGGTGACCCCGCAATGTGGCTAGAAAAGGTGGAGAAGAGATGAATTTAAGCTTATGGAAGACGGATCCTGAGATTGCCGGGGTTCTTGAAAACGAGACTCGCCGTCAGGTGGAAACTCTGGAGATGATCGCTTCTGAGAACTTTGTTTCCGAAGCCGTCCTGGAAGCTCAGGGGAGTGTTCTGACCAACAAGTACGCCGAGGGCTACCCCGGTAAGCGCTACTACGGGGGCTGCCAGCACGTAGATGTGAGCGAAGAGTTGGCCCGCCAACGAGCTTGCAAGCTCTTCAACGCCGATCACGCCAACGTGCAGCCTCACTCTGGAGCCTCCGCGAATATTGCGGCATACTATTCGGTGATCAAGCACGGTCAAAAGATGATGGCTCTCTCCCTTGACCACGGCGGACACCTCACCCATGGCCATAAAGTCAACTTTTCCGGAATGCATTTCGAGATCGTTCACTATGGGGTTGACCCGAAAACCGAGCGACTCGATTATCAGGTGATCAAAGAGATGGCCCGAGAGCACAAGCCGGATATTCTGGTCACCGGCTACTCGGCCTATCCCCGAGCCATCGATTTTGCCCCCTTTCGAGAGATCGCTGATGAGGTAGGGGCTAAGTTTCTGGTTGACATGGCTCACTTTGCCGGTCTGGTGGCAACCGGGGTTCATCAGAATCCCATGGACTTCGCCGACATCGTGACCACCACCACCCACAAGACCCTGCGAGGGCCCCGGGGTGGCTTGATCCTCTGTAAAAAGGAGTATGCCCGAGGGGTCGACCGTTCCATCTTCCCCGGCTTTCAGGGTGGTCCCCTGGAGCACGTGGTGGCGGCCAAAGCGGTGGCTTTCGGAGAGGCCTTGAAACCAGAGTTCAAAGAGTACATCCAGCAAGTGGTCAAGAACGCTCAGGCCTTGGCTGAGACCCTCACCGAAGGAGGCCTGAGACTGGTCAGTGGCGGGACCGATAACCATCTACTGCTGGTCGACCTGACTCCCATGAGTTTGACCGGTAATGTGGCCGAAGAGGCCCTGGAGAAGGCCGGCATCACCTGCAACAAGAACGCCATTCCGTTCGACCCCAAACCGCCGGCTGTCACCTCCGGGATCCGGTTGGGCACGCCCGCTCTGACCACCCGGGGAATGAAGGAGTCGGAGATGCAGGCGGTGGGCCGCATGATCCTGGAGGTCTTCAAATCTCCTGAAGATGAAGCACAACTCCAAGCCATTCACGGTCAGGTCAAGGAACTCACCCAGCAGTTTCCTATCTACGCCGATCGTCTCAAGAACTCCAGGGCCCCGGAGACCGTTTCGTGAGCGAGCAGACTGAAGAGCAAGACGAGGTCACCGAATCACCTTCAGAAGAGGCTTCGGAAGAGGATGAATCATCTGATGAGCCCGGAGAGGAGACCTCTTCAGTCCAGGGCGAGAGTGAAGCGGAGGAATCCGAAGACGAAGAAGAGCCTGGTGAAACCTACCAGGAGATGGTGGATCGACGACAGTCAGGTCGGAAAGGGGTCAAACTCAGCCGCCTGATTTCGTCGAAGATCATCGACGGCGATTCTGAACGGGAGTGCTACCTCCACCTGGTCGATATTTCCGACGGCGGACTGAAGATCAACTCCGACGACCCGTTTCCGGAGGATCGGGAGTTTGCCCTGGAGATCGGGCTGGCCCCGTTCGGCAACGAACTGGCCACCAGATCTCCCAAGCAAACGTTCCCGGTGAAGGTGGTTTGGACCAAGAGTCTGGTTGGCGGGATGGTGGTTTCCGGACTGGCCTTTCAGAACCTGGACGATACAGCCAAGGAAGTCATCTCCAAGATCATGGAAGGGGCCTCTCCCCAGGGCCGCCGTCTGCACTTTCGACTCAACCGCGTCCTGGGAGTAGAACTGGGCAAAGAGGGTGACGACCAGCAATGGCTCTATCCCCTTACCCTGGACCTTTCGGTGGAAGGGATGAGGATCTGTCTGAGCGATCCCCTGGAAGTAGGAGCGAAGTTTCCCATCAAAGTCTTCCTGGAGTTTGAACTTCCCACTGTGCAGGCCAACGCTGAGGTTATGTGGCAGGAAACGATGCCCTCGGGACGGGTCCAGGTGGGGCTGAAGTTTGAGGACATGTCCGAGCGCGACGCTATGGCCATCAAGACCTACATCGACCAATGTCTCAGCCAGGACGAGGCACACCGCAGGTTGTAGAGGTCGAACCTTGACCGCGAGTGAGGAATTCAGCCCGAACTTCGTTTCGGGACAGTGCGCAACCTGTGGACTACACACCACGGAGGCGGGTCGCTACGAGTGGAACTATGTCCGCCATGGGGGCCGAGTGGTGACCGCCGGCATGCCCACCGGGCCGGATCGAGCCCAAGCCCTGACCATCTTTGAAGACTGGTGCCGACAGAAAGGGGTCACTCCACTTCTGTTCGGCTGCGAACTCAAAGACCTGGACTACCTGTCCGCCTGGCAGGTCACCGAGATCGGGCGCCAACCGCTCTTTAAGGCAAGCTCTGACTTTGACCATACCCTCAGCGGAGAGCATCAGCCCGAATCCCACCGAAAGTTGCGACGCCAGGCCCGACGAGCCTTCTCTAAAGGGGTGAGGGTTCGAGAACTAGACGTTCCCGAACTATGGAGGCTTTCCGAAGACGGTGCCTTCGACACCATGATGTTCGAACGCTGGCAAAAGCGTGGACTGGCCGACTTTTCCTTTCTGGTGGAGTTTCGGATTGAGAAAGGTCAGGCTGAGCGTCGTGCCTTTCTGGTGGAACACCCAGAGTCGGAAAATATCTTGGGTCTGATTTTCCTGGTCCCCTGCGAGCGCGGGTGGCTCCTGGAGCACCAACTGTTGGCCACTCAGGCCCCCAACGGCACAGCGGAACTGGTGTTATGCGAGTTGTTGGCGCGCCACATTCGAAAGGATCGCTTGCTCTCCCTCGGTATCACTCCTCTCTACCAGGCGCTGAGGGGTAGGAGAGGCATCGGGCCCGTGCCCACTATCCTGCAAGCCCTACCGATCGCTATCATCCAGAAGTTATTACCGATGTGGGAGTCGTTTTACGGCTTTCGTAGTCTCTTACACTTTCGGGAGAAATTGGAACCCGATGAATGGGAACCGGTCTATTGGGCAGTTCCCCGGCGAAGGCCGATTCGCGACATCTGGGCCGTTCTTAAAGCTTTTGCCGGGGGCTCGTTTTCGGCCTTCGCCGGCCGTACCTTGGAGAAAAGACTGCACGCTTTTGCCTTGAGCATTCGGGAAAGTCTCTTGCCCAAAGTCAATCTGTTCTACATCGCGACCCTGCTGGTGTGGATCCCAATTCTTTGGAACCTCGACAGCGTACCGCTTTTCGGAAACGCCGAAGCGTGTAAAGTGTGGGCAGTTTACGATCTGTTGTTGCTGGCCCTTTTCATTCTCCACCAGAAGGTCCCTGAGACGGGCAAGCCCAGTTTCACGACCGAATTGTTACTGGGCCTGGTGACCGCTGATACGGTGTTGGCCTGGATCCAAACGGCCATGTATCACGGGGGCCTACCCACCACTCAGCCTCTGGGTTTTTTTGTGTTTGTCATAAATACCGCGCCGGTTTCGGCCCTGCTCTTCCTGGGTTTGGTGAAGTACGCGACCAAACCAGTTCCTTTTAGACGCAGGGACCTGCTCAGAACTTGAAAATCCCTCCAGTATACGAATAGGAGGATCTGATGAGAAGAAGCTATCGTTTCAAAATTTTGACACTTTGCGCTTTACTCGGACTTTTCGTCTTATCGAGTGATCGTTCGTCGGGCCAACTCATCTTGGCGTCCGGAGACTATCGGGTGGTCGAGGTGGATCAAGAGCATCTGCGGGTGGGGGTTGCCTTGCTCGAAGCTCAACCGGACGAGCGGCAAAACTGGATCTATCTGACCGCAAAAACGACCATAAACAAGCGTCACTCTAGCGGTGACGGTTGGTTTCGAGACGAGAAACTTTCCTACGAGGGTTTCCTGAACACTGTTCGATCTGGAGACAAGCTCCGGGTTGAGGGAGGTAGGCGCTGGGACGGAGGAATCACCGCCAAGAAAATTTGGATGTGATACGGCAGCGTCAAATTGGGTAGAACCCCGGCTTTATCAGTAGGTTGATGGGGGACTCTGGGGTTCGAAGAGCGGCGAAAGCCGCTCTTTTTTTGGGAAAAGACCATTTGACGAGTCGACAAAGGATCTCTATAATCACACACGTTCACGCCGCGTTGGTCTAGAGGCTTAGGACGCCGCCCTCTCACGGCGGAAATCACGGGTTCGAATCCCGTACGCGGTACCACACCCAAAAGCTCCTTAACCGGAGCTTTTTGTGTTGAGCGGCTCCGCGTCTTACACGGGCACGAGTATCAGGGGGCTTTTGGTGCTGCCGACTCGAAAAGCTTTTCTATGGAAACCCCGATGTTCTTGGCCCCTCTTCACTATGACTGTGTGCAGTGCAGCAAGGGGTGTCGGGTGGATTTTACCATTCCGGTGCAGCCCCAGGTGGAGGCGGGCATGCACGATAGCGAGTGCGGCCGGGCCCTTCAGCGCGAGGGTTATGTACCCGTGCGAGTGCTGGAAAACGGAGTGAAGACTATGTCTCGCCGACCGGATGGGAGTTGCGTATTGCTACGCCCTGACGGCCTCTGCGCCATTCACGCTGAGAAGGGGTTCCAGGCCAAACCCCGTCCTTGCCGCCAATTTCCGTTTCATCCGATCAACACCCCCGATGGCTTTTACATTGGACTCTCATTCATGTGCACGGCGGTGCAAAAGGACCTGGGTAGGCCCCTGGAGGAGCAGAGAGCCGAGATCGAGCATGCCGTCAGCGAGCTCTTCTTAGAAGTGCCCCCCGAGCCGGTCACGGACCTGCTCATCCCGATTGCAGTCGACTCAAAGGTCAGTTGGCCGGAGTACCTGGAGATCGAGCGTTACGTCTCGGAGGCCCTGAACATGAAAGAGGAAGGGCTGCTGGACGCCCTCTGGTGCACCACCGCCCGCTTGGGGCTGGCCTTTCTTCAGCATCTCAACGATGAGACCCCGTTCGCTCTTTCCACCCTCGACATCACCGCGTCCCCACCCCTCCAGTTCGCCGAACCCGCCCTCGAGTACGCCGCCGCCAATCTGGTGGCGATCGTGGAAACGGCCGACGGGGAAGAGCGAGTCGGCATGGTCGAGAGCTACCTGGTAGGGGAGGCCTTCCACTCGGATCGTTGTGAGCGAGCCATGCGAGCGACTCCTGGCCGGCACGTTCCCCCCTGGTTCGATGGAGAAGTCAGACGCTACTTCCAGCACGTGCTGTTTCGGAAGTTCCTGAGCAATGGGCCGATCCTGGCTCGTATGTTTTCTCTCTGCTCTCTTTATCGAGTTCTACGCCACTACACCCTCGATTCTGCCGCGCAGCAACAAAGAGAACACCCGGTCCTGGAAGATTATTACGCGGCCCTCGATGTAGTGGAAGTTGAATTGATGCTACACGCCGATGGGCTCACCCCTTTTTATGATCATCTGGCCTATCTTTGTCTCAATGTGCTTGATCCCGGATAGATGAAACGGATTTTATCGACGGTGACCTTGCCGGTACGAAAAAATCGTGAGGAACAGACAGTGGCTGTTCCTCACGATTTACTGAGTGAGGGCGAAAGCGAAGCGGTTATTTAACGGGCTTGGAGGGGTCTCCACCGAGCTGCTGGTAGTACTTACTGACCCCCGCAGGCCAGTGACCGTTGGTTCCGTTCGGATCGTTACCGGCACCGGGAGGAGCGTAGATCTTACCGATCTCGGCGATGGTGCGTGCCCCCTTGTACGGTCCCGTGCCTGAGGCCAGAACGCGGGCCATCCGCTCGATCGACTGCTCGGTCGAGCTGAAGCTGATGGGCCCTTTACTATCAGAGACCCCCATCGCGTTCTTTTGGTTCTTGAACGCCTTGGAGGTTCCGTTGCCGGTCTCGAGCATGGAGATAGCAGCTAGAAAGCGTGGATCCAGGTTGTACTGCTTTCCATACTTCTCAAAGGCCGGTGCTAGGTGGCGCATCGGCTCGGGTAGTTTCTGGGCCCAATCGGGTGAGGGTTCAGATTGGCCGGTGGCCCCATTGCTACCGGAAGTCGAGGAGGCTTGATCTGTGCCACCGCCACCGCCACCGGAACTGGCAGGCATCCCGCCACCGGAACTGGCAGGCATCCCGCCGCCTGAGCTGGCCGGCATCCCGCCGCCTGAGGCTGCCGGTGAGCTACCGCCGAGGAACCCGTCGATTCCAGGGGACGACGGATTTCCAGCAAAGTTGCCGTTGCTGCTTGCCATCCCCTGGTTACCCATAGTCATAGCCATTAGCTGCATCATTTGGGTCATGAGCAGCATGCAGGCTCCCATCATGGCGCCAAAATTGGACCCAGGGTCGCTTCCAATTCCGGCTTGAAAGGTCGTGTTTGGTTGAGTTGGAAAAGTTGAGGTCGGGAGCTGAGCCTGGTTCAAACGTGGGCTAGCCAATATGTTCATAGTTGTTCTGATTCCGCCTTCACTAGGTTTACAAAGTCAAGCTAACAAGGGCGTGTGGAATATAGTTGGATCGCAATGTCGAAATGTTAACAATTTGAACTAAACTAGATCTGCTCCGCAAGTCGACGGAACTTTTGCAACGCCACCCGGTTGACATTGAGAGGTCTTCAAGAAGTTCGATAGAAGCCGGGGTTATCTATGTCGAAGAAGTTTTTAGTATTATTGGCTGCCTTATTGCTCTGTCGGCCGTTGGGTGCCGAGCAGACGCCTGAAATGGTGGAGGAGGTCTTGCCCAGTGGTTTGCGGATCGTGGCCATGGAAAACCCCGGATCCGATACCGTCTCGGTCAACGTCTTCATCGCGGCGGGCAGCCTGGATGAGTCTGCCGAGACTGCCGGTCTTGCCCACTTTTACGAACATATGTTCTTCCGAGGAACCCCCACCCTTTCCGGTCTGGCTTTCAAGAAAGCGATCGAAGATCGGGGAGGGATCACCAACGCCACCACCGCCAAGGACATGACCCACTACTTCATCTCCCTGCCCGCCCAGGAGGCGGAAAGGGGACTGGAGCTTCTGGCCGATGCCTTGATCCGGCCAGAGCTTGCCCAATCGGGGATCGACGTGGAACGCGACGTAGTCCTGGAAGAGTACCGGATCGGGGAGAACAATCCGGGCCGGATTGCCATCGATAAGCTTTACCAACTGGCCTACAAGGAACACCCCTATTCCCAATCTCCCATCGGTACCAAGGAACGCATCAAGAGTTTCCAGCAAGTGGACTTCGTCAAGTGGAAAAACAGCCAGTACGGCCCGTCGCGCTGCACCGTGGTGGTGGTGGGAAACATCGATGCTCAGAAGATGGCCCGGAAAGCCAAATTTCTGTTCTCTCCCTTCAAGGGCAGCGAAGCGAAAAAGCGCGAACTCGTGGAACCGCCTGCCCCTCCGGCAGAGCCGGTCCTCTCCGAAGGAAACGGACCAATCGGAGCAACCCTGATTATGCTGGGGTTTCCAGCCCCTTCGGCTCACCAGGCCAGCGACGTCTACGGGATGGATGTCTTGAGCTTTTTGCTGGGCCAGGGCCCTCACAGTAAGCTCTACAAGAATTTGGTCAAGGGCGACGAGATCGCAAACACCGTAGACGTGAGCTACCTGACCCCCAGACAGCGGGGCCTGATGATCGTGAGCGCGCTCGGGGAGACCAAGAAAGCCACTGACATCCGCCGGGCCATTCTCGAAGAGATCGAAGCCGTCCGCCAGGGAAAGTTCACCGAGGAGGAGCTGGAGAGGGCCAAAGCTCACCTGCTCCAGACCTTTGCCCAGAGCAACGAGACCAATTCCGGAAAAGCCGACACCATTGGCTTCTACAGCGCCCTGGGAGTACCCGACTTCTGGAAGAGCTATCCCCAGGAGATTGCAAACGTCAGTGCCGACGACGTGGTGGCCACGGCCGAAAAGTATCTGGCCGGAGGGTACTGGGGCTACACACTGAAACCGAGAGGTAAATAGAGTGAAGCTCACGGCGCTCCTATCGATCCTCCTGGTCTTGATGGGCCTGGCCTCGGCCGACCCAACTTCCTTGACCGCGACGACCAGTAGTCCCACCAGAGCCCACGTCCTGGCCGCCCGAGCTACGCCGGCTCGGAGGGTGTTGTTGCCTAACGGCATGGTGATCTTGCTGAAGGAGTCTCCCACCCACGACTTGATCGCCGTGGAACTCCTGTGCCAGGTGGGACTGGCCAACGAGGAAACGCCTACGGCTGGACTGATCGCTCTGTGGTCCAGGATCCTGGAAGAGCGACTGGACGACGCCACCGAAAAGCACTACCGGATCGTAGACAAGGCGGTCTCCATTGAACCGGATTTTTTGCGAATTTCGATTCAAGGCCCGGCCACCGACGGGGAAGCGATGATCCGGGCTCTTTCCGATCTGGTCAAGGATGACGTTTATCCCGAGAAATTGGTAGCCCGCCATCAAAAGCGGCTGGTCAACGACATCAAGGAGGGTCGAGCAGGCGCCCAAAACCAACTCTACTCCATCTTTCGTAGTCTTTTTTACCGCTACCATCCCTATCGCCGAGAGCACACCAGCGGCACCCTGGCGGTGGAACGGATCGATTCCAAGATCTTGACTGAGTTTCACCAGCGTTATCTGGTACCCGATCGCCTGGTCCTGGCCGCCTGTGGCCGCCTCTCTCGAACCGTCTTAGACGATCTCGCCCGAGAGCTATTCAGCCCTCTCAAATCTCGAAACGAACCTGATCTTTCGGTACCCTGGGAGCCCAAGGCCACCGAGAAGCGGATCGATCTCGGAACTTTAAACAATATCGCCTGGGTGCTGGTGGGTTTTCCGGCTCCCAGTGCGGCCTCGGAAGACCATATCCCTATGATGCTCATCGACGCGGTGCTGAGCCAGGGTCTCTCGTCTCGACTCTTCAATGAGATCCGAGAAAAGAAAGGCCTGGCCTACACGGTGAGTGCCATGCACCCGGATCTGAAAGGCCCTTCCCATTTTCTGACCTACGTGATCACCCGCCCCCACGATGCCGGGAAGGTCCGCCGGGATGTCTTGAAGCAAGCCGAACTTCTTAAGGAGGAGCCCCTCACCGAAGCGGAACTCCAGGCGGCCAAGAACAAGCTGATGGGCTCCTTTCTCAAGGAGAGAGAGACCAATCGCGGGACCGCTTTCCGCCTGGCCAAAGCCGAAAGCATAGGACTCGGGTACGGCTACGAAGAGAATTTTGAAAAGCGGTTGGCAGAGGTGACCGCCCAGGACATTCGAAGGGTTGCTCAGCAATATCTGGCAAACCCCACGGTCATTATCGCACGGCCCGCCGGTAAGCTCTATTGGGACGGATAAAGGATGGAAATTTTTAGTGTAGCGATCGACGGCACAGCCGCCAGTGGAAAGTCCACGGTGGCTCGTCTGCTGGCTCAGAAGCTCAATTGCAGTTATCTGGATACCGGGAAACTGTATCGAGCGCTGGCTCTCGATCTCTTAAGTAGAGGCCACGAAGATCCCGCCGGCTGGGCAAAAATGGACCTCGGCGATCATCTCAGAACGGTTAAGATCCGACTGGACACTCCTCCCGCCGGGGAGTGCCGTATCATCCTGCACAACGTGGACGTCGGCCATCGCCTGGACGATCTCAAGGTGGAACACGCGACTCCCTACGCCGCCCGGCTTCCGGAGGTTCGAGAGTTCTTGCTAGACGTCCAGCGGGATCTGGCCAAGCGGAGTTCGGTGGTGATGGCCGGCCGGGACATCGGTACCGTCGTTCTACCGGAGGCTACTCTGAAGGTTTTTATTGATGCTGACCTGGAAGAGCGAGCTCAGCGCCGCCTGGCTCAACATCAGGACAATTTCACCAAACAGGAATTAGCCGAAGCGGCCGAGGCTCTCCGAAGACGGGACGAAGCCGACAAAAACCGTTTGCTTGCCCCTATGTCGGCGGCCAAAGATTCCGTCCGCCTGGACTCCACGAACTGGTCTGCCGAGCAATTGGTGGAAGACATCGCCCACATACTGAAGTCCAAGATAGATGGATACCTCCAAGAGTACTAAGACATATTCCTACCTGATCGGACAAACGTTGGGATGGATCATTTTTCGCTCCGTGGGTGCCCGGATCGTGGGCAAGGAAAACGTCCCGGCCACTGGCAGTGTCCTGCTAGTATCCAACCATCAGTCGTACCTCGATCCCCTGATCGTGTGTCTGGCCTGTCCGAGGCGGCAGGTTCATTTTATGGCCAAGGAAGAGCTTTTTCATGTCCCCACTCTAAAGCACATGATGCTCAATCTTGGCGCTTTTCCGGTCAATCGGGAAGGACCGAGCAAGGCTACTCTGGTTCAGGTTCTCAGGCTGCTCCGGGACCAACGCTGTTTGTGCCTTTTCGCTGAAGGTACCCGTTCCAAAGATGGACGACTGCATGCCTTTCAGCCCGGTTTTGCAAAGATTGCCAAGAAGACCAAAACCCCGGTTATTCCCATCGGGGTCACTGGAACCAGACGGCTTTTCGAGGACATCCAGGGTTCATCATTGCCACTGTGGAGCCAACTGATTGGAAGCAAACCGCCCACCATGCGCGTGGGCTCCCCGATCTCCTGGGAGCTATCCCCGGAAGAGATCGTTCGAGAGACCCATCGGAGTGTTCAACGCCTCCTCGAGGAGTGACAAGGGGCTTAGGCGAACCTGGCAGCAAATGAATTCCAACATCCCACTGGGAAACCTGACAAAAGAAGACTTCTTGGCCGTTTATTGGCAGAAAAAGCCCCTTTTGATCAGGCAAGCTTTCCCAGCCTTCGAGTCTCCGCTGGAGCCCGACGAGCTGGCCGGCCTTGCTTTGCAGGAAGGCGTCTTGAGTAGACTCATCCTGGAAAAGGGTGGCGATTATCCCTGGCAGCTTCGACATGGGCCCCTTCCCGAAGACACCTTCGACAGCCTCGGCGACAGTCACTGGACGGTCCTGGTCCAGGAGGTTGATAAGCACGTGCCGGCGGTGGCCGACCTCTTCGATCGCTTCAGCTTCTTGCCCAACTGGCGCAAGGACGATGTGATGATCAGCTTTGCCTCCAAAGACGCAGGCGTGGGTGCACACATCGATTCCTACGATGTCTTTCTGCTCCAGGGGAGCGGACGCCGACGCTGGGAGATCGGGGAAGCCATGAGCGAACAGGAAGCGCAGTATCGAGAAGGACTCGACATTCGCATCTTGGACAACTTCGTGGTCACTGAGAGCTACGAGTTAGAACCGGGTGATATGCTGTACTTGCCTCCCGGGGTTCCTCACAACGGAGTCTCCATAGAACCCTGTCTTACCTATAGTTTTGGCTTTCTGGCTCCCTCTCGAGCCGAGGTGGTGGCCGACTTCGGAGACTGGCATCAGAGCAGGTTTGGCACCCTCCGATATAGCGATCCCGATCGGCTGGGGAGCGGTCACCCCGGGCTCATTTCCGAACACGATATCAATCGGGTGCTTCGACTCTTGCAGCAGGTACCAGTGGAAAGAAGTGCACTGGCCGAGTGGTTCGGAGCCTTTATTACTCGTCCCCAGCGAGCACCCGCCGAGGTGGAGGAGTACGAAGGTCCGCTGGAAGACTTCACTGCCGATTTTCAGGACAGTGGAGTGTGGCGCCGCCACGAAGGGGTGAGACTGGCGGGCTGGACCGAAGGCACTCCCAGACTTTTTGCCGATGGGGAGATGCTCGATTTGGAGTTGACGGAAGAGCAGGTCAAACTACTCTCCGGCTCTCGGGAACTGCCCTTCGAGCAGGTTTCGGAAGACCCCGCAGTGATGAAGGTACTCTACGGTTTTACCTGTCGCGGTTGGGGATATCTGGTGGCCGACGAATGAGTATCCCCGTAGTCGCCATCGTGGGCCGCCCCAATGTGGGGAAATCGGCACTCTTCAACCGCATCCTGGGACGCCGCCAGGCCGTGGTGGCCGATCGTCCCGGAGTCACCCGGGATCGCATCGTGGCCCAGGCCGAGTGGAACGGGCGGGAGTTTCTGCTGGTGGACACCGGTGGCATGGACCCCTACGATACTGATGAGCTCCGCCAGGAGGTGTTTCGTCAGGCCCAGATCGCTATGGAAGAAGCCGATGTGATCTGTCTGGTCTGCGACGGCCAGGAGGGGATCCACCCGCTGGATGAAGAGGTGGCAGCCCGTCTAAGGCAGAGCGACAAACCGGTCATCCTGGTGGTCAACAAGGCAGAGAGTCCCGAGGCCGAACTGGACCGTTATAGCTTTTACGCCCTGGGACTCGACGAGCCGATAGCGGTCTCGGCGATCCACGGAACCAATACCGGAGATTTTCTTGACCGGGTTCTGGAGAAGTTTCCTTCCCAGGAAAGCGCGGCCGGGGAGGTCGCCGAGATCTCCATGGCGCTGGTGGGCCGTCCCAACGTGGGCAAGTCGTCACTGCTCAATCGCTTGACCGGGACCCGGCGTAGCCTGGTGCACGATAAAGCCGGAACCACCCGCGACACCGTGGACAGCTTGGTCGTGGAGGAGGGGCAGGCCTTCCGGATTTTGGATACCGCAGGGATACGGCGCAAGGCCAAGATCGACGATGAAGTCGAGTACTACTCCTCGCTCCGAGCCGCCAGTTCACTGGAGCGAGCCCAGGTGGGAGTTCTGGTGATCGACGCCATGGACGGAGTAACCTCGCAAGACAAGCGAGTGGCCGGTCTGATCGGTGAAGCCGGTCTTGCGGTGGTGGTATTGGTCAACAAGTGGGATCTCATCGGAACCTCCGACGACACAGTGGCTCGCAGGGAAAAATTTGTCCAGGAGCTGAGCGCGGACCTCGACTTCATGTCGTACGCTCCGGTTCTATTTTTGTCGGCTGTCACCGGTGAAGGGTGCGAAGAGATTTTGACCACCGTAGAGGCGGTTTATGAACAGTGGAACCGCCGGGTAGCGACCCCTCTTTTAAACGAGGTGGTTCACGAGGCAGTGGCCCTACGCCCACCCCCGTCCTACAAAGGTCGAGTTCTCAAAGTTTTGTACTGCTCTCAACGAAAGACCCGTCCGCCCACATTTTTGTTGAAGGTAAACTCGACCGACCTCATACATTTCAGCTATGAGAGGTATCTCGAAAACCAGTTGAGGGATGCGTTCGGTTTCGTGGGCACGCCGATCCATCTCAAGTTTGGGAGTAAATAGCCGATGTTTGGAATCTGGACTCTAATTGTGATCGTAGCCGCCTACTTACTGGGGGCCATCCCCTTCGGGATCATCATCGCCCGGTCCGCCAGTAAAGACCTGACCAGGTCTGGCAGTGGAAACTCGGGGGCAGCCAACGCCTTTCGCACTCTGGGTGCCAAAGGGGGAGCCCTGGTGTTGGTGGCCGATGTGCTCAAGGGTACGGTGGCTTGCCTTCTGGCCTACGTGGCCCTGGTACCAGGCTTTGCTTTAGCCCCTACCAAGGCGATTCTCGGGTTGCTGGCGGTGGTCGGTCATAACTACAGCGTGTTTCGAGGCTTCAAGGGAGGCAAAGGCATCGCCACCACTTTCGGGGTGGTACTGGCCCTGAACCCCAAAGTCGCCTTTATGGCAGCCCTGGTGTGGCTGGCTCTGGTGGCCCTGAGCAAGTTTCCGTCGGTGGGTTCGCTTTCGGCCGTGACCGCCATGCCGATCCTGATGGCTCTGGAGGGGGGGGACATTTCTTCCATCCTCTTCTGCGTAGTGGCTGCAGGGTTTGCATTTTTCCGTCACAAAGGCAATATAGAGCGGCTTCGACAGGGACGAGAGCTTCGTTATGACGAAAGAACCGTTAGGGGCTCGTAGGTTGTGACGCGTCTTAGAGAGATTAGGAGTCATTGATGATCGAAATCGAAAGCATTCGAGGCTTATTGGACCAAGTTCTTACCGTGTCCGTGAGGGAAAAGGCGAGCGACGTTTATATCAAGTCGGGCAAGACCCCTATGCTCCGGATCGAAGGAAACCTGATACCCATCGAGTGTGCGGCCTTGACCCCCGAAATGATCGAGCACCTGGCTATGACGATCATGCCTCAGCACCAGCGAGAGAAGTTCGAAAATTTCCGTGATGCCAACTTCATCTATGATATCGAGAACGTGAGTCGCTTCCGGGTCAACGCTTACCGTCAAAAAGGCTCAGTCGCCATGGTGATGCGGCGGGTGGAAGACGAAATTCTGGAATTTGACACTCTCGGTTTGCCCCTGGTTCTGGGTCAATTGGCTATGCAAAAGCGAGGACTGGTCTTGTGTACGGGACCCACCGGTTCGGGTAAGTCGACCACCCTGGCTTCCATGATCAAGTATCGCAAAGACCGCTCCACCGGCCACATCGTGACTCTGGAAGATCCCATCGAGTATCTCCATGACGATCAGGAGACTTGCATCGTGAGCCAGCGGGAGATCGGCCAGGACGTTGGGACCTTTAGAGAAGGCCTGGAAAGCGCCGTGCGGCAGGCCCCCGACGTCTTGCTGGTCGGGGAGATGCGCGACCCCGAATCGGTACAATCCGCTGTCTACTTCGCTGAGACCGGTCACCTCGTGCTCAGCACTCTGCACGCCAACAACGCCTATCAGACCATCGAGCGGATCATGCAGTTTTTCCCCGAGGACATGCAAGCTGCGGTCCTGGCTCAGATCTCTTTGAACCTGCGCGGGATTATCGCTCAGCGTCTGATCCCTGGAGTCGATGGAAAGCGAGTCGTGGCTACCGAAGTATTGATCGGAAACGCTCGGATGTCGGAGTTGATTCGGGCGGGTTCCCTGACTCAGATGAAGCGTGAACTCGACCAGTTTCACCCTGAGGGCATGATGAGCTTTGACCACTCCCTCATCAGCCTCTACAGGACGGGCCGTATCACCGCCGAGGAGGCCCTCAGAAACTCCGACAACGCCAACGACCTGAAGCTAAAGTTGAAGTCGGTGGTCATGCCGATGGGAGGAGGAGGCCAGCAATAGGTGAGCGACTACGGGGACGAGGACGAAGTCATAATTCACACCGCGGAAGTGGTGGACGAAGACACGGACGCAATCAAACCGAGGCATTACGAAAGAGCAACACCTCTACCCAGTCGGGTGCGCGACGGCTCTTTTGAAGAGGATCATCTGGTAGCCGGAGGGGAGCAGATCCCTTATCAGGCTATCGAGTGTCTGGCTCTGGGTGTGATCGACCAGATGGTTAAGGATTCTGAGCTGAAGAAGGGTCCTCTTCAAAAGATGGTCAAAAAGGTGACCGGTGGAGAAGAGAGCGATTCAGCAAAAGACCGGGCAAAACAGACTCGCGAAACCTACCTTCTCGATGTTTTTACGAATCTTCAGGATCAGCCTTTTCGTTTCGCTGCGGGCAACGTTAACTACAAGTCCTTCCTGGACAAGGTTACCTACGTCTCCATGCACAACTTTTTTCGATTCGTGGTACACTTTGCCCGCAAGGTGCCTCACGCCATGGCCACGACCTCTACGGCAGCTTTTATCGCTAAGCGGCGAGACCGAGTAGCCCACTACGACGACTTTCATGATTTCGAGCTGGAGATGGCCCAGCAACTCAGATATCAACGAGATTTGATACCGATAGCGGAGCTTGATCTCAGCCGCGACAACTATATCGAGGAATGGTCCATTGACGACGACTAGTAAACTCTCTCTTGAAGAGACACGCCACGTAGCAAACTTATCCAAGCTAGAATATAGCGAGGAGGAGCTTCTGGAATTGAACGAAGAAATGTCCCGCATTTTGGACACCGTCTCCCGCTTGGACAATGTGCCGGTGGACGGGCTGGAAGCCACCTTGGCGGTGGGGGCCTACGCCAACCGTTTTCGAGCCGATGAGTCCGGGGAGTGCTTGGACCCGGAGTCTGCTCTTCAAAACGCTCCTCAAACCCGAGACGGATGCTTCGAGATCACCCGAATCATTGCCAAGATAGAATAGGAATCTCATGTCGAGTTTAAGAGAGTTGGCTCAGCGAGTCACCGAATCTGGACAGGCCGATCTGCATGTCCGAAAGTCGTTAAGTACCATCGACGAACTGGAGCCGAGGTTGGGTTGCTTGTTGCATTCCGACCGGGAGTTTGTGGAGCAACAGCTCCGCTCTCTGCAGTCTCGGTTGGCCGGAGGAGAGGAGCTTCCCCTGGCCGGGGTGCCGATCGTGCTTAAAGACAATATTTGTGTCAAGGGCCAGAAAACGACCTGTGCCTCACAAATGCTCGGCAATTTTGTGCCTCCTTACGATGCCACGGTCTGGCAGAAACTTCAGAAAGCCGGAGCGATCCTGGTGGGCAAGGCCAACATGGATGAATTTGCCATGGGTTCCTCCACTGAAAATTCAGCCTTCGGGGTAACCCGAAATCCCTGGGACACCGAGCGGGTGCCGGGGGGAAGTTCAGGAGGCTCGGCCGCTGCGGTCAGTGCGGGTTATGTACCGGTCTCTCTAGGGTCCGACACCGGCGGTTCCATTCGGCAACCAGCATCCTTCTGTGGGATCACCGGACTCAAGCCCACTTACGGCACGGTCTCCCGGTACGGTCTGGTGGCCTTCGCCTCTTCCCTGGATCAGATCGGACCTTTCGCCCGTTCCGCTGAAGACGCAGCCAGACTGCTGGCCTGCATCGCAGGCTACGATCCTATGGATGCCACCAGCTCCGAACAGGAGATCGATCCTGAGCTTCTTCAACTCGAAAACACCGCCGCACTAAAAGGGGCTCGTCTGGCTCTGCCCCGGGTGGTCTCCACTCTACTGCCCGAGGAACTCCAGGACACCTTTCAAGCCACCGTGGAAGAGTTTCGCAAACTGGGGGCCGAAGTCGAGGAGGTCGATCTTCCGTATATGGAGGAGTCGCTCTCGGCCTATTACGTGATCGCCCCCGCCGAAGCCTCATCGAATCTCGCTCGTTACGACGGCGTTCGTTACGGCCAGAGGCCCCAGGGTGAGTTCGAAACCATTTCCGAGCTCACCACCCGGACCCGCAGCGAGATGTTCGGCAAAGAGGTCAAGCGTCGCATCATGCTGGGAACTTACACCCTTTCAGCAGGCTACTACGATGCCTATTACAACCGGGCGCAAAAAGTGCGGACGGCGCTTCGCAACGCCTACGTGGAGACTCTCAAGAATTTCACCGCCATTCTCACTCCCACCACGCCCGGTCCAGCTTTTAAGATCGGCGAAAAAGTGGACGACCCGGTGGCCATGTACCTTTCCGATATCTTCACCGTGTCCGCCAACTTGACCGGACTTCCGGCCCTCTCAGTCCCCTCACGATTGTATCAGGGTCTACCCCTGGGGGTTCAACTACTGGGCCGCCCTTTCGCGGACAAAGAGCTCCTCACTCTGGCGCGGGACTATCAGCGGGCAACGGACCATCACCTTCAAACCCCGGAGTTGGCAGTCCACGGATAGGTAACACGGGGGCTAAGGATCGGACCAATCCTCGACGGTCAAGCCGGGAATACCGATGAAGTCTTTAGCATTTAGGGTCGCCAGAATCAAGTCATGACGAATAGCGCAGCAGGCGATCATGAGATCCAGTGCCGGTCGTGTCTTTCCTTTCTTGCGAAAATTTCCGGACAGCTTTCCAAAGATCTCCGCATCGGCCTGATCGAAGGGAATAACCGGGTAGCGATTTTCTAGCAAATCACGATAGCGTCGCCAATAGGAGGTGGAGTCTCGCGCTTCTAAGCCTTGGATTAACTCAGCCAGGCACACCGAACTCGTGCAAACTAGAGCATCACCCAACCGACGCCAGTGTCTTTGTACGGATTCCGTAGGATGGTTCTTAATGGGTTGAGAAAAAACTGAGGTATCAAGAAGATGGGTAGCCAACACTCTCAACCATCCAGCGTAAATTCAGCCTGCTCTAGTGTTCGTGGGGGCAACTGGAACTCTTCGCTTTCCTGGTCGTCATAGCGGGACAGGTGGGCCTCCCTTCTCTCCCAGACCGACCCCTGCGCTTCTTCCAGGGGAAGGATCCTTACCAGGGGTTTCCCATGCCGTGTCACGATGATGGGTGTGCGGGTTCGAGCCACCTGCTCACAGAGTTCCGATAGCCGCGTTTTGACTTCAAATATACCGATCTTGCCCATATAACAAGCATACCTGGTTGACCAGTTTAAAGTCAACGCCCTTTCGCGGACAAAGAGCTCCTCACTCTGGCGCGGGACTATCAGCGGGCGACGGACCATCACCTTCAAACCCCGGAGTTGGCAGTCCACGGATAGGCAACACGGGGGCCGGGCGGTCGGGGAGATAGGGGCCCAGCTTTGCTTCACCGGTCTCTTCGGAAAAGGCGTCCATTCCATTGGGCAGCCCTTCGGCCTCCAGGCGCTCCCGGATACCCTCGGGTAACGGAACCTCGGTGGGGTACTCGCCGGCGGTGGCCTGCCACCAGTTCCAGCGAGAGAGGAGATAGTTTCCTCTGGCCTGAGCTAGCTCAAAACGGGCGCGAGCACGGGCCGCCTGAGACTCCAACAACTCCACGTTGGTGGAGATCCCGTTTTCATAACGCAGAACTGCTACCCTCAAGGCCTCTTCAGCCTGGGTCACATTCTCCTGGGCCACCGCGATGGCTCTCCAGCGGTCTTCGAGTTGATGATGAACTTCATCGAGTTGCAGAACCACGTCTCGCTCGGCTTGTTCCAGATCGTGAGTGAGCTGGTGCACCGCTTCATTGGCCTGTTCTTTTTGCCAGTGAGAAACCCCACCGTCGAACAGGGGCACACTCAAGACCAGGGCCGTGGTGTTCTGGGTCTCCGGGCTGAAGCCGGTGGCGTTTTGGTTGACCGTGGTATTGGTCAGATCGAGCCTGGGATTGTTGCTGGTCTCGGCCAGCTCCATCCGGGCCCGAGCTTGCTCCACCGCCCACCTTATGCTGCGCAAGTCCGGGCGGGTTTCCAGAGCCGTGAGTTTCGACTCCGAGAGTTGAAGTTGATCGTTGGGGGGGTTGATCGAAAGCGCATCCAGTTGGAGTCTTCGGTCCAGCGGTTGATCCAGCAGACTCAGCAGCCTGGCTTTGGCGATCGACTCGGAGGTTTCCGCTTCGATCAGGATCTGCTGGGCCTGGGAGGCCGCCGCAGAGTTGCGAAGCACATCGAAGTGAGCGGCCACCCCCTGCTCAAACAAGAGCTGGGAAGTCCGTAGGTTGGCCAGTTGAGCGTCTAGGTCGTCCTGAGCGATGGCCACTCGCTCTTGAGCTAGCAATGCCTCGATGTATCGCTGGGCCACCGCCAGAATGACGTTATTGAGTTCTGCTCGATACTCTTCCTGGATGACCCGTTTCTCCAGCTTGGAGGCGAGTACACTCCACTTCATGCGGCCGAAATCGAAAATAGCCTGGCGCAAGGTCAGAGTAAACTGGTAATTGTCGGCGGGGCTAATGACCGGCCCACCGGGGAAAGAGACCGGCGGCTGAACTCGCGAATAACCGGCCGAGAAATCCAGGGTGGGGAGGGCCGGGGCGTAGGCCTCCTGGACCCGGTACTCAGCCTGGCGGATACGAGAAGTGATCTTTTTCAGGGACGGGCTCTGCTCCAAAACCTGTGCCATGGCGGATCGAAGGTCTAGATGTAAGAGCTCTGGGGATGAGGGCGGAAGACTTTCTTCCAGAGGAACCGGACGTGGAGGGGCAAGCTGTTCAGGGTGGGCGATTTGCCGTCCTTCGTGGGTTGTGATCGGGGAGGGACGTTTTGCTTGCGGGGTTTCTTCCTCGGACTGGGCCGACAGAGGCGACCAGAGCACCAAACCAAGTGCCAAACTGCCCGCTATTTTCTGGAACCTGGAAGCCGGTGCGGTCATTGATGCCCATTCACGTCGGAGTATAGGCCCCCTTGTCTTGAGGGCAGTACAATATAACTACATTAAAGCCTGAAATCCTTCCCAAAGGGGAGTTTCAGGCACGGGCAAGAACCTCGAAAGCGTGTCGCTCCGACGTCGCTATCTCTTGACCATCCTGGTTCCGGTCGCTTTTCTTTGTACTCTTCTTCTAGGTGCCGAGGGCTACTTCCAAATAACCCATACCCTGGAAGAAGAAAAAAAAGAGCTGCTCGAACTGGCCGAGCAACACGCCGATCGCTTCGATGCCTACTTTCGCCAAGCCTCACAGGGGGCGGATGCTCTGGCTGCCTATCTTTCTGCCGGCCCCAAGCCCACCGAGAGCGAGATATACTCCCTGCTAGAGGCCGAAGTCTCCAACACCCCCTTCATCTTTGGTGCGGCAGTGGCGGTGGAGCCTGGGAAGATCTCGGGTCGAGAGCTGTTCGCTCCCTATATCTTTCGCTCAGGCACCGAATTGGGACGCCTGGATATCGCCCGAGAAGCTTACGATTATACCGACGGAAACTGGGAGTGGTGGACCCTGCCACGCACCACCAGCAGACCCTGCTGGTCCGAACCGTATCACGATGAGGGAGCCGGAAACGTCGTCATGTGCACTTACTCGGTTCCCATCTTTCGAGAGGGAGAATTCTGGGGAGTCACCACGGTGGATGTGGAGCTCAGCAGTCTGCGGGAAACCGTCTCCTCGGTGATGGCCGAGGAGGCTCGCTTCGTGATCGTCACCTCCGGAGGCAACATCGCCTATCACCATCAGGAGAATTGGCTCGGCAAACCCGTGGTTGCTCTGACCAATGTCAAGGGCGTGACGGAGGAGATCGAGGAAGTTTTCCGCCACCTGCGAGCTGGGGAGTCAGGCGTTGTCTCTCTCTCCCGCGAAGAAGGCACCGACATTTGTTCCTACGCCCCGGTCCGTTCGACGGGTTGGGGATTTTTGGCTTTTATGGACTCGGATCTTGCTCTGCAGGGTGTTCGAGACCAGATCTTCCGACTCTTCGTCGCTTCGGCAGGAGTCTTGTTGGTCATTTTCTTCGTGGTCCTGTTCGCCACCGGCAGACTGGTCCAACCGATCTTTGCTCTCCAGCAGGCCACTGAGCAGATAGCAGACGGCAATCACGAGATCGCACTTCCGGTGGACTCCGGCGATGAGCTGGGTGCCCTGGCGCGCTCCTTTGAAAAAATGGCCGACAAAGTCGAGGAGCGGGAAGAACGCATTCGCAAGTTAGAGAATACCCGGTTTCGAACCCTGGTGAAAAACATCCCGGGGGTGACCTTCCGATGCTCCAACGACGCCGATCGGACCATGGATTTCGTCAGTAATCCCATCGAAGAGCTGACGGGCTATCCAGCAGAAGCGTTTATCGGAGACAGTGAACTCGACTACCACGAGATCGTACTACCGGAAGACAGCGAGCGTCGAGACCAGGCGATCCAGGCAGCGGTCTCGGCCGGCGAGCCCTGGGAGATCGAGTATCGCATCCGGCGCAAGGACGGTAGTCGGAGGTGGGTCTACGAATGTGGCCGAGCGGTTTCGGCCGGAGACGATCGATGGTGGCTGGATGGGATCATCCTCGACGACACCTCCCGCAAAGAGATGGAAACCGCTCTCCTGCAGGCCCGCGAAGAAGCCGACGCCGCCAATCAGGCCAAGTCGGTCTTCCTGGCCAACATGAGCCACGAGATCCGGACCCCCATGAACGCCGTGATCGGCCTCACCCATCTGGTGCTGCAAACCGACCTGAATCGACGCCAGCGAGACCACCTGACCAAGATCCAGGGTGCTGCCAACAATCTGCTGGGGATCATCAACGATATTCTCGATTTCTCCAAGATCGAAGCGGGCAAATTGGAGATCGAAACCATCGACTTCCGTTTGGACGAAGTGTTGGAAAACGTGATCAGTATTCTGGCCCCGAAATCGGCCGAGAAAGGTCTGGAACTTTTGGTGACCCGGGAGCCGGATATCCCCTCGGTTCTGGTGGGGGATCCCCTCCGCCTAGGGCAGATCCTCATTAACCTCGCCAACAACGCCATCAAGTTTACCGAGCAGGGTGAAGTGATCATCCGAGTAGAATCCGCCGCCCCCGACAAGCTGAGGTTCTTGATTCAGGATACCGGTATCGGGATGACCCAGGAGCAGGTCGGACGGCTCTTTCAGTCTTTTAGCCAGGCCGATTCTTCCACCACCAGGCGCTACGGAGGGACCGGGCTCGGGCTCGCCATCTGCCGGAAACTTGTGGAGATGATGGAGGGCGAAATCTCAGTGGAGAGCACCCCCGGCGAGGGGAGCACCTTTAGCTTCACCATAAAGACCAGTCCTTCAAACTCAGGTCTTCAGAGCAGCTTTGTACCAGCCGAGGACCTGGCCGGGATGAGAGTGCTGGTGGTCGACGACAATACCACTTCACGCACCATGATCCAGGAAATGATGGAAGCTTTCTCCTTTCGAAGCAGCGGTGTTTCCAATGGCGAGGAGGCCTTGCTAGAGCTAGAAAATGCAGCCTCCGACGACCCTTACTCCCTGGTGCTCATGGATTGGAGAATGCCCGGAATGGATGGTCTGGAGACCAGTCGCCGGATCCGCCAGAGTGCCCGGGTCAACCCCCGGATCATTATGGTCACGAGCTACGGACGTGAAGTGATTCGAGCCCAGGCCGATCGGATCGGACTGGATGGCTTCTTGATGAAACCGGTGACACCATCGTTACTGTTCGACTCCATCCAGGCCGCCATGGGGCAGCCCACGGAAAGTCTGCCCTTTCAGCAACCTTCCAGCAGCGAAGTACCTCGCTTCGGAGGGGGGAAAGTGCTTCTGGCCGAGGACAACGAGATCAATCAGCAGGTTGCCTATGAACTGCTAAGCCAGGCAGACCTCCAGGTGAGCGTGGTGGGCAACGGTCAGGCAGCGGTGGAAGCGGTAGAAGCCGAGGACTTTCAATTGATCCTCATGGACGTGGACATGCCGGTGATGGACGGCTACGAGGCCACCCGGGAACTGCGCCGGCGAGGCTGCAAGCTACCTATCCTGGCCATGACCGCTCACGCCATGGATTCGGCCCGAACCAAGAGCCTGGAAGCGGGGATGGACGAGCACTTAACCAAACCCATCAACCCCGCCCAACTCTATGCCGTGCTCGCTCAATACCTGGACACCACTTCAGTTGAACCCCTGCCGGCCGAAGACATCTCAGACACTTTAGGGCCTGTGGCCCTTGTCCTGGAAGGGGTGGAAGTCGAGCGGGGAGTGAGCCGAGTGGGTGGCAATCAGAAGCTCTACCGGAAGCTCCTCCACGATTTTGCCCGTAACTACGGAGACGTCGTCGAACGCCTCGCCGGGGCTGATACCGGGGAGGCCAGGAGCCTGACCCACAGTTTGAAGGGCGTGAGCGCCAACCTGGGCGCCGTTCAGGTTGCCGAGGCCGCGGCAAAAGTGGAGAAGGCAGCTCGAGAGGGCAAGGAGTTTGCGCACCTGCTAGAGTCTTTAGAGCGCACTCTGATGCCCATCTTGCAGCAGATCCGTGAGCTCGAGCCCCAGGCGCCGACGCAAAAAAACGACCCTCAGCTCACCCGGGAAGAACTCTTAGAACGGCTCTCGCGTTGTGCAACGTGGGCCGGGGAAGGCGATATCAGAGTAGAGGAGGAACTGCTGGCTCTCGAGAGCACCTTGAAGCAGCACGGCCAGGCAAAGCTCTACGCCGAGGCCCTGGAGCGGGTCGAAAACTTTGATCTCGACGAGGCCGCCCGATTGTTGCAAGACCTGATCGACGGGGTGAAACATGAATGACAAGCCCAAAATTTTGATCGTAGATGACGAGCCGCTCAATCTCAATGTGCTGGCCTCCTTGCTACGGACCGATTACCGGCCGGTCGTAGCCAAGAACGGTGAACAGGCCCTGGAACGAGCCTCCACCGACCCATCCCCGGACCTCATTTTGTTGGACATCATGATGCCCGAACTGGACGGTTACGAGGTCTGCCGCCGCCTCAAGGCTTCTGAACGCACTCGCGACATTCCGGTGATCTTCGTGACCGCCATGGGAGAGGTGGAAGACGAGACCAGGGGCTTTGACCTGGGAGCGGTGGACTACATCACCAAGCCGATCTCTCCGCCGATTGTGGCGGCCCGGGTGAAGACCCATTTGGAGTTGCGGGCCGCCCGAATGGCTCTGCTGCAACAGAATGAAACCCTGGAAGAGAAGGTCAAAGAGCGCACTAGGGAGCTCTCCCTGACCCGAGATGCCACCATCCATAGCCTGGCCGGATTGGCGGAAACCCGGGATCCCGAAACCGGTGGACACATCCGGCGAACCCAAACATACGTTCGAGTCCTGGCTGAGTATGTTCAGGACAACCCCCGCTTCTCCGGCGAATTGAGCCCGGAAGTCATTGAGCTTCTCTACAAATCAGCACCACTCCACGATATCGGGAAGGTGGGAGTACCGGATTCGGTACTTCTTAAGCCCGGCAAGCTTACCGACGAAGAGTACGAAGAGATGAAACGCCATACCATCTATGGCAGAGACGCCTTGCTCCAAGCCGAAAAGGCTCTGGATGGTACCAGCAGCTTTTTGAGCTACGCCACCGAGATCGCCTACACCCACCAAGAAAAATGGGACGGCTCGGGCTATCCCCAGGGACTTCGAGGAGAAAACATTCCTCTCTCCGGTCGCTTGATGGCCATCGCTGATGTCTATGACGCTCTGATTTCGCGACGTTGCTATAAACCCGCCTACACCCACGAGGAAGCCGTCCGGATCATTCGAGAGGGTAGAGGAAGACATTTCGACCCTGAGTTGACCGATGCGTTCCTGGAGATCGCTGAAGAGTTTCGTAGAATTGCCGACCAATTTAGAGATGATGCCGATGCTTGATTACAGCCGCCCCCAAATTCTTATCGTTGACGATACCCCCTTGAATATTCGAGTCTTGAGTGAGGCCCTGAAGTCGGATTACTCGGTGGTAGCCGCCACCAGTGGAGCCAAGGCCCTTCAACTCTGCGCCAAGCAAAAGCCCGATCTCATCCTGCTGGATGTCATGATGCCTGAAATGGACGGCCACGAAGTGATGAGGCGGCTGCACATCGATCCTACCATGACCTCGATTCCGGTGATCTTCGTGACCGCGCTCAGCGATGTGGAAGATGAGGAGAAGGGCCTCCTTTTGGGAGCGGTGGACTACATCACCAAGCCGTTCAACCCGACCCTGGTGAGGGCGCGTGTCCGCAATCATCTGGAACTCAAACAACATCGAGACAATCTGGAGGCGGAGATCCAGAGAAGGAGCGAGCAACTGTTGGAGGCACGCCAGGATCAGGCGCGGCTGGAGGGAGAATTGGATACCGCCAGGCGGTTGCAACTCTCCATGCTCCGAGAGAGAACCCGCAATTTTCAGGACCGGGCGGAACTGTCCGCTTTCCTGAACCCCGCCAAGTCGGTGGGTGGTGATCTCTTTGACTACGCCGTTTTTGGGGAAAAGCTTCTCCTTTGCCTGGGGGACGTCTCTGACAAGGGGACCGGGGCAGCCCTATTCATGGTCAAAACCCTGACCCTCTTTCGCGCCTTATTAGAGACCGACAAGCAGCCCGATCGTTTACTCACTCGCTTGAACAATGCCCTCTGTCAATTCAACGACGAATACATGTTCGTGACCATGGTGTGTTGCCTGATCGACCTGGAAAATGGACAGTTTTGCTGGGCCAGCGGGGGCCACGAACCTTTGCTGAGGTTCGGAAGCGGAATGGCGGAGTTCTTGGCTCAGGAAACCGGTCCAGCCCTGGGGCTGATGGAAGATTCGAGCTTTCCGCTTCATCAGGGGGCCCTGTCCCAGGGCCAGGGCCTGGTTCTGTACAGCGATGGAGTGACGGAAGCCCAGGCCGACGACGGCGTCGTCTTTGGGGAAGAGCGGTTCTGCCAGGCCGTTACTGAACTGCAGAATCCCGACGCCCAGGAGGTCTGCGACCAACTGCTGGACCGCATCGGTAGTTTCGTCCTGGGGGCGGAACAGTTCGATGATCTGACGGTTGTTGCGGTTAGCTGGAAAGGAGTAGCTGGTGCATAGAGTCTTTACCCTGGCAAACGAATGCTCTCAAGTAGAGCCGATCCTCAACGAGATGGTCGCCCACCTCGAAGAGCAAGGAGTAGGGGAGGAGATCCTGCACGACCTGCGCCTGGTCAGCGAAGAGTTGCTGCTGAACACTGTTTCGTACGGATATGAGAACGGCGTGAAGGACCGGCTGTCGGTGAGCGTGACCAGAGAGGGGGGAAGCTTGATCTTCGAGTTTCGAGATGAGGCCTGCGCCTTCAACCCATTAGAAGCCGAAGAGCGAGATCCCGAGTGTGACCGCCTAGGTGGATGGGGGATTCCCCTTTTGAAAGAGTTGACCGATGCCATCGAGTACCGGCGCGAGGGTAAGCAGAATGTCCTGATCCTGCGTAAGAATGAAAGATGAAAAGCTGACCCCGCGTCGAAGCGCGGCTTCAACGGAACTGACGGAGGAATGAAATGTCCCTAACTGTGGAAGTGCTAAGAAGTGACAACGGAAATTGCCGGATTGAATTGAGCGGTCGCCTGGACACCGCCACAACCCTGGAGTTCGATCAGAAGATCGAGTCGGTGGACTGCAGCGCCCACCCCGTCCAGATCGTTGACCTCTCCGCTCTGGACTACATCAGTAGTGCAGGCCTGCGTTCTCTTTTCAAAGCCAAGAAGCGAGCCCACGCTGCTGGTGCCCAACTCCTGTTGGTCAATCCTCAACCTCAAGTGAGGAAAGTGTTCGACATCGTAAAAGCCCTTCCCAAAGAATCCGTCTTTACCAGTGACCAAGAACTGGACGCCTATCTGGACAAAATGCAAAGAACGAGTTCTTAGACTTCCACCACAAGGAGATCGTGCAGGTCGTGGAGCAACCGGTTCCACAGCTATAAGGAGGCACGATGAGTACTTGGGTCCGAGTGGAAGATATCGCATCATACGAAGGGCAAAGGGTGGAACTGCGGGGCTGGTTGGCGCGCATCCGCTCTTCAGGTAAACTCCACTTCCTGCAAGTTCGAGACGGTAGCGGTCGGATCCAGGCGGTCGTGACCAAGGCCACCTTCGACGAGGAGCGGTTCAAGGATCTCAAGCGGCTCGGCACCGAGAGCGCGATCATCGTACGGGGTCAGGTAACCAGGGACGAGCGTTCCAAAATCGGATACGAAGTCCAGGTCGATGAAGTGGAGGTCGTCTCGGAATCCGAAGGCTACCCGATCACCCCCAAGGAGCACGGCACCGACTTCCTGATGGAGCACCGTCACTTGTGGATCCGAACTCCCCGGCAACACGCGGTGCTCAGAATCCGGGCCACCATCATGAAAGCCATGCAAGACTGGCTGGACGACCATGGATTTCTGCGGGTGGATACCCCGATCCTCACTCCTGCAGCCTGCGAAGGCACCACCACCCTCTTTGAAACCGACTATTTTGAGGAGAAGGCGTTCCTCAGTCAGAGCGGTCAATTGTACAATGAGGCCACCGCCGCCGCCTTCGGGAAGGTCTACACCTTCGGCCCCACCTTTCGAGCCGAAAAGTCCAAGACCCGGCGCCACCTGATGGAGTTTTGGATGTGCGAACCCGAAATAGCCTACTGCGACTTCCAACAGAACATGGAGATTCAGGAACAGTTCTTGAGCTATGTGGTGCAAACAGTCCTGGAAAAGCGAGCGCTGGAACTGGACGTCTTGGAGCGAGACACCGAGAAACTGGCCAAAGTGAAGGCGCCCTTTCCCCGAATCACCTACGACGAGGCGGTAGCCAGGCTCAAAGAAAAAGGGGTGGAGTTTGAAGACGGCAACGACTTCGGAGGGACCGACGAGACCTTGCTCTCTGAGGATTACGAGACTCCGATCTTTGTCACCCATTTTCCTACCGCCATCAAAGCGTTTTACATGAAGCCCGATCCCAACAACCCAGCCAGAGTTTTGGGTGCCGACGTGCTCGCGCCCGAGGGCTACGGAGAGATCATCGGCGGGGGTGAGCGCATTTCCGACCTAGCTTTGTTGGAGCAACGAGTCGCCGAACATGAGTTGCCGATCGAGAGCTATCAGTGGTATCTGGACCTGCGGCGCTACGGTTCGGTGCCTCACAGCGGTTTCGGAATCGGCCTGGAACGAACGGTCAGTTGGATCTGTGGCCTGAGCCACGTGCGAGAGACCGGAGCGTTTCCTCGAATGCTCACTCGGATGTACCCCTAGGATTGCAAGATGGCCGGACATTCGAAGTGGAATAACATCCGAATCAAGAAAGGTCGAGTGGATGCGAAACGGGGGAAATTGTTCACCAAACTCTCCCGGGAGATCCTGGTAGCGGGCAAGCACGGAGCCGATCCTGAAGCCAATTTTCGACTCAAAATCGCCATCCAAAAGGCCAAGAAGGAAAACCTCCCCGCCGCCAACATCGAGCGTCTGCTGAAGAAGCTCGCCGGCGGAGAAGGAGCCAACGAACTCGAAGAAGTCACCTATGAGGGATATGGGCCCGGCGGGGTCGCCATCATCGTGGAGGCAGCCACTGACAACCGCAACCGAACCGCCGCCGAAGTTCGACTGGCCTTTAATAAGAACGATGGTGGCCTGGGGGAGACTGGTTGTGTTTCCTGGTCCTTCGACCAGCGAGGCAAACTGCTGGTGCCTCGAAACCAGACCACCGAAGACGAACTCTTCCTGGCTGCCACCGAGGCGGGAGCCCTGGACATCGGAGAAGAGGAGGAGACGGAATTCTTTTTCATTTTGACCGAGCGCAACGATCTCCACGAAGTCCGAGTGAGCCTGGAGCAAACCGGTCTGGATATCGAAGATGCCCAGTTCGTCATGATCCCGCAGAACACCCTGGAGCCGACTCCCGAGGAGACCATCAACTGTTTACGTCTCACCGAAGCTCTGGAAGACTGTGACGATGTTCAACAGGTGTTCTCCAATATCGAATTGAGCGATGAACTGATGGCGAAGATCGAAGACCAGATTTGAGCGAAACAAGACCCGGTCCCACCAGATTGCTGGGGGTGGACCCCGGGATCGGGCGAACCGGCTATGGACTCATCGAGACCTGGGACGATCAAGTCCTGCACGTTGAACACGGATGTTTGGAGACCAGCACCCAAGATGATCGGCAGACCCGAATCCTCGATCTTTATACACAATTCAGCGACCTGCTGGACCGCCTGAAACCAGACTTTGCGGGAGTGGAACACCTGTACGCAGGACGAAATGTGACCACCGCCATTCAGGTGGCGGAGGCCCGAGGGGCGTTGCTGTTGAGTCTGGCCCAGAGAGGCATCCCTTCTCGGGCCTATGCCCCGGCGTCGATCAAACTGACCATGACCGAATCCGGCCGGGCCACCAAGTATGAAGTGCGGGAGGTCGTGATGATGCAATTGGGCCTGCAAGACCCTCCTCAACCGGACGACGCCAGCGATGCCCTAGCCTGCGCCCTAACCCTGTTATACGACATGATGGAGGACGAAGAAGAATGATCGAGCACTTGTGCGGTGATTTGATCCGACGCGAGGAAGGCAGCGTGGTGGTAAGGGTAGGAGGCATCGGGTTTCAGTTGGAGGTGCCCTCGGGCTCTTTTCACGCCAATCAGGTGGGTGACTCAGTAACCGTGCTGACAACCCTGGTGTTCAGGCAGGAGGCGGTGGCTCTCTACGGTTTTCAGACAGCCACCGAAAGGCAGTTCTTCAATCTCCTAACGGGGATCAGCGGAATCGGACCAAAGTCGGCCCTGGGAATTTTGAGCCACGCCAGTCCCGCCCAATTGGCCGAGGCGATCGTTCAGGAAGACATCAGCAGCCTCACCAAGGTCAAGGGGATAGGCAAAAAAGGCGCTCGCCGGATCATCCTGGAGTTGGGGGAAAAGATCAAAGCCCTGAAGCCGGAAGCCGGTCGAGCACGGCCGATGGAGCTCTCAGCAGGGGCGGCTGCCATCGAAGAGGCCACCGAGGTTCTCCTTTCACTGGGCTGCACCGAGGAAGAAGCGCAAAGCGCCGTGGCCGCTGTCGCTCAAGGAATTTCTCTGGAAGCAGACGATGCCTCCGAGCGGCTGGTCATGCAAGCGCTGCAGGTGCTGGGCGGGGGAGGAGAGATGATTGGAGGATAGCCTGCCGTTGCTCAGAATTGAACAAAATGCCAGCTCCCCAGAGAATTCTTTCACCCCGCCGTACCGAGCGCGAGACGGAGGATTTTGATCGAAGTCTGCGTCCCCGCAGCCTGGATGAGTATGTCGGCCAGCACGAGGTCGTCAAGAACCTTCGAGTCTTTCTTCAGGCCGCTTGCAAGCGCGAGGAAGCCGTCGATCACATTTTGCTCAGCGGGCCTCCCGGACTGGGTAAGACCACGCTCGCCAACCTGGTGGCCAAGGAGATGGGAACCCAGTTGATCTCCACCTCCGGTCCCGCCATCGAGCGGCCAATCGATCTGCTGGTACTACTGCGTTCCCTGGGCCCTCGCGACGTACTGTTTATCGACGAGATCCACCGAATGTCTCGCACCGTCGAAGAGATCCTTTATCCGGCCATGGAGGACCTGGCTTTTGACCGAATCATCTCCAAAGGCGTGAAAAAACGGGCCGTGCGCCATAAGATCGAACCGTTTACCCTGGTTGGTGCGACCACCCGATCGGGAAGCCTCTCGGCGCCGCTTCGCTCCAGATTTGGTATTCTTTTTCATCTGGAGTTCTACCAACAAGCCGAACTCTCTCAAATTCTTCTGGGCTCGGCAAATCGATTAAATCTGAACCTGACCGAGGGTGGTGCCCACGAGATCGCCGGTCGCTGTCGAGGTACCCCCAGGATCGCCAATCGACTGCTCAGACGGGTTCGAGATTTCGCCCAGGTTCAGGGGCAGAAGTCGATCTGTGAAGAGCTGGCCCGGGACTCCCTGAACAAGATGGGGATCGACGGGGGAGGCCTGGACCGCCTGGACCAGAGGATCCTGCGCAGCCTGACCGATGCCTTTGCCGGCCGGGCGGTGGGGCTGAACACTCTGGCTGCGGCGGTGGGGGAGGACCCCTACAACCTGGAAGAGCAGTACGAACCGTTCCTCCTCAATCACGGCTTCATACAAAAAACCCCGAGAGGGCGTATGGCTACTCGAAGAGCCTACCGCCATCTCGGGGTCGCGCCTCCCCAGGAAGACGCCTCCTGATTACTGTCGGGTAAGGATCATCTGAATCGGCTGGCTTTGCCCGTCGGACACCGTCACCCGAAACCGTTGACGCTGGCGCATCACCGAACCGTCGATCGGCACATCGAAGTAACCGTTGCTGCCCACCACTGTCTGGTTGCGGATGGTGCGCATCTGACCTGTGAGGGCTTCCAGGATATTGCCGGAGGAGTATTCCACGGTCACCGAGACGGTCCGCCCCGGAGTCCCGCGACCCTGTACGTTGAAGTTCGGACCCACCGACATCCCTTCACTCAGGTTGGTCACCGAGAGTTGGGACTGGCTCGAAAAGTTCACGTTGAGGACCTGCGAACTGAGAGTCTGGCCGCTGTTGTAGCGTACGAACGCTTGCACGGCTCGGATACCCTGGTCGCTACTGTTGGCGGTGTAGGTTCCCTGATAAATGCCCGGAGAGATTTCACGCAAGCTCATTCTCAGGTTACCCACGGTGAAAGTCCCCTGTCCTCCGGAAGGTGCGACCAGTCGCACCGTCATGTTCTGACCGGTCGAAAGCTGGTCAGGTGAAACACTAAAGTCACGAATTTCACTGGAAGTATTCGGATTGACGTTGAAATTCCAGCGGTGAGTCAAACGCTGTCCGCTGGTCGACACGGCCTGAACTTCGGCCTGATGCTGAGCGTTATTGAGGTCGTAATCGGGCTGCCAGATCAACTGTCTGCCGTTCAATCTCACTTGATTGGAGAAATCCAGTCCGTCCAGATAAAATCGCACACTGTTCGGCTGCACGTTCTGGGGGAAGATCAAAGCGATGCTCGGCCGGGCGCTGGTCACGGTGGCCCCATCTTGGGGAGAAATATTCCACACCTCAGCCGGAGCCTGGACTGCCGACACAGTGAGAGGCCGTTGAGCTTCAGCCACGTTTTTTTTACCGTTCTTGGTGAGGTGACCCACCAGCACTCCGTTGCTGACTACCAATCCGTTAGGAATGGTCCAGCGAGTCTGATACTTACCTGAACTCACTTCGCTCAGGGCGATCGCCTGGGTGGCCCCGAGGATCTCAAAGGTTGCCTGGCCCCCGGGCTCACCATAGACGACTACGTCCACGGTCTGGCCGGGCTGCAACGCTCGAGTGGCATTGTGGATTACCTGGTCGATGCGTGGAGCGTCGGCCTGTTCCTCATTGTTGTTCGGGGGAGGGGTGGAGCCGCCGTCCTCACCGGAGGAACTCAAACGAACCGTCTTGGTGGCTCCTTCCCACTTCACGTCTGCGCCCAGAGCTTCCGAGACGAATCGAAGGGGAACCATGGTTCGCCCCCCGATGGTATCGGCCGGGACATCAAGGAAAAGAGTGCGCCCGTCGATGATGGCGGTCCGGCTACCGAGTTGGAGTTGCACCACCCGGGAGCCTTTGGTGGCCTGAATCGAACGGGTCGGGGCATCGTAGACCACATCGGCCTGGAGCGCTTCAAAGATACCTCGAAGCGGCACCAACAAGCGCCCCCCGATCATAGCGGGAGGCTGGTCGAACTGCAGGTTCCGACCGTCGAGTTGCACGGAAATGCCCTGGGACATTGCCGGAGCAACCATGAAAAAGAAAAGACTTAGGCTCAAAAAGAGCTTACTAGGGTTTCGAAAGATCATGCCGTTACTCTACCTAGCGGGGGCGTTCAAACCCTTTCAAAAATCGTAACGAAGTGTAATCGGAACGGAACGCTCTCCCTCGGGGGTGACGGCAAACACCGCCAGAACCACCGACAGATTGGGCAGCGTGATGGGAACTCCATACTCGATCTCAAAGAAGCCGTCCTGGTCGGCCCTGCTTTCGATACTTCCGCCGGCATTGCTGCTCCAACGAGAGGCGGGAGCCTGGGTATTCTTGTTAAAGGATAGCCTGGGGACGATGGATACTTTGCTGCCCGGCCTGGTTCGTCCCTTGATGACGAAGTTGTTGGAGGGCGCCTTGCCGGACTTGGGCTCGATGATATGAACCCGAAAGAGGTGACCGAACAGCTTGGCCTGCACCTCTGAACTTCGACTCTCCTTGCGGGGCCCCAGGTGCAGGTGTCCGTGGATGGGCACGCCCAGAAAATAATCTCCGGGTTCCACCGTATAGATCCCTTTGTAAAGACCCCGAGAGACCTCCTCCATAGGGTGCTCTTTCCGCTCATCGTCGATGGAAAAAGTGGCTTTGAGACCAGGTTCGGCCTTCATGGTGACTTCCATCTCCTGATATTCACCCAGCGCATCTTTGGCGTTATGGGTCACACTCTCGATAAGAGCCGTGGGCACCACTTCAAACGACCACTTTCGGACCACTCCGTTTAAGAACTCAAGTCTGGCCTCCACCGGTCCAACCCCCAGCGGATTCATGGGGCGATAGCTCAAATAGCCATCGGTACGAAGGCATAAACCGGTCACATCTCGCTCATTCACAAAAAGCTTGGCGGTGCGAAGATCCAGAGCCTTTCGCAACGGTCCGGAGACGGTAGCGGAAACCACCAGGTCGATGCTTTGCACTTCTCCTTGAGGGGGCGGATTGAGCAGCAAAGAGGTTTCTTCTGCCTGGACCGGATTGGCGACCAAAGCTAGAATCATCAATATCGCGAGGACAGAATTTCTCACTTTATCGTATTTCGCCTCGAATCAGGGGTGGACCTTTGCAAATCACGGCAGGGGTCGATGGGGAAGGGGAGAACCGCCCTGCCACGGAGGGAGATTCCATGCAAGATAAACACCAACCTCATAGAGTTGTCGTAACCGGGATGGGCGTAATTTCAGCGCTCGGAATCGGCCTCGACAAATTTTGGGAAGGCCTGAAGTCCGGCCGGAGCGGGATCAGAAGGATCGAGTCTTTTGATGCCTCCACTTTTACCACCCAGATCGCCGGTGAAGTCCCGGATTTTCAGGTCGATGACTTCTTAGACAAGAAGCTGGCGAAGCGCTCTGATCGGGTGATCCATTTCGCCCTGGCGGCCTCCAATTTGGCCGTAGAGAACGCGGGACTCGACCTGGATTCGATCGATCGACAGCGGGCCGGGGTCATCATCGGCACCGGTATTGGTGGAATGGACTCCTGGGAAGAGCAGCACTCCACCTTGATCTCCAAAGGGCCGAGGCGTATCTCACCCTTCTTTATTCCCATGATGATTCCCAATATGCCCTCCGGTCAGGTCAGCATATCGTTGGGGCTCCAGGGTCCGAGTTACTCGGTCGTCTCTGCCTGCGCTACCGGTGGAAATTGTATCGGGAGCGCCTTCGATGCTATCCGAAACGGCCAGGCAGACGTCATGCTGGCAGGCGGCACCGAAGCGGCCGTCACTCCGCTCGGTATCGGTGGTTTCTGCGCCATGCGGGCCATGTCGACCCGAAACGACGAACCGGAGAAAGCTTCCCGACCTTTTGACAAGGGCCGGGATGGTTTTGTGATGGGGGAGGGTTCAGGTATCCTGGTGCTGGAGAGCCTTCAACACGCTCAGGCTCGCGGCGCCAACATCATCTGCGAACTAGAAGGCTACGCCTGCACCAGCGATGCCTACCACATGACCAACCCCGATCCCGAAGGCTCAGGAGCAGCTCGAGCTATGCGGTTGGCCCTGGAATATTGTGGACGAAAGCCGGAAGAGGTGGACTACATCAATGCCCACGGAACCAGTACGCCGGTCGGCGATCCCTGCGAGGTCAAGGCCTGCCGCAAAGTCTTCGGTGATTACGCGGAAAAGGTTGCCATTTCATCTTCGAAATCGATGACCGGGCATACCCTGGGGGCGGCCGGGGCGATCGAGAGTGTGGTCTGCGCCCTGGCCCTGCAAAACCAGATCATTCCGCCCACCATAAACCTGCAGGAGTTGGACCCCGAGTGCGCCCTGGATATGGTGCCCAATGTGGCTCGTCAGACCAGAGTCGATTTCGCCCTGAACAACACGTTCGGGTTCGGGGGGCACAACGTGGTACTGGGGCTTTCCCGGTGGAAGAGCTAGCAGCCGAAACAATGCCCTCCACCGACCCGAAAAGGTGGGACTCGTTCTGCGACACGCTAGGACACGAATTCACAGACCTGGAACTGCTGGAACGAGCATTCGTTCACGAATCTCTGGTCAATGAACTTCAGGATTCATCCCTTTCCAATGAACGTCTGGAGTTTCTGGGCGACTCGGTCCTGGGACTTACGGTTGCCGAATTTCTGTACAAGGAGTTCCCCGATGAGCCGGAAGGCCAGTTGGCCCAAATGAAGAGCTATCTGGTCAGCCGCAAGCATCTGGCCGTGTGTGCCGATCGGCTCAAACTCGGCCGCCACCTCCAGTTGGGGAAAGGTGAAGAAAACTCCGGGGGTAAGCGACGAGAAAGCCTCTTGGCGAACTGTTTTGAGGCCGTGCTGGGGGCGGTCTTTCTGGACGGGGGCTACAATAAGGCACGACGAGTCATCGTGAAAGTACTGGGCGATGATATGCGCAGGGGCCTGGGAGCCGTTAAAGACGAAAAATCTCGTCTCCAAGAGAAAGTCCAGACCGTCTTTCAAGCTCTACCCATCTACCAAATCGTGGAGGAGAGTGGACCCGCCCACGATCGCTTCTTTGTCGTGGAAGTCCTGTTCGGCGACGAAGTGCTCGGCCAGGGCAGCGGCCGCAGCAAGCGGGAAGCCAGCCAGGCCGCGGCCAAGGTGGCCCTCAAGGTATTTTATCAGCGGGGTGAACGGTGGTACGAACCCTATCTCGGTAGTCTACCTCGTTCCGGGGTGCAGCAAATCGAAGAGGATTGAAAGAGCACTCTAGATGCTTTCCGAGAGCAAGAACGGAAAATTACGGCTTGCCGTCAAGGTGAGACCCGCAAGTTCGCCCCAGGGCGTGGCCGGGGTGCACAACGGACACTTGATCATCAAAGTCTCGGCCCCGGCCGTCGATGGGAAAGCCAATTCCGCGCTGGTGGCCTTTCTGGCCAAGAAGTTGGGTATCAAAAAAACGAAGGTACTTCTGGTCAACGGTGAGAAATCGCGAACCAAGGTCCTGGAGTTATCCGACGTTAGCTTGGAAGAGGCGCGAGAAAAACTGGGAATCCAAGACGACGAATAGCGGAGGAAAGATATGGATCACAACCCGATTTTACAGAGCATCGCTCAGCAGGTAGCAGGTGGAAAGCCGGGAGCAGGTGATCCCAAACTCCAGTTTTCAGTTCCTTGTTTCGAAGTGGAGTACAAAGAGTCTCGGGCACCCTCCTTGATGTATATCTTTTTCGACCTACCGTTTCCGAAGCTACCTCTGAAGGAAGACTTCGCCTTTCACATCGTCAACGGATGGATCGGAAGCGCCCGAAAACGCCAACAAGAGATCAAGATCCTCAAACCCGACGGCTCGGTGTTTCTGAAAACCGGTCAACAGCCTCTGGAGTTCGTGGACGAGTACACGCCGTTTATGGCAGTCAACAAGTTTCCCAACCTTCCGTTCGAGCAGGAAGGCTACTACTATGTGGTGGTCTATCTAGAAGAGAAAGAAGTCCTGCGGTACCCGCTGAGGGTTCGGGTGGTTTCTCAGGAGTAATCACTCCGAAAGCTCCTTTCGAGCTTTTCAAGCATTTTGGTTCGCCAAACATTTCTTTGACGAACCAAAATGCTTGTACTCCTCCAGGAGCGCACTCAAGTAGCCGAGTTTGTTTGCCAGTTCAAAAGCCACCAGGAATGGAAATGCCAGGAGAGCTTCCAGGGCTGTTCTGGCGTTTCCATTCCTGAGAAAAGTGTCCAACATGCTCGTAATCCAGTGGAGTTGGGCGAATCTTCTTTTCCTCGGAGAAAATTTTGCCAGATGTCGGCGAGAACGTCCGGTCTCAAAGCACTTTCTAAAGGTGTCCGTCATATTCTTTCGATACTGATGGTAAATGGAAAGAGAACCGTCGAAAAAAACACTCATGCCGTGCTCACGCAGACGCTGAGTGAACTCGGTGTCTTCAGCACGAGCAAGGTTTTCATTGAACAACCCCACGGTCTGGAAAATGCCCCGACTCATAATGGCCCCGCCGGCGGCTTCCAAGTCGTAGGTCACCCCTCGGTAGACGCCACAACTTTCATGACCGAAGAGCAGACCCGCTAGGCGCCCTAACGCGTTGGACGGCTCCATCAAGCGTCTTCGCAAGCTGACATCGTAATAGAGGTGGCTCACCCGGCTTCCGAAATCTTCGCCGGCAGCATCAATTGCAAAGCGGACAACCTCACTCGCTCCCGGCTGGCACAGATAATCAACGGCGTGTTCAGCGTACTCAGGTGGTAATAGGTAATCGTCGGCCACGATGGCGACAAATTCTCCGCCGGCTTCCTGGACACCCCGATTGCGAGCTGCCGATATTCCCTGATGCAATTGGGGGCAGTAGCGAACCGCGATGTCCGTGCCACGGTCAAATCTTTCCACCACCTCTGTAGTCTCTGGAATCGGACCATCATCAACTACGATGATCTCCATGGACTGATGAGGAAAGGTCTGCATGGAGAGCGAGAGCAGGCATTCCCACAAAAGGTTCGGTCGCTGATGACTCAACACGACGATCGAAAGGATCATTTATCTAAACAGCCGTTCCTTCGTGCTTCGAAAGAAGATATAGGCCTGTACTAAATAGTCCAGACATCGGCATTGAAGACTCAAGCGAAATCTCACTCTCGGGTCAGAAGCCTTTCTTCGAGCTTTTCCATACTTCCAATAGCTGTACCGCTGCTCTAGAAAACTGAATAGGTCATTTCTGGTTTCGTTGTATGCCAAGATTCGATCGCATTTCCACACCTGCAAGCCTGCCGATTCCACCCGCCTAAAGAAGTCGTAATCTTCGCCCGTGCGTAACTCGACAGCAAATAAGGGCTGAAATCCATTCCTCTCAAGAAGCTCCCGCCGAACCAATCCGAGACCAGTAGAAAACATCGGAACCGGGTAAATCACGTCTGGCTCTGTACTGGAACCGAAGACCGACTCGTAACACTCTTTCCAAAATCGAGCGTAAATGTCGGTATTGAGCGCCTCTAGGTGTCCTACGGCAACTTGAATCTCAGGGTACTCCTCCAAGAATACGAAAAGCTCATCAAGGTAGTCTCGTGCGGGTACAACGTCGTCATCAAGAAAGGCGATCGTACTGCCCAGACTTTCACGAATTCCGAGATTACGAGCTGATGACGGGCCCTGATTGCGTTCGGTTCGGAAAAACCTGACCTGGCCCGACTCTTTTTCAGGGAAGTAGCTCACAGGAAGATCTCCCCCATCGTCGACCACCACGACTTCCACCCGGCCTCGATGCTTCTCAAGCTGAGGCTGCAATACTTCAAGAAGCCGCTTGACCCTGGACGGGCGATTGTATGTAGGTACGACTATAGAAATCACAACCCCGAAAACCTATAGGAATTATCTCGATAATGCAACTTTATTTTCACCCGGGCCTTGCCTGTCGCACGATAGCGTGTTAGACTCGCTCTCGTTCTTTGTAGAGAAAGAGGTTTGATCCCATGAGTGTGATCGAAGAGATCGAAAAGTCTTATTTGAAAGAAAATGTGCCAGCGTTCGGCCCCGGAGATACCGTGCGGTTGAGTCTGCGCGTGGTGGAAGGTGACAAAGAGAGAATTCAGGCCTTTGAAGGTGTCTGTATCTTTCGTACCGGCAAAGGTATCACCGACAGCGCGACTATCCGCAAGATGTCCAGCGGGATCGGCGTGGAGCGTACCGTGCCTTTGCACAGCCCTCGGGTTGCCGCTGTCGAGGTTCTGAGACGCGGTGCAGTGCGTCGGGCGCGACTTTACTACTTGCGCGACCGTGTCGGTAAGAAAGCTCGTATTCGAGAAAAAATGGTTTCGCGCTAGCGCTAAGCTCGTCTCGATGAGAGGTTCTTGAGGGCCCCGAGTGATTCACTTGGGGTTCTTCACATTGTCTGGTAAGCACGATGGCAAAAAAGAAGACCCCCAAAAATAAGCGACCGAAAGCTACGAAGCCCGAAGCGGAGCGAGCGTTTAGTTGGTACCCCGGGCACATGGTCAAAGCCAAGCGGGAGTTGGAGGCAAACCTCAAGCTCGCCGACGCGGTACTGGTCATGCTAGACGCCCGGGCTCCAATCAGTACCCGGCATCCGGAACTCGAGCAGATCCTGGATAGTCGCTCCTGCCCTTTTGGGCTGGTTTTGAACAAAGGCGATCTGGCCGAAGCCGACAAGACGGAAGCCTGGGGCAAGCACCTTCGGGCTGAGGGGTTTCAGGTCACTCGCATGAACTCGGTGCAGGGTCGCGGTCCCGGAGCCCTCAGCTCGTTGCTCGAACAGGTGGAAAGGGCGGTCAATCAGAGACGGGAACGCAAAGGTTTGCTGCCGAGAGAGCCGCGCCTGATGGTGTGTGGGCTCCCTAACAGCGGCAAATCTACCCTGCTCAACCGGTTGGTGGGTAAGAACCGCTTCAAAGCCGGTAAGAAGCCAGGGCTCACTCGGGGCGCTCAATGGGTGAAGGTCGCCGGCCGCTACCATCTCCTCGATACTCCCGGTATCCTTTATCCCCGCATCGAAGGCGAGACCAGCCTCAGTATTCTGGCCGCCATTGGCTCCGTCAAACGCAATGTTTTACCCCAGGAAACAGTGACCCGCACGCTCCTTCGGCTCTTACACGAGCGGGCTCGGTTGGCCGAATTTCTGCCTGAGCTTTCCGGTCAGGAGTGGGAAGCAGAGCCCCTATCCTGCCTCTCCGAGGTGTGGGGATACCAGAGCCGGAGCGGTGAAGCAGAACCCGCCCATCGGGCCTTCGAACGCCTCCTGAACCTGCTGTCCGACGCCTCCAAACCGATCACCTGGGAGCCTCCCCCGCTGGAATGAGACAGGCGTATCAGTGGCTATACCGGGAGCTCGACCGAGGTCGTACTCGCCGCTCCGCCATCCGAATGGCCGGCGGGGCCATGAAAGCGGTGGTGAAGAAGGCCTTCAAAACCTACGATGGACTGGTCCGTTTCGATCGGGAAAACTGTCCGCAAGAGCACGTGGTTGTCGGGATGGACGAGGTGGGACGTGGGCCCCTGGCCGGCCCCATGGTAGCCGCCTGCGTCCGACTCCCCTACCCCATTCCGCTACTTCCCTTTCTGCGCGACTCCAAGAAACTTAGTGGTGAGGAGCGTGAGGATCTGGCGCTGAGGATCGAACGAACCGCCGTGATCATGGGTTACGGCGTGGTGGAGGCAGCGGAGTTCGGAGATGAGCTCAACCTGCACCATCTTACCTTCCTGGCCATGCGTCGAGCCCTTGAGTCGGCCGGCATTGGCGGCTCGGTGCATCTGTTGGTGGATGGGAAATTTCCCCTTCCTGACACGGCATTGAGTCAGAGAGCCGTGATCAAGGGCGATGACGCCAGTCTGAGTATTGCCGCCGCCTCGGTGCTGGCGAAGGTCTATCGGGATCGCCGCATGAGGGATCTTCACCAACTCTATCCAAACTATGGCTTTGACCAGCATGTTGGCTATGGAACCCAAGCCCATCGGGAAGCCATCTTGAGCTACGGACCGTGCCCCGAGCATCGTAAAAATTTCCTAACGCGAATCCTCACAGGGGCTCAATAGAGAGAAAGCGAAGGCGCACCGCATGACGCGAAAATGTGCAAGATGTGGGGCAGAAAATCTGCCCGAGGCCAAGTTTTGTGAGAGCTGTGGATTTTCCATGGACGCCTCCGAGATGGCGAGTGGAGGCCCCACCCGCGAACTGAGTCCACGACCGGGCTCCTTGCGCGACGCTATCCCTTTTCTCACCGGAGGAGTGGATCAGGCCAAGGCACGCTTCGATGGATGGAAGCAAAAAAAGACACGGAGCGAAACCCAGAAGCTCCGGGAAGCCCATTTTGAAGAGCAGCGCGAACTCGAGGAACAGCAGGACCGCCCCAAGGAAACCTTCGGTCGAACCGTGACCCGTATCGTCATCGGTCTTCTGGCCCTCGCTCTTCTGATCTACATCATCCTCCGGAACCCCAACTTGCCGCCCTGGATGGCACAACGCATGGTCAATGAATTGCTCGGGACCTCCTAGTGCTGTAAGTGCCTGAGCCGCTATCCAAACTCCTTGGTTGGCTAACCGGAGCAAAAAAGGGGGAGCACTCCAGGGTCATCCTGGCTTCGCTTGCGCTCTTTTGCCTTCTGATCTCGTACTATTTGATCAAGCCACTGCGGAACTCCAAGTTTTTGGAAGAGTTCCTACCGGCCCATCTGCCCTTCATCTACTCCACCACCGCCCTGCTGTCGTTCGCGGTGACCAAAATCTTCAGTCATCTAGCCCAGACGATCGAAAAGTACCGCCTGGTGACCGGCGCTTACGTGACGGTCATTTTATGTAAGTTTGGCCTGGTCAACTGGCTGTACCAGGGCGGCAAAACCGCAGTCGTCTGTTTCTACTTCTTTGCTTCCGTCTACTTCTTGCTCTGCGTGGCCACCCTGTGGGCCTGCATCAACGACATGTTCACCACGGAGCAGAGCGAACGGGTGTTTGGATTTGTAGCCCTGGGGGCCACCCTGGGTGGAATCCTCGGCTCCAAGCTCTCTTACTGGATCGCCGAATCTCGCTACCGGGACTACGCTCTGCATTGCTCGATCCTATTTTTGGCTATGGCACTGGGATTGATTCTTATCGCGTCCCGGAGTTCTCGCGGGGCGAGCGACCGGAGACCGCGGAAAGCTCAAGAAGCAGAGAAAGGTGATTTTTGGAGTGAACTGCGAGCCCTGGCCGGCCGCTCCTATCTTCGCAACATCGCCCTGACCGTGTTGCTATTGGCAGTAGCCACTACGGGTATCGAGTTTGTGACCCAGACCGTTATCGATCGAGAACTGGCGAAGGTTCAGTACGAGACCCGGTTTGCGAACTTAAAGGGAGCCGACTTTGAAGAGATCTACTACCTGAAATCCAAGAATGAGGCAACCCGAATCGCCGTTTTGGAGGGGTTGGCCGATCAGAATCAGTTGGACAAAACCGAACTGATTGAGCGCTACGGCTCCTATCGAGCCGAACTTGAAAAGGAGACGCGTTCGTTCTACTCTCAGACCTACTTCTATCAAGGGATCCTGGGAGTCCTTTGCCTCTTGGTGGTAGCTCGATTTCTCTTTCCTCGAGTCGGCATGCGCTACTGCTACATGCTTTTACCGGGCATAGCCCTGGTAGGCTTTTGCCTCTTCGGTCTGACCGTGGATCTCTTCCTCGTCCAGATCGTTCTGGCTCTGGTGGGCGCCTTCAACTACAGTCTGAACAACGCGGCCAAAGAGATCCTCTACTGCGCCACCGACACCGAAACCCTCTTTCGATTCAAACCCATGATCGAGGGACCGTGCATGCGAGCAGGGGACGTCGCCTCCTCTATACTTCGCCTGATCGTCATGGTTGTAGCGGCCAAATTCGCTCTCGATCAGGTAGCCGAGATCAACCTCTTTATCATAATTACCTGCGCTCTGCTGCTCTTTTACTTGCGAGCCGCCTGGACGGCCGGTAAAACCTACGATTTCGAGTTGAGGTCCAAGCCGTGAGCCTGTTCCAACGGGTTATTTCATTGTGGTCCAGGCATAGACCTTGACCTAGACCATCCATGGTCCTATCATGAATTTATGATCTCCGAAAACGTGACCCAAGCCAAATCGCGATTGAGCTTCCTTATAAATGCCGCCCTCCACGGTGAAGATGTGACCATCTGCAAAGACGGGGTACCCGCTGTGAGATTAGTCCCCGTTAGGCCAATTTTGGGGGAGGATCCCTGCCGTGAAATTCCAGAGCTTTCCATTTCCGTTGGTGAAGAAGCTATGGAACCACTGGGGGAAGAGACCTGGGGGGAATGGGCGAGACCTTGATTATTTTGGACACCTGCACACTTCTGTGGCTTTCCGATATTTCTTACTCGCTTCCTAGTTCAGTGAAAGAGGCCCTTCGCTCATGTCCCCCATCAGAGCGATTCGTCAGTGCCATCACTGCGTTCGAAATTGGGTTCAAGAGCGCGCTCGGCAAACTCAACCTACCGGTGCCAGCAAAAGTTTGGTTCGAGGAGACGTGTGCACAGCGGGGTATCCAGTCTCTGCCTCTAACTGCCTCTGTGGCGATGAGAGCTTCCCAACTCCCTCTCCACCACCGAGACCCCGCTGACCGCTTTATCATTTCAACCGCCCTGGAGTTCCAATTAAAAATTCTCACCCCGGATAAAATATTCTCAAAATATGACGCTGCAGTCGTCTGGGATTGAGAAACGGTCCTGCTCGGAAGAGCTGCCTGCTTACGGAAGCGTATGAGCGTTGGCGTGGTAGCCCCCGGGAGCAATCCCAGGGGGCTACCCAATCCAAACGCCTAGTTAGTGGTTTAGAAAAGCCCACCGAGCTGGCTGCCGAGCCAACGCCCTACGCTAGAGCCGGCTATTCCACCGATCACACCGCCTGCCACACCACCAACAGCCGCTCCTATCGGACCACCTAAGGCACCGACAACCGCGCCGACTTTAGCTCCAGCAACTGCTCCGCCAATGGCGCCGGCCCCATTACCTACAGCGCCTCCAACTCTTTCGTTTCGCTCGGTTGGAGTCAAAGAAGGGTCGTTTATGGCCTGCGCCGCTTCGATCCCCGAAGAGATCACCGTCGCTGCATTACCCACGGGGCCGGCGGCTCGTAAAGCTCCCCGACCCAATCGAGAGGCTGTCGAACCTGCGGATGAGGGAGTGCCGGCTGGAGCTGCGGGAGCTGGGGACGCCGCAGCGGGAGCTGGAGCAGCCGGTGCGGCCCGGGCAGGTGTCGGAGCTGCTGTGGGAGGGCGGCGAAGAGAGTCAGCGTCTCACCCAAACTAACACGGGCTGCCGAAAACGGTCTGATCGACTGGAGCATGTTGCGGGAGATCGTTCGCAAGGCCGTCGTCGAGACCGAAGACTACTGGTTAAAGCTAGCCAAAGAGCTCGACTGCGATCAGATTCAAAAGTTAGGAGCCCGTGTGAGTAATCGGACCGAGCCAGACGAAGTGCATTTTGTTCAGGCGGATAGTGAAATTTTATCCTAACATCGGGTCATATTTGGATGAAATGAGATATTCGCATGGACAATAATGAACGAGTCTGGCGAAGGGAGATTACTCATACGGGCTCCTACAAGCCAGACTCCCAAGGGTGGTGTGCCCGGTGATGTCTTCGAGGAGCCGGAGCAGCCGACCAGCGAGCTACGCTGCAAACTTTCCGAGGAAGTGCTGGCCATGCTGGACCACGCCCGACGACTCCACTCTGTGGAGCAGGGTGAAGCGGTGACCACCGCCCAGGTGCTGGAGTTTGCTCTGGTCTCCTACATCACCAATCTTCCGCTCGATCAGGATTCGTTGGACAAGGTACGACAGGAGATGGATAAGGATCTACAGGCGGAAAAAGCAAGAGAGATTCCGCTGGTGGCAGCGGCTCGCGAGGTGGCCGTGGAGATGGGTCTTTTGGTTGATCCCGATGCCGATGAAACGACCCATCCGGGTCACAACCCACCCGCAGAAGACTGCTCGGAAGTTCTAGCCCAGGCCCTCGGGGCCGAGCCGGGCTTGGAGTTGGTGCAAGAGACGGAAGAAGCCCTTACCGAAAGCACCCGGACGGGTCATTTTGATGTCACCGGCCTGGAACTATCCAGGGTCGTTGGGCCTGTCCTGGTCGAGGCACTGCAGCGGCACCAACCTCCCGCTATCTCCAACAAACGCATCTGTTTCAATCCCCAGAACCGCCACACTACTAAAGCCCAAAAGCGAGAACTGCTGCGCCGAGACGGCTGGGCCTGTAGCACCCCCGGCTGCTGTCATAAGCTTTACTTACACCTTCATCACCTGGTGCCGCACTCCCAGAATGGCCCCACCATCGATCGAAACTTGGTCGGGCTGTGTTCGAGCTGTCACCGAAACGTACACGACGGCTCACTTCGCATCTTCCTCCAGCCAGACGGCAAGCTGCACTTCACCGACTCTGAAGGAAACTCGGTGGCCGAGCAAGCTGATTTGGAGTTGGGCCAATGGCTGGACTTCAACATCGGGTGGGACGGCGAGGAGGATGACTCTTTTACCATTCGGGCCCATCGGGG
>Ga0172382_10000932_pt1 | contig 54083 bp, 45 predicted proteins | sample Leawel138RmetaG_FD_122245 | JGI IMG/M metagenome (GOLD analysis project Ga0172382, IMG submission 122245) | Leachate microbial communities from a municipal landfill in Southern Ontario, Canada - Leachate well 138R metaG | ecosystem: Engineered > Solid waste > Landfill > Unclassified | place... | reverse complement strand
GTCTCCATTATGCGTACGGATGGGGCTTGCTCCATCCGCCTTTATACAAAAACGTCATACGGTTGGTGCTTGTCTCCATCCACAATCACACAAAAAATGACCCGTCGTACGGATGGGGCTTGCTCCATCCGCAATTAACGCAAAGGGAGTTTGTAAGGATGGGCTCGTCTCCAATAAGCGTACGGATGGGGCTTACTCCCTCCGCAACCGTTGGGTTGAGGCCTGTCACCATCCGCCACCTCCACTCACGCCAAAAAGGCTATAATAAATGCCATGAAAAAGTTAGGGTCACTACTATTACTCATCCTGGTCTTCTTGCTTCCCTTGGCCAGTGTGAGCGCTCTCAATAGCCAACCTGCCTACACCGGCGTGATTGTTTCAACCCCTCAGGCTGATGGCGCAATTTATCACCATGTGGTCTACGGTGACACCCTGTTTGGTATTGCCGAGGCTTACGGGATGACAACCAGCGAGATCATGGTCCTCAACGGCAACAGCCCTGATGCCACCGAAATTTACATCAACCAATTTCTGTTGATTCGACGGGGCACCATCGCCACAGCCACACTCGAGCCGACCGCCACCATTGCTCCATACACTCCTCAACCCACATTGTTCGAGCCCACCCGAACCTCTATCCCCAGCAAAACCCCGCTGCCCAGCGCCACAGCTACTCCGCCGCCAACCAACACGCAGTTGATCTTCGGTGACAGCCAGCGCATTGGGCTGACTTTAGCGGGCGTCAGTTTGGTTGGGATTATTCTGGTGGTAATTTTCGGTTTTCTCAAAAAATCAAAATAATAAAACCAGGTCCGTAAAGGCCAGGGTAAGTTTGTGCTATCCCGGTTTTGGAGGCAAAGCAAGTGTATAATTCCGGTGAGTTATTTATGAAGAAAAAGTTAAAGACCATCACCGTATACGCGGGTTCTGCCGACCATCTGGCAGACAAATATATCCAGACTTCCTACGAATTAGGAAAACTGTTGGCCTGCCAGGGGCGGTCGCTGGTCTTTGGCACCGGCAAAACCGGGCTGATGGGCGCGGTGGCCAGGGGATCTTTGGACCACAACGGCGAGATCATTGGGGTTATCAATGACGACCTCAATCTGCCCCACCTCGTTTTCGATAAATTGAGCAAAATTGAGGCAGTTCCCAACATCCAGGTCAGGCAGGCCAGGATGAGTGAGCTGGCAGATGGCTTTATTGCCCTCCCGGGCGGTTTTGGTACTTTCTATGAAGTGATGGAAGCCCTGACCTGGTCTCAATTGGGGCTGCATCACAAACCAATTGGCTTCCTCAACATCGCTGGTTACTACCATCCCCTGATTCGTTTGATTGACCATGCCATAGAATGCGGTTTTATTTATCCTGAACATCGCGGTCTTTTTGTCGAGTCAGGCGACCCCGCCCAGCTGCTGGAAATCATGGACTCCTTCGTCCCTCCCCCAAATATGAGCCGGTGGTTAACCCGACAATGAGCGATATTCAACTACTTTTAATTGACCTCGATGACACAGTCTATCCACCCGATACAGGCGCCTGGGAAATCCTGGCTGAGCGCATTTATCAGTTTATGGAAGAACAAGTAGGCATTCTCCCCGAGAAAATTCACCAGGAGAGAGACCGCCTGTTTCATCTCCATGGCACCACCATGAAGGGATTACACCTGGAATACGGCGCCGATACCAATCGTTACCTCGATTTTGTTCACAGTGTGGATCTTTCGGATGTAATTACACAAGACCCCGCGTTGCGCCGGGCTCTTCTTGAGATTCCCATTGAAAAATGGATTTTTACCAACGCCAGCCGTGCTCACGCTGAACAAATTCTTCGATTAGTAGGCATCCGCGATCTATTCACTGAAATTATTGATGTTGCTGATACTGACCCCTACTGCAAGCCTGACCCCCTGGCCTTTTTGCATGCCCTTGAGAGGGCTGGCAACCCAGATCCGGCCTGCTGTCTTTTTGTTGATGACCGCGCACCCAACCTGGATACAGCCCGAGCGCTGGGGATGCGCACTATTCAGGTGGATCCCACTGACAGCGGAGCGAACACGCATATAACCATAAAACAATTGAGCGATTTACCACAAGCGCTTGCTCAAATGGAATTTTAATATTACTGAGTTAAAACTCAGACCTGAACGAAGTTAATTGATCGCTGGTCTCATTGAGCGAGAACAGCAATTGGAGAATAAATGGAAAATAAAGTATTACGTTCCTGCCTGATCGTGATCGTTGCGATCGCTTTGCTGGGCTTGACTTTTTTGGGCGGCTTTGCAGTCGGATCTCTGTTCCCTGCCGACCAATTCAAACAGACTCTCGGCATTGCTACAAACCCGAGCGCGCAAACCACCCCGCTGCCCACCCCTTTAGCCGGAGAACCAACCCAGATTGTTCAGGCAACCAGCCCGGAGGAACTGGAAGAACTTTTTCGACCCTTCTGGGAGAGCTGGGACCTGCTGCACGAGAATTATGTCGATCAACCTCTGGATGACCTGGCCTTGATGCGTGGGGCTATCTCGGGCATGCTGGCCGCCACTGGTGACAAGCACACCTCGTATATGGATCCGGATGAATTCGCGCAAGCCAACGCCGAAATGGAAGGCGAAGAATACACCGGCATTGGCGCCTGGGTAAATATTACCGGTGAGTATGTTGAAATCGTATCCCCCATGAAGGGTTCCCCGGCAGATGAGGCTGGTCTGAGAGCCAAAGACATTGTGATCGCGATCAATGGCGAAGACATGACCGGTACTCACGGCGACCTGGCTCTACAGAAAATCCTCGGTCCGGCTGGCGAGGCAGTCACCCTGACCATCAGACGGGGCGAAGAAATTCTGGATTTCACGATTGTGCGCGAGATAATCCAGGTTCCTGCTGTTGATTACGAAATGCTCGAAGGCGACATCGCTTATATTGCTCTTTATACCTTCAATGAGCTTACAACCGCTCAATTAAGAAATGCGCTTAAAGAACTGTTGGCGCAAAATCCCAAGGGGCTCATTTTTGACCTGCGCAATAACGGCGGCGGCTACCTTGTCACCGCCATTGAAGTGACTTCGGAGTTTGTCAGCAGCGGCATTGTTATGTACGAAGAATATGGCGACGGCACTCGTGAGTCATTCAAAGCCCAACCTGGGGGTCGCGCAACCGAGATTCCTCTGATCGTCCTGATCAACGAAGGTACTGCCTCGGCCTCAGAAATTACAGCCGGCGCGATCCAGGACCGCGGCCGCGGAACTTTGATTGGTGTCACCAGCTATGGCAAAGGTTCTGTCCAAAACTGGATCCCTCTGCGAACGGAAGATGGGGGTGTTCGCATTACAATCGCACGCTGGCTGACCCCCAACGGGAATCAAATCAATGAGGTTGGGCTCACCCCCGATATTGAGGTACAGTTTACTGAGGAAGATCTTGATGCCGATCGTGATCCCCAGCTCGACGCTGCCATCGAGTTCTTTAATACACCTTGATTAAGCAAGCTTAATTGCGAGCAGGCCGGGTTCTGTCTTTGAACCCGGCTTTTTTAAACCCATTCCAGGGGTTATGCTTGGTTCCAGTTGAAGCACTATCTGAAATTTAAGAGCAAGTCTACCCAGTTTTCACTTCGGGCTGGGTATAATATGAAAAACTATGGAAAACCGGAGAGAAAACATGACCGAAAATATTCCCCGATGGGACCTCAGCAATATCTATTCTGGACTGGATGATCCCAAACTCACCTCAGACCTGGCAACCTTGAAAGACGAGATTACCACCCTGACCAGCTTTTTTGAGACTGAACTCTTACCCCTAAAAGATAGCCCCCAAAATCCTGATATTCTCAGCAAGCGTCTGAACCGGTTGGTTGACCTCACCAACACCATCGATACCGGTGCTGGCACAATTGGTGCCTTTTTGTATGCCCTAACCAGCACCGATTCGTTTGACAAAGCTGCCGAGCAAATGCAATCAAAATTCGAGATTGGTCTCCTGCCGCTCAGGAACGTCAACGTCAGAATCGCGGCATGGCTTGGGTCTGTGGCCGATCAACTTCCCGCAGCTCTTGCCATCCCAGGCTCCGCTCATGAGCATGCTTTCATCCTTTTGGAAGAAGCCCAGCAAAGCCAATACCTGATGAGCGAACCGGAAGAAGAGCTGGCCAACGAACTCTCACTCTCGGGTGGCGCGGCCTGGGGCGACCTCCAGGGAACCCTGACTTCTCAAAAACAGGTCGAATTTGAGCTCGACGGCAAAACGGAGACCCTGCCGCTGCCGGCGCTGATCAACCTGCGCTCTCATCCATCCGCTGAAGTAAGAGAACGCGCCTATCACCTGGAACAGGCCACCTTTGAAGACATGAAAGAAGCACTGGCAGCCTGTCTCAATGGGGTCAAGGGCGAGGTTAACACGCTCGATCGCAAACGCGGTCGTGAAGACAGCCTGCATTCTTCACTGGACAAGGCACGCATTGACCGCCAGACCCTGAATGCCATGATCGCTGCCATCGAAGACTCTCTACCCATGTTCCGCTCCTATTTTCAGGCTAAAGCCAAAATTCTTGGATCCGAAAAATTGCCCTGGTGGAGTTTGTTTGCTCCCATCGGAAGCGTGGATAAAACCTATAGCTTCGAAGAAGCCAAAGGGATCATCCTGACCAATTTTGCTAAATTCTCCCCGGAAATGGCCGATTTTGCTCGCAGTGCCTTTGAAAATCATTGGATTGACGCGCTCCAAAGGCCTGGAAAACGCGGTGGAGCTTATTGTATGGGTGTTGAAGGCATCAAAGAAAGCCGCATCATGTCTAATTTTGACGGCTCTTTCGATCAGGTCATGACCCTGGCACACGAACTCGGCCATGGTTTTCACAATTATTGTGCCTTTCAAGCTGATAAAACCCCTCTGCAGACGCAGACACCTATGACGCTGGCTGAAACTGCCTCAATCATGTGTGAAACCATCGTTTTTAACGCCCTACTGGCAGACATCGATGACCCCAAAGCCGAGCAAGCCATCCTCGAGACGTCCATTTCAAGCGACGCCCAGACAATTGTCGATATCTATTCTCGTTTCCTCTTTGAGCAAGAAGTTTTTGACCGCCGCAAGAAATCCACGTTGTCCGCAGACGAAATCAGTGAAATCATGTTGCAGGCGCAGCGCGATTCTTATGGCGACGGCATCGACCCGGAGGTGATGAACAAATTCGCCTGGACCTGGAAACCCCATTATTACAGTACCGGCTTGTCTTTTTATAACTACCCTTATGCTTTTGGCAATCTTTTTGCCAAAGGGCTGTACGCGATTTACCAGGAAAAAGGTGACGCTTTCGTCCAGGATTACAAGGCACTGCTTGCCAGTACAGGGGAGGCATCAGCAGCCGACCTTGCCGCCCGCTTCGGGATCGACATACGCAGCAAGGACTTCTGGGCCGCATCCCTCGCGCAAATCGCTCCGCAAATTGAAAGGTACAGGCAGCTTTAAGGCAAAAGAGCAACCGACGTGCGAAATACGCTGTCGTAAGGGTGGGGCTTGCTCCACAATCTCAAAAAAAACCGCCGTCGTACGGGTGGGGCTTGCTCCACCCAATCTCAAAAATACCGCCGACATGAGGAAGGGGCTTGCTCCACCCGCTTCAAAAAAACCACCGACATGAGGCTGGGGCTTGCTCCGCCCGCCTCAAAAAACCCGCCGCCATTCGGATGGGGCTTGCTCGACCCGCCTCAAAAAAACGCCGTCGTACGGGTGGGGCTTGCTCCACCCGTTTCAAAAAAACCACCGACATGAGGCTGGGGCTTGCTCCACCCGCCTCAAAAAAACCGCCGCCGTACGTGGGGCTTGCTCGACCCGCCTCAAAAAACCCGCCGCCATACGGATGGGGCTTGCTCCACCCGATCTCAAAAAAATGCCGTCGTACGGGTGGGGCTTGCTCCACCCGATCTCAAAAAAATGCCGTCGTACGGGTGGGGTTTGCTCCACCCGATCTCAAAAAATAACCTACGGTTGGGTCTGAGACCCGCCCTGTGTTAACTCAGTCTTAGTTCTTTCCTGGTCTCACGACCAGGAAAGGGTATTGGCCATTTGTCCTGCACGAGTGAGGAGCCCTGCGGTCAGGCGCGTGGCTCGATCAGGAGACCTTCGCCAACGAGGGCTTGCAACGACTGGTGATGGTCTAACTCAATCCCAAAATCTTGCCTGTCTCGAAATCAATATCAATATCGTAGTAGGCTGGGCGAGTTGGCAGCCCGGGCATGGTGCTCATCGTGCCCAATAGCGGGTAAACAAACCCCGCTCCAACCGACGCACTGACATCGCGGATTGGAATCCGGAAGCCCTTGGGCACGCCCTTCAATTCGGGGTCATGGCTGATCGAAAGATGTGTCTTGGCCATACAGATCGGCAGGTTGCCGTATCCCATGCGTTCATACTCCGCCAATCTCTCTTCGGCGATTGGGCTGTAATCAACGCCATCGGCTCCATAGATTTCTCTGGCAATCGTCTCGATTTTGTCCTTGAGTGACATCTCTAATGGATAGAGGAATTTGAAATCCGAGGGCAATTCAGCCGCCCTGACCACAGCCTCTGCCAGTTCAATCGCACCCTTACCCCCCTGGCTGAAGTGATCTGTCACGACCGCTTCAACAATTGCATCGTGCTGCAAAGCGATCTTGCGAACCAACTCAAGCTCTGCATCTGAGTCTGTCGGGAAGCGGTTGACTGCCACTACCACCGGGACGCCAAACTTCTGGGCGATGCTGGCATGCGCCAGCATATTGCCAACACCCTTTTCAACCAACTCCAGGTTTTCTTCCACATATTCCGCTGCCAAAGGCGAGCCGGCGACCACTTTGGGCCCTCCACCGTGCATTTTTATGGCGCGCACAGTAGCCACCAAGACCACCACATCAGGTCGGTTGCCAGAATAACGGCACTTGATGTCAAAGAATTTTTCCATACCCATATCAGCCCCAAAGCCGCTCTCGGTGATTACAAATTCTGCCAGCTTTAATGCAATCTTATCTGCCATGACCGAGCTGTTCCCATGGGCGATGTTGGCAAAGGGACCGGCATGCACCAGCACAGGCGTGCCCTCCAGGGTCTGCATCAGGTTGGGTTTGATTGTGTCTTTCATCAGTACGGTGAGAGCGCCAGCGACGCCAAGATCATCGGCTGTAACAGGTTCACCTGCCCGATTCTGCCCGATAACCATCCTGGCGATACGGTCGCGCATATCTTCAAGGCTGGTGGCGAGAGCCAATATGGCCATCAACTCGGAAGCAACACTGATATAGTAGTTGGTCTTCAGTTCAAAACCCTTTTCCTGTGGCCCCTGCCCGATGGTGATGCCGCGCAGCATGCGGTCGTTCACGTCAACAGCGCGCCGCCAGGTAACCGTATCGGGGTCGATATCCAGGCGAGCGAACTTTGCCTTTTCTTTTTCAGTCAATTTGTCTGGGTCGGTTGCGGTGATCCCCAATTTTGCCAGTCTGCCCTGCATTCCGCGGGCAAACTGACGCTTGCCCATCTTATCCTTGGGGCAAAGCCGGTTGAAAAGAGCCTGGTCACTCTGGGTCGACTCGTGGAACATGCGCGTGTCGATGGCGGCAGCCAACAGGTTGTTGGCAGCTGTGATGGCGTGGATATCTCCGGTGAGATGCAGGTTGAAATCTTCCATTGGAATCACCTGGGAATAACCTCCACCGGCAGCCCCGCCTTTGATCCCGAAGGTCGGGCCCTGCGAAGGCTGCCGAATACAGGTGATCACGCTCCGCCCCAGGTGAGCCCCAATCGCCTGACTGAGGCCGACGGTTGTGGTCGTTTTCCCCTCCCCAAGAGGTGTTGGGGTGATTGCGGTCACGTCAATGTACTTGCCATCCGGCATGTCAGCCAGACGTTCAAGCACATCAAGCTTAATTTTTGCCTTGTAATCACCGTAAAGTTCGAGCTCACCGGGCAGCAAACCCATTTCTTCTGCTACCTGGGTGATTGGCTTGAGCGTCGCCGCCTGGGCTATATCGATATCTGCGGGAACGGGACTCTTGAGTTCAATTGTTGTGGCGATAAACGTGCGCTGACCTGAAACGGATTTCATTGACTTCTTTTCTCCTGTCTATTGTCCAAATTCCACATCTGCCGGCAGTGTGGCAAAAGCCTGAACGCTCAGCTCTTCCTGGTTGCCCAGGTAAGCGACCCGTATGGACACGCTTATCGAGCTGCCAGAGCGTATGAGTTCTGAGGTTTGATATCCGCCACCCACAATCTGACCCGAGTTATTGCGCAGAATCACGTAGACATGGGCATGGCTGACCGAGGCGTTAAGGTTGTTAATTACGCTGACATTGACCTTTTCCTTGTCTGAAAAAGCAGCTTGGGTTGCCAGCAGCGGATTGAATTCAGCTGGAAATTGTCCAAACTCTCCCGGCACGATGACGAGATCAACATTCTTTCCCTGGCACGAGTCGGGCAGTCTGGACAGCTTGTTAACATAAAGTACCGTTTCCTGGGGCCAGATGAGGTCATAGTAATCAGCGCTGGCAAAGCAGACGCGGTTGTTTTCGTCGGAAACGGTAAGAATCGCAAAGGTTTCGGTCAATATCTGATCGGTTTTGTTGGTCAAAACGACTCCGCCCGTAATCTGATTATACTGATCGATGGCGAAATTCCACTCCTCAATGCTGACAGAGTTCCACCAATTGCCGTCCTCCAGCGAGGCAGAATAAGCGGTCAGCCAGGGATGCACATCGACGTGATCCACCGTTTCTCCCCGGCGGCTCTTCACCCAAAGGCTGAACCCAACCTCATCCTTGCCAGGCACAAAATCAAATGTCGAAATGCCACCACCCACGATCTGCCCAAACTCGTTGTAGGCAACCGCATTCAGCGCCACCTGGGTATAGGTGTATGCGTCCGTGTTTTTCAGCCAACCGGTGACCCTGGATTCATTTCCATATCGGTATGCGGACGTGTTGAGCACGGTCAGGGGCTGCGAATACTTCAAGGTGCGGTCGATCAACCCATCAACTACGCGCACTTCGATGGTAGTGATCACCAGACCACTGTTCAGTTCAAATTCCTGCACCAGAGCGGTGGTTTCTCCTGGGAAAAGATAGCGAAAAGAGGTGCGCCTCTGAGCGATGCGGTTGCCGGACGCGTCCAAAGCCAGCACCTCCAGTTGAATATCGCGCAAAATGGCGTCATCCAGCGTATTGAATAACTTCGCCATGATCAGCAGGTTCGTGTCTTCCTGCAGATATTCTAATTCGGTAATCCGGATCGGATTCGGGTTAGTCAGGTTTGGCGTAGGGGTTGGGTTAATTGGCAGAAGCGGGTCTTGCGTGACTTCCAGGGTTGCTGGAAAAAAGGGCATTGGTGTCGCGGTTGGATCTCCCGCGCGAACGTCGGGGTTACAAGCAGAAAGCAGCAGTGCAACCAGCACTACGATGAGCAGATAAGTTCGCGTTTGTTTTTTCATGACTCTTAACCCTATTTATTATAAACGCTTCAGCCGCGCCGATGCAGGATTTACGGAAACTGGGATTGAAGGAGGTCAGCACATGGTATACACTCCGTTCTCGCCGATCTCTTGCGCAGCACCCCTCCGTTCTCGCCGGTCTCCCGACCGCGCGAGGCATTTGACCGTATGGTCTCCGTTCTCGCCGATCTCTGGCGGAGCATTTATTGACAAGCTCCGTTCTTGCCGGTCTCCCGACCGCGCGAGGCATTTGACCGTATGGTCTCCGTTCTCGCCGGTCTCCCGACCGCGCGAGGCATTTGACCGCATGGTCTCCGTTCTCGCCGGTCTCCCGACCGCGCGAGGCATACATCCCCCGCAACTCAATTAACACTTGAAAAGGGCTAATTCAAGCGATGGTTGATAGGAATTTGGCCTGACTTCCTCTATACTGGAATTAGTTTTGGAAAGGAGTTTGAAATGTTTACAACCAATAAAATCAACCTGATCTCTGCCCTCTTTGGAGGGCGCCAGGCTTCACCCGCCGCTGATGTCAACAATTTGTCAACAGCCCAAATTGATAAAGAAAAGGAGCTGAACGATTTGGATAGACGGATCAGCATCACAAAAAGTGAAGACCTGTACAAAGCGCATAGTACTTATGCGGTCAACCCCTTCAGCCAGATGAACAAATGAATCATCGGCCATCAACTTAGTAGAGCCAAAGGAAATACAAAGAAGCAAAGATTCTCCAGGCTCTACTAAAATATATTTATAGAAAAAGAGGTAATCATGTTTGACACAAAAACTGTTGGTAGAAAGATCGCCCAACTACGCAAAGCCAAAGACATGACCCAGATGGAATTGGCGGACAAGATGTTCGTCAGCTATCAGGCGGTCAGCAACTGGGAGCGCGGCAACACTATGCCAGACATTTCCAAACTGTTGGAACTCTCCTAAATCCTGGGTGTGAACGTCGAAGAGCTGTTAGGCTCTGAAAGAGAAACCGCTATCGTCAGCAAGATCATCGATCAATCCGATGATATCAGGTTAGAAGAGGTCGCTGAAGTGGTCGAGCTGATGAAGCCTTCACAGGTTGAAGAAGCCGTCGAAAAAGCCTCTGATGAAGAATATCAGTTGGAAACTTTGATCGCCCTGGCGCCTCACCTGAACTCAAAGCGCCTGGCACAGATGATTGATAAAACCAAAATCAAGGATCTATCACAGCTCATACCGCTGGCACCTTTTCTGGAAAGTTCACAGTTGGCCAGTATGATCAATCGTCAGCAGAGCATCACTGGCAGCTTTGAAAAATTGATTGCGCTGGCGCCCTTTCTGGATGAGAGCGACCTGAGTAATTTTGCCGAACGAATCTTCAACTCTGAAAAAGATTCACAATATATGAATGCTCTGGCTCCATTTATGAGTGAAGCAAGCCTGGGCAAAATCGCCCGCCTGATGAACACTGAACAAAAGGAGCGCTACCTGGTTGGTCTGGCCCCGTTTATGGAGACCAAAGTATTAACCGAAATTGCCCGCGATCTGATGAAAAGCGGCAAGCTGAAAGCGTTGAAACAATTGATCCCCTTCATTGATGAGGATGCCATCTGAAGCCTTATTCGAGTCAACCACCCTCACACAGCAATGTTACTCACAACTTCGGTCGAGTCCACGACTGAGTTGTGAGTGTCAGACAATTTTATGCCCCTGGCTAGTGCACTTTTCTCGCTAGTGTTCTGCCGCGCCGGGTCTTCTACAGCACGGGGGCTCTTTGTTCTCGCCGGTCTCTTGCGTAGTACCCCTTTAGTGGGCTGACCGCGCGAGGCATTTGATCGTATGGTTTCAATCCTTTTCCGTTCTCAGCGCCGTACGGAGGGATTTATCTAACTCCTCCTATCGCGCAACCAATCGCCATAACGGCTGGACCAAGGCCCAGCCGTACGGAGGGGGTTTATCTCCCTCCGCCTATCGCTGAACAAATCTCCGTTCTCGCCGGTCTCCCGACCGCGCGAGGCATTTGGCCGTAAGGTTTCAATCCTTTTCCGTTCTCAGCGCCGTACGGAGGGGTTTATCTCCCACCGCCTATCGCGCAACCAATCGTCATAGCGGCTGGACCAAGGCCCAGCCCTGCGGAGGGGGTTTATCTCCCTCCTCCTATCGCGCAACCAATCATCATAGCGGCTGGACCAAGGCCCAGCCGTACGGAGGGGTTTATCTAACTCCTCCTATCGCGCAACCAATCATCATAGCGGCTGGACCAAGGCCCAGCCGTACGGAGGGGGTTTATCTCCCTCCGCCTATCGCGCAACCAATCGTCATAGCGGCTGGACCAAGGCCCAGCCATACGGAGGGGGTTTATCTCCCTCCGCCTATGGCGCAACCAATCGTCATAGCGGCTGGACCAAGGCCCAGCCCTGCGGAGGGGGTTTATCTAACTCCGCCTATCGCGCAACCAATCGTCATAGCGGCTGGACCAAGGCCCAGCCGTACGGAGGGGGTTTATCTCCCTCCTCGCAGGGGATTGCTGTCTCCGATAGCCGCGGCTCGTCGCGCACGGTCAGGAGACCGGCGCGATCAATGGAAACGGTTATCGTTCTTACGATAGGATTTAGAGCGGGTGATATTCAACCATCCAAACCAGATTGGTTTTGAGTCTCTCGGCACAGGCATAATCCAGGCTTTTGGCTATCTTCCTGACCGCATCCGCTACTATCGGACCATAGCTTTTCCCCAGGTTTTTAGCCCTTGGTTTTCTGGAGAGACGCCCGTTCAAAATTCGCAAAATAGACTTGCGGTGCAAGCCGGTGACAATTTCTGCCTCATCGAGAAGTCGGCCTTTTTCCAACTTTGAGCTGTCTCTATAGCGCCCCCAGATTTTGTAAATACACTTGCGTCCTTCACTGACTGTCATAGGATCCGTTTCTGCCTTCGCTACCTCGGTAACATTTTCATTTGACCTGACGATAGCATTTCGGTAACATTTTAGTTGAACAAATGCGATTGGATTATAAATCTCTCTCCTGAATGGTAAAATTCGTGGAGATCAAATTATCAAGAATTAAGCAAAGCAATATTATATAATCATGCTTATGATCTTTCATGGATAAGCATCACCCTCGGAGCGATTTCTGGCAGGTGAAAAATAGAAATCTCGAATAAGAAGGAAAGAGAAACTGACATGCAAATTCGCACCATCCTCAACCCAGCAAGCTATCATGGCAGTCATCGAAAACCGCCTTTTTTTGAAGGCTGGTACTTCAAAATGGTCAGTGCTGATGAAAAAAGAAAAATCGCCATCATCCCGGGGGTTTTCCTGGGCGATGACACGCATGCATTTGTACAAGTCATCGATGGCTCGGATGGAAAAACGGAATACTTTACCTTCGCCTTCGAAGACTTTCAGACGGACGTCCCGCATTTTCGGTTAAGCATTGGGCCCAATCAATTTGATTCATCTCACCTGGCAGTAAACATCAATCAGTCTGAAGGGCAATTATTTGGCGAGGTGAATTTTGGTAAGTTAAACCCCTGGCCGGTGACCTTTTTCTCCCCGGGCATCATGGGTTGGTTTGCCTGGGTGCCAAAAATGGAATGCTACCACGGCGTGCTGAGTTTTGACCATTCCCTGCAAGGCAAGATCACCCTCAATGGAAAAGAGATGGATTTTAGCGGCGGTCGTGGCTATATTGAAAAGGATTGGGGGAAAAGCTTCCCTGCGGCCTGGGTTTGGCTTCAAAGTAATCACTTCAAAAATACTCGCGCCTGCATCACGGCGTCTGTCGCGATCATCCCCTGGCTTGGCAACACCTTCAAGGGCTTCATTGTCGGTTTTTGGCTGGATGGCAAACTCTATCGGTTTTCCACCTATCGAAACAGCAAAATCGAATCTCACGAAATTTCAGACGACCATGTTGTGTGGGTCTTACGAAACCGCACACACCGTCTGCGCCTGAACGCCTGCCGTGCGCAAGGTGGGCTGCTGCGTGGCCCCACCCCTCAGGACATGGGCAAGCGCGTGATAGAAACGCTGAGTGCTTCGGTCGATGTCAGGCTCGAAACCCTGCGGGGCGATGTGCTTTTTGAGAGCACAGGCGAAAACGCCGGGCTGGAAGTGGTCGGTGACTTGCAGCAATTATTGGCATAAAAAGCTTAAAGGGGCTGGATGGCCAGAACCAATGGAGACCGTTCGGTAACATTATCATTTGACTTGACACTCTGTTCTCGCTGGTGTCCTCACCAGCGAGTTACATTGACCGCAGGTCTCCATTATTATCTGTCTGTATCGAAACGTTAAACCCACATGTGACTACAGCGCACGGTCAGCCCACTAAAGGGGTAGTACGGAAGAAACCGGCGCGATCGCGAGTGCCATTTCCACAATAGGGATTACAAACAAATATCGCTGTTCTGGCTGGTGTCCTCACCAGCGAGTTATCTTGGCCGCAGGTCTGCATTATCACCCGTTTTTTTGAAAACCAGCGCGATCGCAAAGAGGTAAATTTGGAAATCTTCTAAAAGCAGGAGAGGGGAAAAAACCATAGGGCGGGTGGGGGTCGAACCCACATAGTGTCACCACCGACGGATTTTAAGTCCGTTGCGTCTGCCTATTCCGCCACCGCCCCGTAACATGTAAGGGTTATTTTACCATTATCTTTTATTTTCGCTATAAAAACCGCCCAACCGCTCTTGATAATGAGGATTCCTCATATGTTTTGGGAGTAAGGGATTGCGTCAGGTAGCTTTGTCTCAACTGAAAAACAACAACCTATCAGCGAATATAAGGATATTGACTCGAAAAATCGACTGGCGAAGGGTGGACCTGCTGATTGCCCATATCCAGTAGAAAGTAGCTCAAAACTCAGCTGCCGCGTGCTTCAGAAATCCACGTTAGGGAGTTAGAGATCATATTATCGATTTGGGCAAATTGTCCAACTTCAATTAATTCTTTCTTGAAGAATTGACTTCCGAGGCCTACACAAACCGCACCTGATTTTATCCAGGCAGTAATATTTGCCTTATCGGGTCTTACTCCACCTGTTGGCATTAATTTCGTCCAGGGCATTGGACCTAATACTGATTTAACAAAAGACGGCCCAAGTACGTTTGCAGGGAATACCTTAACAATTTCAGCGCCAAGTTCTTCCGCTGATGAAATCTCCTGTGGTGTCGCACAGCCAGGAATGTAAGCTATTTTTCTTTTGTTACACCATAGAGATAAGTCATTATTCAGAAAAGGACCAACAACAAACTCAGCACCAGATTGGACGAAAAGGGCGGCAGTTTGAGGGTCGATGATTGAACCGACGCCAAGAGTCAGATCAATTTTCTTTTCATTTATGAATTTTCGTAAAGCGCTGAAGATGCTGAGTGCATGAGCACCTCGGTTTGTGAATTCGAATGCAGTGGCTCCTGCCTGATAGCATGCAAGAGCAATATTTTTACAATTCTCAATATTTGCGTCATAATACAGAGGCAAAATACCTGTTTCAATGAGCTTTTGATAGAAAGTCAATCGATCCATTCTTTTCTCCATTTCCGTCTATCGAACTACACGACCAGAACCATCGCCACTGATTAACTGTTTCACATCATCAATGGAAACCAGGTTGAAGTCGCCTACAATGCTGTGCTTTAATGCGGAAGCCCCTGTGGCGTATTCTAAAATATTTTGAGGGTTATCTTCTTGCCGGCCCAATGCATAAATCAGTCCTGAGGAAAACGCATCACCAGAGCCAATTCGATCGACGATGAAATCGATATCGAATTTTTTACTCTCATAAACTTGATCGTCGTGCAGCATTATCGAGGACCAAAGGTTGTGTGTTGCAGAAATGGAACTTCGGAGAGTGATAGCAATTGTTTTTAGGTTGGGGTATTGCCTCTTAATTTCTCGCAGAACATGGACGTAGTTTTTTGATTCTACAAGCCCTCTATTGACATCGGTATTCGGAGCGTTTATTCCGAGAACTTTATCAGCATCCTCCTCGTTTCCAATCAACACATCACAGTCTTTGATCAGATCCGGCATAACTTCTTTGGCAGTCATACCCCATTTCCAAAGCTTCTTGCGGAAATTCATGTCGCAAGAAATTTGCACACCTTGTGCAGTAGCTTCTTTGATCGCATTCTTTACATTGACCCAGGCTTCTTCTGAGACTGCAGGTGTTATTCCTGACCAGTGAAACCAGTCAGCTCCGGTAAATATGGAGGTCCAACAATAATTTTCTGTTGGGGCGATCCCAAATGTTGAATCTTTTCTATCGTAGATCACTTTGCTTGGCCTCTGAGCTGCGCCTTGTTCGACAAAATACAACCCAATTCTTCCTTCCCGCAAACAAATATTACCTGTGCCAATATAATTCTTACGTAAGAATCGCAAGCAAGCATCACCAATGGCATTCGATGGCAGAGTAGTTACAAACTCGGCAGTCTCCCCCCAATTCGCCAAGGAGGCCGCCACATTCGCCTCACCACCTCCGAAGGTCATTCGCAACTCATTCGATTGAGAAATTAATTTAAAATCAGGTGGAGACAAACGCATCATAATCTCACCAAATGTAATAATTTTCATTCATTTCCTCTTAGTCTATTTTCGCAAATCGCGATCGGTGCCAGCATAACTTTGCCTGGATCTTCCAAAACAATATTCAGGTTACCAACCGCGCGCTCGTAATTGTGTGGAAGTTGGAGCAAAATATCGAGCACGCAAGGGTTGACTAACGTATTTGTGATCCTCCGGGCAAAACTCATTGCAGCAATTTCACTAACAGCTATCAACTTTGAATTCAGTTTAATCGGTCCGAATTTAAAGGATTCAAATCTAATCTCATGATGGGCCAGTTTCGGATCATTTTCCTCAAAATAATGGAAGAGTTCATGTGCGATCAGCAATTCCTCCAAGTTAAGTGAAATAGGAAGGTTATCGATTTGTTCTCTTTTTTTGTACTCCTCGAACATTTCCAGGTTTTTTGAAAATAGTATGATCGTTTTTGGTGCAGAAAATTGGGCAAAAACAAGCAAACCATCGATCCCATAAGTTGTTTTATAGATGATATCTACTCCCAAGGCTTTAACAATTTCAGAGAGCTTCTTACACTGAAAATGATTTAGGACTTCATCAGCATAATCCTGACCGCATTTCAGACCGCAAATAGTAAAACGATCTTTTTGTAAACTATCCAGTCGGTCATACATAGGGTCCCTACGAAAAATACTTTCCCACCATTTTTCATCAGGGACTTTAAGGATAGCTGTGATGATTTCTCTACTCATAATGTATTCCTGGCTCCAATTAGAACGACTTCTTCATCGGAATCCATGAGGTTGAGCTCGGTATCGATCAGGATCAATAATTGCTCGAAATCAAGAATGCTCTCAAAAGCAAGTACTTTCCCTCGTATGCACATATAAATATCCGGTCGCAGCATCATATCACTGTGGAAAGTAACCATGCTTTTCCAAATCGTTCTGAGTTGATCATGTACCTCTGCTGAAATGGTAGAAACCACAATCCCATCACGACGCTGAACTTTAATGAAGCCTTTCTTATCAACCAAACGAATGGAATTATTGCCATCCGGAGTCTTGTGACCAAAAACATAATAGAATTTCGACGAGACTAATAGGTCAGTTTGATCGGGGGTTGTGCCAAAAGATTTCGCGGCGAAAGCACGTGCTTCTTCTTCGGAACAGTCGAAAAGTAAATCGGTTGTTTGTACAGCAGTCGATCCAAGGGCAATAGCTGTTACTTTCGATGTCTGAGTATCGATCTCGATTTGAACCTCGACACTGTCGGGAACAGCTCCATTTGCGATCGCTAAATCCGAAGCTTCTTTCTTTATTGCAGAGATTTCGCGTGGGGTTGGATTGGGCATTGTCCTTTCAACGACATCGCGTACCATCGCCAGAGCGACCCCAATTGACGATATTACTTCAGCGTTTTCGGGAATACTATAATCCAGGTGCATATTCTCAGCACAATAAGGGATCAACGCGGCTGCTCCACCGCCACAACCGACTAAAGTCAGCTGGTCTTTTTCAAGCTTATATTTTTCTATCAGAGTATTAATAACAGGTTCAATCTTCAGGAAACCTTTGTTCAGAATAGTCAGCGCAGTGTCTTCAATGCTTCGGTTAAGGTAATCAGCCAGGGGAGCGATAGCCTTTCTGGCAGACTCTGGAATACCATAAGAATAATCACCTGGTTTTGCGTAACCTAAAACGTTCGCTGCGCAACTTGTCGTGATCGTTACGCGTTTACCATTCGTGAGCTTTATCGCCACGTAATCATCTGGATCACCTGTCTTGGGAGAAAAGAACTCCAGCTCAGGTTCTTCGATTTCAACGATGGGAGTGTAGCAGGAATATTCCAAACCAGCTATGTGAGCACTACGTGGTCCAACATCAATTATTCCTGACCCGTTCGCCCTTATCATGCTTCCACCTGCAACACCCAATACCCGTACATCCAGCGAGTTAATGTAAGTTGAATGCCCACCAACGACAGTATAATCCACAGTAGGACGACCATTCTTGATCACCCCAATGTTAGTGCTGGTTCCACCGACTTCAAAGTAAATCCCATTTGATGCCCTAAGGTACATCAAGGCTCCCACCACACTGGCGGCAGGCCCACTAAGCATTGTTAATACAGGTCTCCTCATCATTTCGTTGACGCTCATCACGCCACCATCACCTCGCATAATCATTAACGGGGTTGAAATTCCAGCTTTTTTTACACTGAAATCGGTGCGGGTTGCAGTATCGATCATCTTTGGCAAAATTGAAGCATTTATCGCGGCTGTCCGTGTTCTGCGTGTCAGACCGTAGAGTTTGCTAATATCCGAAGCAAGTGTGACAGGGGTTTTATGGGCCAGGCTTACATCATAGACCATCTGCTCTTCGGTGAGATTATCAACACCAAAAGCTTTTGATGCAACAAGAACTTGTGCACCTTGCTGAGTTAATTCCTCAATCGCCCGTTTAATGGATTCCGATGTAAAGTCTTGAAGTTTTATGAAGGTGTTGTAAATATGGATTTTGCGACCGGAGCCGAGATCAATGTCATCCAAGCGTGTTTGTTTCTTCGCCAGAAAACCTTCAAGTCCACCTTTGCTTATCCCGATGATTCCAACATTAGAAACATCTCCTTCTAATAATGCATTGGTAGCCTGAGTCGTGCTATGAGCAATGAAAACAACCTTTTTTGGATCAATATTCTGCGAATGAAGACAAGCTTCAAACGCTTGAATGATGCCCGCAGCTACTCCCAATTCGTGATCATGTGTCGTCATAACCAATGAGGAGCCCAATATTTTGTGGGTCCGGTTGTCTAACGCAACTGCTTTTGTATGAGTCCCCCCAACATCGATCCCAACTCTAATTTCCGAATAATCCATTATTTAAATTCCGATCCGGAGCATGTAGGTGTCTAACTAAGAACCTACATGCTCCAAAAAAAGTTTTAGGCCATCCCGTAAAGAAAATACACAAGCATTGTATTCAATGCTGAAATCAACCAACCCCATGCGAGACCAGATTTAACAAAGTCATCAGTTGATGCTTTTGTATAGTTGATCGCCCATAGATTCCAGGATTGGGTGGGGCAAGAGGAAAGGTTCATAGCAATTGTGGGGACATAAACGAGCGGCAGAAGCAATGCGGGAGAAAACGCTCCAATGCCGAGAAGAACTGCCAAAGTCGCTGTTCCAGCACCAAAGATTGTCAGTGGACCTCGGAACAATCCCAAGGGGGCGAGTAAAGCAAATACCAGGCAGAGCCAAAGTGGATTGCTTGGGAGAATATTGTTGAGAATGGGCTCAAAAAAGACAGCATTTACCCCGGCGATCCGGTTAAACATTGGCAGAATAAACAAAAAACCTAACATTGGGGCAATATCGACGACACCGTCAAAGAAGGTTTTTGGAACAATCGCAGCTGCATCCTTATAAGACTTGATGCGCCCACAAGCAATTAAGGCAAAGAAACTGCCAACAACGAAAGCGGGAATTGATGGCCATTGGAAAGCAATCACAAGCACGACTGGGATTAAAGGTGTAATCAAAGCATACCCGGGTACTTTTGGGCCATTTGAAGGTGTATTATCCTTCGCAGCCCAGGCTTTGGTTACAGCACCTTTTTTTCTAAGTCTGACAACGGTCATGATCGCTATAACCGCTAATTGTATTGCCATGGCTGGAAATGCAAACTTCAGGTAATTCCAATCGTATATAAATCCTTCGAACATACCTTGAACTTCCTCAAAGAGCACGAGGTTGACATACATGCCAGATCCGACAGACATCAGATAAGAACTCAATGCTAACACCTTAGGTACCCCTAAGGAAAGGAGGATGGGCAAAACAATAACACCAATCGCAACGACAGCGCCTGCACCGAACGTGCTTGTAAAAATGACACCCACCACGATGCTCAGAAGAATCATCGTAATCAGTGGCCTGTCGCCACCCAGTTCTACTGTCTTTCTAATTATGGTTGCTGCGATTCCCGTTTGGACGAGTACTTGACCGAACCAACTTCCAAATATCACTACAACTGCTGTTGGGCCCCAGCCTTCTGCGCCTCCTTGGAAAACATGAGACAAAATCCCGGGCCAGTCAATAACTCCACCGATAGCTCCTACGATAGACCAAAGGATAGTCATTACTAAGAAGCCAATGATTAGATTACCGCCTTTGATTGCATAGTAAGTGAAACCAAAGAAAGTGATCAATAAAATTATTCCAAGAATTGTATTCACTATTTCTCCTTTTAATATAAATAAACTATAGGGGTCAAAGGATCCCATATCGATTAAAGACTTCTACAATAGAACAACCATTTCTCAATTCGTCTCGAACCACGTTCTCTCCACGAACTTTTTCCATGGCTTTGTTGAAAACAATTTCCACCATATCTGCAGGTATCGCAATTATTCCGTCAGAATCAGCGAAGATCATATCCCCAGTACATATCCGGGTATTTCCACAACGTAAGGGTTCATCGATCTCGACTGTATCTACGCGACCTTTCGAATCAAGCGGACTGGTTCCCCTTGCATAAACAGGGAAACGGTCTAAGTCCATAAATGCCGTGTCCCTCACATAACCATCTACTACAGTACCACGAGAACCTCTGGCTATGCAGGCAGTAGCAATGAGTTCACCTACAAAACCATTTTGGTTGTTTCCGGCTACCACCGCAAAAAGAACGTCACCTGCTTTAAGATCATCTAAAAGAATCAGTTCTTTTTGATAAGGCTTTTCAGGTGTTGAGAAGACATCGATGGAATACAATGTACGGGCATACCCTATCAACTTCCCACTATTGAGGGTGGGCCTGATTTCACCTGATAAAGAAAAATCATGGACTCCAAGATCATCCATGATATCGGAAAGAACTGCTGTATAAAGCCGCTCTTGTAACTCATCTAATTCTTGCTGAGTGTATCTCAAAATCATCACCTCCACGAAAATATATAAATTGAATTATTTGGTTAAAATCCTTGTAGAATTATTATCGTTTTATAAGCAACATCTCCTTCTTTTCTATATTAGAAATTCGTTTTACAGTATCACCTTGTGAGATATTACTGCTCAGGCAGGTTTCATAGAGAAGTTTATAGTAAATAAGGTTGTGTGTCAAGGGATTAATGATATTATTCGGTTTATTGTGACCCCAATGCGATATATTATTTCTTATATAGAAATCTAATCTTTGGTATAATTAGAATAAAAAGGAGGACACGTGAAGACAGTTCGGAAAGCACTCGAAATTATTAAATTGGTAGAAGATAATAATGGGGAACTCAACGATATACAATTGGCTCAATTAATTAAAACTAATAAAACATCTGTGTATAAAATTTCAGCTGTTCTGTGCGAATACGGCTATTTACAACGGTTACCGGGTACTACTCGATACTGCCTGGGAAAAAAACTTTACACGGTCAATAATCCAAAGTTATCAAAAACCAAACTTCTCTCGGTTGCCAGGCCCATCATGCAACAACTTGCTAATGAATCAAATGACACTGTAAATCTTTTGGTTCAATATGGAACACGCGGAATTTACATAGAGGTGATCGAAAGCAAAAGATCAGCAAGGTTGGCAAGCAGCGTCGGAGAAATTGATTTTTTGCATATTTCTGCAGTAGGAAAAATGATTTTATCAGGAATGAGTGAAGATGAAATCGACAGAATTATTGAAATAGAAGGACTTCCCAAAACCGGTAAGAACACAATTACGACACCGGAGGACTTAAAAAAAGAACTGAAAATTATTCGGGCTAATGGTTTTGCTTTTGATCGGGAAGAATCGGTTGCAGGGGCACGCTGCGTCGCAGCACCCATAAGAGATTTTTCCAAATTACCGATTGCAGGCATAAGTATTTCATCATTGACGGTATCAATTACTGATGAGGAGTATGAGAGGAACAAAATATTAGTGACAAAGGCTGCAAAAGAAATCTCTGAGATTATAGAGCAATATGTCTATGTGAATATTGATTAATTTTCAGCACTGATCAGTGGTGGACACATATCATCCACAGCTTTCTTTCTAGCAGGTAAAATGAAGGAAAGTCTTTCACAAAACAGACTATGTAATGAAAGTATTCTTCAGGTGCTGATGCCATGAAACCAAAACAACCGCTCACATTAATTTTCCTTGCCATCCTGCTTTTTTCCCTGGGGGTTTCTTTTATCAGCAAACGAACGCTTTCTATCCCAGCGGCCAACCAGGCACAAACCCTCAAAGATTGGGCTCACGGCAGCGGCGGAACCTTAAAAGTGATGCTGACCTACCCTACCAAATTGCTCAGCAACCAGGCCAACACAATCACGCTCACTTATGAGCCCGATGCGAGCCTGGAGCAAAACCTTGACAGCGGCTACATCTTTGATGCTGAATTCATCGCCGCCGGAAGCGTGATCAGCCCTCAAAGACGAATGCTGCTGCCCCTCGAAAATGGCCGGCAGAGCATCTCCTGGGAGATCGTGCCCTTCATCACCTTCGAAAATGAAGCCATTGTCCAGGCAGCGCTGGAGAATGCCGATCTCACCGGCGCTTACGCCATCTCGCCCCAGGTCACCTTCGATCTTGCCTTTGAAGTCAGGCAGTCCAGTGGGCTGAGCCCACAAAATTCCTTTTATGCGGGACTGGTGATGGTGGCTGTGGCTCTGCTGCTGCTGGTCTATTACGTGCTAAAACAAAACTCGCTTGAAGCCAAAGGTTAAATCAAATTATGCGAAGACCACGCTCAAAATCTTTCGTAAATTTGCTGGCTAGAACACCCGTGATCACTACAGGCAAAATTCCTGCGGTGAAGATTCGTTCTGTGACCAGCGATTCCCGCCAGGTTCAACCAGGAGATGCCTTTTTTGCCATCAAGGGAGAAAGCTTTGACGGCTTCGAATACATTCCCTCCGCAATTGAGCGGGGCGCGGCGCTTATTATCGGCAACCGTCCCGCCCCACAGCAGCCAGAGGTGCCCTATCTGCAGATTGACGATGACCCGCGCAAAGCCCTGGCCTGGCTGGCAGCTGCCACCCATAACTTCCCGGCGCGCAAGCTGCGTATGATCGGTGTGACCGGCACTGACGGCAAAACCACGACCGCGAGCATGATCCACCATATTCTGACCCACTGCGGTGTTCAGACCGGCCTGATTTCCACGGTGAGCGCTCTGATCGGTGACCAGCAGGTCGACACTGGCTTCCATGTAACCACTCCCGATTCGCCCGCTATCCAGGCCTACCTGGCCGAGATGGTCAGGGCAGGCATGACCCATTGCATTTTGGAAAGCACTTCGCACGGTCTCGCGCAGGGCCGCACCATCGCTGCCGAATTTGATATCGCGGTTGTTACCAACGTGACCCACGAACATCTCGACTACCACGGCGACTGGCAGCACTACCTCGCAGCCAAGGGGCTCTTGTTTGAAAGCCTTTGGTCTCCTGCCCCGAAGAAGATTGGCAACTTGAGGCTGGCTGTTCTAAACAAAGATGACCGCTCTTATGGTTACCTCAAGCGAATTTCCCCTCCCGGTCATCTTAGTTACTCTCGTCTGAACCAGGCTGATCTTTGGGCTGACGATATCCAAAACACGCCCAGCCAGCTCAGTTTTGATTGTCACATTGACGATTTGGTCTATCCAGTAAAAACTCCATTAACCGGTATTTACAATGTATCCAATTGCCTTGCAGCCCTGGCAGTATGCGTCAAGGGTCTGGCAATCCCCGCCGAAAAAGCCATCGCCGCACTGGCTACCCAGGGGACCATTTCCGGGCGAATGGAGCCTATCGATCTCGGGCAGGATTTTATTGCCATCGTTGATTTTGCCCACACACCCTTTGCCCTGGCGGTCGCCCTCGAAACTGCCCGCAGCCTGACCAAAGGCAGGGTGATCGTCGTATTCGGATCGGCAGGCTTGCGCGACCGCGAGAAACGCAAAATGATGCCGGCTGAATCCATTAAACGCGCAGATATGACCATCCTAACAGCTGAAGACCCACGCACAGAGTCGCTGGAAGCGATTCTCCAGGATATGGCTGATGCCGCTGTGGCTGCCGGAGGAATCGAAGGTGAAAACTTTTTGCGGGTCGCGGACCGTGGCGAGGCGATTCGCCGCGCGATCGCTATGGCCCAGCCGGAAGATGTGGTGATCGCGTGCGGAAAAGGGCATGAACAATCGATGTGTTTCGGCAGCACGGAATATAACTGGGACGATCGAACCGCCATGAGAGCCGCCCTGGCAGCGCACCGTGGTATTCCAGGTCCCTCAATGCCCTGGCTGCCCACCAGCCAAGCCTGATTTCTCTTGGCCTTCAATCCAATACTGAGGTTTACAACTTTTATTGCCTGTGGTTTTTCTTGCGTTGCACCTGTTGATACATTTCACCCAAGGTGCCCCCGTTGATGCCACCAAAGATGGCCATAAAACCAACCAGGGCCGCCAGCAGGCCCGATTTCCAGGTCAGCAAGACGGTCACCACCAGTCCCGCGATCCCGCCGTAGATCCCGTAGGTGGTGCCGCGGCGGTCTTTTGCCAACAGTGTAATCAAAAAGCCGATCGTCAGTGACCCTAAGAAAATGCCCAGCATAAGGGTAGTATCGACCCCCTGCATGACCTCACCATAGCGCAGCAGCAGTGAATCCACCAGACTGAAGAATATCAGCGCCCAGGCGATATTCAGGATCATAGCCAGGATCAGGAAGGCATATTTAGTGCCTCTAAAATCAAGCATCCGGTTGAGTTTCATAGAGTAAATTGTACCTTATCGGGTTAGGCTTTTATTCAAATTTGGCCACCGGCCACACCCGCACCTGCAAGCAACGCAGAAAAGGGAATCCAGAAGGTGATCCAGCAAGCCAGGTTACTTTAGGCTTTGAGTGAGCTCTGCCTACGGTAATACCGCGTAAAAAAGCTGATTGCCAAAAGCCATAAATACGCGTCGGTCCTGACTGACATAAAAAGCGCTGACTTTTCCTTCAGGCAGAGCGGCATCGTTTAGCCACGATCGCAGAACTTTATTCAGGTTCAGGCGCAGGCTGAACTGGTAAATCTCAGCTCTTCCAGCTTCAAGATAGTAAATGGAGGGGTCCGGTGGTGGTGAATAGGCAAGTTGTTCAAATTTCAAGGTGCTGAAATCAACATTTGCGCCACTGGTACCTGCGTCCAGATAAGGGTAAGGATCATCGCACGAAACCATACCGGTCACAAACGAGGCGAAGCAATGCGAACTATGCCCATCGGCATGCAAGAGGAATAACTCCTCCCCTTCGGCTTCCAGATCGATGGCAGTGGACAGGTCGATAATCTCTTCATCAAAGTAAGCCCCGGGCGTGTTACTGAAATTGGCCGTAAACCCTCGGTAAACCCAGAGAGCTTGATTGCCTGGGTCGAGCACGTAAAGCCGGTTGCTATCGAAAACTATCTTCTTCAACTCAACCCAACCAGTCTCGGGGGTTGGCAGATGCGCGGCGCTCGGGCTGGCTCCCGGTGAGCAGTAGATCAGATTTCCATTGGAATCGATCGCCATCACCGGAGCTTTGGCAGGGTTATTAAGCGGGATGCTGATCATATCGACCAACTCTCCAACCTGGATGCCACCATAGGTACCGGCCTGGCACACAAATTGGTCATCCATCTCGTAACCGGTGGTATGGAGACGCAGATACTTCACCGACCCGCTGGCACGGTCCAGCACATAAAGATCATTGTTCAAAGAAACAACCGCGGCGATATCCAGTTTTGGGTAAAGCGTTGACGCGAAAGCAGGAACGTACTGCAGCCTTCTGGCACCGTCCAGATCGTCCAGGGCTATCTGAGCTCGCGTTCTCAGTGACCGCACTTCGGCTGAATTCCCGTAGGTCGCAGCCTGGTCCAGCCACATAAGGGTTTGCTCCCAGACTTCCCGCTGCAGCTCACTGGTCTGCATCAGAGCGGCGTTGTTGGCCGATGCCTGCGCTTGCGCCAGGTAATAAGCGTATTCGTGGTCTTCCCCGCGATTGAAGTAAACCATAGCAGCCCCAAAAACGATCACCAACGGCACCAGAATGGCAATCAGGACTTTGGTCATCAATGAAAGCTCTTTGATCCCGCTGTTTTGCTGACCTTCTTCTGTTGTTTTCCCCGCAGCCTCAATTGATTCCGTCTTTTCTTCGATATTCCGCAGCCAACCAGCCCCGGTCGCGACGCCCTGCAGAGCTTTTTCTTTAAGAAGGTCGAGATCCGGTTTCTCAAGGTCCGATTTTTGAGGAAGCTCTACTGGCACTGATTCAATCATGGTTGCTTCGGGTTCTTCGTCCGGTACTGGTGTTTGGGTGGGTGTTTGAGGATAGTCGGCTTGGCGAGATTCTTCCTGGCGGTCATCGTCCTGGTAGAGCACAGCCTGACCGAATAAGTCTTCCGCCAGAGATAACTCAGCGGAGACTGCATCTTCGTCGTCGACCACAATCTTGGATGTCAGCTGCGGCTCCTGCCAGGCATCCTCGATCGCAGCGGCTGAGTCAGCCATAGCCTCAGGCAAGAGCGCCGCAAAATCAAATTCATCCAGGTCAGCAGCTTTTATCTGACCCGAGCCACTGCTCACCACCACAATGCCCAGAGGTTGATTTTCTTCAGCCCGAAGTTTTAGCTCTCCAATCAGAAGGGCAATCTCATCCGACTCCAGCGCATCAGCTGTGTATCTGCCAAAGACTATTGTTTCAGTGCCGGTGAGCGATGATTGAAAATAGCGCGGGTTGGTTACTGTGGCAACCCCCAAACCACGTTGATCGAGCGATTCGTCAAAGAACAATTCAACTTTTCCGTGGGAAAAGACCTGTGTTTGGCCTGCTCCAACCTGTGCCAGAAACAGGGTGTCATAATGAATCACACTCAGCACCAGGCTGGCAGTCTGCCAGGATTCCGGCTGATCGAAATGGTGGTTTTGTTCTAAGAAGTATCGGTTGATACCGTTCACGAAAACCCGCATGGCCTTGGTAACCGAGCCGCTGGTCCTGAAAAAGAGATTTGCCTGGTTTTCCAGTCCCTTTTTCAATAAGTCAACATCTGTTGTCTGGCTTTTCAGGCTGAGAAATCCAAAGAGCTGATCAGCCTCCCGCCCCCTGGTCTTCTGCTTGGGGCTGGGGAATCCCAGCAGCAAGACGCGCCGGTCTTGAGATTGGTAAATGGTCAAATCATATTTCATAGGCTACCTTCATCTCTTAAATGCAACAATGCTTATATCAGAGCGTACACAATTCGTGCCAAAGAGTATAATCTCAGCATGCAAATGACCCTCCTGACCAGCCTAGACGAATGGGACGCCATCCACCAGGAATGGGACGAGCTGCTAGACCGCAGTTTTCGACCCTATCCATTTTTGGAGTCGTGGTACCTGTTCAACTGGTGGCAGACCCTGGGTGGTGGCGAATGGCCGCGAGAGACATCAACGCTCCAGATCATCACCGCCCGTGAAAACGGACAGCTGGCGGGCGTCGCCCCCCTTTTTTCTTCGTCGAAATCTGACTCGCAGCCAGCCCTGCGCTTCATCGGCCAAATTGAGGCAAGTGACTATCTCGACTTAATTTGCAAACATGACGATTTGGAAACCTTCCTGATCCAGGTGCTTGATTTCGTCGATAGAAATGAGCAAATCCACGTCAAGCGCCTGGAACTGGCCAACGTCCAGAACAGTTCGCCCACAATTGCCCTGCTCGAGAATCACTGCTCGCTCTCAGAACGCGCATTTGAAATGAGAGTCCTCCAGGCTTCCCCGGGGATTCATCTGCCACCCACTTGGGAAGATTACTTGAAAATGCTCTCGAGGAAGCAGCGCCACGAAGTGCGCCGTAAAGAACGCAACGTCGAGAGAGACTTCGAAATGGAACTTGTTTTTGCCGAGGACCCTGCGGCGATCCCTGAAGAAATGAGCCAGTTAATTGAACTAATGCGCAACGAGGAAGCAAAGGCAGAATTTCTGACCCCTCAGATGGAAAAATACCTGATTGGTCTGGCCGAAGCAGCGTATAAAGCGGGGCGTCTGAACCTCGCCAGCTTGATGCTGGATGGAACCCAGGCCGCCACCTACCTGAATTTCATCAAAAACAACAAACTCTGGGTCTACAATTCCGGCTGGAATCCAGATTACGCCAAGGCGTCTCCTGGTTGGGTGCTGCTGACCAAAATGATTCAGTGGGCAATTGACCAAGGGTTGGACGAGGTCGACTTGCTGCGTGGGGACGAGGAGTATAAATATCGTTTAGGCGCGGTCGACCGTCAGGTGGTTCAGCTAGTATCGGATAGAAAATCTCAGGCGTAACCGCCTCTACCTGCCGAGCCCATAAAACCGTAAGAAATCCAGTGTCGGGCTCTTCTAATACAAAGTTAACCTCAAGCAGGTATGCTTTTCTTGACGAGGAAAATTGCGCGTGGTAACATTAAATTACAAAATTTAGCACTCTCATATAGAGAGTGCTAATCATGAAGAAACATGAACGAACTAAGCGACCGCCAAAAAATCATTCTATCCCTGATTGTGCACGAACACACCCGCACGGCTCAGCCGGTTGCCTCAAAAACCCTGATAAACGAATACAACTTGAAAATCAGCTCGGCCACTGTACGCAACGAGATGAACACCTTGACCGAGCTGGGCTTTTTGCGCCAGCCGCATACCTCAGCTGGCCGCGTGCCAACCGAAGAAGGCTATCGCTTTTTTGTGAGCAATCTGGTCCAGCATGCCGCGCTTCCTTCGGCTACGCGCAACACCATTGCCCACCAGTTTTACCAGTCCCGCAAAGGGCTGGAATACTGGCTGCCATTGGCGGCCTCCGTGCTCGCCAATCAATCTCAGGCAATCTCGATCGTGACCGCGCCGCACAGCCAAAAGGTTGCTTTCAAGCACCTCGAGCTGATCGCCACTCGCGCCTCACAGGTGTTGATGGTTCTGGTTTTGATCGGCGGAGAGATCCAGCAGCATATTCTTTCGCTGGACACTATCCGCACCCAGGAGCAGCTCTCTCAAATTGCCGCCCAGATCAATCATCTCTGCCAGAATGCCACCCTTGACCAGATCAAAAACCTGTCCTCCACCCAGGATGCGCTCGTAAATCGGGTCATTGGGGCCGTTATCGAGCAGCTCAGTCTGGCCAGCAAGCTGGTCACCGGCGAGCTCTACCTGGATGGGCTCACAAACATACTGGCGGAGCCTGAATTTTTTGATTACCGGCAGGATAATTCGCCTCTGCGTTTATTGGAAGAGCGCCCCATGCTTGACGACCTGATCTCCCGCACCATTTTGACCGAAGAGATAGGTGGCGTGCAGGTGGTGATCGGTGGCGAAAACATCTGGCAGGAACTCCAAAACTGCTCGGTTATTTTGACCCGATACGGCGTAGCCGATCAGCTCTCTGGCGCACTCGGCATTCTCGGCCCCATGCGCATGCCCTACAGCCAGACAATCAGCACCGTGCGCTTCGTGGCCGAACTGATGTCCGGGTTGGTTTCTGAAAACTTAATTAACTGAAAATATAAGCATTTTATAGAGGAAATATGACTGAAAATGATAACAGCGCCAACATAAACCAGGAAAACGAAAAAAGGTTTCAAGACGGCAGTGACCCCCTCGACCCGCTGGAAGTCGCCCGCATAGAAGCCGCAGAATATCTGGATTGTCTCCAACGCGAACGCGCCAGTTTTGCCAACTTTAAACGCCGCATCGACCTCGAAAACGCCGCCATGGCTGATCGTCTGCTGGCAGAGCATGTTAAATTTTTCTTGCCTGTGGTGGATGACCTCGAGCGTGCGCTCAACCATCCGCCCGCAGACCCGGATTGTGCCAACTGGATTATGGGCATCGACCTGATTCGGAAGAAATTATTGAACACGCTCGAATCCCAAGACGTTACCCCCATCGACCTTAAACCTGGCGACCTGTTTGACCCGATCAATCAGGAGGCGGTCACTCACGAAGAAAATGACCGTTTCAGTGACGGAGAGATCATCGAAGTCCTGCAAACCGGATACCAACTCAAAGATCGCATTATCAGACCTGCCCTCGTTCGGGTAGCAAAATAGGAGCACACTATGGCAAAAATTATTGGTATCGACTTGGGTACAACCAACTCTGCTGCTGCTGTCATGATAGGTGGCGAGCCAGTGGTGATCCCCTCTGCTGAAGGGGAGCGTCTGGTTCCTTCGGTAGTGGCAGTTAATAAAAACGGGGAACGGCTGGTTGGTCGTGTCGCGAGAAACCAGTCCATCATCAACCCGGAGAACACCATTTTCTCCATCAAGCGCTTCATGGGCCGCAGAACCGATGACCCCGAAGTCCAACGGTCACTCAGCCTGGTGCCCTACAAAATCAGCACTGCTCCCAACGGAGACCTGCGAGTCATTTTAGACAATAAAGATTACACCGCGCCGGAGATCTCAGCCATGATTCTGGGCAAGATCAAGCGCGACGCCGAAGCTTATTTAGGTGAGCCTGTCACCCAGGCTGTGATCACCGTTCCCGCCTATTTTAATGACGCGCAGCGCAACGCCACCAAAGACGCTGGCAAGATCGCGGGGCTGGAAGTCTTACGCATCATCAACGAACCAACCGCCTCATCCCTGGCTTATGGCCTCGATAAAAAAGACCGAAGTGAAATTATTGCAGTTTATGACCTTGGCGGCGGGACCTTTGATATCTCTGTCCTTGAAGTTGGCGACGGCGTCTTCCAGGTCAAGTCGACCTCTGGCGACACCTTCCTCGGTGGCGATGACTTTGACCAGCGCATTATCGACTGGCTGGCTGATGAATTCAAGAAAGAAAACGGCATCAACCTGCGCGAAGACCGCCAGGCCCTCCAACGCCTCAAGGAAGCCACAGAAAAGGCCAAAATTGAGCTCTCCAGCACCATGCAGTCAGAGATCAACCTGCCCTATATCACCGCTGACGCATCCGGGCCTAAACACCTGGTCATCACCCTGACCCGTTCCAAGCTCGAGCAGTTGACCGGAGATCTTGTGCAGAGGTCGCTCAAACCAGTTCAGCAAGCCCTGAATGATGCCGGGCTGAAGGTTTCTGAAATCGACGAGGTGGTCATGGTGGGCGGGATGACCCGCATGCCGGCTGTTCAGGAAGCTGTCCGTCAGTTTTTTGACAAGGAACCTCATAAGGGTGTCAACCCCGATGAGGTAGTTGCCATCGGCGCTGCAATTCAGGCTGGAGTATTGGGCGGCGAGGTAAAAGACGTGCTTCTGCTCGACGTGACGCCATTAACACTCTCCATTGAAACTCTTGGTGGGGTGTCAACCCCGCTGATCAAACGAAACACAACCATCCCAACCCGTGAGAGCCAGGTTTTCAGTACCGCTTCCGACAGCCAAACCCAGGTGGAGATCCATGTTTTGCAGGGTGAACGCAGCATGGCGATGGACAACAAATCTCTGGGCAAGTTCACCCTGGACGGCATTCCCGCCGCTCCGCGGGGAATCCCCCAGATCGAGGTGATTTTTGACATCAATGCCAACGGGATCCTGGAAGTGACCGCCAAAGACAAGGCCACCAATCGCCAGCAAAACATCACCATCACGGCATCCTCCGGTCTCAGTGACGAAGAGGTTGAACAGATGCGCAGGGACGCTGAAATTCACGCCGAAGATGACCAGAAGCACCGTGAGTTGATCGAAGCCCGCAATACCGCTGACAACGCCGTTTATACAGCAGAAAAGACGCTCAAGGATCTGGGCGAAAAGGTGCCAGCCGAGACCAAAACCAAAGTTGACGATGCGGCCGCGAAGGTCCGAGCGGTTAGAGATCAGGAAGACACCAGCCTTATCAACCATGCTGTTGAAGAGCTGATGAAGGTTCTCCAGGAAGTTGGGCAGGCAGCCTACTCCGAGCAGCCAGAAACGCAGGAAGAAGATGAACCTTCCGTTGAAGAAGCAGGTTCGTCACCGCAGGACCCTGACGTTGTCGAAGGTGAATTTACCAGCGCGGAGTAACTCCGGAAAATCCGGTAGAATTAGAACACCTGGCGGTAAACTGAAGTAACGCCAGGTGTTTGTGTGAAATAATCGAGAAGAAGTGTATGGCAGATAAAAGAGACTACTATGAAGTTCTGGGGATTTCCCGCAGCGCCAGTCAGGATGAGATTAAAAAGGCCTTCCGCGATCTTGCGCGCCAATTTCACCCCGATGTGAACAATTCCCCCGACGCGGAAGATCAGTTTAAAGAAATCAACGAAGCCTACGGCGTCTTGAGCGACATCGATAAACGTGCTGCTTATGACCGTTACGGTTTTGCAGGTGTCAACACCCAGGGTATGCCCGATTATTCAAACATGGACCTTTCAGACCTGTTCGAGACTCTTTTTGGTTTTGGCGGGATGGGTGGTTTTGGTGGAGCCGCTAACATGCGCCGCCGTCAAAACGCGCCGCGACGCGGCGCCGATATTTCTGGCAAACTGAAACTGACTTTTGAGGAAGCGGTCTTTGGCGCTGAGAAAGAGGTGGAGATCACCCGCAATGAGCGCTGCTCGGTTTGTGATGGCAGCGGTGCCGAACCCGGCACCGAACCGGTTACCTGCCAGACCTGTAAGGGGCAGGGTGAAGTCCGCCAGGTTCAACAAACTTTCTTGGGTTCAATGGTCCAGGTCGTCACCTGTCCCACCTGTGCTGGTCGCGGGAAACTGGTGGAAAACCCCTGCCGCAATTGCCGGGGTAGCGGACTCGAACGCAAAACCCTCACCAAGAAAGTCAGTATCCCAGCCGGTGTGGATGACGGAAACCAGATCCGCATGGTTGGTGAAGGACAACCCGGCGCCAATGGCGGCCCAAACGGCAATTTTTACCTTGAACTGGATGTGGCACCTCACAAATTTTTCCGGCGAAATGGCAACGACATCTTGCTCGATATCGACATCAACATGGCGCAGGCCGCTTTAGGCGATGAAATCACAGTTCCCACCGTCGATGGTGATGTGAACTTGCGTATACCACCCGGGACTCAACCCGGGCGCGTCTTTCGCCTGAAAGACAAGGGCGTCCCAATCCTGAACCGCAGTGAGCGCGGCAACCAAATGGTTACGGTCAATGTGCAGATTCCCACCAATTTGGACAAGCAGCAGGAAACCTTATTGACTGAGCTGGGCAAAACCATGGGCACGGACATCAAAATCCAGGAACGCAGTTTCTTTGACAAGTTAAAGGATGCCTTTAGTGGCTGAGCCGGTCAGGTGGCTGGAAGCCTCATTGACCTGCTCCGGTGAACTTACCGAAGCCGTTGCTGAAGTATTCTCCCGTTACGCGCCCGGCGGCGTGCTGATTAACAGTCTGACCCGTTTCGATCAAAGGGACTACGAAGAAAAACCCACTGGTGACACTCAGGTAGTTGCCTATTTGAAAGTAGACGAGAAGGTCGAACAAACCCGTGAGAAACTCGAAGAGGCTGTCTGGCAATTAGGGCGAATCGTGCCCCTCGGTCAGGTTCGATTCAAAACCATTGCAGACCAAAACTGGATGGACGCCTGGAAGCCGCGCTACCAACCACTACAGCTTGGGCAAAGCCTGATGGTACTGCCTGCCTGGGTTGACCCGGCTGTCGCTGGCAAAAGGCTGCCCGTAATCATCTCTCCCGATATGGCTTTTGGCACCGGCACACATCCCTCCACCCAGCTGTGTTTAACCGCCCTTGAAAAGTACGGCTGTGAGGGCAAAAATGTGCTCGATATCGGCTCTGGCAGCGGTATCCTCTCCATCGCCGCGATTCGTCTCGGAGCGGAGCGGGTTCTGGCGCTGGATAATGACCCCACGGCCATTTCATCCTGCCTGCATAATGCTGCCCTGAACGGTATGGAAGAAAAAATCATCTGTGAAAAAGGCACTCATTCAGACGTGCTCTCACGGGAGGATGACTTCGCGCAGGCGCCAGTCGTGTTGGCAAATATCCTGGCTCGTATCCTGATCGAAATGCTTGGTACTGGGCTGGCTGAGACCGTCTCGCCAGCAGGAATTCTGATCCTGGGTGGAATTTTGGACACTCAGACAGAAGCGGTCATCCAGGCCGCCCAAAATGTGGCCTTATCGCATATCGACACTCTGACAGATGAAGATTGGGTGGTCCTGGTTTTTCAAAAAGCCTGATTCAATTCGAAATAATCACAGGCAGATAGTTTTTATTGGAACAGGCTCCTGCAACCTGGATGGTCCTTCGTGAGAGCAAGCTGACCTGATTGCCTTCATGATCCCAGATTTTCAGCGCAACCTCCAGCGGGCCGTTGACAATACCAGCCTGGCACAAGTTGACATCCCAATCAAAAACACCAGCTGGACTGGGGTTGCTGACCCGCGGGCTCAGTTCCAGCCACCTGCCGTTTATAAACGCCTGCAAGACCGCCCTCACAACCCGAACGTCATCGCTGGTTTCTGCTGTCACATCCATCAGCGGGTTTCTGATTGATCCAACCAGGGCTCCTGCCAACGGACGGGTGAGCCGACCCGTGGGCGGGGAAGCGCCCACGTTGCCAGAAACAAACCAGTCGTTCTGGGGGCTGAAGGGGTTCCCTTTATCGCCGTTGCACGCGGTGGCTCCATCATAAGTTGGCAGATATTTCACCTCGTAGCATGTGCGCGGTATGCCGGCATTGATTGATACATCGGCAAAACGAACATCGACAGAATAACCCCAGGGATAGCCATCACCTCCGTACCAAAACCCATTGGTGACCATGAAATGAACGTGTTCCGAAGTGCTGTAACCAGTATCATCCGTATCCCCCAGGTATTTACCACGATTCACAAAAGTTCCCGCGGTAAGAGAATTTGGGATGGTATTGTAGGCCAGATGTAAATAAATCTGGTAGGTCCCACCGACCGCATCCCGCAGTATTATGTAGTTGGTGCAGGTAGGGCTCCCATCAGAACAGCTGTCCCTTGAAGAAATCACCGTTCCCGCCTTGGAGGCAACCAGGGGGAAGTGACCAGCATCAGTGAAATCGTAGGCGTAGTGGCATTCAGCTTCCGAACAACTGGGATAGCCCAGAGGCGGGTAATTATGGAAGTGTAAAATCGACCCTTCCAGGCGATGGGCGGTACCCGCAATATAGGGCAGGTAGTACCCTGTCAGAGGCGTACTGATGGTATTTTCAACGTGATCTTCAGGCGGAGATTGAAAAGATGCAGGCAGGAAGTGCTCAGGCAAGCTTTCTTTAATTTGCGCCCACTCCTTATCCGTTGAAAAGACGATTTTCCAGTGGTCGTTCTGCCGCCGCGCGAAAACCACCCCCGGTTCAGTTGCCAGCACTCGTCCAGTATGATCCTTAAGCGCCAACCACAGCACGGCTGTCTGTCCGTCTGCGCTGATGAAGGCCTGATCTAAAACTGGCTCGAAAAGGTTTGTCAGAGGGTCTTCATAAAATTTTGCCAGATCCATCTGGTATCGTTGCTGGTACGCCCGCCAGAGCGCTTCCGCCTCGGGGGCTGTTGCGCGGTGAGGGGTTGGATCGCCCTCTTTGGGTCCGGTAAAAGCAGCGGGCAAAAACACCAGCAGAGCCATCAGCATCTCGGTTATCAACAACTTTCTGCCATAATGTGAATGCTTGAAAATACTTGACCGTCCGTTCATTCGTTAATTTGCTCTTTCTTTAACCTTTTCAATGTAACTCTAACCGCTGCAAGGATCATTCCTGCCTTTTGCTTTCAAGAAACAGTTGTTACGCCATTCTGATAAAATCACTGCGGGTAAATTGATCGAGAGCTCTCGAAATATGAAATTCCCCAGGAGAAATTCGCGTGAAAAGAATTCCGTTAAAAATGAAACGTAGCCATCTGTCAAACCTGCCAGAATTCGAACTGCCTGCAGGCTATAAAATGAGATTCTTCAAACCAGGTGAAGAAAACGTTTGGGCAAAAGTAGAAACCGCTGTCGATGAATTTCCTGATGAAATTGCAGCACTTGAGCATTTCGAAAAAGAGTTCGGGCCACACCGCGATGAAATGACCAGGCGCTGTCTCTTTCTTGAAGACCAGGATGGCAAAGTTATCGGGACCACGACGGCCTGGTACGGCCAATTGGAGGGCGAAGAAGACACAACCGGGCGGATTCATTGGGTAGCCATCCTGCCTGAATATCAGGGTAAGAAGTTATCCAAACCGCTTCTCAGCAATGCGATGCAAGTTTTGGCAAACTATCATGATTCAGCCTTTCTAACCTCTCAAACCACCAGTTACCAGGCGATAAATCTATATTTGGATTTCGGCTTCGAACCCTATCTGACCAACGAAACCGACTGCGCAGCCTGGACGTTGTTGGAAGAAATCTTAAACCGGAAAATCTTATAAGACCGGTGCATGCTTTTCTGTTTCAGCATTAAACGGCGTTGGCATTTTTGTGGCAAGCTTTGTGACCTATTGTTTTCGCCGCGCTCTTCTACCATTGGCGGGTCGGGCTTGTCTCCAGCCCTAAAAGAAATGCGATGGAAAAAAACCGGTCACATTGACTGAATTATTTTCGATAATGAAGACCTGCGGGTCAAGCTCAATGATGCCCCTGCGCAGACGCAGCAGTTCATATTTCGAAACCACCGTGTTGATCACCAGGAATTCAGCTCCGGAATAAGCCCCTTGCCCTTGCCAGTAGGTTGCACTGCGGTGAGTTTCGTCGATGATATATTGCAGGATCGCTCTGTTTTTGGTAACGACCATCACGCTGATCTTTACATTTTGATAATGCACCTTGTCCACCACCAGGCTGTAAATCATGGTGAAAATGACCGAATAAACCAAAATAACAGGCGGACTGGTAAACAGGGCGTAGGCATAAACGATCATGCTGATTACCACGCTGACCCTGCCAACGCTGAATTCAGGCTTTTTTAGCGCTATCAGAACCCCCAGGATATCCACTCCCCCAGAAGAGCCCCCCGCTCTGAGGCTGAGTCCCACCCCAAAGCCGCAGATGATGCCTCCCAGAACCGCCAGAGTGAGCCTGTCTGTCAAATCCGGGATGATTGGAGTAACGGGGACAAAAATTAACACGACACTGACACTAATCACGGTGATCACGGTCTTAAAGAAGAACTTGCGGTTGATGGAGCTGAAGGCAATAATCAGCAGTGGTAAATTTAACGCCAGCAAGATCAAACCAGTGGCATCCTGCATGCCTGGAATGATCCGACGCAGCAGTTCGAGAATGATTCTGGCGATGCCAGTTAGATTGCCAATATAAAGTCCAAAGGGCAAAATCAGCAAATTAAGCCCAATTGAATAGATGACCCCACCAAAAACGCACAAAAGATAATCCAAGACGTCTTGCCCAACAGACGTTTTCTTAGGTCTTTTTTGTGCTGTTATCGAACTTCCTGCTTGTGTTTCCATGGGCTCAATTCTACTTGCTTCTGTGCTAACATTTGACACCGAAAAGGGATTTTATCTTTGATCATCTATGCCCAGAGTCCATCTCATTCAGACAGGCACCTTATCTCCGGTAACTTACAGACTACACGCTGAAAGTGAGATAAGATTAGAGCAAGTCAAGGAGGTTTGAATGTCAATCAAACACAGCCACGAAATACCAAGCGAGCCCTTGTCAGTTGGTGAAGGGGTTTCGAGAGCAATTCTTATTTCCAATCAGGAAGCTCCAAACTTTGCCATGCGCAAATTCACTATTCGGTCAGGCGGTTCCATGCCCTTTCATCTCAACCTGGTTGAGCACGAACAGTACGTTCTGAAGGGCAGGGCACTCATTATAATTGATGATTCTTCCTACGAAGTTCAACCGGACGATGTGGTTTTTATCCCAGCCAATGTTCCTCACAGTTATCTGCCATTGGGTGAAGATGATTTCGAATTCCTCTGCCTGGTGCCCAACAAACCAGATGAGACCGTTTTCGTAGAGGGGCACGAATAATCATGGCCCGCCGAACTGCGCCGATTTCAATGGAATATGTCATCCTGGCCTTGCTGGGTGAGGGACCAACCCATGGCTATGAACTGCACCAACGACTCAATCAGATGCCCGGGATATCCAAAATCTGGAATGTGAAACAGGCCCTTTTTTATTCCAAACTGGAAAGGCTCGAAGCCAGCGGCTATATCGAACAACTGCCTGTCAAAAAGGAAGAAGGCGCCTCTGCCCGCGTCGTATTTCAATTGACCGATAAGGGCAAGCAGTCGCTGCTGGATTGGATCTCAACCCCCGTGCGTAAAGCCCGGGATATACGACAGGTTTTTTTGGGCAAACTGATTATCGCCCGCCGCTTTGGACACCAGCGAGCCATTGATCTGATTCGACAACAACGTCAAATTAACCAGGGTTGGTACGATCATCTGCTCAGCGAGATGCCGGAACCAGACGAGAAAACAATGGACGAACTTTTCGTGCACTCCTATCGACAGTACCGCGATCTTGCCACGCTGCACTGGTTGGATTATCTGGAAAGCCAGATCAGGAGGATTGCAGGCGAAGGATCACCCCCAGCTGAGAATTAAACGCCAAAACGTGAACACATCCTGACTGGCTCGCTCACAAATTTAGCCCTCTCTTGCAAACTTCTGCTTACTTTCTATAGAGGAAGTCGTATTCACCGCCGTTTTCAGATAAATTCGTTGAGAGGTAGTCATCCTTCAGCGGTATTTCCCACACAGAGCGCTCTTATCCGCCTCATTAATTATGCTCTGATTCATTAGCCCGCAGAATTGATTTCACGGATTACAAGTTTGTTGTAGAATGGTCAGGAGAACATCAGAAAGAGTTGATATGACTTCAAATAACAAATTGAGCCTCGATTCCGAAACCACCAACCAGGCGAGCCCAACCCCCGCCCCTGGAAACACGGCGGCCGCTTGGCTGATCCGTTTTTTTAAGGGCCTCCTGGCTGGCATTGGCGCGATCACGCCGGGACTCTCAGGCGGAGTCTTGATGGTGGTCTTTGGGATTTACGAACCGCTGGTGCGCTGGCTGGCCGATATACGCCACAAATTTGTTGAGCATTTACGGTTTTTCCTGCCGGTCGGTATTGGTGGCGTGCTGGGGGTGATCGCTTTCTCTGCGGTGATCGATTTCGCGTTCCAGAACTATGCCGCTCAATTCATCTGGCTGTTTATCGGCTTTATCGCCGGAACCGTCCCGTCGCTGGTTAAAACTGCCGGTCTGCAGGGGCGTAAACAGTGGCATTGGGCACTCATGGCCATAGCAGCCGTGGGCATTTTCTTCTTGATGCGCTGGATGGAGACAATCCGTGCAGTGCAGGTGCAGCCCGGCTTTGCAGCCTGGATGCTCAGCGGCGCGCTGACCGGGCTCGGTTTAGTCGTGCCCGGGTTGAGCCCGTCAAATTTTCTGATCTACCTGGGTCTATACCAGCCGATGGCCAACGGCATCAAAAGCCTGCAATTCGGCGTGATCATCCCGCTTATCCTGGGAGTAGTTCTGGTGATTTTCGTATTCGCCAAATTGGTCAACTGGCTGTTTACGAAGCATTACGCCCTGATGTACCACCTGATTATTGGTGTGGTTCTCGGTTCAACAGCCGCCATTATCCCTGCAGGAGTGCGTGGTTTCGGCATGATCCTGGTCTGTGCCTTGTTATTTGCGCTGGGGGCTGCCGCTTCCTTCGCGCTTGCCAGGTTGGACGAAAAAAACCCGCACGAATCGCTTTTTTAGACAGGGATCCAGCCTTGCCCAGGGGCTCAAACAGGCAGGGCATTTTTGTCCTGAAAGGTCGGGACCTTTTCAACTTCGGCGAGTTTTTCTTAAGCCTGTATCCTCAACCATTCGACCGTTTTACCACATTATAATGACCCAAGATGGGCGCTGATCCACAGGCTGGGGCTGCCGTGAGAGCAGCTTCTCACAGCAAACCTGGGTTTGTAATTGCCGCGCAGACGCCAATTTTTGGCTGCTGAAATTGGCATAACTTGTTAACTTATCAAAGAAATGAGTGCCATGAGTTTATTTAATGGAAAAAGACTGGATAACGAAACCTTCAAACTTGACATTGAACGAATGCGCAAAGGCTGGTATGCGGACAGGTACTTCGTCAACATTGCCACCATGCTGCAGAGACTCTCAGAGCAAGGCTACGTCTACCAGGGCAGCGATCACCGCCTGCCTGGCAGTATCTCGGCCGAAGATGTCGTGACCGGGGATATTGAGGTAGAACTCCAAATCTTTACACGCAGACCGGGCAAAACCATTGTTGCCGGCGTCGACAAAGCCCTGACCATGTTCAAGCACGCCACCGGTTACTTCCATAACGGTCAGTTTGTGGATACCTCGGATCAACTTCAAGTTTGGGCAGTCGAGGATGGAGCTACTGTCTATTATGATGGGAACCCTCTGCATGTTCAACCTGTTATTCGCGTCCGCGGTCGCTACCGCGATTTTGCCATCCTGGAGACTTCCACTCTGGGGATTCTGGCGCGGGCCAGCCGCATTGCCACCAATGTCTACAATACACAGGTGGCCGCAAATGGAAAACCGCTGATGTTCTTCCCGGCTCGATTTGACGTGCATGAGGTCCAGGCTGCTGATGGATACGCCTACCTCATCGCGGTTCAGCGTTACAACATGGATTACGCCGAGCACACCGATACCTACGTCTCAACCGATGCCCAAGGGGACTGGTGGGGAGGTTTTGGCGGAGGCACGATCTCCCACTCCGGCATCGCCAGCTTCCTGGGAGATACAGCCGAAGCTACACTGGCTTTCTCGCGTGTTCTTCCCATTTACATTCCCCGCATCGCCCTGGTCGACTTCACCAATGATTCTGTCGGGGTTTCACTGCAGGTCTGCAAAGCCATGTTCGACAAACATTATGAATTGGTCAAACAAGGAGATCCCCAGGAAGCCGAACGCTATCGTTTATACGGCGTCAGGCTGGATACCTCCTCCAGCTTGCGGGATATTTCTGTCAAACCACTGGGCGACCCTGACCTCGATCTCGGTGTCAACGCCCGTCTGGTCTTTAACACCCGCCAGGCGCTTGATTCAGCCTACCTCGACTGGGACATCCCTGAAGAAGATCTCGACTTCGCACGACAATACTGCCAAAACGTAAAGATTGTCGTCTCAGGCGGTTTTAACGTCGACAAAATCAAGAAATTCGAGAAGCTCGAAGTGCCCGCTGATGTCTATGCGGTCGGTTCTTCGCTCTTCAGCAATTGCGGACCCACGAATACCGATTTCACCGCAGACGTAGTGCGCGCCAAGGTGCATGGTGAGTGGGTCGATATGGCCAAAGTTGGTCGAGCCGCCAGCGATAACCCCGATTTAGAAAGGGTTTGGTAACAAGCAACGGGGAGCCATATGCTCGACCTCCCCGTCTCTTGTCCTGTGAAAATGGTGGCTGAAAACTTACTTACGAATCCCGCAGCACCGCGCCGATTTCATAAGCAAGCGTCTTTACGATTTTTTTCCGAATCGCGGCCGCGTCTGCCACGCTCAAAGTGCGGTCAAAGGCCTGGTAGGTCAATTGATATGCCAGGCTCTTCTTCCCAGAACCGATTTTTCCGCTTCGAAATAAATCGAACAATTTCACATCAGCCAGCAGCTTTCCGCCTGCCCGGCGAATCAACTCTTCCACGCGGCTTGCCGGGACCTCTTCATCCACAATCAACGCGATATCTTCCACCATGGCTGGGAAATTCGAGATGGGATTCACCCTGAAACCCTTATCCACCAATGGCAGTAATTGGTCCAGATACAGCTCTGCCGCTAACACAGGGCCCACCTCAAAGTCGTAATTACCCCTGACCAGTGGGTGGATCTCACCCATTACACCGATAACTCGCTCCTGCGCAATTAATCTGGCTGATTTTCCTGGATGAAAAGTAGGGTGCTCGCTGGCGGGTTCATAAACCACCTCCTCCAGATGCAAGCCTGCAAATAACGCCTCCAGGACGCCCTTCAGGTCGAAGAACCCATATTCCCCGGCTTTTTCACCAGACCAACCGGTCTGTTGCTTCTCTCCCCACAACCCAATCGCCAGCTGTTGCGGTTCGTCAGGCAGCTGCGCATCCTCTTTCGGTATGAATACCGGCCCGATCTCAAACAGGCTCAGCCCGCTCGCGTTGCGGGAATTTCGTTCAATCAGCTCCAGCATGGTGGCCAGATTGCTGCGGCGCATGACCGTTCGCTCCGGTGAAATTGGGTTGGCTATGCGCACATAGCTCAGCTCGCTTCCAGCCATCTCAGATGGCAGCAGCCGGGCCTCCTTCTGAACGGAAGTCATCCGGTATCCCAGCGTGTCCTGCAGACCAATCGAGACCAGCAAATCGCGCACCAATTCGTCTAACCAAACCTGTCTGTCGTTCGTTTGCGGCGGCAATTCGCCTGACAAACGCACAGACGGGATGCGCTCAAAACCGTGGATGCGGCTGATTTCTTCAATCAAGTCTGACTTGCCCGCGATGCCACTTTCGATATCGGTGCGATTAGAGGGTGTGACCGCGGTCAATATCCCCCTGGTGAGCGTACAGCTGAAGCCCAGCCACTCCAATATCGATTTTGCCTCCTCAAGGGGGATGCGCAGACCCAATAAACGCTCGATGTCTTCTTCAGCAAGCGTGTTTTGGCTGTCCTGGCGGGGGAGCGGGTAGTGATCAATCACGCCATCAACTATCTTTCCGCCTGCCCAATCGCGCATGCGCGAAAGACACAAACTCAGGGCTTGCTCGGCCAGTGCCGGATGAACATCGCGGCTGAAGCGATAGGAAGCCTCGCTGTTTATTCTGTATCGCGCGGTGGTCTTGCGAATATTGATAAAGTTCCAGCTGGCAGCTTCGAGCAGGACAGTTTCTGTTTCAGCATTGATTCCTGATGCTTCTCCACCCATCACGCCGGCCAGACTGAGTGGCCCTTTCGTGTCGCTGACAAGTTCTGTTTCTCTTGTCAGTTTACGTTCCACTCCGTCGAGAGTTAGCAGCGTCTCCCCTTCTTCAGCCCGACGAGTGATAATGGTTGGGTTGCCGTCAGACCGCTTTCTCAACCAGTCATAATCAAAGGCGTGCAGAGGCTGGCCAGTTTCCAGCATGGTGTAATTGGTCGCATCAACCAGGGCATCGATTGGACGCATACCTGCCAGGGCCAACCGCCGCCTGACCCAATAGGGGCTTTGCGCGCTTTTCACATCTTGCACCAATCCCAGCATAAAACGGGGGTTGAGCTCCGGCTCATGGATTTCAAGGGTTACTCTACTATCGATCTCGCCGCCGCGCTTAAGTTCCAGCCCTACGGGCTCTTTTAATGGCCGCCTCAAGGCCGCCGAAAGCTCACGTGCGATTCCCAAGATCGAGGAATCCCTGGCCATATTGGGCAGAATCGCGACTTCAAACACGGCGTCGCCCATATAATCGGCCAGAGGCATGCCTACAGGCGCATCATCGTCCAAGAAAATCACGCCCTCGTGCTCTTCAGAAATCCCCAGTTCTTTTTCTGAGGCAATCATCGAACTGGATTCCACCCCACGGATGGTAGCCTTCTTGAGTTTGGTCAGAACCTGCCCAGGCTGGTGCCCGTCGTAAAGCTGAGCGCCTTCACGGGCGTAAGCAACTTTGATGGGACTTTCCAGACGACCCTTGCCGAGGTAGGGGTAGAGATTTGGCGCGCCAGTCAGAGCAGTGACTTCAGCGCTGCCGTCGTTTAGCTGGCAAAGGGTCAGCTTATCGGCGTTGGGGTGCTGACTGACTTCCACCACTTCAGCCACTACAAATTTGTCCCTGGGCCAGGAGAGACCAGAATATTTATTTGTCAGGCGATCTGCCCAGGGTTTTTCCAAGCCTACCAGCGTAATTTCTTCAACCTCCAGTCCGAGCATGGTCAGGGTTTGGCCGATTTCTTCCAGGCTCAAGTCTTTCAGGTCAACATAATCTTGGATCCAACTTAACGGTGCTTTCATTTTTTCCTCTCCTGTTTAGAACTGTTCCAGGAAGCGAATATCGTTATTGCGCAGATAGCGAATGTCATCGATGTGGTAACGCAGCAAGGTGGTGCGGTCAATCCCTACCCCAGCAGCGAAACCGCTGTAAACCTCAGGGTCATAGCCGCCATATTTTAACACCCGAGGATGCACCATACCGCAGCCGCCCAGTTCGATCCAACCGGTGCCGTGACAAACGCCGCAGCCAACGCCACCACAAAAGATGCAGGCCATGTCCAGCTCGGCGCTGGGTTCGGTAAAGGGAAAGTGTGAGGGGCGCAGACGGGTATGCGCGCCGGGGCCAAACATGCGCTTGGTGAAGTCATCCATCGTGCCCTTCAGGTTCGCGAAAGTGACTCCCTTATCCACCACCAGCAGTTCAAATTGCATAAACTCGATCTCATGGCTTTGGTCCTGCTGTTCGTAGCGCATGCAGGCACCCGGCAAAATCACCCGCACGGGGTTGGGATAATAATCGCGCATGGAGCGAATCTGCCCCGGGGAAGTGTGCGTCCGTAAAACGACACCCTCATCTTCGGTGTAGAAGGTGTCCCACATATCTCGGGCGGGGTGATAAGGGGGAATATTGAGGTAAGTAAAATTCATGTCGTCGGTCTCAACTTCGGGCGATCGGTAGACCTGAAAGCCCATGTCACCGAAAATTCGGTAGATTTCACGCATCAGAAGGTTCACGGGGTGCATCCTGCCGCGCTGTACCGGATATCCAGGCAGGGTCACGTCCAGCTTCTCACTTGCCATCGCGCTCAAAAGCGCTTTTCGCCTGATGGTTTCTTCTTTCAGCGCATAGGCGTTTTCCAGGGCGACTTTAACCTGGTTGACCGCCCGGCCCACCTGGGGTCGTTCTACTTTAGAAAACGAACCCATTTTACCGAAGGTGGTCATGACCAGGGATGACTTACCCAAATGGGCTTGTTTCCAGGTGTCAAGCGCTTCGGGGCTTTCAACTCGCTCCAGGCTTTCCAGAGCGGCTTGCTGTTCTTTCTGAAGGTCGATTTCGATATCAATCATATTTACCTCTTTTTTTTCCGCGGATAAAAAAACCCGCCCTATAAAGGGACGGGGTTCAACCGCGGTACCACCCTTCTTGCCCATTCAGGGCCACTTGGGATGCTTTGTAACGGAAGCGGCCGGCGCAAGCTAATTGCAAAGTGGGTTCACTCGCGCGACTCCTGGGCGAACTTCGGTCAATGCTCAGTCGGTTTCACTTTCAGCCGGGGCGAAACCTCTCTGTGACGGCTTTTTTGACGTACACTTCCCAATCTCAGTCGATAGAGCAATTATAAGATTTCAGGGGCTTAAGTCAAGGTTGTTTTTTTGGTTTTAAAGAGACAAACCGCCCTCTCGTGAGGACGGTTTGTGAAAGTCATTTCAGAGACTATAAAGCACCGTCAACAATACCAGCGAAATCAGCCGCCTTAAGGCTGGCTCCGCCAATCAAACCGCCATCGATGTCGGATTGCCCGAACAGTTCCGCGGCATTGCCCGGTTTTACCGACCCGCCGTAAAGAATGCGGATGCTATTGCCAAGTTCTTCACCAAACATTTCTCGCAAGATCGGCCTGACGACATTCTTATGCACATCATTTGCCTGATCGGGGGTGGCCGTCTTACCGGTTCCAATCGCCCAGACAGGTTCATAGGCAATCACAATTTGCCCTACTTGTTCCTGGCTTAAGCCTTTAAGCCCTTCTCGAACCATGCGGTCAACAACCGCTTCAGTCTGACCCGCCTCGTTTTCTTCCAGCGTTTCTCCCACACAAACGATCGGCAGTAAACCCGCGTTTAAAGCCGCCATGACCTTCTTATTGACAGTTTCATCGGTTTCACCAAACATCGCGCGGCGTTCTGAATGACCGATGATGACGTAATCGCACAGGTCTTTTAACATCGTGGCGGAAACCTCGCCAGTGTAAGCACCAGAAGCTTCCCAATGCATGTTTTGCGCGCCAACTTTGATGTTGCTGCCTACAAGGATATCCTTTGTCAGGGGCAGATCGATAAATGGAGGGCAAACTACCAAATCAACACTATCTATATTTTCCAGTTGGGGCTTAAGCGCTTTTAACAGCTCTGCGGTTTCACCCAAAGTCTTGTTCATCTTCCAGTTACCAGCCACCATAGGTCTACGGTCAGTCATATCTGTTGTTCCTCTCTATTCTTTTTGGATTAAATAATTCTAACACGAAGAGACGGTCTTTCGACCGTCTCTTGTCGTCAATTTGGAGGAAATTGTTATTTCGTACGATAAATGTGTGGGAACAACCACAAACCGCGATTGTTCTGGACCGAACCTTCATTCCAGACTACAAGGGTAAAGACCACTTTCTTTCCAGCCAGGAAGGAGAGGTCCACCTGAACAGGGTTCCAATTATCATCATAGACTTCGTGCCACTGACCTAAACCGGTGGCTTTTTGACCGTCTATTGTGTAATAGAGTTCAAATTTGATGTCACAGCCAGTGCTACCGCCCTCGCATTGAACAGTCGCGCGGAATTTATCGCCATCTTTTATGTCGATCGCAGGATAAATACCCTGGATGTAGCCATCCGCTTCCTGGTTAGGGCGGGTGATCAGTCCGATTTCGTTTTCTTTGCCGCCATCCTCCCGAATCGGGTTACCTTTCGCCAGCACGTAGCCATCTTTCACATCTTTTTCATTTCCGGGGCAGGGCAGGCTCTTGCGCAAGCCATTGGTCCACTTGGCAGAACAAACGCTTTCAGCAAAATTGTAGACCACACCTTGACCGTTGATACTCTCCATTCTGACCCAGAAGGTTCCCTTGGAATCGGATCCCGTACCAAAGGTGACGCCCTTGCTGCTTTTTAGCATCCAGTCAGAACTGTATTTGCCATTTACAGAGGGGGCAACCATATTGATGCTGATATCGATATACTCACCGGGAGCAACTTCTTTGGGTATGTCATAGACAGAGTTTGCGCCCAGCTGATTGCCTTTAACAAAGACAATGTCGAAGCCGCTATCCCATCTGCAACTGCCCGTGTTTTGCAGCCGCCAGGTTTTGGTAAAAGCACTTCCAGCATTCAGTTTCGTGCCATCGGGTATGCTCAGATCATTGATAAACGTGGCCTGGAGACAGGGGCGCGGCGTGGGGGTTGGGGGAATTCGCGTTGGCGTCGGTGGGACTGAGGTGGGCGGAACCGGTGTGTTGACGGGGACCGTGATCACCACCGTCGGAACGGAAGGTTCCTGGGTTGTTCCAGGAATTTGATTCATATTGGTCGGATCAGGAGCAATTCCGGTCGGCACTTCAGTTTGCTGGGTGGCTACCTGCGCCACTAGTGTCGCATAGTAATCCTGGGTGGCCTGAGCCTGTAAGGTCTGCATGGCTTGTTCAACAGGATCCCCCGGCTGAGTCGGGACCGGTGAAATGCAGGCAGAAATTACAAATAGCGTCGCGATAAAGAGAGCGGCAACAGAGAGAATCTTCTTTTTCTTGATTTTTTTTGTGTCCATTTCAACAACTCCTTTTTTTAAGGACTTCTTCATTAACGTAGACGAAAACGCGGACCGAAAAGTTCCGTATGATTTATCTTTTCTTTATGTAGATTTATATGACTACTTTATAGGACAATCAACTATTTGTAGACAATAAGAACGGAGAGGGTAACGAGCGGGAAACCGCCACTTCAGGCGAGTTGAGCTTTAATTAATAGCCACCACTACCTTAATCCCCAGGCCCATCAGCTGATCCTGACCGTAACCAAAGCGATTGCCATAAGGCGACTCAATCATCCAGTAACTGTAATACGTTCCCGTTTCTAAAGGTGCCACCAGGTCCCGAGCGGAAAGCTGGACCGTCTCACCAGGCTGTACAGTTTGTGTAAAACCAATCTCTCCAGTGGAACCAAACTTTTCGGCGCCTGAATGGACCAGGCGGAATTGAAGTGTCCAGGTGCAGGTTCCCGAGTTACGTACCCACCAGCTTTTGGTAAAAGTCGCGCCCGGTTTGACCCGCGTCTCGGGTGGATAGTTGACATCCCCCAAAAAGTCAAAGCTCAGACAGTTTACGTCGTAGCGGTCTCCAATCGGCGTGATGACGGCTGTCGGGAGCCTGTCAGCGGGAGTATCCGTCGAGGTTGGCACCACAGGTGTGGGTGTCGTGGGTGGGGGGCAGGTGGCGCATACCGGGCAGGTGGGCTGGCTGCTCAACTCTTCCAGGCGGACTACCAGGGTCTCAACCGAGCTTTTAGTGGCAATTGCCGAACGCGTGCCCGCGAACTGCATGGCTAACTCTTCTTCAGACATAGTCGGCGCGACATTATAATTACAAGCGCTCAAAATCACGCTTATGATCAACAGAAATATGACCGACGATAAGAATTGGTTTTTATTCATCCACATTTCCCATTTCCACACCTGTATCAAGGGGCTTATAATGGTTAGATTTTATCACGAAACAAAACCTGGAGCCGCCTGATAGCGGCTCCAGATTATCAGGCAAATTTTCTATTTATCGCCAAGAACAGCCAGCCCCGGCAGCTCCAGCCCTTCCAGCATTTCCAACGAGGCGCCGCCGCCGGTGGAAATGTGCGTGATCTGGTCGCTCAGACCAGACTGGTTGATTGCCGACACCGAGTCGCCTCCGCCAATTATGCTGACAGCATCGCTATCGGCTACCGCCCGGGCGACCTCAAAGGTACCCTGTGCGAAACGAGGGAACTCGAAAACCCCCATCGGACCGTTCCAAACCACTGTCCCGGCATCTTTAATCACACCACTGAAAAGCTTCACGGTTTCCGGGCCAACGTCCAGCAAGCGCCAGCCTGCAGGCACGTCACCCAACGGCAGGGTTTTGAGTTCCGCCTCTGCGTCAAAGGCGTCTCCCAAGACCATATCCACAGGCAGAAGAATCTTTCCATTCGCTCTTGAAAGCAAATCGCTGGCTGTTTCCAGCACATCTGTTTCCACCAGGGAATCTGCCATTTCATAACCCTGGGCTTTCAGAAAGGTATTGGCCATCCCGCCGCCGATCAAAATTTTATCGGCTGTCTTGAGCAAGTTTTCGATCACTCCGATTTTATCGCTGATCTTGGCGCCACCTAAAATAGCCACAAAAGGACGGACCGGATCAGCAATCGCGTTTCCGAGGTATTTGATTTCTTTTTCCATCAAAAATCCAGCCGCGGCAGGGATGTATTCAGCAATACCGACTGTTGAAGCATGCGCGCGGTGGGCCGAGCCGAAAGCATCGTTGACAAAGAGATCTGCCAGTGAGGCCAATTCTTTCGACATCTCGGGGTCATTTTTGGTCTCTTCTTTGTGAAAACGGGTGTTTTCAAGGACCAAAACTTCGCCAGGCATCAGACTGGCCGCGGCTTGCCGGGCTACCTCTCCGCGGCAATCTTCCGCGAATTTTACTGGAGCAGAAATCAGAGTGCCCAAATGTTCAGCCACGGGTCTCAGGCTGAATTGCAAATCATCTTTGGTCTTTGGGCGCCCCAGGTGGGACATCAAAATTACTGCCGCGCCATGGTCGAGCAAGTACTCGATGGTTGGCAGGGCCGCTCTGATGCGGGTGTCGTCAGTAATCTTCCCCTCTTTTATGGGCACATTAAAATCTACCCGAACGATAACTTTTTTACCTTCTACGTCCAGATCAGTAACCATTTTTTTATTAAACATATTTCCTCCATACAAAACAATGCGCCCTACTGGTCTTACCAGTAACGCGCATTGTCATCTGTCTTCACTTAGATTGGATCTCAGAGTCTCTCAGCAACATATTTCGCCAGGTCGGCTGTGCGGCAGGAGTAACCCCATTCATTGTCATACCAGGTCACAACTTTGACCAGATTGTCACCCATAACCATGTTCTTATCCAGGTCAATAATGGAAGAGCGGGAGTCACCCTTATAGTCCATGGAAACCAAAGGCTGATCGTACTCACCGGTGGAGTAGCCCAAAATGCCCTTCATCTCGCCATGAGCGGCTTCCTTGAAAGCCTGGTTAAGTTCTTCCAATGTGACAGGGTTTTCCACTTCAGCAACGAAATCAACGATCGAGACAGTTGGGGTGGGAACTCGCAGAGCGTAACCATCAAATTTGCCCTTCAGTTCAGGGATGACCAGTGCAAGCGCTCTGGCGGCTCCGGTGGTGGTCGGAATAATATTCAAACCGGCAGCGCGTGAACGACGGATGTCTTTCTTGTGACCGGTGTCCAGAATGACCTGATCGTTTGTGTAAGAGTGGATCGTGGTCATCATGGCATTTTTAATCTTGAATTTATCGTGAACCACTTTCGCTGCTGGAGCAAGGCAGTTGGTGGTACAAGAAGCGTTTGAGATAATGTCGTGCTTCTCGCTGTCGTAAACGCCTTCATTGACACCCAAAACGATGGTGGCATCCTCGCCTTTTGCTGGTGCAGAGATCACCACTTTCTTCGCGCCACCGCGGATGATATGAGCATCTGCGCCGATCTTGCCTTTTTCAGGATCTGACTTGGCGGTGGTGAAAATCCCCGTCGACTCGATCACAATATCGACGCCCAAATCGGCCCAAGGCAGGTTTCCAGGGTCTTTTTCACTGAATACTTTGATCTCTTTCCCATTAATCACGATATTATTCGCTTCATTTACTTTAACTTCCCCCGGGAAGATTCCGTATGTGGAATCATACTTAAACAGATGGGCGTTTTGTTTGGGGTCAACCAGGTCATTGATGGCGACAACTTCGAGAGTGTCGTCAGCGCGTTCCATAATCGCTTTTAAAACCAGGCGCCCAATCCGCCCAAAACCATTAATACCAACTTGAGTTTTCATAACATCCTCCGTGTTTGTAATTTTCTCACCTTCGGCAGGTGTAGATAAGCAGAATCGGTTTCAATTCTGAGGGTAATTATAGACGAGAATAGCTGCTTAATGTTATAAACTTGTATAAACCATTAAAAATTTATCGGTCCGGTGCGCTCTTCGTAGAGGCTGATGACGGCCTTAGCCAGCTTTTTGGAACTGTGGCGCCAGGGGTACAGGTCGTCCACCAGGTCGGCTTCATAGACGCGATAATTTTCGTGCAATTTCTGGTCTGCCGCGACCCATTCAGTATCCTGCCCTAACTCACCTTTAAAATTGCGGTTACAGAGCACCAGATTGAAGATTCGCTTTTGAAGGTGCTGCTCGAGCACAGCCACGTGGTCTGAGGCGTTGAAACCGTCAGTTTCGCCCCGTTGAGTGGCTACGTTACAAATATAGTATGTTTCCGCCTTGCTTGCCTGGATGGCCTCGGTAAGATCTTTGACCAGTAAATTTGGCAGAATGCTGGTATACAGGCTTCCAGGTCCGATCAAGATCAGGTCGGCATTCAAAATTGCCTGGATAGTAGGGGGGTAAGCCAGGGCATCATCCGGTTCCAACCAGACCTTCTGCACCTTGCCAAATGCCTCGGTAATTTCGGATTCACCGCGCACAACCGTCATTTCTTTTTCAGGGTTCTGCAATATTTCCCCAATCAGTTGAAGGTTGGTCAGCGTGGAAGGCAACACCTGCCCATAGATGGCCAATACTCTGCCGGATTCTGCCACCGCTTCTTCGAAACTGCCGGTGATCTCACCCATCGCTGTAATTAGAAGATTGCCAAGAGAATGTCCTTCCAACCCCGCTCCCGTGTGGAAACGATACTGAAAGACCTGAGAAAGCAGCGCTTCATCGCTGCTCAAGGCAGACAGGCAGTTGCGGATATCCCCCGGGGGTAAAACCCCCAGATCGCGGCGCAGTTCTCCAGATGACCCACCGTCATCTGCCACCGTCACGATTGCCGTGATGTTGTGGGTGTAGGCTTTTATGCCGCGCAGCAATGCTGCCAGCCCATGCCCGCCACCGATCACCACCACCTTAATGCCTTTCTCGCGTAGGCGATAATTTTGCACTTTGTCCCAGACGGGTTTCCCGCCTGTTTCGAAAGGTTTAAGTAAGGCTCGGTTGGCGCCCCAGATCCCAATCAGGATCAGAATAAAACCCAACCCTCCAAACAATAGAAAGCGGATAGGGCGGTCCAAGAAGCGCAGAGAAAGAACGGCAAGGATGGGGGTCAGCAGTTCGCTGCCAGTCGAGCGGTAATAGTCCAGAATGACCACTGCCAGTCCTAAACCCAACAGCATGGCACCAATTATGGTCAGCCCCAGCCAGCGCTTATAACCGGTTCCGGGAGCCAACCAGCGCGACTCAAGCCGCAACCTGGACATCAGGCGCTTGAACCAATTTGATCTTGTTTCGGGAGTCATAGTTAAATTGATGATAGCAGGGTTTATTTCAGACGTCAACGAAAAAAGCCCAAACAGCAGTTAACCAGGCTTTTTGTGAACAGCGCTTTCCGCAGGACCCCTCAACAAGATTAGACCGATGCAAAAATAACGGCAGCCTGCAGTAAAATTGACTTAACAAGCAAAAATTAGTACACTTACTACAACAATATGTGCTTAGAAACCAGGAGTAACCATGGCTGAAACTAAACCTCAAATCGTTATGCGTTCTGGTCCTATCCCCGGATCGAGTTATTATCTGGACAAGCCTGAAGTCAGCGTTGGTCGCGACAAGTCCAACGACATACCGGTGCCCGATGCTGAGATCTCCCGCCGGCACGCCCGCTTTATCGTCAAGCCTGACGGCGTTTATATTGAAGACCTCGGCTCAACAAATGGAACTTTTCTAAACGGCGTCCGCTTGAGTGCCCCCAAACGTCTCGTCAATGGTGATCTTGTCACCCTGGCGGAAAGCACGGTGATGAGTTTCGAATGGGAAGGCGCGCTCGAAGCTGCCGCCTACACGCCAACCTATGGCACGCCTGCCCCTCAGCCTGAGACAATCGCCCCAAAGCCTGAGCCCGTCTATGAAGCAGTTGAGCCGCCCGTTCCCCAACGCCCCCTGGCGCGTGAAAGCAGCCCCGAGCCAAAACCCAGGAAACCCTGGTATATGAACTTCCTTGTGATCTTGTTAATCATTGTGATCATCATTGGGCTGGTTCTGACTTTTATGCCGGCCTCATGGTGGTGCTTCCTGTCATTCAACCGATTGCCTGGCTGCTATTGAGCTGGATCAACCCTTAAAATATTATCTGCCCGGTCCTCGTGCCGGGCAGTATCTTTAAGTCGCCTGCGGTCTTGCCCTAAAACGCTATTTTCGGATTCTCGCTACCCCCCGAATTGCAGGTCTTTACCTCTGCCCGTCAAAAAAGCGCTGTTAACATTAATTTTTGATTTTTACGGCTTTTTTTGTCTCAGGCGGGAATTGTCAAACGCGGCTTCCTTTTAGAGTATAATTATCAGGTTGCAAATATTCAAAAAATAGCCAAATTTTTAGCCGAAAGAAACTATGTCTGAAGAAAATGAAATTGTGGAAACTCCCGAACTAACCGCTTTTGAACAGCGTGATACCGGATTGAAAACGGTGGGGATCGACGAACAAATGCGCACCGCCTACCTCGACTACGCTATGAGCGTAATTGTCGCCCGGGCTTTGCCAGACGTGCGCGACGGTCTCAAACCCGTCCACCGCCGCATCCTCTATGCCATGGATGACATGGGCATCCGCTTTAATACCCCCTATAAGAAGTCTGCGCGAATTGTCGGTGAAGTGCTTGGTAAGTACCACCCTCATGGTGATTCTGCTGTTTACGACGCCATGGCCCGCATGGCCCAGGATTTTTCCATGCGTTACATGTTAGTCCAGGGTCAGGGTAACTTTGGTTCTGTGGATGGAGACTCCCCGGCGGCAATGCGTTATACCGAAGCGCGACTGGCACGGATTTCCCAGGAACTTCTGGCTGACCTCGATAAGGATACAGTTGACTTCATTGATAACTTCGATGGATCGCTGAAAGAACCCGAAGTCTTGCCAGCACGCGTTCCTATGCTGCTGATGAATGGCTCCAGCGGGATCGCGGTGGGCATGGCGACCAATATTCCTCCGCACAATCTGGGCGAATTGGTCAATGCCCTCAATATGCTGATCGATCGTTACGACGAAATCGATGAAGTCAGCGTCGAGGAGCTGATGCAGCATATTCCCGGGCCCGACTTTCCGACTGGCGGCATCATTGTCGGTCGCGAAGGCATTCGCCAGGCGTACAGCACCGGGCGCGGTCACCTGATGATGAGAGGCAAAGCCACCATCGAGGAAATTCGTGAAGGGCGCTATGCCATCATCATCGACGAAATCCCCTACCAGCTCAACAAAACCAGCCTGATTGAGCGCATTGCCGAACTACACCGCGAAGGAAAAATTGATTCAATC
>Ga0172382_10000930_pt1 | contig 54124 bp, 43 predicted proteins | sample Leawel138RmetaG_FD_122245 | JGI IMG/M metagenome (GOLD analysis project Ga0172382, IMG submission 122245) | Leachate microbial communities from a municipal landfill in Southern Ontario, Canada - Leachate well 138R metaG | ecosystem: Engineered > Solid waste > Landfill > Unclassified | place... | reverse complement strand
GCGAGGCAGCGCTCGTCGTTCAGGTCGAGGCCGAGCGAATTGCGCCGGTCCGGATAGAGTTCCCCGGGCAGCGCGATGGCCGGATGCGGTCGACCGATGGCGCCCTCGAGCGCGCTCGCCGCTTCGACCGTCTCGACCGGATCCTGGACCAGCGTGGCGATCGGTTCGTCAGGATCCGCGATCCGATGGACGAAGGAGGTGTTGGCGCCGTTCTCTAGCAGGCGGCGCACCAGGTAGGCGAGCAGGGTCCGGTGGCTGCCCACCGGTGCGTAGATGCGGCAAGGGCGGCCGAGGCCGCCCGCGCCGGGCGAGCCGACGACCTGCTCGTAGAGGGCTTCGCCCATGCCGTGCAGGCACTGGAACTCATAGGCGCCTTCATGGCAATTCGGGCCCGCCAGGTGGTGGACCGCCGCCAGGGTGTGCGCGTTGTGCGTGGCGAACTGGGGGAAGACCGCCTCCGGTGCCGCGAGGAGGCGTCGGGCGCAAGCCAGGTAGGAAAGATCGGTATGGGCCTTGCGGGTATACACCGGGTAGTCCGCGAGGCCGTCGACCTGGGCGCGCTTGATCTCGGTGTCCCAGTAGGCGCCCTTGACCAGCCGGATCATCAGGCGATGGTCGCTGCGGCGAGCCAGGTCGATGAGCCAGTCGACCAGCGCGAGGCAGCGCTTCTGGTAGGCCTGGATCACGAAACCGATGCCGTTCCAGCTTGCGAGCCGCGGTTCATGGCACAGCCGATCGAGCAGGTCCAGCGAGAGTTCGAGCCGATCCGCTTCCTCGGCATCGATATTCAGGCCGATATCATGGCGCCGGGCTCGCAGTGCGAGGGACAACAGCCGGGGATACAGCTCGGCCATGACCCGCTCGCGCTGGGCCCGGCAGTAGCGTGGATGCAATGCCGAGAGCTTGATCGAGATGCCGGCGCTGCGGTGGATCCCGAGACCTGCGCCCGCCTGGCCGATCGCATCGATGGCCTCTTCATAGGCGGAGAGGTAGCGTCGGGCGTCGGCGTCGGTCAGCGCCGCCTCGCCCAGCATGTCGTAGGAATGGCGAAAGCCCTTCGCCTGCATCGACGCTGCATTCGCCATCGCCTGCCCGATCGTCTCGCCGGCGACGAAATGCTCGCCCACCAGCCGTACGGCGAGATCGACTGCCTTGCGCACGACCGGCTCGCCACCGCGTGCCAGCGCCCGATGCAGTGCTTCGCCCAGGCCGGTTTCCCGATGGGTCGCAACCAGGCGGCCGGTGAGCATCAGGCCCCAGGTCGCGGCATTGACGAAGGGCGAGGCGCTCCTGCCGAGATGGGATCGCCAGTCGCCCGTCGCGATCTTGTCGCGGATGAGCGCATCGCGGGTGTCCCGGTCCGGGATTCGCAGCAATGCCTCGGCGAGGCACATCAGCGCCACGCCTTCCTGGGATGAAAGCGAGAACTCCCGCAGGAGGTCCTGCACCATGCCGGCTCGACCGCCGGCCTGCCTGTCCCGCAGATCCTGGGCGAGCCGGCTGGCCAGGCGGCTCGCGGCCGCAGCGACATCGGCGGGCAGGCGGGCCTGCGCCAGCAGCCCGGCGACGAGTCCCGGCTCCGCTGCGCGATGGTCGGCCCTGATCGCCGCGCGCAGCGCATCCTGCGGGCGGGAATCCCCGGCCAGGACAGTGGAACCGACGGCCGGGCGATGCCCCTCGCGGCGCGGTCTTCCCCCGCTGGAGTCCGGTTCGCTCGTCGTCGAGGACATGGCCGTACCCGAAGGACGTTCTCCGGCGCGGAGCCGGGAGAGCCACGGCGCAAGCCGCAGCCACCGATACGCCGGACGAGCGGCAGGGCGCAAGCCCGGATGAGCGCCCGCCACCCGTGGGGTAGCGGACGCTCATCAGCGTATCAGTAGAGGATGCTCGGCAGCCAGAGTCCGATGCCCGGGAACAGGTAGAGGATGACGATCGCGACGATCTGGATCCCCATGAACGGCATCATGCCCAGGAAGATCTGGTTGAGCGTGACGTGCGGCGGAGCCACGCCCTTCAGGTAGAAGGCCGACATCGCCACCGGCGGCGACAGGAATGCCGTCTGCAGGTTGAGCGCGACCAGCAGCCCGAAGAACAGCGGGTCGATCTGGAAGTGCGACAGCAGCGGCAGGAAGATCGGCATGAAGATGATGATGATCTCGGTCCACTCGAGCGGCCAGCCGAGCAGGAAGATCACCACCTGGGCCAGGATCATGAACTGGATCGGGGTGAGGTCCATCCCCAGCACCCAGTTGTTGATCAGCTCCTGTCCGCCGAGCAGCGCGAACGCCGCCGAGAAGATGCTCGATCCCACGAAGAGCCAGCACACCATCGCGCTGGTCTTGGCGGCCAGGTAGACCGATTCCCTCACCATCGGGTAGTTGAGCCGCCGATAGGCGAGCGCCAGCAGGATGCCGCCCAGGGCGCCCAGCGCCGCCGCTTCGGCCGGCGTGCACAGGCCGACCACGATGCTGCCGAGCACCGCGCAGATCAGCAAGGTCAGCGGGAAGAAGGAGCTCAGCAGCATCTTGAAGATTTCGAGCCGCGCGAAGGTCAGCATGGCGTAGTAGGCCAGGATCGCCACCGAGCCGATCGCCAGGGCCACCCAGAACGACAAGGGAGCATCGCGACGCGGCGGCTCCGCCGCTGCTTCCTCCTCGGCGGCTTCCTCGGCCGTGGCCGGCAGCGGCGGGGCATCGGCGCCCAGTGCGGCCGGCGCTTCGCTGGTGGGCGGTTCCTGCAGGCCGCCGGCACCGGGGGGTTCCTGGAGCCCGCCGACGCCCGGAGGCTCCTGCAGCCCGCCGAAGCTGCTGCTGTCGTCATCGAAGCTGGTGAACCCGCCCATCTGCTGCAGGCCGTAGTCGACCGTGACCACCGGTTTGGTGAGACTCATGTAGCTGCCGCCGAACGCCAGCACGAAGACGATCGCCGGCGTCAGGGCGATGAACAGGTTGAGAAGCAGCCGACCCATCGGGACATCGATGTTCCTGCGCCCCTTGATTCCGGCGATCAAGGCCGGGACGGCCCGGTTGCCGACACTGTCCTTCAGTTTCTGCGCGAAATCCGGCAGCGCGACCTGGCGATCCTCTTCCGAGAGCGGCGGCGCCAGATTGGGCTTGAGCTTGGCGAGCACGATGATGTAGAGCATGTACATCGCCGCCAGCATCAGGCCCGGGAAGAAGGCGCCCGCGTACAGCTTGACGACCGAGACGCCGGCGACCGCGCCATAGAGGATGAGCAGCACCGAGGGCGGCAGCATGATGCCCAGACAGCCGCCGGCGGTGATCGCACCGGCCGACAGCTGCACGCCGTAGCCGGCCCGCAGCATGGCGGGCAGGGCGAGCAGGCCCATCAGGGTGACGACGGCGCCGACGATCCCGGTGGCGGTCGCGAACAGCGCGCAGGTGGCGACGGTCGCCACCGCCAGCGAGCCGGGAATCCTCGCCAGCGCCAGGTGCATGCCCTGGAACAGGCTCTGGATCAGGTTGGCGCGTTCGACCAGGTAGCCCATGAAGATGAACAGGGGTACCGCGATCAGGACGTCGTTGGTCATGACCGCGTAGGTTCGCAGCACCATCAGGTCCAGCGTCTGCTGGATGGCGAGCTCCGTTCCCATGTTCCGGTAGGCGAGCAGGGTGAACATCACCCCCATGCCCATCAGGGTGAAGGCGGTCGGGAAACCCAGCATGATCGTGACCACGATCAGCGCCAGCATCAGCAGCCCGTAATGGCCGTCGGTCATGCCGGCCGGCGCCGGCATGAAGACGAAGATCGAGAGGACGACCGCGACGAGGATGGACAGGCCGAACCAGATTTCCTTCCTCATGACTCGGACCCCTTGTTGTGGCGTCCGGTGACGTAGGCATCCAGCTTGATGATGTCGTCACCCTTGACATCGACCTGTTCCATCAGCTTGTCGACGTCGACCTCCTCCACGTCATCGCCGCGCGCCGGCCATTCGCCTTGCTTCAGGCACTGCACGCAGCGGACCACTTCGACGAAGCCCTGCAGCAGCAGGCAGAAGCCCGCGAGCGGGATGATGGCCTTGAAGGGATAGATCGGCGGCCCGTCGGCAGTGATGTTCGAATGTTCGTTGATCGCCCAGGATTCGGCGGCGTAGTAGTAGCCGGCCCAGAACATGGCGATCACGCCGGGGAAGAAGAACACGAAGTACAGGGTGAGATCGAGGCTCGCCTGCAGGCGGGCCGGGAAGAATCCGTAGAGGACGTCGCCGCGGACATGGCCGTTCTTGGCGAGCGTGTAGGCGCCGGCCATCATGAAGAGCCCACCGTAGAGCATGTTCATGAAGTCGAAGGACCAGGCGTGCGGGTTGCCCAGGGCGTAGCGCGAGAAGACCTCGTAGGATACGAAGACCGTCAGGATCAGGACGAACCAGCCGAACAGCTGGCCGATCCACGTATTGAACCGGTCGATACCGACCAGGATGCTCTGCATGGTGTTCTTACCCTGCTGGTGAACGGAAGGGCAACGGAAAGGGGAGTGGCGGGCGCCCGAAAGGGGCACGGCTCACGCCGCACCCCTGCTGATGGGCCGCCCGCGGGGCGGCGGGCCATCGACCGGAGGTCGGCCGATGGCGTACGCCCGTGAGTGCTCAGCTCTGCTTGCGGCCGAAGTAGTGGTTGTAGGCCAGGCGACGGTTGTTGTTGTAGTCCATGTCGAAGGCCATGACCCGGGCGGCGAATTCACGCTGCGAAGCTTCGATCTTCTTGAACAGCGGGTTGGTTTCGGCCTTCTCGGCGACGATCTTGTCCCAGATGACCAGTTGCTCGCGCAGCAGGGCATCGGGGGTCTTGTAGAACTTCACGCCGTCGTTCTGCAGGTTGATGTAGTCCTTCGAGTAGCGGTCATAGGCCTTCCAGGACATGTCGGCCGACGCCGCCTCGACGGCGTTGTCGATGATCGCCTTGAGCGTCGGAGGCAGGCCGTTGTACTTGTCCTTGTTGAAGATGACCTCGAAGGTCTCGGCCGACTGGTGAAAGCCCTGCAGCATGCAGATCTTGGAGACGTCGGGAAAGCCCAGCAGGCGGTCGGAGCTCGGGTTGTTGAACTCGGCGCCATCGAGCAGGCCGCGATCGAGTGCCGGGACGATCTCGCCGCCGGGCAGCGCGTTGACCGCCGCGCCCATGGCGGTGAAGAGGTCGATCGACAGGCCGTTGGTACGGAACTTGACGCCCTTGAGGTCGGCGCTGCTGGTGATCGGCTTCTTGAACCAGCCCAGCGGCTGGGTCGACATCGGCCCGGTCAGGAAGGACACCACGTTGCCGCCGATGGATGCGTAGAGCTCCTCGAGCAGCTGGCGTCCGCCGCCATACTTGTACCAGGCCAGCACCATGTTGGCGTCCATGCCGAAGGCGGGGCCGGACGAGAAGAGCGCCAGGGCGTTCTGCTTGCCATAGTTGTAGCCCAGCACCCCGTGGCCGCCGTCGAGCGTGCCCTTGGAGACCGCATCGAGCAGGCCGAACGCGGGCACTACGGCGCCGGCGGGCAGCATCTCGATCTTCAGGTCGCCACCGGCCATGTCATTGATCTTGGTGGTGAGGTCGACGGCGAACTCATGGAAGATGTCGACCGTCGGCCAGGTGCTCTGGAAACGGAAGTTGATCGGGCCCTGGGCGCGCGTGATGGCCGGGAAGGCCAGGGTTGCGGTGGCAGCGGCGGTGCCTGCTGCGGCGCGCCCGAAGAACTTGCGGCGCGATAGCGCCGACTTGACCTTTGATGCGATTCCCCCGCTCTTGGCGACCTTGGTCATGCCAATTCTCCTCTGTTGATATTTACGGTTATCAGTGAACCGCATCCGATTGCCACGGCAATATCCGATGCGCCTGCAGCTCCCTAGGGAACCGGCATTGGTGCGAAGGTATAGACACACTTTCTGGCAGTCAATCAGATTCCGAAGCGTCGTGGCACTCGTGCGATATCAGTCCATATGATGAAATACCCTGTGGGCGGCGTCGACAGTCGATTCCACCAGCTTGCGACAAGCGCGGGAACGGGACATAATCTCGGCCCTGCATACAGACATCCTCCGGCGGGGTGGCAGAGTGGTCATGCAGCGGCCTGCAAAGCCGCGTACGCCGGTTCGATTCCGACCCCCGCCTCCAGTTTCCCCAGCGCACCAGTCCTCCGGCAGCGGCCGTTCATGCGGCCCGCGCGCGTCTCATGGCGCCGGCCGGTAGAATCGAGCGCCGGCCCGAGTGGTGGAATTGGTAGACACAGGGGATTTAAAATCCCCCGGCCCTAGCCGGCCTTACCGGTTCGATCCCGGTCTCGGGCACCAGCAGCCGGCTTCCCGTCGATGGCGCCGGCCTCCTCGAGCAGGGGTGCGAGCGCCGGCCAGACGGTATCGGCAATAAGGGGCTGTGCGCTTTCATTGGGGTGGATCCGGTCGTCCTGGAAATAGGCCAGGCCATCGGAGACCTTCTCCAGCAGGAAGGGCACCAGCGCCGCGTCATGGCGCTCGGCCACCGTCGCGAAGATGCCGGCGAAGCGTTCGGTGTAGCGGCGCCCGTAGTTCGGCGGCACCTGCATGCCCAGCACCAGCACCCGGGCACCGGCCTGCTTTGCCGCCTCCACCATCGCATCGAGATTTCCTTCGCTCGCGTCGAGCTGCAGCCCGCGCAAGGCATCGTTGCCCCCGAGTTCGATGATCACGACATCGGGGCGGTGTTCCCCGAGCAGGCCGGGCAGCCGGGTGCGGCCTCCGGCGGTGGTTTCGCCGCTGATGCTCGCATTGATGAAATCGACTCCTTCGCCGGCCCGGTCGGCCAGCTCGCTGACCCAGCCACTGCCGCGGGCGATGCCGTACTCGGCCGCGATGCTGTCGCCCAGCACGAGGATCCGCAACGGATCGGCGGCCCCGGCCGGGCGGGGCCGGGCCAGGCCGGCAGCGGCCAGCAGGGCCATGCCCAGCAGCATCCGGCGGCGGGCCGGCTCGGTTAGGATCATGGGCTTGTCAACGCTGTTCGGACGGATCATGGTGGCGCTACGGGTGGAGTCGCTGGGCAAGAAGGTCAGGGATGCCGACGGCTGGCTGACGATTCTCGATGATGTTTCCTTCGAGGTCGATGCCGGGGGCACCGTGGCCGTGGTGGGCGCTTCGGGCTCGGGGAAGTCGACCCTGCTCGGACTGCTCGCGGGCCTCGATGTGCCGTCCAGCGGCCGCGTCGAGGTTTTCGGCGAGGATCTCTTCGCGATGGACGAGGATACCCGGGCGAACTGGCGATCGCGCAATCTCGGCTTCGTCTTCCAGTCCTTCCAGCTGCTGCCCCAGATGAGCGCGCTCGAGAACGTGATGCTGCCGCTCGAGCTCGCGGGTGCGTCACGGATCGTCGAGAGGGCGCGCCGCCTGCTCGAGCGTGTCGGCCTCGGCGAGCGGCTCGGCCATTACCCCAGGACGCTCTCGGGGGGCGAGCAGCAGCGGGTGGCGCTCGCCCGGGCCTTCGCCACCGAGCCGCGGCTGCTTTTCGCCGACGAGCCCACCGGCAGCCTCGATGTCGCCACGGGCGAGCGCATCATCGACCTGCTTTTCACGCTCAACCGGGAAGCCGGCGCCACCCTGGTGCTGGTCACCCACGACGATGCGCTCGCGAGCCGTTGCAGCCGGCGCATCACGCTGGCCGCCGGCCGCCTGGTGGAGGCGGCCCGGGCCTGAAGCCAGGCGGTCGCCTCCCGATCAGGCGAGGGTGCGCCGCATGCGGCCCAGGAGGTCGGCCGTCGACGGATCCAGCGCCGACAGGTCGGCGTGCGGATCGGCGAGCAGGGCTTCGTGCCGGGTGGCGATCTGCTTGCCGAGCTCGACGCCCCACTGGTCGAACGAGTTGATGCGCATCAGCCAGCCCAGCGCCGCCGTCTTGTGCTCGTAGAGCGCGAGCAGGGCGCCGAAGCAGGAAGGATCGAGGGCTTCGAGCAGGATCGTCGAGCTCGGGCGGTTGCCGGGGTAGCGGCGATGCGGATCCTCGGCATCGGCGGCGCCGCGCAACAGGGCCTCGGCCTGCGCCAGCGCATTGGCCGCCAGCCCCAGCCCGCGATCCTGGGGATCGTTGGGCGCCGGCTGCACGAGCACGAAATCGACCGGCTGGGGCTGCGGGCCCTGGTGCAGTTGCTGGAAGAAGGAATGCTGGGCATCGGTGCCCGGCTCGCCCCAGACGACCGGCGCGGCCGGCGTGAGGATCGGCGCGCCGTCGAGATCGACCGACTTGCCGTTGCTTTCCATCTGCAGCTGCTGGAGATAGGCGGGCAGCCGGGCCAGGGCCTGCGCGTACGGGATGACCGCCTCGGTCTGGGAGCCGAGCGCATCGGCGTTCCAGAGCGTGAGGAGCGCCATCATCAGCGGTGCATTGCGCTGCCAGGGTTCGGCGAGGAAATGGCGGTCCACCGCATGGGCGCCGGCCAGCATGGCATCGAAGCCCTGCGGGCCGATCGCGAGCATCACGGGCAGCCCGATGGCCGACCATAGCGAATAGCGGCCGCCGACCCAGTCGCTGAAGGGAAAGATGCCCTCGTCGGCCAGTCCGAAGGCGCGCGCCCCTTCCGGGTTGGCAGTCACCCCGACCAGGTGCCGGGCGAGGTCGGGCGCCTCGATGCCGGCGTCGACCAGCCAGTCGCGTACGGCCTGGGCATTGCGGGCCGTCTCGAGTGTTCGCCAGGACTTGGAGGCGATCACCACCAGGGTGGTGTCGGGGACCAGCGAGGACTTCAGCCGCGCCCAGGCATCGGGGTCGATGTTGGCGAGGAAGTGCGTGCGCAGGCGTGGATGGCGATAGGCGGCCAGCGCATCGCAGGCGAGCAGGGGGCCGAGCTGCGAGCCGCCGATGCCGACGTTGACCACATCGGTGATCGGGCGACCGTGGGCGCCGGTCCATTCGCCTTCGCGGACCCGTCGGGCGAAGTCACGCAGCCGGGCCAGCGTCTCGTCGACCTCCGGCGCGACATCGGGTCCGCCGGCGCCCAGCAAGCGGGGCGTGCCGGCCGGCGCCCGCAGCGCGACATGGAAGGCGGCGCGGGCCTCGGTGGCATTGACCGGCTCGCCGGCGAACATCGCGGCCCGGCGCTCGACCAGGCCGCTGGCCGAAACCAGCTCACCGAAGGCTTCGAATGCCGCCAGCGGCAGTCGCTGGCGCGACAGGTCGACATGCAGTCCGGCGACATCGAAGGACAGGCACGCGAGCCGATCGGCCTCGCGCTCGAAAAGATCGAGGATCCTGGTGTCCGCCGCGGCGCGGGCCGCTTGCCGAAGCCGCGCAACCGCCGTCGGGTAGTCCCGCTGCTGGCGCCTTGCCGAATCAGGCGATTTCATCGATCGACTCCGTCAGGAATTCCACCAGCGCGGCTGCCGAGAGGCCGCGCTGCATCGGATGGCTGGCCGCCCAGCGCTCGCCGGCGGTACCGTGGACCCAGGCCGCGGTTCCGGCGGCCGCGAAGGCGTCGGGATTCTGGCAGAGCATCCCGGCGACGACACCGGCGAGGACGTCGCCCGTGCCCGCACTGGCGAGCGCCGGGCTGCCTGCCCGCACGATGCCCCAGCGCCCGGTCGGGTCGGCAAGGATCGTGCCGGCCCCCTTGAGCAGGACGACACTGCGGAAGTCGCGGGCCAGCCGGCAGGCGGCATCGATGCGGGCCGACTGCACCTCGGCCACCGACGTGCCCAGCAGGCGTGCCGCCTCGAGCGGATGCGGAGTGAGGATGCTCACGGCTTCCAGGCTGCGGGCGGCGAGGTTGGCCGCCAGCGCCGGATCGTCGGCGCAGAGGTTGAGCGCATCGGCGTCGAGCACCAGAGGGATTGCGGAATCGAGCGCCGCCGCGAGCCAGGCGGCCGCGGCATCGGAACGGCCGAGTCCGCATCCGATCGCCAGCGCCGTCATGCCCGCGAAGGCGCCCTCGACCCCGGACGGCGAGAGCCCCAGGCAGCGGCTCATCAGCTGTGGCTGGGCCGGATCGAAGGGGCGGCCTTCGGGCGAGGCCACGATGGTCTTGCCGGCGCCGGCCGCCTGCGCGCCGCGGGCCGCCAGCAGGGCGGCGCCTTCCATTCCGGGCGAGCCGCCGACGATCATCGCGGTGCCGAAGCTGCCCTTGTGGGTGTTGGCGCCGCGCGGCGAAAGATGGCCTCGGACCCACCCATGGTCGATCGCGATTCCCGCCGGGGCGGGCGGCGCGAGGCCGAGATCGGCAACCCGCACCCGGCCGGATCGCGCGATGCCTTCGCCGGTATGCAGCCCGGGCTTGTCGGCGATCATGGTGACGGTAGCCACCGCACTTGCCGCGACCCCGGAAGCGCCGCCCACGATGGCGCCGGTATCGGGGTCGATGCCGCTGGGCACGTCGACCGCAAGCAGCGGCCAGCCCAGGTCGGCGATCCGCCGCAGGGCTTCGGCGGCCACCCCGTCCAGCGGTCGGGCGAGCCCGATGCCGAAGAGGCCATCGATCACCAGGGCCGGGCCGGCGTCCTCGTATTCGAAGCCGGCGATCGGCGCGGGCTGGCCATGCGCGTCTCGCCAGCGCTGGTGGACATGCCGGGAATCGGGATCGGCCGGGATCGCGTCGGACAGGGCATGGGCGCTTGCCCGGTAGCCGCGCCGTCCGAGTTCGAGCACCGCCAGCAGCGCATCGGCCCCGTTCGCCCCGGGGCCGACCAGGGCGAGCACCGGCATGCCGGCGGGAAGGCGGCGCAACATCCGGTCCGCCTCGTCGGCGACGGCTTGCGCCGCGCGCGCCATCAGGGTGCCAGCGGGCAGCCGCGCGAGAGCGGCGCGCTCGAGCGCGCGAATGCTCTGTATCGTGCAGAACCCATGGGATGTCGTGCGCATCGACTCCGATTCTAGCCGCCCCGGCGACAGGCGCGCCGACCGGCGGCCCGGTTCAGCGAGTCCGCGCCGCCACGCTTTCGGGAAGCCAGGTCGCCAGCTCGGGCCAGGCGATCAGGATGAGCACCATCAGGACCATGATGAGGAACATGGGCAGCGCGGCATAGGCAACGTAGCCGATGCTGCGACCGGTCATGCCCTGGAGGACGAACAGGTTGAAGCCGACCGGCGGGGTGATCTGGGCCATCTCGACGACCACGACGACGAAGATGCCGAACCAGATCGGGTCGATGCCGGCGCTGCGGATCATCGGCTCGATCACCGCCATGGTCAGTACGACGGCCGAGATGCCGTCGAGGAAGCAGCCGAGGATGATGTAGAAGACCAGCAGGGCCAGCAGCAACTGGAACTGGCTGAGCTGCAGGTCGCCGATCCAGGTGGCCAGCGCCCGGGGCAGGCCGGTGAAGCCCATCGACAGGGACAGGAACGAGGCTCCGGCCAGGATCAGCGCGATCATCGCGGAAGTCCGGGTCGCCCCCATCAGGCTTTCGCTGAAGGTGCGCCAGTTCAGGGTGCGCTGGGCAAGCGCCAGGGCCAGCGACCCGACCACGCCGAAGGCGGCCGCCTCGGTGGCGGTGGCGATGCCCACGTACATCGAGCCGATCACCAGCACGATCAGCAGGACCACCGGGATCAGGTAACGGGAGCTGGACAGCTTGCTGGCCAGGGAGGTCGGCGGTTCCGGCGGCGGCATCTGGTCGCGTCGCAAGACCGACCAGATCGCCACGTAGGCCATGAACAGGGAGGCGAGCACGAGGCCGGGCAGGATTCCGGCGAGGAAGAGCTTCGTGATCGATTCGTTGATCGAGACGCCATAGACGATCAGGATCAGCGATGGCGGGATCAGCAGGCCGAGGGTGGCGGCCCCGGCCAGCGAGCCGATCGTCATGCGTTCCGGATACCCTCGCGCGCGCAGTTCGGGCAGCGACATCTTGCCCACGGTGGTGAGGGTTGCGACCGAGGAACCGGAAACCGCGGCGAAAACCGTGCAGCCGGCGACGTTCGTGTGCAGCAGGCCGCCGGGCAGGGGCGCCATCCAGGGCGCCAGTCCGCGGAACAGTTCGGCGGACAGGCGGGTGCGAAAGAGGATCTCGCCCATCCAGATGAAGAGGGGCAGGGCGGTCAGGGACCAGCTCGACGATGCCGTCCAGACCGTGGTGATCATCGCGTCGCCCGCCGGGCGCGTGGTGAAGACCTCCATGCCGACCCACGCCACCCCGAGCAGGGCGAGCCCGACCCAGACGCCGGTTCCGAGAAGAAGGAACAGGACAAACAGGAAGAGGCTGATCGCCCCGATGTACTCCATGCGTCCGTCTCTCCGGGCCGATCGCCCTCGAATGCCACCTATTCGGTGGCGTTGTTCTCGATGCCGGGATCGCCGTGGCGGATGGCCCGCAGCAGGTGATCGATGAGCGCGATCGCGAAGATCGCCGAACCGATGGCCATGCCGAGCTGCGGAATCCAGAGCGGTGTCGCATCCTGCCCCTGGCTGACGTCGCCCAGCATGCGCGACACCCGTACCGCCGAGGCGGCGTGCCAGGCGAACCAGGTGGCGAGGATGGCTGCGATCGACAGGCACCAGATCTCGCCCCAGCGCCGATGTCGGCCGAGGATGTTGAGCAGCAGCCCGACCCGGATATGGGCGCCCCGATTCAGGGCATGGGCGAAGGCGAAGAAGCTCGCCTGGGCCATGAAGTAGCCGGCGTAGTCGGTCGAACCCGGAAAGGCGATGCCCAGCGCCCGGCAGGCCATCTGCGCAAGGATGATCAGGAGGATCATGACCATCGACGCGGCGGCGGCGATGCCGGCGGCGAGGTAGAGGGCATCGAGCGCCCGGCGCAGCCCGCCGGCGCGGGGCGGCTCGGCCCCGGCGTGGCCGCTATCGGTCGTGTTCGCCATCGACAACCTCGGGGAGCGGCGGGGCGAGCCCCGCCGCGATTGGGTCCATCGTCACCAACCGGGCCCGGAACCCTTTCACGGGTTCTCAGTTGCCGCGGAACTTCTGGACGATTTCCTTCGCTTCGGGACCGGCGCCCTCGAGCCATTCATCGGTGATCGCCTTGCCGACCTCCTGCAGGTCGGCCCTGAGCTTGTCGCTCGGCGGGGCAACCGTCATGCCACCCTTGCGCAGGCCCTCGAGCGTCATGTCGGTATAGGCCTTGGCCGTCTCGTAGCCCTTCTTCGCGGCCTGCGCGGCGCAGTCGCTGACGGCCTTGCGGGTCGCATCGTCCAGGCCGTTCCAGGCCGCCTTGTTGGCCATGATGGTGTTGCGGGGCAGCCAGGCATCAACCGTGTAGAAGTGCGAGACATGCTCCCAGATCTTGCTGTCGTTGCCGGTCGCGCCGGAGGTGATCATGGAGTCGACCACGCCGGTCGAGAAGGCCTGGGTCACCTCCGCGGCCTCCACCTGGGTGGGCACCATGCCGGTGAGCTCGGCCATCTTCGCGGTGGTGGCGTTGTAGGCGCGGAACTTGATGCCCTCGAGGTCGGCGACCGAATCGACGGCCTTCTTCAGGTACAGGCCCTGCGGAGGCCAGGCCACGGAGTACAGGTAGACGAGGTTCTGGCTGTCCAGGAGCTTCTTCATGGCGGGCAGGGCGATCTCCCAGAGTCGCTCGCCTTCCTCGAAGGAGGTTGCGAGGAAAGGCTGGGAGTCGATGCCGAACAGCGCATTCTCGTTCTGGTGGGCCGACAGCAGGCGTTCGCCGATCTGCGCCTGGCCGGTCTGGACGGCGCGCTTGATCTCGTTGCCCTTGTAGAGCGAGCCGCCCGGGTGGGTGGCGATCTCGAGCTTGCCGTCGGTGGACTTGCCGACGCAGGCCGCGAAGGCCTCGGCATTCTCGGAGTGGAAGTTGCTGGCCGGGTAGGCGAGCGGCATGTCCCATTTGGCGGCGCCGGCAGCGCCCGATGCGAGCAGGCCGACGACGGCGGCGGCAAGAACCGACAGCTTGGGTGAGCGGATCATCGCGAATCTCCTCCTCGGTGGACTTTCTTCTCTGGCGATGCAGGACGCCCCTGCGCTCGCCACCGTGACGATTATGGCCCGCGTTCGGCCGATGCTTGCATGCTAGACAGCACGAAGATAAATTGTCAACGAATCGTCAACGTTTCGGAGTTGTGGATGACCGCGAGGAAACGGGGCAATGGCGAGCCCGGGACGAGGGGCATCGCCGGCGCGACACCACGGATACTGTCCTCGGCGCATCTCGCCGAGGGCGAGTGGGGCGAGCTTTCCGAGTTCGAGTTCGGCCTGATCGTGGCGTACAACGCGTTCTCGCGCTGGGCGGTGCGCTGCATGGCCTCGGCCGGCATGCCGGACCTGACGATCACCGACGTCCTGGTCCTGCACCATGTGCATCACCGTGGCCGCGCCAAGAAGCTCGCCGACGTCTGCTTCACCCTGAGCTACGAAGACACCCATGTGGTCAACTATTCGCTCAAGAAACTGCTCGGCCTCGGCCTGCTGACATCCGAGAAGGTCGGCAAGGAAGTCCTCTACGCCAGCAGCGAACCCGCCGCAGCCCTGCTCGAGCGATACCGGCAAGTGCGCGAGCAGTGCCTGCTGCCGGGGGTGCCGACAGCGATGGACAACGCAGCCGAACTCGCGGCGGTTGCTGCCAGGCTGCGCGCGCTCTCGGGCATGTACGACCAGGCGGCGCGGGCCGCGACCTCGCTCTGAAGGCGCGACGGGAAAACCGGGAACAGGGGAACAAAGATGGGCAGATGGCAGTTCTGGATCGATCGTGGCGGCACCTTCACCGACATCGTCGCCCGTCGCCCGGACGGATCCCTCGTCACCATGAAGCTGCTGTCCGAGAACCCGGACCGCTACGAGGATGCGGCGGTGGAGGGGATCGGCCGGATACTCGCCGATGGCCGGCCGCGCCGTCCCGTCGGCGCCGACCGGGTCGAAGCCGTCAAGATGGGCACCACGGTCGCCACCAATGCGCTTCTCGAGCGCAAGGGCGAGCCGCTGCTGCTGATGGTCACCGCGGGCTTCGCCGATGCCCTGCGAATCGCCTACCAGAACCGGCCCCGCCTGTTCGACCGGCGTATCGTCCTGCCGGAGGCGCTCGAAGCCGAGGTCGCGGAGGTGCCGGAGCGGATCGCGCACGACGGCGAGGTGATCGAAGCCCTTGACGAGGACGCGGTGCGCGAGGCCCTCGCGGCGGCGCGCTCGCGCGGCCTGCGGGCAATCGCGGTGGCCCTGATGCACGGCTACCGCTATCCGGCGCACGAGCGCCGTGTCGGCGAGCTGGCGCGCGAGGCGGGCTTCACCCAGGTCTCGCTTTCGCACCAGGTGTCGCCCCTGGTCAAATTCGTCTCGCGCGGCGACACCACCGTCGTCGATGCCTATCTGTCCCCCGTCCTGCGCCGCTACGTCGATCGGGTCGCGGCGGCGATGCCGGGCGTGCGCCTGCAGTTCATGCAGTCGAGCGGCGGGCTCACCGATGCCCATGTGTTCCAGGGCAAGGACTCGATCCTGTCGGGCCCGGCCGGCGGCATCGTCGGCATGGCCAGGGTCAGCCGCCTGGCGGGCTTCGAGCGGGTCATCGGCTTCGACATGGGCGGCACTTCGACCGATGTCTCCCATTTTGCGGGCGAGCTCGAACGGGCCTTCGATTCGCTGGTCGCCGGGGTGCGGGTCCGCGCCCCGATGCTGAGCATCCATACCGTGGCCGCCGGTGGCGGCTCGATCCTGCATTTCGATGGCGCCAGGCTGCGGGTCGGACCCGATTCGGCCGGCGCCAGTCCAGGGCCCGCCAGCTACCGCAGGGGCGGCCCCCTGACGGTGACCGATGCGAACGTCATGCTGGGCCGGATCCAGCCCGATTTCTTCCCCTCGGTATTCGGTCCCGATGGCGACCAGCCGCTCGATCGCGATGCGGTCGTCGCCGGTTTCACCCGGATGGCCGAGGAGATCGCCGCGGCGACCGGCACGCGCCTGTCGCCCGAGGCGGTCGCCCAGGGCTTCATCGACATCGCGATCGGCAACATGGCCAACGCGATCAAGAAGATCTCGGTGCAGCGCGGCTACGACGTGACCCGCTACACCCTCGTCACCTTCGGGGGCGCCGGCGGCCAGCATGCCTGCGGCGTGGCCGATGCGCTCGGCATGTCGACGGTGCTCGCGCACCCGCTGGCCGGCGTGCTGTCGGCCTACGGCATGGGCCTGGCCGAGCAATCGGCGATCCGCGAGCATTCGGTCGAAGCCGCGCTCGACGAGACCGGCCTGGCCGCGGCGACCGACATACTCGGCGGCCTGGTCGAGGCCGCCCGCGGCGAACTCGTCGACCAGGGCGAAGCCCCGACGGCGATCCGCCTCGCGCGGCGAGCCCTGCTGCGCTACCTCGGCACCGACACCGCGATCGAGGTCCCTTTCGGCGACATCGCCTCGATGCGGTCCGATTTCGAAAGGCTCTACCGGCAGCGCTTCTCCTTCCTGATGGACGACCGGCCGCTGGTCATCGATTCGGTGGTCGCCGAGGCGATGGGGCCTTCGGGCGAAGGCGCGATGCTCGATGCCGGGCCGCCGCGCACCGGCGCGCTGGCGCCGGTCGCCCGCGTCGCGCTGTTCGCCGCCGACCGCTGGCACGAGGCGCCGCTCTATCGGCGCGAGGACATCGACGCCGGCGAAACGATCGAGGGGCCCGCGATCATCGCCGAGGCGACGGCCACCACGGTCATCGATCCGGGCTGGCGCGCCCGCATGACCGAGCGCGGCGACCTCGTCGTCGACCGGCACATCGCACGGCCCGAGCGGATGGCGATCGGCACCCGGGCCGATCCGATCATGCTGGAGATCTTCAACAACCTGTTCATGTCGGCGGCCGAGCAGATGGGCTATCGGCTCCAGAACACGGCCCATTCGGTCAACATCAAGGAACGGCTGGATTTCTCCTGCGCGGTGTTCGACGTCGACGGCGCCCTGGTGGCGAACGCCCCGCACATGCCGGTCCACCTCGGTTCCATGGGCGCGAGCGTGCGCGCGGTGATCGCCTCGAATCCGGCCGGGGAGATCCGCCCGGGCGACGCCTTCGTCCTCAACGATCCCTATGCCGGCGGCACCCACCTGCCGGACGTCACGGTGATCTCGCCGGTGTTCGACGCCGCCGGACGGGAGATCCTCTTCTGGGTCGGCTCGCGGGGCCATCATGCGGACATCGGTGGCCTCACGCCGGGTTCGATGCCGCCCGACAGCCGGACCATCACGGACGAAGGCGTGATGATCACCAACTTCCGCCTCGTCGCCGACGGCCGGTTCCGGGAAGCGGAGATGCGGGCGGTTCTGCTCGGCGCCCCTTACCCGGCGCGCAACCCGGACCAGAACCTGGCCGATCTGCGCGCGCAGGTCGCGGCCAACGAGAAGGGCCGCGAGGAACTGCTGCGCATGGTCGAGCAGTTCGGCCTCGAGGTGGTGCGCGCCTACATGCGCCATGTCCAGGACAATGCCGAGGAATCGGTGCGCAGGGCGATCTCGGCCCTGCGCGACGGCGACTTCGGCCTGCGCCTGGACAATGGCGCCGAGATCCGGGTGGCGCTGCGGGTCGATCCCCGCGAGCGTTCCGCGAAGGTCGACTTCACGGGCTCGTCCGCGCAGTTGCCGGACAATTTCAATGCGCCGCAGGCGGTCACGATGGCGGCGGTGCTGTATGTGTTCCGGACCCTCGTCGAGGACGATATCCCGATGAACGAGGGCTGCCTCAAGCCCATCGAGGTGCTGGTGCCGCCCGGCTGCATGCTGGCGCCGCAATCGCCCGCGGCGGTGGTCGCCGGCAACGTCGAGACCTCGAGCTGCATCGTGGCCGCCCTCTACGGGGCGCTCGGCGTGATGGCCTCGGCCCAGCCCACCATGAACAATCTCACCTTCGGCACCGAGCGGTTCCAGTACTACGAGACCATCGCCGGCGGCTCCGGGGCGGGCGGGGTGTTCGATGCGCAAGGGCGGCTCGTGGGCGGCTTCGACGGCTGCGCCGCGGTGCAGACCCACATGACCAATTCCCGCATCACCGATCCCGAGGTCCTCGAGATGCGCTTCCCGGTACGCCTGCTGTGGCACCGGATCCGCAACGGCTCCGGTGGGGCGGGGCGCTGGCGCGGTGGCGATGGCGCCAGCCGGGCGATCCGCCTGCTCGCGCCGATGACGGTATCGATGCTCTCGAACGGTCGCTTCGAGCCCGCCTTCGGCGCGGCCGGCGGCCAGCCCGGCGCGCCGGGCGTCAACCGGCTGGTCGATGCGCAGGGACGCGAGCGCCTGCTCGGGCCGACCGATTCGGCGCGGGTGGAGGCCGGCGCCACCATCATCGTCGAAAGCCCGGGTGGAGGCGGCTTCGGGCCACCCGCCTGATGCCGCCGGCCGGGGCAGGGAAAGCGTCGTCGCCGATATAATCGGGGATTTCCCGCCTCGGTCGATCCCCGATGTCCGCGTACTTCACGCTAGCCGGCTCGCCGGCGCTGTCCGGTTTCCGTATTGCCCGCCTGCTCGCGGAACTGCGCCGGATCGAACCCCGGATCGACGCGCTCGAATCCTCCTGGTTCTATCCCGGTTTCGCCCGCAACGAACTCGACCCATCGCTGCGTGCCCGCCTGCAGTCGCTCGTCGACGATGCGGCGCCAGCCGGTGTCGCCGCCGATGCGCGAGGCCAGGCGATCTGGATCGTGCCGCGCCTGGGAACGATCTCTCCCTGGGCGAGCAAGGCCACCGAGATCGTGCACAACTGCGGATTCGGGATGGTGGGCCGGATCGAGCGCGGCATCGCCTACCGGCTGCTGACGCGGCGCGGCGTGTTCGGCAACAAGCCCCTCGACGCGGAAACCCTGGGGCGCCTGGCCGGTGTCCTGCACGACCGGATGACCGAAACCGCGCTCCTCGAGCGCCCCGACCCGGCCCGACTCTTCGACTCCGTGCCGGGCCGGCCGATGCAGCGTATCGCGTTGCTCACCCGTGGCCGCGATGCCCTGGCCGAGGCCAACCGCAGCCTCGGGCTCGCGCTGTCCGAGGACGAGATCGACTATCTCGTCGATGCCTTCGGCCGTCTCGGTCGCGATCCCAGCGATGTCGAGCTGATGATGTTCGCGCAGGCCAATTCCGAGCACTGCCGGCACAAGATCTTCAATGCCGACTGGGTGCTCGATGGCGAGCCGATGGAGCAATCCCTGTTCGGGATGATCCGCGCCACCCATGCCGCGCATCCACAAGGCACGATCGTCGCGTATTCGGACAATGCCGCCGTGCTCGAGGGCCGCGAGACGCAGCGCTTCCATTCCTGGCAGGTCCTGCCCGACGGGCGCCGCGTCAACGGCCTGTTCGCCGGCGAACCCGGCCTGACCCACAGCCTGCTCAAGGTCGAGACCCACAACCATCCGACCGCGATCGCCCCGTATCCGGGCGCCTCCACCGGCGCCGGTGGCGAGATACGCGACGAGGGCGCCACCGGCCGCGGCTCGCGGCCACGCTTCGGCCTGACCGGCTTCACCGTGTCGAGCCTGCGCATCCCCGGTTTCGCGCAAGCCTGGGAAGGCGACGCCGGCGAAGCCGGATCCGCTCGGCGCCCCGCGCACATCGCCTCGGCCCTCGACATCATGATCGAAGGCCCGGTGGGCGGTGCAGCGTTCAACAACGAATTCGGCCGGCCCAACCTGCTCGGCTACTTCCGCAGCTACGAGCAGGAGGTGGAGGGCGTCGTGCGGGGCTATCACAAGCCCATCATGATCGCCGGGGGGGTGGGTTCGATCGACGCCCGCCATGTCGGCAAGAATCCGCTGCCCGCCGGAACCCTGCTGATCCAGCTCGGTGGGCCGGGCATGCGCATCGGCCTGGGCGGGGGCGCCGCCTCGAGCATGGGGACGGGCACCAACACCGCCGAGCTCGACTTCGACTCGGTGCAGCGCGGCAACCCCGAGATCCAGCGGCGCGCCCAGGAAGTGCTCGACAGCTGCCAGGCGCTCGGCGCGGACAATCCGATCCTGTCGCTGCACGACGTCGGCGCCGGAGGGCTGTCCAATGCCTTTCCGGAGATCGTCCACGACGCGGGACGCGCGGCGCGCTTCATGCTGAGCCGGGTCCCGGTCGAGGAGAGCGGACTGTCGCCGGCCGAGATCTGGTGCAATGAATCCCAGGAGCGCTACGTCCTCGCGCTCGCACCGGAGTCGCTCGCCACGTTCGAGCACTTCTGCCGGCGGGAACGCTGCCCCTTCGCCGTCGTCGGCACGGTGACCGACGACGGCCAGCTGCAGCTGCGCTTCGACGAGGAGGCGCCCGCCGACGGCCACCCGGTCGACATGCCGATCGAGGTGCTGCTGGGCAAGCCGCCGAAGATGCTGCGAACCGGCGCCAGTCGCCGGCGACGGCTCGCACCGGTCGATGCCGTCGGCCATGAGCCCGGCCCGGTGGCGACGGCGGTGCTGCGCCATCCCACCGTCGCCAGCAAGCGTTTCCTCATCACCATCGGCGATCGCACGGTCGGCGGCCTGAGCGCGCGCGACCAGATGGTCGGCCCCTGGCAAGTGCCGGTGGCCGATTGCGCGATCGGCCTGGCCGATTTCCATGGCCACGCCGGCGATGCGCTCGCGCTGGGCGAGCGCAGTCCGATCGCGGTGATCGACCCGGGCGCATCGGCCCGGATGGCGATCGCCGAGGCAGTCACCAACCTGTGCGCCGCACCGGTGGAACGGATCGATGCGATCAGGCTCTCGGCGAACTGGATGGCGGCCTGCGGCGACCCGGCCGAGGACGCCGACCTCTACCATGCGGTGCGCGCCGCGAGCGAATTCTGCATCGCGCTGGGCATGTCCATCCCGGTCGGCAAGGATTCCCTGTCGATGCGGACCGTCTGGCGCGATCCCGACTCCGGCCGCGACCAGGCCGTGATCGCCCCGACCTCGCTGGTCGTGACCGCCTTCGCGCCGCTGGCCGATGTGCGCGGCGCGAACACTCCGCAGCTCGATCCCTCCACCGACACGGTGCTGATCCTCGTCGACCTGGCCGCCGGCCGGCAGCGGCTGGGCGGCTCGGTCTTCGCCCAGGTGAGCGGGCAGGTGGGTGACGAAGCCCCCGACATCGACGATCCGGCACGCCTTGCGAGCTTCGTCGCGGCGATCGCCCGGCTGCGCGCCCAGGGTCGCCTGCTCGCCTACCACGACCGCTCCGACGGCGGCCTGTTCGCGACGGTCTGCGAGATGGCTTTCGCGGGCCGCTGCGGGGTTTCCATCAACCTCGACATGCTGGTCTTCGATCCCGACTCGGCCGACTGGGGCGACTTCAAGATCCGCCCCGAGCAGGTGGCGGTGCAGCGCGGCGAAGCCGACATCCGCGCCCTGTTCAACGAGGAGGCCGGCGCGGTCATCCAGGTGCGGGCCGCCGATCGCGACACGGTGATGGCCGAGTTGCGCGCCCTCGGACTGTCCGCCTTCTCGCATGTCATCGGCAAGCCGGTCGACGGCGACGAGATCAGCGTCTACCGGGACGGGCGGCGTATCTTCGCCGAGTCGCGCGCCAGCCTGCAGCGGATCTGGGCCGAGACCAGCTACCGGATCGCCGCGCTGCGCGACGATCCCGAATGCGCCCAGGAGGAGTTCGACGGCATCGCCGCGATCGACGACCCGGGCCTGCACATCAGCATCGACTTCGATCCGGCCGAGGACATCGCGGCGCCCTTCATCGCCTCCGGAGCAAGGCCGCGGATCGCGGTGCTGCGCGAGCAGGGGGTGAACAGCCATGTCGAGATGGCGGCGGCCTTCGCCCGCGCCGGCTTCGATGCCTACGATGTGCACATGACCGATCTCCTCGCCGGCCGGCATCGCCTCGAGGACTTCAAGGGCCTGGTGGCCTGCGGGGGCTTTTCCTACGGCGACGTGCTGGGCGCCGGGGCGGGCTGGGCGAAATCCATCCTCTTCAATCCGCAGATGGCCGAGCGCTTCTCGGTCTTCTTCGGCCGGCCCGATACCTTCAGCCTCGGCGTCTGCAACGGCTGCCAGATGTTCGCCCACCTGAAGTCCATCATCCCGGGCGCCCACGATTGGCCGGAGTTCGTCCGCAATCGTTCCGAACAGTTCGAAGGCCGGCTGGTGCAGGTCGAAGTCCTCGAATCCCCTTCCATCCTGCTGGCCGGCATGGCCGGCAGCCGGATGCCGATCGTGGTCTCGAACGGCGAGGGCAGGGCGCGTTTCGCCAGCGCCGAACAGGCCGGCCGGGCACGGGCGGCGCTTCGCTTCGTCGATGGGCAGGGAGCGGCGACGCAGGTGTATCCCGCCAACCCCAATGGCTCGCCCGGGGGCCTGACCGGCTTCAGCTCGGAGGACGGACGCGCCACCATCCTGATGCCGCATCCGGAGCGCGTCTACCGGACCGTGCAGATGAGCTGGGCGCCGCCCGGGCTGGGCGAAGATTCCCCCTGGATGAGAATCTTCCGCAACGCCCGCGCCTGGGTGGGCTGAGCCGGAGCCGGGGATGCGGGCCGGACCGGTTGCGGCTCCCGTCGGCGCCGATATCCGCCTTGGCGGGCGAGGATTTCGCCTAGAATTGGCCAACGCCCGAGACAGAATCCGGCCACAAGGCGTGCTGGTCGACCCGCGACGCCCGGCAGTCGCGCCGTGGCGACGACCATGACAGGGGTGCCGGCCCGTCAACTGGAGATAACGGATGGATCTTTCATTTAGTCCCGAGGAGCTCGCCTTTCGCGACGACGTGCGCGGCTGGTTCGAAGCCAACCTGCCGGCGGACCTGCGCGACAAGGTGCTCAACAACCGGGAGCTGAGCAAGGACGATCTCGTGCGCTGGCACAAGATCCTCGCCAAGAAGGGCTGGGTGGCGCCGTCCTGGCCGGAGGAATGGGGCGGCACCGGCTGGAACGCCACCGAGAAATACATCTACGAGGAAGAGTACGCCCGTGCCGGCGCGCCACCGGTCGCCGCCTTCGGCCCCACCATGTGCGCATCGGTGCTGCTGCGCTTCGGCACCGAGGAGCAGAAGCAGACCTACCTGCCCCGCATCTACAACGGCGACGACTTCTGGGCGCAGGGTTATTCCGAACCGGGCTCGGGTTCCGACCTCGCCTCGCTCAAGACACGCGCCGAGCGCCGCGGCGACCACTACATCGTCAACGGCCAGAAGATCTGGACCACGCTCGGCCACTACGGCGACTGGATCTTCTGCCTGGTGCGCACCGACAACTCCTCGCCCAAGAAGCAGGACGGCATCAGCTTCCTGCTGATCGACATGAAGACGCCGGGCGTCACCGTGCGACCGCTGATCCTGCTCGACGAGGCGCACGAGGTCAACGAAGTCTTCTTCGAGGACGTCAAGGTGCCGGTCGAGAACCTCGTCCACGAGGAAGGCAAGGGCTGGACGGTCGCCAAGTACCTGCTCGGGCACGAGCGGCTCAACAGTGGCCGTATCGGCACGTCCAAGCGCGAGATCGAGCGCCTCAAGCAGGTCGCCGCCGAGGTGCAGCAGAACGGTCGGCCGCTCATCGAGGATCCGCGCTTCACCGACCGGCTGGCGCGCGCCGAGATCGAGCTGATGGCGCTCGAGATCACCAACATGCAGTTCGTCGACGAAGTCGTGCGCACCGGCCAGATCGGCCCGATGGTATCGATGCTCAAGATGCGCGGCGTCGAGATCGGCCAGGCGATCACCGAGCTGACGGTCCAGGTCTACGGCCCGCAGGCGAGGGCGTTCCGGCCCGTCGACTACGATGGCTTCGACGAGCTCGTCGCCACCTTCGCCCCGCGCTACTTCAACTATCGCAAGGCGAGCATCTACGCCGGATCCAACGAGATCCAGCGCAACATCATTTCCAAGATGGCCCTTGGGCTCTGACGGGGGAGCACACACATGGATTTCAGACTCAGTGAAGACGAGCAGATGCTGGTCGACAGTGTCGGCAGGCTGCTCGACAAGGCGTACGACTTCGAAGCACGCAAGGCGATCACCACATCCGAGACCGGCTTCGATCCGCAGTTCTGGGCGTCGCTGGCCGAACTCGGCCTGACCGCGCTGCCGCTGCCCGAGGCAAACGGTGGCTTCGGCGCCGGCGCGCTGCAGATGCTCAGCGTCATGAAGCAGCTCGGCCGCGGCCTGGTGGTCGAGCCCTATGTCCCCACCGTCACCGGCGCGCGACTGCTCGCGGCGCTCGGCAACGACGCGCAGAAGTCGCTGCTCGAAGGGGTCGCCTCCGGCGAGCTGAAGCTCACCCTCGCCCATGGCGAGCCGGCTTCGCGCTACCAGCTCGACGTGGTGTCGACGCGTGCCACGAAGGCAGGCTCGGGCTACCAGCTGAGCGGCGAGAAGCGCCTCGTGCTCGGCGCGGCGGTCGCCGACAAGCTGCTCGTCTCGGCGCGCACGGCGGGCGCCGACGGCGATGCCGACGGCATCAGCCTGTTCCTCGTCGAAGCCGGCGCCAAGGGCCTGGTGCTCAATACCTACCGGACCAACGACGACATGCGTGGCGCGGACCTCGTGCTCGACGGTGTCGAAGCCGAGCTCGTCGGCGCCGAGGGCGGGGCCTACGCGGCCATCGAGGAAGCGATCGATTTCGCCACCCTGCTGGAGTGCGCCGATGCCGTCGGGGCGATGGACTACGCCAACGAGGCAACGCTCGAGTACCTCAAGACCCGCAAGCAGTTCGGCGTGACGATCGGCACCTTCCAGGCCCTTCAGCACCGGATGGTCGACATGACCGTCGAAGCCCGCCAGGCCGATTCGATGCTGCTGCTGGCGGCATCCCGGTTCGACGATGCCGCCGCCGGGAATCTGTCGGCCGCGGAGCGCCGACGCTTCGTTTCCGGGGCGAAGATCAAGTGCGGGGATGCCGCCCGCCAGATCGGCCAGGAAGCCATCCAGCTGCACGGCGGGATGGGCATGACCTACGAGATGAAGGTGGCCCACACCTTCAAGCGCCTGACGATGTTCACGCTCAGCAACGGCGACATCGATCACCACCTGGCGCGCTACGCCGCCAGCGCGTACGCAGCCTGAGAAAGTGACCTGAGAATGGGGCCACGAAAATGGCGAAAATGGGGTCAGACTCCATTAAGGATTAATGGAGTCTGACCCCATTTTCTGCATTTTCCTTTCGCTCAGCTCTCCTCGGTGCGGCTGCGTTCGCGCAGCCAGTGCAATAGCTGGTTGCGCAGCGCGGTCGCGGCCGGTCCCGGCTGGTCCGGCGCGAGAATCCGGATGTCGAGCTTCGGGACCGCCGGCAGGCCCGGCCCATCGAGTGGCGCGAGGTCGAAACGGGCCGCCTCCGCCACGGGCAGCAGGCTGACCCCGATTCCCGCCTTGACGCAGCGTATCGCCGTATCGAGGTCGCTGGCATGGACGGCGACATGGCGCTCGCCCACCCGGATCGCGCTCGTGAACGGCGGCAGCAGCACCAGCGCCGCCCGGCGCGGATCGTTGACACCGCTGCGCTGGCCGTACCAGCGCAGCCGTTCGCGCCTGGCTGGGCGCGACGACCCGGCGCCGGCCGGCAGACTGCCGGCGCCGATCATGAGATCGTAGCCGCCGGCATCGGCGCTCGCCAGTTCGGTATCGGCCACGCAGCGAGTGCTCAGCCGCAGTTCCGGATGGGTGCGCATGAAGCGGGCGAAAAGCCGGTGGAGCTCATAGATCGCGAACAGCGGCGCACTTGCGAGCACCCGCAGTTCCCCCGCGAGCGGGGCGTCGGCCAGACGCGCCGAGGCGATCGACTGCAGGCCGACGATCTCCTCGGCCACCGGCAGCAGGTGCTCGGCAAGCGGCGTAAGCCTGACGCTGCGGGTGGTCCTGGCGAACAGCGGCTGGCCGATCTGGTCCTCGAGCCGGCGGATCTGGGTGCTGACCGTCGATTGCCGGCTCGACAGGGCGCGCGCGGCGCTGGAGAAGCTGCGCAGGCGGGCCACCTGCACGAAGGCCCGCCAGACCGACGGGGGTACGTCGATTTCGTTCATCTGTCGATCGATCCGGAGTGATCGCTACAGTTGCGGAACAGCCGGGCCAGTTTACACGGCGCCGCCGCCAGGGGAAGCGTTCGTCGGATCGATCGTCGGGAGGCGCGATGTCGACGAATTTCAGGCCAGCCGCACCGGCACGAAGATTCGCGTCGCCCCGCGCTGCACCAGCAGCGCGACCTGCTCCTGTGGAGCGGCCAGCAGGCCTTGCAGCTGTTGCGGGTCCTTCACCGGGGTGCCGTTGATCGCAAGGATCACATCGCCGGCCTGGATGCCGGCGCGAGCCGCCGGCCCGTCCACATCGCTGACCAGGACCCCGGAGTCGAGCCCGCTTTCGCTTCGTTCGCTCGCCGTCAGCGGGCGGACCCTGACTCCGAGGCGCGGCGGCGTGGCGGCATCCGCGGCGGATGCCACCTGGACGTCGGTGTCGCGGGCGCCGACCCGGGCTTGCAGGACCTGCCTGTCGCCGTCGCGCCAGACCTCGAGGCCGACTTCATCACCCGGGGCGCGTTCGGCGATCGCGCGGGCGAGATCGACAGCGCGCAGCACCTTGGTCGAGTCGACCGCGAGGATGATGTCGCCGGGTCGCAGCCCAGCCACCGCGGCGCCGCTGCCCTCGTCGACCGAGGTGACCAGGGCCCCCATCGGCCGGTCCAGACCGAAGGAATCGGCCAGCGAGCCGTCGACTTCCTGGATCGCCACGCCGAGCCGGCCGCGCGTGACCTTGCCATTGGCCACCAGCTGGGTCTTGATCTTCATCGCGACATCGATCGGAATCGCGAAGGACAGGCCCTGCCAGCCACCGGTACGACTGTAGATCTGCGAATTGATGCCGACGACCTCGCCGTCGAGATTGAAGAGCGGTCCGCCGGAGTTGCCGGGGTTCACCGCCACATCGGTCTGGATGAACGGCACGTAGGCTTCGCTCGGCAGCGAGCGGGAAGTGGCGCTGACGATTCCGGCGGTGACCGTGTGCTCGAGGCCGTAGGGAGAGCCGATCGCCGCGACCCATTGCCCGACCTCGAGTCGCTGCGGATCCCCGATGCGCACCACCGGCAGGCCGCTTGCCTCGATCTTGAGAACCGCGACATCGGTCTCGGGATCCATGCCGACGACCGTGGCCGGGAACTCCCGGCGGTCGCGCATGCGCACGAGCACCTCGTCGGCGCCTTCGACCACATGCGCATTGGTGAGAATCGTGCCGTCGGCTTCGACGATGAACCCGGACCCGATGCCTTGCTGGGGCCGGTCGGGACGCCCCTGCCCGGGCATGCCCCCGAAGAACCACTCGAAGGGCGAGGGCATCCGTGGCGGGGCGCCGGCCGGTACCGCGGTCACCTGCGAAGCCACGCGGATGTTCACCACCGCGGCGCCATTGTTGCTGACGAGGGCGGTGAAATCTGGCAGGCCGGCGGCGGCGGCCCGGGCACGGTCCGGGGCCGCGGCGGACGTGCCGGTCGCCACACGGGCGAGTGTCGTTCGGTAGCTGGTGGCTTCGGCGCCGCGGTCGGTGGCCGGCATGCCGCCGCCGGCATGGGCGGCTCCGATGGCGGTAGCGGTGACGAGTGCGATCGTCGCGATCGCGATGATGGGCCTGGGCTTCATGGCGCAAGACTCCTGCGGGGTTTCGATGGCAAGGAGTCTGTGCCCCGCGACTTAGCGATGGATTAATCTCGCTGAAGCTCGCCTTAATCGTGGTTGCGGAACGTTTCGGGTCGTTCCGGGGCTTGTCGGAACGTAAGCGATGGCGAGGGCGGGGGCAGATTCGGTTCAGGGCGCCGGAAAGCGCACCTCGACGCGCAGGCCGCGGCCCCGGGGATTGTCGAGCAGGCACACCTTCGCGCCGTGGCGCCTGGCCACCTGTTGCACGATCGACAGGCCGAGTCCGCTGCCATGCTCGCCGTGCGGTCCCGTCGATGCATGGTCGGTGCGATAGAAGCGGTCGAACACCCGTTCGCGTTCGGCCGGCGCGATGCCGGGCCCGTCGTCGTCGACCCGCAGCACCAGCTCCCCGCCCTCCAGCCCGCACCAGAGATCCACTCGTCCACCGGCCGGGACATAGCGCAGGGAGTTGCCCACCAGGTTCGCCATGAGGATCGTGAGCGATTGCGGATCGCCGTGCAGCTGCAATTCCCCGAGCGATGCGGAGTCATCCGCGACACCCAGGTCGATCTCGCGCATCTCGGCAAGGGCGGCATGATCGGCCGCGCAACGCCCGATCAGTTCGACCGGGTCGATATCGACCCGCTCCAGCGTCACTTCGGCATCGGCATCCTGGCGGGCAAGCAGCAGCAGCTGGTCGACCAGCACGCCAAGCCTGCCGATTCCCTGGGCGAGCCGCTCGCCGGCGATCTCACGCTCGGAGGCGGTCTCGGCGCGTCGCAGGAGATCGAGCTGCAGCCGCACCGCGGCAAGCGGTGTGCGCAGCTCGTGCGCAGCGTCGGCAAGGAAGGCGCGCTGGTTGCGAAAGGCGTCGTCGAGCCGGCCCAGCAGGGCATTGATGCCATTGACCAGGGGCTGGAGTTCGGTGGGCATGCCTTCGGCACCGAGGGGCTGCAGGCTGTCGGGCGCCCGTCGGGCAAGCGCCTCGCGAACCTCGCGAAGCGGCGCCAGGCCGCGTCCGACAAGGACCCAGACGAGCAAGGCGAGCGCCGCGCTCAGCAGGGCGAGCGGCGCCGTCTGGCGAATCGCCGAGCGGGCCGCGATGCGGGTTCGCAGCTGCAGCGGCTGCGCCGCCTGGACCAGCGTGCCCGCACGCAACGCACTGTAGACGCGCAGAGGCCCCTGCCGGGTCGACACGGTGGAAAAGCCCAGCGCGGCACGCTCCGGCAGTTCCCACTCGGTGGAGGAACGGTAGACATGGACGCCATTGCGGTCCCATATCTGGATCATGATGCCTTCGCTGATCGGATCCTCGAAGGGCACCAGCAGGTCCATCGGCGCTCGCGGGGCGGGGACGGTCAGGGCGATCTGGCGCAGGTGGTCGTCGAGCAGCGCATCGGTGCTGCGGCGGGCCGACTGGAAGACGAGGCTTGCGGTGAGGACGATGGATATCGTCACCGCGCCGATGATGCCGACCAGCAGCGAGCGCCGTATCGAACGCATCAGAGCCCGCGCACGGACATGCGTCGCTAGTCCGCGAGCACGTAGCCGACGCCGCGAATCGTGCGGATCCGGTGCGCCCCGATCTTGCGGCGCAGCGCGTGCATGTGGACCTCGATCGCGTTGCTCTCGATCTTGTCGCTCCAGCCGTAGACCCGGTCCTCGAGCTGGGCCTTCGAGAGCACGGCGCCGGGGCGGATCATCAGCGCCTCGAACAGCGCGAGCTCGCGGGCCGACAGCGACACCGGCCGCCCTGCAACGACAAGGCTGCGATTGACGGTATCGAACGCGAGCTCGCCATGCTCGACGATGCTCGCGCTGCGGCCGGCCTGGCGGCGGATCAGCGCCCGCAGGCGGGCGGACAGCTCATCGAAGTCGAAGGGCTTGACGAGATAGTCGTCCGCGCCCGCATCGAGGCCGGTCACCCGGTCCGCCACCGCGTCGCGAGCGGTGACCACCAGCACCGGTACCCGGCCGCGAGGCCCCTTCATCGCCCGCAGATAGCGCAGCAGCTCGAGCCCGTCGATGCGGGGCAGGCCGAGATCGAGCAGGATCGCATCATAGGTCTCGGTGGACATCGCCGTGCGGGCGGATTCACCATCACGTATCCAGTCGACGGCGAAGCCATCCTTGCGCAGGCCGAGCCGGACGGTCTCGCCAATCATGGAATCGTCCTCGACCAGCAGCAGTCTCATCGTATCGATCTCCGATGGGATGATGTCCGGACCCGCCGACGATGCGTTCACCCGGCATCAGGCCGAAGGAATGAAATCCGGATCGTCCTGGTGCTTGCGCTCGAACTTCAGGAAAGTGTAGTAGCCGCAGGTATTGCCATTGGGGTAGCTGCGGCACACCGTCGGCCGGGCTTCGTACACGGTACAGCGTCGCGCCTTGCGATCGAAGAACCGGCAGACGGAGTTGAAGACGGTGTCCTTGCGGTGACGAAGGATCCGCTCGTCCTCGGCATACCATTCGGAGAATTTTCGCTCGGCCTTCTCGAAGCTCATCTCGAAGTGGTCGGCGAGTCGCTGGACATCCTCGTCGAGCAGTTCGATACGCGGATAGCTGCAGCAATAGCCCGGACAGCGTGAACAGTCGTATTTCGGTCCGGATTTCGTCTTCGACATGTTGGCCCCGATGAATGAGGCGCCTAGTGTATCCCGCCACCCGCGAGCTTTCGACGCAGGAACCGCGCAGGGTCGATCGAGGCGGCCAGGTCGGCTTCGATCGGCAGGGGATTGCCTTCGGCGAGCGCGGGCAACAGGCGGGCGGCGAGCAGTGACCACAGGGCGCCGCGCGAGCCGAAGCCGGTGGCGAGCATCAGTCCGGCGGCCCGCGGAAGCGGCAGCTTCGCATTGCGCAGCAGGGCTTCGCGATCGGCGAACGCGGCCCCGTCGTCCGGCGCCCAGCCGATCAGCGGCATGCGGTCGCGCGGGCCGAAGCGAAACCCGGTGGCGGCCCCGCGCCAGCGCGGATCGAATTCGGCCGGCGCGATGCCGAGCATGCGCCCGAGGCGACACAGGTTGCTTTCGTCATCGGCCCGATCGGGCGCGAGATCGTCACCGTCGGTGAAGGTCGAGCCGATCAGGGTTTCGCCGTCGGGCAGGGGGCAGGCGTAGGCGTCGCCGCCCAGCAGGCAGCGTAGTCCGGCCAGCCGCGGGCTGCGCAGGCGGCTCGACTGGCCACGGGTACGCAAGAGCGTGAGACTGCTGAAGCCGCCGAGCCCGATCGCCGCTTCCGGACAGGCGAGAACGACGAGATCGAAGTCGCCGATGACGCTGCCCGTGGCGTCGCGTGCCCGCCAGGCCCCGCCGCCGGGACGCAATCCAGCGACGCGGCAATCGAAGCGGGTCGAGATCGCGGCATGGGCCAGCCATCGGGCGGACTCGACATGCGGCTCGACGGCGCCCGCCCGGGGCATCCAGATGCCGCCTTGCGGCAGGCGAATCCCGGCGATGTCGCTGGCCTGGTCCGACTCCAGCCAGCTCGCCAGGGACGACGCGAAACCGAGCCCCGCGAGCATCTCCCGCTGGCGATACGCCTGCGGGAGATCGATCGCCGGCGACAGCCGACCGATCGCGTCGCCATCGTGGCGTTCGGCCAGCGGCACGCCGGGCCCCATGCCAAAGGCGGCGCGGGACAGGCGCGCCAGCCGGTTGTCGTCGGGCGACAGGTGCAGGTGCATGGCGAGCCGCGGCTGGTCCGATCCACCGCCGACCGGCCGCGCCCGAGCCTCGGCGACGAGGACCCGCCAGCCGCAATCGGCGAAGCCCGCGGCGAGCGCGGCGCCGGCCATGCCGGCACCGATCACCAGCACCCGGCGATCCGTGAAGACGGGCGCCGATGGCGGCGCCGGCCAGGTCCGCCATGCCGGCGCGTAATGCCCGACCAGGCGACCGCGCTTGCCGCCGAAACCGGGCTCGGCGCGGGTCTCGAAGCCGGCCTGCCCGAGCGCGCGACGCACCGCGCCGGCCACCGAATACGTGGCGATGCCGGCCCCCGGCCGGGCCCGTCGGGCGAGCTGCTTCATCAAGCCGACCGACCACATGGCCGGATTGCGCGCCGGGGCGAAGCCATCCAGGTAGAAGGCATCGGCGGCCAGCGCGAGCCGGGGCACGATCGCCGCCGCATCGCCGAGGGCGAGCGTCAGCACCACCCGGCCATCATCGAAGGCGAGCCGATGCAATCCGGGCAGCGGCAGCGGCCATTGGGCGAGAAGTCGTCGCGCATCCTCGGGATCGACGCCGATGCGGGCGAGCGCATCGGCGAGGTCGGCATGCGGCAGCGGATGGGCCTCGACCGAAACGAAGTCGAGCCGCGCTGGCCGCCGGGCATCCTCGCGCCAGGCCGAGAGGGTGGCGAAGAAATTGGCGCCGAGACCGAAACCGAGCTCGAGAACGGTGAAGGCCCGCCGCCCGGGCCAGCGCTCGCGCAGGCCCGCGCCGCCGACGAAGACCGTCGCCGCCTCGGCGAGCGCGCCGGCGGCGCTCTTGTAGACGTCGCCGAATACCGGGCTCAGCAGTCGGCCGGAGGCATCGCCGGCGAGCCGGCCGGGTTCGATCGGCAAGATGCGGGTTACTCGAGCTCGTAGTAGTGGCGATCGAGGACCGCGGCGACCGCGTTGACCTCGTCGGGGAACATTCCGAGACTCATCTCGGTATTACAGGTCTCCACCCTGCTCAGCAGGGCCGAGGCGCTGCGGATCCGATCGACCGGATCGTAGATGGAAGTGCCATCACCCTCGGCCAGGCCACTGTGGCAGGCCTGGCATTCATGCTGTGCAATCAAGCGTTCGCCGAGCGCGAGATCGGCATCGCGAAAGACGGAGGAACTGCCCTGGCCGGCCGCGCTCGAACCGAGAAGCGCGATCCAGAACAGCGACCAGATGACATTGCGGCGTCTCACTCCCCGGTTCATTCGGCCTCCTTGCTGAGCCGTCACGGATTCAGGTTAGCTCAGCGACGGGCATACGCATAATCGACAGTTGCGGCGAGGCAACTCTCGATGTTCGGATTCCGGGCGAGAGTCGGTGGCCACGAAGCCGCCGCCGCGCGAATCATCCGGATGCGGATCGGGACGCTGATTCAGGCTCGTCCTCGCGGACGGGCGACAACAAGGGAGCGAGACATGCGAGTCCAGGTGGCAATCATCGGATCGGGGCCGGCCGGCCTGCTGCTGGGCCAGCTGCTTCATGGCGCAGGCATCGACACCCTGATCCTCGAGCGCCAGAGCCGCGACTATGTTCTGGGCCGGATTCGCGCTGGCGTGCTCGAGCAGGTGACGGTCGATCTCCTCGATGAAGCGGGCGTCGGCGGGCGCATGCATGACGAGGGCCTGCTGCACGACGGCATCGCGCTTTCCTTCGATGGTCGCCGCCATCGCATCGACCTGGCGAGCCTCACCGCGGGCAGCCGGGTCACGGTCTATGGCCAGACCGAAGTCACCCGCGACCTGATGGAGGCTCGCCAGGCCACGGGGGCGCCGACGGTCTACGAAGCCGCCGATGTGGCATTGCATGACTTCGATTCCCGACGGCCGCGGGTGAGCTGGCGGCACGACGGCATCCGCCATGAGGTCGAATGCGATTTCATCGCCGGCTGCGACGGCTCGCACGGCGTCTCGCACAGCAGCGTCCCGGCGACGGCGGTGCGGCGCTTCGAACGCGTCTACCCCTTCGGCTGGCTCGGCCTGCTCGCCGACACGCCGCCCGTGTCGGAGGAACTGATCTACGCCAATCACGAGCGCGGCTTCGCCCTGTGCAGCATGCGCTCGCGCAGCCGCAGCCGCTACTACGTGCAGTGCCCCCTCGAGGACAAGGTCGAGGACTGGTCCGACGACCGCTTCTGGGACGAACTGCGCCGACGGCTCGATCCGTCGGCGGCCGAGGCACTGGTCACCGGTCCGTCCATCGAGAAGAGCATCGCGCCGCTGCGCAGCTTCGTGGCCGAACCGATGCGCTTCGGCCGGCTGCTGCTCGCGGGCGACGCCGCCCACATCGTGCCGCCGACCGGTGCCAAGGGGCTCAATCTCGCGGCATCCGATGTCCGCTATCTGTCGCGCGCGCTGATCGACCACTATGCCGGCGGCGGGCGAATGACCGAAATCGACGCCTACTCGGACAAGTGTCTTCGCCGTGTCTGGAAGGCGGTGCGCTTCTCATGGTGGATGACCAACCTGCTGCACCGCTTTCCCGACGACGGCGAGTTCGGCCATCGGGTGCAGCATGCCGAACTCGACTATCTCTGCGGCTCCACCGCGGCCTGCGCGGCGCTCGCCGAGAACTACGTCGGGCTGCCCTTCGAGGATTGAGCGATCATCGCGTCGACCGCGAGCATCCGCTCGCCACGGCAGATCACCGGATTGAGATCGATCTCGGCGATCCGCTCCCCGAGGTCGGCGATGACTTCGCCCATGCGGACCACCAGTGCGGCCAGCGCCTCGCGATCGGCGCCGGGCTGGCCGCGGAAGCCGTCGAGCAGCCGCCCGGCCCGCAAGCGGCGCAGCATCTCGAGCGCCTCGTCCCGGGCCAGCGGCGCCGGCGCGATCGCGGTGTCGCGCAGCACCTCGACGAGCACGCCGCCGAGGCCGACGAGAACCACCGGCCCGAACTGCGGATCGACCTTCGCGCCGATCACGATCTCGACGCCGGCCGGCACCATCGGCTGCACCAGCACGCTGTCGATGCGCGCCTTCGGATCGTACTTGCGCGCATTGGCGATGATGCGCGCGTGAGCCTCGCGCACCTGCGTTTCGTCGGCGATGTCGAGCGCGACCACGCCGGCCTCGGTCTTGTGCGCGATGTCGGGCGACTCGGCCTTCATCACCACCGGGTAACCGGTCGCGGCGGCGGCGGCCACCGCCTCGTCCGCGCTCTGGCAGCGATGGTCCTGCACCACCGGCAATCCGTAGAGGGCGAGCAGCGCCTTCGACTGGGCTTCGGTGAGAATGGGGGTATCGATCGAATCGAGCATCGCCATGGCGCGATCGCGCGCATCGGGCGGGCTCAGCCGTCGCACGGTGCGGTCGAGCCTGCCGAGCCGGTCGCGCTCGTGCCATGCGCGCAGGGTCGCGAAGCAGCGGTCCATCGAACGGAAGAGGGCGACGTTCGGATTCTCCTCGGCCTCGCGCGAACCCGGACCCTCGAGCCATTCGGTGCTCCACACCGAGCAGCTGATCTTGCCGCGCTCGGCGGCCACCCGGCCGAGCACCTCGGTCCGCGGATTCATGGTCGGGTACGCATAGACGGCCGGAAAGACGAGGGCGCCGAAAGCCGGATCGCCCAGCAAGGCGTCGGTGCAGGCGACGAAGCTCTCCGGCTCGGTGAGCACCTGCGCCGTGACATCGCAGGGATTGCGGGCCGATCCGAACTCGGGGATGTGGCGCAGCAGCACTTCGCGCGTCGGATCGGCCGGCTGGGGCAGCGGCACCTCGTGCTTCTCGGCCTTGTCGGCGCACATGATCGCGCCGCCGCCCGACGAGGCGATGACCGCCACGCCCGTCGCTGTCGGCGGCGGCGCCTTGGCGAAGAAGCTGGTGGTCTCGACCAGGGCTTCGAAGTTGTCGACGAGGATCACGCCGAGCCGCTCGAGCGAGGCCCGGTAGACTGCATCGGAGCCGGCGAGCGAGCCGGTATGCGACGCGGCCGCCGTCGCGCCCTGTTCACTCGAGGCGATCTTGAAGATGACCAGCGGCTTGTCCGCCTGCTGGGCCATGCGCGCCGCTTCGAGCAGGCGGGTGGGCGCGGCCATGCCCTCGAAGAGGCAGGCGATCGCGTGGCAATCGGGATCCCGGGCCAGGTAGGCGACCTGGTCGGCGACATCGACATCGCAGGCGTTGCCCGAAGTCATGACGTGCGAGAACTGCACGCCGTGTTCCACCGCCTGCGCCATCGCGAATGCGAGCGCCCCCGACTGGCTGATCAGGCCGATCGCCCGTTCGCCCGGCTTGCGAAAGGCGGGCGCCGCCGAAAAGGTGAGGATCGCGCCCACCGAGGTGTTGACGATGCCGATGCAGTTCGGGCCGATGATCGGCATGCCGTGTTCCTGCGCGATCCCGGTCAGGCGTTGCTGCTGCGCGATGCGCTCGGGCGTGCCCACTTCGGCATAGCCCGACGCGAAGATCACCAGGCCGCCGACACCCTTGCGCGCGCAGGCCAGCGCATTGGCCTCGACATGGTCGCGCGGCACCGTGATGACCACGCAGTCGGGGGATTCGTCGATCGCCTCGATCGTCGGCACGCAGGGCCTTCCCTCGACCGTGTCGTACTTGGGATTGACCGCCCAGACCTTGCCTTCGTAGCTCGCGAGATGCTGCATCACGCGGTTGCCGAAGGCGCCGGCGGTGCGCGATGCACCGATCACCGCCACCGACCGGGGGGCGAGGAGGCGTTCCAGTTGCTTGTATTCGTAGAGGGGCTGTCTCATGGCTCTTTCTTGAATGGGCTGGCGCCGCGGGCGCATCCGGATATTCGACGATAGCATGAGCGCCGGCCACCTCCGGTCGGCCCCCGTTCGCCGCCCGGCGGAAGCGGACCCGCATGGGCCGGGAGCGCTTCCCACAATGCCCTCGACCCCATCGAGGCGAGGGCTCCGGTCATGGCGATCCTGGCGATCCAGCAGACCCGCAAGACGGCCCGCACGGGGCTGGCCGGGCCGGCCCTGTACCTGGCGCAACTGCGCCGCGAACTGTCCACCGCAAGAGCCGGCGAGTTGCGCTTCCGGCCGGTGGCCAGCGATGACTACTGGCGCCTCTGGCTGGCCACCCGGCATCCCGGGTTCAATCGCTGCCTCCCGTGGCCGGCTCCCGAGGAGCCGGCGATCGCACTGGAGCGCATGCGCTCGGTCATGGCCGACGAAGCCGCGGGCCGGCTGATCGCGTTCGCCTGCGAACGTCCCGACCAGGACCGGCAGTGGGTCGCGATCTTCCGCTTCACCGCCTGGCGCGATGGACTCGAGACCGGCCTCTGGCTGCATCCCGACGGCTGGGGCAAGGGCTATGGAACCGGCATCATCGCCACCGCGATCGAGACTGCCTTCGCGCGGACGGCGATTCCGGCGGTGTACTCGAAGACGACCGCCGACAACGTCGGCGCCTGCCGGATCACCACGCGCTGCGGCATGACCGCGATCGGGCCGGCGAGCGCGCCCGACGACCGTGGCGGCACCATCCAGGGGATCGAGTGGCGCATCACCCGCGAGGAGGCCGCGCGCAGGGCCGGGGCGCTATGATCGCGCTTTCGCCCGGGCACGCCCATGTTCAGCTATCGCCATGCGTTCCATGCGGGCAACCATGCCGATGTGCTCAAGCACATCGTGCTGCTTGCCCTGGTACGCCATCTCCATCACAAGGACACGGCGTGCTGGCTGGTCGACACCCACGCCGGCGGCGGCTGGTACGAGCTCGACGGCGCTGCCGCCCGGAAGAAGGGTGAATTCGCGACGGGCATCGGCTCGCTCCAGGACATGGATCCGGCCGGCCTGCCCGAGGCCCTTGCCGACTATCTCGAGCAGGTTCGCGACTTCAACCCATCGGGCCGACTGCTGCGCTATCCGGGCTCGGCGGCCTTGCTCGCGGAGACGATGCGCCCCCAGGACCGGCTGCGCCTGTTCGAGCTGCATCCGGCCGAGATCGAGGTGCTGCGCAGCCGCCTGCCGGACAGCCGACGCATCCGTGCCGAGCGGGCCGACGGTTTCGCGATGCTGCGCGCGATCCTGCCGCCGCCGCCGCGCCGCGCCCTGGTCCTGATCGACCCGCCCTACGAGGACAAGGGCGACTACCGCAAGGTGCGCCAGGTCCTGCGCGACGCGCTCGAGCGCTTCGCCACCGGGGTCTACGCGATCTGGTATCCGCGGGTCCGGCGCCATGAATCCGAGCGCATGGCGGCGGCGCTGCAACAGATGGTGGGCCGGGACTGGCTGCATGTGAGCCTCGACATCGACGCGCCGCCGGCCACCGGCCCGGGCCTGTACGGCAGCGGCATGTTCGTGGTGAATCCGCCCTGGACCCTGCCGGCGAGCCTGTCCCCGGTGCTGCCGATCCTGGTCGATCGCCTCGGCCGGACTCCGGCGGCGAAGTGGGCCCTGGAGCACCGGATCCGCTGAAGGCCTGGCCGGACATCCTCGCCGCCGCTTGAAAATCCGGCGAATGCCCCGAATTCGGAAGCATGGAGCAGTGCCCGGAAACCCCCGACGCTGCCATGACCGGAGACCAAGTGCATATGACGCCTTCGACCGAAGGGGCCGTGGGCCCCGGGAAGATCCAGACCATCACGATGCTCGCCGGCCTGCTCGAGTCCGTCGAGCGCGGCTTCCACCGGGCCGAGCCCGATGGCTATCGCCGGCTCGCCAGCCGGCTGCGTGCCGAACTGATCGACGTGACGCCCGACGAGCGCCTGCGCCAGGTACTGGCGGCCAGTCCGGCCACTGCCGAGATCTACGAGAATCTCAACTACGGCCACGCCGGCCTGTGCCTGCAGCCGATGGATGCGGCGATCCGGGCCGAACAGGCGGCGACCGAGCTGATCGCCCGGGTCCGCGGCGCCGTCCGCCAGGACGGTCCCGATCGCCCGGAAGGTCCGATTCAGCCGGAAGGCTGAACCAGGCCGCGCTGCACCGCCGGGCGGGCGAGGCAGCGCTCGAGCCAGTCGGCCACCCGTGCGAAATCGCCCATGCCGACCAGATCGCCGGCTTCGTAGAAGTCGCGCAGGTTGCGCACCCAGGGGAAACTGGCGATGTCCGCGATCGTCAGCTCCTCGCCCATGATGAAGCTGCGTCCGGCCAGGCGCTGGTCGAGGACGCCCAGCAGGCGCCGGGATTCGGCCGAGTAACGCTCCACCGGATAGGGATTGTCGCGCACCTTGTCGGCGGCGAACTTGTGGAAGTGGCCGAGCTGGCCGAACATCGGACCGATCCCGCCCATCTGGAACATCAGCCACTGGATGCATTCGTAGCGGGCCGCCGGATCGGTCGGCATCAGCATGCCGGTCTTCTCGGCCAGGTAGATCAGGATCGCGCCGCTTTCGAACAGCGCCAGCGGGCGCCCGCCCGGCCCGTTGGGATCGATGATCGCCGGAATCTTGTTGTTCGGATTCAGGGCGAGAAACTCCGGCGTCATCTGGTCCTGGCGTTCGAAGGAGACGAGATGCGCCTCGTAGGGCAGGCCGATCTCCTCGAGGGCGATCGAGACCTTGACCCCGTTGGGGGTGGTGAGCGAGTAGAGCTGGAGACGCTCCGGGTGGGCCGGCGGCCAGCGCCGGGTGACGGGATGCTCGTTCAGGGTATTCATGTTCGGTCCTGTGTTGCGAAGCGCCGATGGGCAATGCTCCATGAGCCCGATGATAGGCTGCGCGCCGCGTTACAAAGCCTTACATCAGCGCATCGGCGCCTTACCGGCGGCGGATCGACCATCGGGATGGTTTCGCATGCCAGAATGCGAGCGCCCGTTTCCAGCTTCGTTTCCCGATCGCACCGCCATGAGCACAGACAGTCAACTTCTTGCCCGGGTCCGCGCCTGGGTCGACGAGGCACGCCGCATCGTCGTCCTGACCGGCGCCGGCATTTCGACCGACTCCGGGATACCCGATTTCCGTGGACCGCAGGGCGTCTGGACCCGTAATCCGGCCGCCGAACGCCTCGCCACGATCCAGGACTACCTGGCCGACCCCGAGATCCGGCGCACGGCCTGGCAGAATCGCCTCGCCAGTCCCGCCTGGCATGCCCAGCCCAATCGGGGCCACGACGCGATCGTGGCGCTCGAGAAGCGCGGCCTGCTGCACGCCCTGGTCACCCAGAACATCGATGAACTCCACCAGATCGCCGGAAACTCGCCGGATCGCGTGATCGAGGTCCATGGAACCATACGGCGCGCGATGTGCTGGTCCTGCGGTACCCGTTATCCGATGGCGGAAGTCCTCGAACGGGTGCGCCAGGGCGAGGACGATCCGGCCTGCCCGCGTTGCCGGGGCATCCTCAAGAGCGACACCATTTCCTTCGGCCAGGCGCTCGTGCCCGAGGTGATCGATCGCGCCATGCAGGTCGCCGCCGAGGCCGACCTGCTGCTCGCGATCGGGAGCACGCTGCAGGTCTTCCCGGCCGCGAACATCGTGCCGGTCGCCAAGGAGGCCGGAGCCCGGGTCGTGATCATCAACGCCCAGGCCACTGGCATGGACCATCTGGCCGATGCCCTGCTGAGTGGTGCGATCGGGGAGTTGCTGCCGGCAATCGTGAGCGACGCGACTTGAGGCGCTGCGCCACTTCGGACCAGCGCGGCGTTGGCGCGACCGGCTGGCTGGTCGGGCTGGCTCTGCTCACTGCCCTCGGGATCTTCCTCTGGTGGGCCAGCGAACCGGGTCGGCCCCTGGCCGACTGGCGTCCCGGCGCCACGGCAACGCAGGACGGCGCGGCCGGCCGCGGGTCCGCGGGCGGTCGCGGCGGCTGGCCGGGCGCGGGCGCGCAGGCGCCCCTGGTCACCGTGGCCGAAGCCCGTCGCCAGGATCTCCGGGTCACCGTCGACGCGATCGGCACGGTGGCGGCCCGCCGTACCGCCGTCGTCCAGCCGCGCGTCGACGGGGAACTGCTTTCCCTGCATTTCGAGGAGGGCGAACCGGTCGCGGCCGGCCAGCTGCTCGCGAAGATCGACCCCGTGCCATTCCGGATCGCGCTCGCCCAGGCCGAGGCCACGCTCGCTCGCGACCAGGCGCAGCTGACCAGCGCCCGGCGCGATCTCGAGCGCTTTCGCGGCCTGCTCGCGCGGGACGCGATCGCCCGCCAGCAGGTCGACAACCAGGAGGCGCTGGCCGCGCAGCTCGAGGCGACGGTGCGCGCCGGCAAGGCCCTGGTCGACGAAGCCCGGCTGCAGCTTTCCTATACCGAGGTCAGCGCGCCGATCGGGGGGGTGGCGGGGCTGCGGCGCCTCGATCCGGGCAACCGGGTGCGCGCGAGCGATACCGAGGGGATCGTCACCATCGTCCAGGTCACTCCCGTCGACGTGGTGTTCTCGGTGCCCGAGGCGGTGCTGCCGAGGATCCGCGCGGCGCGCGCGGCCGGGCAGGCGATGACCGTGACCCTGTTCGATCGCGACGGCCTGCGCCAGCTCGCCGAGGGCCGGCTCTCGACGGTGGACAACGCGATCGACGCGGCGACCGGCTCGATCCGGGCCAAGGCGGAGTTCGCCAACGCCGACCGGGCGCTCTTTCCCAACCAGTTCGTCAATGTCCGCATCGAGGTCGAAGTGCTGGCCGACCGCCTGACCGTTCCGGTGGCGGCGGTGCAGCGCTCCAGCCGCGGCGCATCCCTGGCCGTGGTCCTGCCCGACATGACGATCGCCACGCGCGAGGTCGATACGGGCGAACGCGACCGGGACTGGATCGAGATACGCGGCGAGGTCGAGGCCGGCGACCGGGTGGTGATCGACGGCGCCGAACGGGTGCCGGCCGGCTCGCAGGTGAGGATCGCGGGGCAGGGCACCGCGCAGGGCGCCGGCGAGGCGCGCTAGTGCGCTGGCGATGAATCCGTCGCGCCTGTTCATCGAGCGGCCGGTGGCCACCGTCCTGCTGATGGTTTCGGTGCTGTTGGCGGGCCTGCTCGCCTACCGGCTGCTGCCGCTGTCCTCGCTGCCCGAGGTCGACTATCCGACCATCCAGGTCAGCAGCCTGTACCCGGGCGCGAGCCCCGAGGTCGTCGCCTCCGGAGTGACCGCGCCGCTGGAGCGCCAGTTCGGCCAGATGCCGGGCCTGCAACGGATGAGCTCCACCAGTTCGGGCGGCGCATCGGTGATCACCCTGCGCTTCGATCTCGACCTGGCGATCGAGGTTGCCGAGCAGCAGGTGCAGGCGGCGATCCAGGCGGCCGGCAACCTGCTGCCATCGGACCTGCTGCGCCCGCCGGTCTACAGCAAGGTCAATCCGGCCGACACTCCGATCCTGTCGATCGCGGTCAGTTCGCCGACACTGCCGGTGACCGCCGTCCACGACCTGGTCGAGACGCGCGTCGCGCAGCGGATCGCGCAGCTGCCGGGGGTGGGCATGGTCTCCATCGCCGGTGGCCGGCGGCCGGCGGTGCGCATCCAGGCCAATCCGACCGCGCTCGCCTCGCTCGGCCTGACCCTCGACCAGGTACGCAACGCGATCGCGGCGGCCAACGTGAACCAGCCCAAGGGAAGCTTCGACGGCGACGCCCGGGCGCTGGCGATCGACGCCAACGACCAGTTGCGCACCGCCGACGAGTACCGGCGCCTGATCGTCTCCTACAGCGAGGGGCGGGCAGTGCGGCTGGCCGACATCGCGACGGTGGTCGACGGGGCGGAGGACGAGCGGCTGGCGGCCTGGGCCGACTCGCGCGAGGCGGTCATCCTCAATGTCCGGCGCCAGCCGGGCGCCAATGTCATCGCCACCGTCGACGGGATCAAGGAGCTGCTGCCGCGCCTGCGTGAAACCCTGCCGGGCGGCATCGAGGTGGAACTGCTCTCCGACCGGACCCAGACGATCCGCGCCTCGGTGGCGGCGGTGCAGGGCGAGCTGCTGCTGTCGATCGCCCTGGTCGTGATGGTGATCTTCCTGTTCCTGCGCAGCGCGCGGGGAACCCTGATCCCGGCGGTGGCGGTGCCGATCTCGCTGATCGGCACCTTCGGAGTCATGTACCTTGCCGGGTTCACGATCAACAACCTCACCCTGATGGCGATGACGGTGGCCACCGGCTTCGTGGTCGACGATGCCATCGTGATGATCGAGAACATCGCCCGTCATGTCGAGGCCGGCGAGCGTCCGCTGCAGGCGGCCCTGCGGGGCTCGAAGCAGATTGCCTTCACCATCGTCTCGCTGACGGTGTCGCTGGTCGCGGTCCTCATACCGCTACTCTTCATGTCCGACGTGGTCGGCCGGCTGTTCCGGGAATTCGCGATCACGCTGACCGTCGCGATCCTGATCTCGGCGGTCGTTTCGCTCACCCTGACGCCGATGATGTGCGCGAAGCTGCTGCGTCCCGGAGCCGGAGAGGGCGAAGGCCGCATCTCGCGGGCCGTCGGGGCGGGCTTCGATCGCATCATCGATGCCTACATGCGCGCCCTCGATGTGGCGCTCGCCCGCCGCGGCCTGGTCATGCTGATGTTCGTCGCCAGCCTGGTCGCGACGATCGCGCTGTGGATCTGGCTGCCCAAGGGATTCTTCCCGGTGCAGGACACGGGCGCGATCAATCTCACCGTCGAAGCGCCGCAGTCGATCTCCTTCGAGGCGATGAGCGAACTGCAGCAGCGTGTCGCCGCCGAAGTCCTGGCCGACCCGGCGGTATCCCATGTGGCATCCTTCATCGGGGTCGACGGCGAGAATCCCACCCTGAACGTCGGCCGGATGCTGGTCGCGCTCGCACCGCTCGAATCGCGCGATGACCGCGCCGACGCGGTCGGGCGCCGGCTCGCCGGCATCGCCGAGCGCGTGCCCGGCGTGCGGATCTATGCCCAGGCGGTGCAGGATCTCTCGGTGGAGGACCGGGTGGCGCGCGCCCGCTATCAGCTCACCCTCGGCGCCACCGATCCGGACGAATTGCTGGGCTGGGCGCCCGCCGCGCGTGACGCCCTGGCCGGGCTGCCCGGCATCCGGGATGTCGGCACCGATCTGCAGGACCGTGGGCTGCAGGCCTATATCCATATCGACCGCGACGCTGCGGCGCGCTTCGGCGTGAGCGTCGCGCAGATCGACCAGGCGCTCTACACGGCACTCGGCCAGCGCGCGATCTCGACGATCTACACCCAGTCGAACCAGTATCGGGTGGTGCTCGAGCATGCGCCCGCGTTCCGGCGCGGCCTGGCCAGCCTCGACACGGTGCATGTCGCCACCCCGGACAACGGCCCCATACCGCTGTCGCGGCTGGCCCGCATCGAGGAGCGCACGACCCTGCTGTCGATCCAGCGGGTCGACCAGCTGCCGGCCGCGACCCTGTCCTTCGATCTCGAGCCGGGCGCCTCGCTCGGGCCGGCGATCGAGTCGGCGCGCACGATGCTCGGCCAGATCGGCCTGCCCGAATCGATCGAGACCCGTTTCGAGGGCGCGGCGCTCGCCTTCCAGGCCTCGCTGACCAACACCGTCTGGCTGGTGATCGCGGCGATCGTGACGATGTACATCGTGCTCGGCGTGCTGTACGAGAGCTACATCCACCCGCTGACGATCCTCTCGACCCTCCCGTCGGCGGGCCTCGGGGCGCTGCTCGGCCTGTGGGCCGCCGACATGGACCTCGGCCTGGTGGCGATCATCGGCATCGTGCTGCTGATCGGCATCGTGAAGAAGAACGCCATCATGATGATCGACTTCGCGCTCGATGCCCGCCGCAGCCGCGGGCTCGACGAACGTTCGGCGATCATCGAGGCCTGTCGCCTGCGCTTCCGGCCCATCCTGATGACGACCGCCGCGGCGCTGCTGGGCGCGCTGCCCCTGATGCTGGGCACCGGAATGGGCAGCGAGCTGCGCAATCCGCTCGGCGTCACCCTGGTGGGTGGCCTGCTGCTTTCGCAGCTCATGACGCTCTTCACCACGCCGGTGATCTACCTCGGCTTCGCGAGGTGGGCGCGATGAACTGGGTGCGCGCCTTCATCGACCGGCCGGTCGGCACGACCCTGCTGACCATCGGGATCGCGTTGTTCGGTTTCATCGCCTACCGTTTCCTGCCGGTCGCGCCCCTGCCGCAGATCGATTTCCCGACGATATCGGTGTCCGCGTCCCTGCCCGGCGCCGCGCCGGAGGCGATGGCGGCAACAGTGGCCACGCCGCTGGAGCGGGCGATCGGCGCGATCGCCGGCGTCACCGAGATGACGTCGCGCTCCTCGCTCGGCTCGACCCGGATCACCGTCCAGTTCGATCTCGACCGCGACATCGACGCCGCTGCCCGCGATGTGCAGGCGGCGCTCAATGCGGCCCAGTCGCAACTGCCCACCGGCATGCCCGACAACCCGCGGCTGCGCAAGGCCAATCCCGCCGATGCGCCGATCATGATCCTGTCGCTCACGTCGGCCAGCCTGAGCCGCGGCGAGATGTACGACGCCGCATCGACGGTGCTGGCGCAGCGACTCGCGCAGATCGAGGGCATCGGCCAGGTCACGATCGGCGGCGGCGCGCTGCCCGCCGTGCGGGTCAGGGTCGATCCCGGCCGGCTCGCCGCCACCGGGCTTGCGCTCGACGATGTGCGGGTGGCCCTGGTCGAGGCCAGCGCCAATCGCCCCAAGGGCAATCTCGACGACGGCCGGCGCACCTGGCAGGTCGGCGCCAACGACCAGGCGCGCAGCGCCGCCGACTTCGCGCCGCTGATCCTGCGCTACGACGACGGCAGCGTCCTGCGGCTGACCGACGTCGCATCGGTGACCGATTCGGTGCAGGACGTGCGCACCTACGGGGTGTCCAACGACCGGCCGGCGATCCTGCTGATCCTCTACAAGACACAGGATGCCAACATCATCGCGGCGGTCGACCGGGTTCGCGAGCTGATGCCGGTATTGCGGGCATCGATCCCGCCACAGATCGACCTCGACATCGTCAGCGACCGCACCCCGACCATCCGGGCATCGGTGAAGGAGGTCGAGCACGCCCTGATGATCGCGATCGGGCTGGTGATCGCGGTGGTCTGGATCTTCCTGCGCCGGGTGCGCGCCGCCCTGGTGCCCAGCGTCTCGGTGCCGGTTTCCCTGGCGGGCACCTTCGGCGTGATGTACCTGCTCGGCTACAGCGTCGACAACCTCTCCCTGATGGCCCTGACGATCGCCACCGGCTTCGTGGTCGACGATGCGGTGGTGGTGGTCGAGAACATCTCGCGCCATCGCGAACGCGGGCTCGGCGCCCGCGAGGCCGCCTGGGTCGGCACCCGCGAGATCGCCTTCACGGTCCTGACCATCAGCGTCTCCCTGGTCGCGGTATTCATCCCGGTGCTGTTCATGGGCGGGATCGTCGGCCGGCTGTTCCGGGAGTTCGCGGTGGTGCTCTCGGTGGCGATCATGGTGTCGATGTTCATATCGCTCACGACCACCCCGATGATGGCGGCCCACCTGCTCGGCGACCCGCACGCCGGTGACCGGCGGCGCAAGCGGGTACGGCCGCCATGGCTGCTCGACCTGGTCATGCGCGGCTATCGCCGCTCGCTGCGCTGGATGCTGCGTCGCCAGGCGCTCGGATGGCTGATGTTCATCGCGGCGATGGCCGCGACCGTCGCGATGTACCAGGCGATCCCCAAGGGCTTCTTCCCGCGCCAGGACACCGGCCGGCTGATGGGTTTCGTGCGCGGTGAGCAGAGCGTCTCCTTCGAGCAGATGCAGGCCTCGCTCGACCAGGTCATCGCGATCCTGCGCCAGGACCCGGCGATCGAATCGGTGACCGCGTTCACCGGCGGCGGCTCGCGCAACCGCGCCTTCATGTTCATCGGCCTGAAGCCGCTCGACGGGGGCCGGGAGCCGGCCGAGCGGATCATCAACCGCCTGCGCGCGCCGCTGGCGGAGCTGGCCGGCGTGCGCAGCTTCCTGACGCCGGTGCAGGACATCCGCGTCGGCGGCCGGGAATCGAGCTCCGACCTCCAGTACACGCTGATCGGCGATGATCTCGCGACACTGCGGCAATGGGAGCCACGGGTGGTGGAGACGCTGCGCAAGCTGCCCCAGATCACCGACGTCGACAGCGACCTCGATGATCGCTCGCCCGAGGTCGAGCTCGTCATCGACCGGGATGCGGCAGCCCGCTTCGGCGTCGATGTGCGCGACATCGACACCGCGCTCTACAACGCCTTCGGCCAGCGGCCGGTGGGGGTGATCTACAACCCCCTGAACCAGTACCGGGTGGTGCTCGAACTCGATGCGGCCTGGCTGTCCGGCCCGCATGGGCTGCAGCAGGTATGGCTGCGCGGCCGCGACGGCGCGATGCTGCCGCTCGCCTCGGTGGCGGGCCAGCGCAACGACGTCAGCGCACTGTCGATCGACCATCAGGGCGGCGCGGTCGCGGTCACCACCAGCTTCGCGCTGGCCGAGGGTTATCAGCTCTCGGAAGGCACGGCGGCGGTGCGTGCCGCGCTCGATGATCTCGGCATGCCTTCCAGCCTGCGTGGCAGCTTCGAAGGCACGGCCGGCGCCTTCGGCAAGTCGATGGCCAGCCAGCCCATGCTGATTCTGGCGGCGATCCTGACCATCTACCTCGTGCTCGGCATCCTCTACGAGAGTTTCCTCCATCCGCTGACCATCCTCTCGACCCTGCCCTCGGCGGGGCTCGGCGCACTGATCGCCTTGCAGCTGACCGACCTGCCTTTCACCGTCATTGCGCTGATCGGCGTGTTCCTGCTCATCGGCATCGTCAAGAAGAACGCCATCCTCGTGATCGACTTCGCCCTGGCGGCCCAGCGCGCCGCCGACCGCGCCGGCCGGCGGCTCTCGCCGGGAACGGCGATCTACCGCGCCTGCCTGCGCCGGGTGCGTCCGATCCTGATGACCACCGCGGCGGCGGCGCTCGGCGCGGTTCCGCTGGCGATCGGTTCGGGCGATGGCGCGGAGTTGCGCCAGCCCCTGGGCGTGGCCGTCGTCGGCGGCCTGATGCTCAGCCAGCTGCTCACCCTCTACAGCACCCCGGTGGTGTTCCTCGGACTCGAACGACTGCGAACCCGCCTGCTGGGCCCGCGCGGGCGCGCCGAGCCGGCCCCGGAAACCGTCGCGAACCCCGGATGAAGCGCCCGAACATACTCCCCGTCCCATGCTCCGCCGCTCCTGGCGCGGCAAGCGGCACAGCCTGCCGCAGCCGCTCCCTGCACCGGCTCGCGGGCATCGTCCTCGCCGGTGTCCTGGCCGGATGCGCGATCACGGACACTCCGGCGCCGACGCCGGCCGAGCCGCCGGCGAGCTTTCGCCATGCACCGGCGGCGCCGGCGCCCGATGCCGGCGACCTCGCCCTGCCGCCGGCCGATGAGTGGTGGCGATCCTTCGACGATCCGGTGCTCGACGAACTCGCGCGGCGCGCCGCCGTCGGCAACGAGGACATCCGCGCGGCGGTGGCGCGAGTGTCGAACGCCCGCGCGATCCTGGCGGGCCAGCGTGCCCGGCTCTGGCCGAGCATCGGGGTTTCGACCAGCATCAGCCGTGCCGACGCCGGACGCAACGACAGTCCCTCCACCCGCTACGGCCTCGGCGCCGACGCGAGCTGGGAGGTCGATCTCTGGGGCAGGGTGTCGCGAGCGGTCGAACTCGGCGAATCGGGGCTGTCGGCCAGCATCGCCGACGAGGCGGCCTTGCGGCTCTCGATCCAGGCCAGCCTGGTGCAGACCTACCTGCAGCTGCGCGGCGCCGAGCGCCGCGAATCCCTGCTCGACGGCAGCGTCGCGATCGCCCACCGGCTTCTCGAACTCAGCCAGATCCGCTACGAATCGGGCGTGGTGGACCGTGCCGACGTCCTGCAGGCGCAGACGCAGCTGGCCAACGTCGAGACCCAGCGCAGCGAGCTGCGCATCAGTCGCGCCCAGCTCGAGCATGCCCTGGCGCTGCTGGTCGGAGTGCCACCCTCCGAGCTGGCCATCGCGCCCAGCGCCAGCTTGCCCGGGCGTCCCGAGCTACCGGCCCTGCTGCCGGCCCAGGTCCTCGCGAGGCGACCCGATGTCGCGGCGGCGCGCCATCGGGTGATTGCCGCCCATGCCGCCATCGGCCTGGCGGAATCGGCAGATCTGCCGACGCTCGGCCTGTCGGGCAGCGCCGGTTTCGGCGGTTCCGAACTGGGCCGCCTCATCAGCGCGCCGGCGCTTGCCTGGTCGCTGGGTGCCGCGCTCGCGAAGAACCTCGTCGACGGGGGGCAGACCGATGCGGCCAGCGCCCAGGCGCGCGCCGAGGCGGAGGAGTCGGTGGCGGCCTATCGGCGGCTCGTGCTGGAGGCCCTGGTCGAAGTCGAGGACAACCTCGTCGCGGTCGAGCAGCTGCACCAGCAGGCGGCGCTGCAGGAAGTCGCCCTCGAGGCGGCGCGCCATACCCTCGAGATCGTCGAAGCCCAGTACCGCGAGGGCACGGTCAGTTTCCTGAACGTCGCCACCGCGCAGTCACAACTGCAGGGCGCCGAGATCGCGCTTTCCGAAGCCCGGTTGCGCCTGCTGCTGGCCAGCGCCGGTCTTCTGAGGAACGCGGGCGGGCGCTGGCATCCGCCCGCCGCGCCTTCATGAGCGCTGCGCCGCCGGCGGAATCCGCCGGGCGATGATCGGGGCGTGCAGCGGGCCGGGCTTCTTGTAGACTTCGGGTCGGATGACAGTCACATGACCCCGGAGACCCCATGTATCAGCCGTTCCCGCACCCCATCGATGCCGATGAGCTGCCGCTCGCCGGCCTGAAGGTACTCGACTTCGCGCAGGGCATCGCCGGCCCGCATGCCACCATGCTGCTCGCGCAGTACGGCGCCGAAGTCGTCAAGGTCGAACCCCCGGCAGGCGACTGGGGACGTACCCTCGGCACCACCTATGGCGACCTGTCGGCGCATGCGGTCGCCTTCAACCGCGGCAAGAAGAGCCTCGCGGTCGACCTGAAGAATCCCGATGCGCTCGCGCTGGTGCGCAAGATGGCCGCCGATGCCGACGTCATCGTCGAGAGCTTCCGGCCCGGCGTGATGGCGCGCTTCGGTCTCGCCTATGAGGAACTCTCCAGGGACAATCCCTCGCTCGTCTACCTGTCGGTGTCGGGGTTCAGCCAGAACGGACCCAATCGCGACCTGCCCGCGACCGACGCGATCCTGCAGGCGTATACCGGCTGGATGGCGATGAACAGGAACGCCGAGGGCGTACCCCAGCGCGGCGGCATGGTGCTCGTCGACGTCATGACCGGCCTGTACGCCTACCAGGCGATCGCCAGCGCGCTCATCGGGCGCTTTCGCAGCGGCCGGGGCCGCTTCATCGACTGCAGCCTGATGCAGGCGGCGGCGGCCTTCCAGGCTCCGAAGATGATGGAGTACCACCTCGAGGGCGGCATGCCGGGCGGCCTCTACGTCCCGGTCGGCTGCTTCGAGACCGCCGACGGCTACATCAACATCTCGTCGATGCGCGACCATCATTTCGATGCCCTGTGCGAGGTGATCGGACGCAAGGACATGATCACCGATCCGCGCTACGACAATCGGCCCAGGCGCGTCGAGAACGAGGCCGAGCTGATGCGCGAACTGCGGGTCGAGCTGCTGAAGAAGACCGCCGCCGAATGGGCCGAGCTGCTGACCGCGGCCGGGGTCATGAACGGCATCGTCTCCGACTACGGCGACTTCCTCACGGCCGGGCATGTCCGCGACGTCGGCGTGATCGACTGGACCGAACACCCCGATGTCGGCCGCCTGCCGGTACTGAAGATTCCTGGCGTGCCCGGCACCCCGAGCGAGGATCCGGACCGCGCCCATGCGCCGCATATCGGCGCGCAGACCCGCGAGATCCTCGCCGCGCGCGGTGTCGACGACGCGGAGATCGACCGGCTCGCCAAGGCCGGCGCGATCAGGCTGCAGGATTAGGCACGATGGTCGCCCGCCATGATCCGGGCGACCATGTTGTCTAGGCAGCGGAAGGCCCGGCGGGGCCGTCGGCGATGTGACGCACGCCGTGCGGCTCGACATGGGTTGCGAGCGCCAGGCCCGGCACCGCCTGGCCCGCGGCCCGTTCTATCTCGTCGGCCGCGTCATGGGCACGGGACACCGTCCAGTCGCCCGGCACGCGCAGGTCGACATGCGCGAAGCGCTGCGCGCCCGCCTGCCGGGTGCGCAGGTTGGCGAAAGCCACGCCGCGCGCCTGATAGGAGGCCAGCACCGTCTCGATCCGGGCGATGTCCTCGCTTGCCAGGGCGCGATCCATCAGCCCGTCGATCGAGAGGCGCATCAGCTTCCAGCCCTCGCGCAGGATGTTGAGCGCCACCACGATCGCGACCAGCGGATCGAGCCAGTTCCAGCCGCTCGCCCAGGCCAGTCCGACCCCGACGATGATGCCGGCGGTCGTCCAGACATCGGTCATCAGGTGGCGGCCATCGGCCTCGACCGCCAGGGAGCGGTGCGCCTTGCCCGAAGCGAGCAGGATGCGGGCCACCGCCAGGTTGATCAGGCTCGCGACGATCGCGAAGGCGGTGCCGATGCCGAGCCGTTCGATCGGCTGGGGATTGAGCAGGCGCTCGCCGGCGGCCCCGAGTATCGTGAGCGCCGCCAGCGAGATCAGGCCGCCCTCGAACACGGCCGAGAAGTATTCCGCCTTGCCGTGGCCAAAGGGGTGTTCCGCATCGGCCGGCTCCAGGGCCCAGCGCAGCATCCAGAGCGCGAAGAGCGCGCCGACCAGGTTGACCGACGACTCGAGCGCATCCGAGAGGAAGCCGACCGAATCGGTCAGCGCCCAGGCGGCCACCTTGATCGCCATGGTCGCCAGGGCCGCCCCGACCGCGAGCTTGATCGCCTGCTGGGGCGCGAGGATCTTCATTGCAGGGCGACGGGACGGACCATGGACATGGGCCTAGGGTACCTTACCCGCGGCGCCGGGGATCCCGCCCGCGGCACGGCGAATCGCGGACAATGCGCGCATCCGCAACCAGAACCCGGGAGAGGGCAAGGATGAGCGAAGTCGTCATCTATCACAACAATCGCTGCGGCACTTCGATGAACACCCTCATGATGATTCGCGACGCCGGCATCGAGCCGAGGGTCGTGGAATACATGAAGAACCCGCCGTCGCGGGAAACCCTGCGCGAGCTGGCCGGCCGCATGGGCGTGCCGATACGCGGCCTGCTGCGCGAGAAGGAGCGGATCTACGCCGAGCAGGATCTCGGCAATCCGAAGTGGAGCGACGAGGAGCTTCTCGGGCAGATCGAGCAGAACCCGGTGCTGCTCAACCGGCCCATCGTCGTCACCGAGCGAGGCGCCGCCCTGTGCCGGCCGGCCGACAAGGTGCTCGAGCTGCTGCCCGTGGCGCCGGCCGCCTAGGATCGTCGTGGATCGACGCGCCAGCATCCGCCTGCTCGCGGGCCTGGCGGTGCTCGGCCGCGCACCGCTTGCCGGGGCCCAGGCCTTCGCCGAGGGCCCGGAGGCGAGCGCCTGGTTCGAGCGGGCGGGACGGCTCGCGGGCTTTCGTACCGGCCCGGGCGATGCCGCGCCGGCCGCGGTGATCTTCTTCGATGCCCGCTGCCCGCATTGCACGCGGCTGTGGACGGATGTCCGGCGCCGCGGCGAGGCGGCGCCGCTGCACTGGGTACCGGTCGTCCTGCTCTCGCCGGCATCCGCGCGCCAGGGCGCCGCGCTGCTGCGCGCCGGTGATCCCGTTGCCGCGATGGATGCGCATGCGCAATCGCTGGCGCAAGGCGGCGAAGGCATCGCGGCCGACGATGAGCCCGATGACGAGGAAACCGGCTCCCTGAAGGAGAACACCGCCATGCTGCGCGCGATGGACGTGGGTTCGGTCCCGGCGATCCTGCACCGGGATCCCGTCGGACGGATCGGCCTGACGGTGGGAGCGATGCCGGCTTCGCGACTCACCGAGCTGATCGGTGGCGGTTAGCCCGTACGGGTTCGCATCTACGGTCGAAGGCGAATCCGTCTCAATGCTGGCCTTCGGGCAGGGCCACCTCCAGCCCATCCAGCGCTTCGGTGATCCGGATCTGGCAGCCGAGCCGGGATGTGGGGCGAAAATCGTCGGCGAAGTTCAGCATGTCCTCCTCGGCTTCGCCGCGCTCGCCGGTCAGGGCCGACCAGGGTTCGTCGATGTAGATGTGGCAGGTCGCGCAGGCGCACAGGCCGCCGCAGTCGCCGTCGATGCCCGGCACCGAGTTGTTCGTGGCCGCTTCCATGAGCGTGGTGCCGACTGGCGCGTCGACGACAAGGCGCTGGCCGCCGAAGGTGATGTAGGTGATCCTGGGCATGGTCTCGCGATGGGAATGGCGGCGTGCGCCGAACTGAAAGGATGGCAGATCGGGCCGGGGATTGCGAGCCCGCGCCGGCAGGCGCCGGCTGCCCGCGGGACTCCCGCCGCCGGGCTCCTATAATCGGTTCGATCCATCATGACAGACTTCAACCAGCTGCAATTGCCGGCGTCCTTCGTGGCGCTGTTCGTCCCGCCCGGCCGGATCCGGCCGACCGAATCGCGCGAGCACATGCTGGCGCGCTACGAGTTCTGCGAGGATCTCGCCGAGACCCTCGTCGAGCATGCGCGAAACCTGCTCTGGCAGCTCGGGGTCGCCGAGGAGGATGTCCTGGAGCGCATCCAGCTCGGACTGGCCGAGGATGCCTCCGGCCTCGAGTCGCGCGAGGCGCGCTGGGTGGCATGCCGGCTCGCCGAACTGCTCGGCTGGCCGATGCCGGCGCCGATCCCGGATCCCGGGGGCGGCGACGCAGGGGCCTGATTCCCGCCCCGTTGCCCATCGGCTCGCGTATATTGGATTCATGGCCCAGCGCGATGGCGGGCCGATTCACCACCTCCGGAGATACCCCATGGCACGACGCGATTCCCTCGTCGAGGATTTCAGTGCACTTCTGGCCGAAGCCGAGGACCTGCTCAAGAACGCCAGCGAAGAGACCGGCGACAAGGCGCAGGCCTTGCGCCAGCAGGTCGAGGCGCGCCTGCTGAACGCGCGGCTGCGCCTGCAGGAACTCGAGGACGATGCCGTCACCAAGGCCAGGGCCGCGAGCCGGGCCACCGACGACTATGTCCACGATCACCCATGGCAGACGGTGGGCGTCGTCGCGGCCGTCGCTTTCGTCGCCGGCCTGCTGCTCAACCGCCGCTAGGATCGCGACGACGCCGTGCCTCGACCGGACGACAGGCCATCGCTGCGCGGGATCCTCGCCCGGTTCACGGCCGGCGGCGCGGGCCTGCTGCGCACCCGCCTGGAGCTTGCGACGATCGAGCTCGCACAGCAGCGCGATCGGCTGCTGTTGCGGCTCGGCCTGATCGTCGGCGGGGTCCTGGCGCTGCTGTTCGGAGCCTTGGGCGTCGGCGCCTACATGGTGCTGTACTTCTGGGAGACCGACCGGCTGATCGCGACGCTTGCGGTGGCCGCCGTCTTCATCGTCCTCGGGGCGATCCTGCTCTTTCTCGCCATCCGCCTGGGTCGGGACACCAGCCCGTTCGAGGCGACGATCGCGGAGTTCGGCAAGGATGTCGAACTGCTGCGCGAGGTGCTCGGGCGCGACGATCCGAAGCGAGGTTCACCATGAGCCGGCCCGTGATCGGCCATGCCGAGCGCAAGCGACTGATGCTTGCCCGGGCGGAACTCGAGCGGCGACAGATCCGCCTTGCCGGAAGCGAGATGCGCGCCTTGCTCGCTCCCGTTGCCAGCGGCAGGCGGACATCCCATGCCAGGCCGCGGGCGAGCGCCCTGCTCGCCGTGGCGGTGCCCCTGCTCGGCGCGACCCGCCTCGGCCGCCTGCTGCGGATCGCGAGCATCGGACTGGGCGCGCTGCGCCTTGCGAGAAGCCTGAAACGCTAGCATGTCGAGATTCCGCAATATCCTGTCGGGCGCCATGGCCGGGCTCGCGCTTGGGGTCGTCGCCGGCTGTGGCGGCATCGAGCCCGAGGACGGCGAGGCCAGCCTGCGGGTTGCGATTGCCAGCGCCTCGGGCTGCGGCTACCAGCATGTGCGCATCGCCGTGGACAGCGTGCGGGTCCACCAGGGGTCGTTTGCGGGAGAGGGCGAAATCCTACGCTAAGGCTTTGGCCAACGATATTCTCCGGTAAGATTGATGTGTTCCCAGGGGATAGGAGAAGTCGCTTGATATCTAGTATGACGTCTGT